>Ga0070732_10001046_pt1 | contig 15559 bp, 11 predicted proteins | sample Coa_R1_5_FD_66449 | JGI IMG/M metagenome (GOLD analysis project Ga0070732, IMG submission 66449) | Surface soil microbial communities from Centralia Pennsylvania, which are recovering from an underground coalmine fire - Coalmine... | ecosystem: Environmental > Terrestrial > Soil > Unclassified ...
CGCAGCCCTGCCAGCGCGGCGAGTACGTGTTCGACGAGTGTGATTTGGTGCGGCGGTTGACCGAGTGTGGTGCGGCGGTGCGTGCCGGTAACGTGGGCGTAACGGGCCGCCAGACGCAACGGCTGATGCAAATCGGTCCGCACGAACACGAGGCCCGTATCGGGCGGGGCCGGGCGGAAGCGCACGCGCACGCGGTCGCCGAACAGGAGACCTACGCCGGAAACCGAAACCGAACGAGCCAGGGTGCGCTGCGGTCGAAAGCCAAGCCTTTTCACGGAGGTCCAACCTTTATTCCGGTCTCGCGTTGCCGGATCGAAAAGTCAGCGGACGTCCATTCTGATGGGTTCAGAATTCCTCGACATTGCTGCGTTCCTTGGGAAGGCCCGAAAAGAACGACAGGAAAAAAGCCCCCGGCTTTTGAGCCGGGGGCTTGACTGGCATTACTTTTGGCCGGGAACCGTGTTGGGTTGACCCGCGGCGGGCGGGGCGGCCATGTTGGCGCCACCGACCGAAGGTTTGTAGCCGTCCGGGGCCTTGTGGTAATGATTGAGGTAGCGGACGACCTCGTCGGTGATGTCCATCCCCGGCACCTTCCACATGACGCTGGCGCCTGGCACAGAGAGGCGACGAATCGAATAGCCCGGCAACTTCATTTCTTCTTCGGAAGTGGCATCTTGATAGGAAATTACCAATTCCAGGCCGTTCTGCTTTGACAAAAAGTCCACGATCTGATCCATGGCCTGCATGACCTGGTCAGCCATCGCCGACTGCTTTTCGGCCAGTTTCTTCTTGAAGTCGATTTCCTTTTCGTCGATCGAAAGCTTGGTTGCCCGAAGGCGCTTCAGTTCCTCGTCCTGAGCCGGGCCCTTCGGCAGAGACATGACGCGTTGCTCATCCTGCTGGAGCTGAATTTTTGATTGGTTGAGCGACTTTTCGTGCTCCTTGGCCTCGTTGATGAGGGTGTCGCCGAGGTAATTGGCTTTGGTGAAGTTCTTCAAGACCTTGGCGATATTCATGACCCCGACCTTGGTGGTCGGTTTCGCGGCCGGAGCCGGTGCTGGTGTGCCGCCTTGCTGGGCCGAAACCCAGGCGCCGAACCAACCCAGCCCCCCCATCGCCAACAGCCCCGCCAAAATGTACAAGCTCTTTTTCACGATTGCCTTCTCCCCTTCCTGAGGTTTTTGGCGGGAAAGTGAATCCGTTCCTTCCCCGCTGACGGGCTCTCTGCTCCGTCCCCGTCAATAGGTCTGGCGTTGTAACCAATTGTCGGATTTCGGTCAATGCGAAGTCATTTGGCTAGGCGAACGTTCATCATTCTGGTAACTTTCGACAATTCGTGAGTGGAGAAAGGAGCACTCATCACTCACCATTTACCAGTCACCAGCATGGACGTATCTGTTTGCATTGCGAACTGGAATTGCCGGGACATGCTTCGGGCGTGCCTGCGCTCGCTGCTGCGCCAACCGCAAGGCGCGGAATTAGAAGTCATTGTCGTGGACAATGCTTCGACCGACGGCGCAACCGAGATGGTAAAGCGCGAGTTTCCCGAAGTCGCTTTGGTGGAAAATAGCGAGAATCGGGGCTTTGCGAAAGCCAGCAACCAGGCGGCAGCTCTGGCGAAAGGCCAGTATCTCTTTTTCCTTAACAACGATACACTTGTACCGGCCCGGGCGATTGGAAAGCTGCTGGCATTCGCCGAAATGAACCCGCACCTTGGCATGATCGGCCCGCGGCTAAGAAATGCAGCGGGCGACTTTCAGATCTCGTACCGCAGCCGGCCGACGGTAGGGGCGCTCTTGCACCGCACGGTGCTGTTCCGCTGGACGCGATTGTTCAGTCGCTCTTATCGTGACTACCGCCGAAGCCGCTTCGACCCGTTTCATCGTGGGCCGGTGGATCTATTGATGGGTGCCGCGGTTTTTATGCCTCGCAATGTATTCGAAGACTGCGGCCGCTGGGATGAGGACTTTCCGTTTGGCGGTGAGGATCTGGAGCTTGCAGCTCGCGTCGGCCGCAACTACCCGGTGTATTACCTGCCCGATGTGGAGATCACCCACTATGGCCGGGTAAGTTCGCGACTGAACATCGGCTTTAGCACGGAGAGCGTGGCGGCCGGTTACATTCAGTACCTTCGGAAGATGGGCACGCCGAACTGGCAAATCCTCGGTTACAAGCTGGCGGTGAGCCTAGATAGTCCATTGCAATTGCTCGGAAAAATTCTGGAATACGCCAGTCGGCGCCTGGCCGGCCGGCGCGAAAAAGCGAGCAAAAGCCTGCTCGCCGCCCAGGGGTTATGGTATTTCGTTCGACATTCCTATCCGAAGTTCTGGAGGGCGTGAAATCCGATGCGTTTCCCATTATGGCATCGTCTGGTATCCTGAAAGAAGACTACGGGCCAAGGACTACTGACGGCTGGCAACTGGAATGCTGCAACTAAGTGGACACACTGGCACGGTTCACGCACTGACCTTCACCCCCAGCGGGCAAATGCTCATCAGCGCCGGGCGCGACCGGAGCATTCGCCTTTGGGACATGGGCCGCGGCAAGCTGGAATCCACATTGACGGGCCATGCGGCGGCTATTCTCTGCCTGGCGCTCGATAGCGATGGTCGCCTTTTGGCCAGCGGCGGCGAGGAAGGCCAAGTCCGGATCTGGGATATCTGGTCGGGCCAGCTGCTGTACATTCTTCCCAAGCAAATCGCGAAGATTACCGGCCTGGCGTGGTTTCCGCAAAAACAAACTTTGGCAACCGCTTGTGGTGAACGCTTGCAGCCGGAGCGGCCAGGCGATCTGCAGCTATGGAACTTTGCCACGCTTCAAGTGCTAGGCATTGAAGTGAATCCACCTAAACAAGTGCCTTCGTTGCGATTGGAGAAGAACGGCATTTGGTGCCTGGCCATTGCCGAAGGGCCAACTCTTGCCTTTGGCGGCGGCGCCCGCGGCGTGAGCGCTTGGGACTTGAAACGAAAGGAACCGACCGACTTGCGGCAAGGAACCAGTTGCCTGGCTCTGGCGCTTACGCGCGACGGTCACCGCCTGGCCGCCAGTGCGGATCGAACGGCCAAATTATACGACGTGGAACGTGGCCGAGAGATTGCAACCATGGAAGGCCATAAGGGCATGATTCGCGCGCTCGCATTTTCTCCTGACGGTCATACACTGGCCAGCGGCAGCGCCGACAAAACGATCCGCTTTTGGCCCGCCACCGGCACCGGCCAGGTGCAGCCGCGCCGCGTCTTCGAGTGGCCCATCGGCGGCGTGTATTCGCTCGCGTTTTCGCCGGACGGCATGGTGGCCGCCGCCGCCGGCGACAACGGCACGATTGTGGTGTGGGATGTGGATGCGTAGTGCAGAGCCGCAAGTGGCTAGCGCAATTCCACAATCCGCACTGCGCCGGCCGGCACTTCCAGCGTTACTGTGTTGTTCCTCACCGTAAGCGGATCGTCGGTCAGCAGACGGTCGCGGCCGCCGCTAATCGGCACATGACTGACAATTGTGACCTTACGGTTTTCGCGATAGTCCGTCGGCGTAATGCCTTGCTGTGGCTTCGCTTGGCCGGCGGGATTGAGCAGCGTGACCATCCAGCCGGTTGCGTTCTTGTTCAATAGCCATTGCACGTCGCCTTTCACTTCCACCGGCATGAGGCCACGGCTGAGGTGGGCGAATAGTCGCGGCAAGACGGGATGCGCCTGCCGGCCAATGGTTAGGCCGTGCGGAACTGAAAGATAGATCAGCCGGCCTTGACCACGATCAAACGCGGCGCAGAAGACTTGGCCGTCGGACGTGGAAGCAAGAGCACGGCCGCCGCTTGTATCGATTGGTCGGTAAAGAAATGTCGCGGAAGGTTTTGCGGTTTTATCTGCCAGCCACGTGTACCTGGCCGCCTCTGCTTGCGCCTTCGTGCTCGGCAGTTTCAGTTCTTTCACGCCATCGCCCGTCAGATGCGCATCCGCCACCAGCAACGTACCGCCCTTATCGACGTATTCGGCCAGGCGCTTCCCTTCTGCGGCCGTGAGTTCAATTTCTCCGGCGACAATAACGACCGGATACGAATCAATCGTCGTCCAGCGCTTCACGTCCGGATACGCGGCAATCACGTCGAAGATGTCGCCGAATACACCAGGCAAGTAGACTTCATTCGTTCCGGTGATCGGTTTCTCCGATTCCAGCCCCATTGGGTAATATGCGGTCCAGAAGTATTCCTCCAACATGCGCTCATGGATGTCGTACTGAAACCGATCCGGACGATTGTGGATGTTCTTGAACGAATTGGGCCAGAACGGGGCCGGCTCCCAGCCATGGGCGTAGTCGACCAGGAAGGCAATCGGCGTGTAGGGCGTGCCGCGGTCAAAGTCTTTTGCCGTGGTGCGCAGGAACCGATCGACAAGCTTCCCCTTGGGCGAAAGTTGCACGTCGTGCAGTCCCGCGGCCGTGGTCCCCCCCGGTTGCCAGTATTCGTCGAAACCCTGCTCGTGGTAGAACATTGACGAACCGGCCATGTACTGGTACCAGATGTCGAATTTGTACCAGGTCATGCCGGCGCCGGAAAAGACGCTGTAATAGTTGTCGAGAATGTTCCGTGGGGCGTGGTAGCTCTGCGTATCGCTAAATATCGTGGATGCGTCGCCGAAGTTGCAGCTGCGGTAGGTGCACGTGGTGTTGCCGCCCTGCCGGGCGATGCCGCGCATAAAAGCCCAGCGCATATTGAGCAGCGACGACGTCGCCGTGGCCGACTCGTAGCCAATGGTGCGTTCGCCCCATTGAGATTGCAGCGGCATATAGACGATGTTGCCGACCGAAAGACAGGAAATGACATCCTCGAACGGATTGGCATCCAAGTCCTTGCCGAATACTTTCCGATACTTCTCGCGATTGGCTTCGATAGCCAGCGCGGAGATCGCTTCGGCCAGAGGCCGGCGCTTCGTGACATTGGCGGTAGCTGCTTCCATTTTCTTCGGATCGATGTTGAAATATCCGAGACTCTCGCCGCCGACGGAGCCCACATAGCGCGGGCGGTATTTCTGAAAAACGGCAATGCCTTTCTCGCCGATGAGCCGATCAGGGGCATAGTTCATCAGCCCTACCCATTTCCGGTCGGGATGCTCGTCGAGCCACTTTGCGAACTTTTTGCCGGCCTCGGTTAGTTCGCCCGTCTTCGGGTCGGTGGCGAAGATGATCGGCCCGGCGCCATGAAATGCCGGCACAATGCGTGGGTCGCTGAAGATCGGAACGTCATCTTTGCCGGCGTAAATCTTTTCGAAGCCTTCGCGCACCGGTTTGTCGGCAATGGAATAGGGGAATTTGACTCGGTCCGGCTTGTCGCTGAGCCAGGATTGCAGCGCCGGATCGGCATTCATGTTCCACAAATACAGGAAGCCTTGATCGCGAAACGTGTGCAGTTTCCAATTCTCCGGCAGTGCAAAGTTCGGCTTGCGGCGTGCCAGCGGTTCCAGGTCCGAAGGAACGCCGCCACGATAACTTGCAAGCACATCCCAGGCCGGGTTGTGGGGCCGATTTTTGATCAGCGGCCGGTAGTTCGCGTCGGTCGTCAGCACGATGACATCGATTTGCCGCGGCACCGATTCCTTCGTCGTCGAAAGCAAGCTGAGATTCGCCTCGCCCTTTTGCAGATTTGCCTCGCGCTTGTCCCAGGCAAACGCCCAGCCCCAGTAGAGCTTCATTTCGTTGTCTTCCTCGACCATGGCTCGCTCGCCATAGCGCCCGTCCCATGGCTTCTGATTTGGCTGCTCGATTCGGATTTGAAAGCGCTCGGTCGTTTCACGCCAGTCGCCATAGCGCACCCACACGAAGTAGCGGCCGGAAGTTGGAATTTCAATCGTCTTCGAGGCAACTGCCTTGTCGTCGTCAGCCCCGCAAGCGATGGAGAGAAAACCGCTCTCGCCGCCCTGGTTCCATTCTGCCGCCCACCCGGGACCGGACAGTGCCCAGTGGCCGTCGGTCTTCTTCATCTCCGGCCGGCCCATCGGCCAGCAATAGCCGCGAATGCCGTGGAGGTGCTCGGCTTCGAGCCAGATGGTTTCGGGGGCAGGAGTGGGGTCAGCGCCAGGCATGCATGCAAGCGCGAGGAAAAACAATGTCGTATTCATGTGTGGGTGTGTTGTCGGTTCACGAATGTGTCACCACGCCGCTCGTAGAATCGCTTCCAAATCCTCCACATTCGCTTGTCGTGGATTGACTTTGGTGATCCGCTTAATGGCGTGCGCTTTCTCCGCCAGCATGCGCAGCTGATTCTCTTTCACGCCAATATCGCGCAACCGGTCTGGAATGCCGATATCTTTTCGCAGCTTTTCGACAGCCGAGATAGCCCGTTCAGCCCTCGCTCGGGATGACAGCAGGCCAAATTGCTCTTCGCCCATCAAGTGAGCGATATGAGCAAATTCGGCCTCTCGCGCCGGCAGATTAAAGCGCATAACATAGGGCAGCAATAGCCCGTTGCCAGCCCCATGCGAGACCGGCACGATGCCGCCGACCGGATACTCGAGCGCATGGACCAGCGCAACGCCGACATTCGAAAAGGCCAATCCCGCAAGCGTGGCGCCGAGAGCCATGCCGTCGCGCGCTTCAAGATCGTTGCCGTTCTTCACGGCCCGGCGAAGATATTGGCCGATGAGGCGAATCGCTTTTTCGGCCAACGCATCGCCCAGCGGATGCCGGCCCTGGTAGCATGATTTTTCGCCGGGCGGCAGGGGGAAGCTCACGTTATCTATCGCGGTGTAGGCCTCAATAGCGTGTGTCAAGGCATCGATGCCGCTGTCGGCCGTCACTTTCGGCGGACAGGAAACGGTCAGCAGCGGATCCACGATCGCCAATCGGGGGCGAAGGTAATTGCTGAGTAAGCCGGTTTTCACCTGGTTATCGGTATCGGTGAAGGCTCCCGCGGCTGAAACCTCGGAGCCGGTGCCGGCCGTCGTCGGGATACAGACGACCGGCAGGATCGGGCCGGGGATTTTGCCATCGCCAATGTGGTCCTTCGCTTTTCCGCCATGCGTGAGCAGGATGCCGGTCATTTTTGCGACATCCATATTGCTCCCGCCGCCCAGGCCAATCACGGCATCCGGGCCGAATGCTTTGGCCTTTGCCGCACACTGATCGGCCAAGTTCAGCGATGGCTCGGGCTGCCCTTCGGCGCAAAGTTCGACGGTGATTCCGGCTTCGGCCAGCGGCGTGCGCACCCGATCGTACACACCGGCTTCAATGAGAATTCGATCCGTCACGACAAACACGCGCCGGGCCGGAAAAGCACGAATCAATTCGCCGGCTTGTAAGGCCGAGTCGCGACCAAATAGTAACGACGTGGCGGAATGGAAGGTCCAGGTGGTGCGCATTGCAAGATCCCTAGCTGTCTTCGCGCGAGGCCAATGGTCGCTCTTGTTCGGCCAGCAGACTCGCCGTCGAAACGATGGTCATATACTTCGAGCGCTTGCCAAAGGCGCCCCGATAAAACTCCTTTGTAGCGGAGCGGGCTACCTTCGGGTAATTATTCAGCAAATGCGCCGCTGGCCATTCAAGGTGAAAGATTCCCTCCGCGCCTTCTTGCTGTGCATTGGCAAGTCGATCGGAATACGACGGGTGAGTGTCCAGCAATCCGGTTTTGGCTTGCTTCAGTTCTTTGTCGAGACGGCGAACGTATTTTGCCGGTAACTTCTCGGCATTATGAGAGATCAGCGTGACAAAGTCATCGGGCAATTTCTCCTTGCGGCAACAGGCGATGAGGTCCATACAAGCCGCCTCCATGGCCAGGCTTAGCACCGAAATCCGGCGCGACGTGACGGCAAAACAATCGCTTCCGGCCAGCCGAATTTCGTGGCGGTCGGCATCGTATTCCATTTGTCGTAATAAGAAGCAACTGAGCCCGTGGCCGATGATCATTAATACCCAAAGGATGCCGCGAGTTATCCACACGAAGAGTCGCGCCAGCCAAAAAACCGGAGCGAGGCGGCCCGTTTCCAGCGACCACATCACCAGCCGCTCGTCCCACGCGTCGCGCTCGAAGACCACGCGCACGAACCAGAAATTGATCGACCGGATAACGTAAGAAAGCCGCATGCCGGCGCCTTGCGAAAAGTGACCAAGCTCATGAGCGATGACCCCGGCAAGCTGTTGCACAGTGAGTTCGGCGACAAGGGGCATGCCGATAGTCAGCACCAAGTCGTGGCCAAACAAGCCCGACAAGCCGCTGCCGAATGAAGCCGAGGCGTTTACCTGGCAATCGATATCGATGCGCCTCGGCTCCGGAGCGCCCACCGCGTGAGCAACGCGTTTGACCAATGCATAGAGTAACGGCGCCTCGGCCACGCTCAGCGTGCGCACACGGCGCGCCTTCGGCGAACGGGCAAACAACGGCTTGATCATGAAAAAGAGGAGGATCACTCCAGCGAGCAAGGGGGCGATATAACCGAACAGAACGGTCCAGATGCCGGGATGCTTCCAAAGAATCGAGACGTTTTCCGTGACATGGTAGAAAAGCAAAAAGGCTACGCCAGCGATAAGCACCACGTAAACAATCGGCAGGAAAATCATGCCGACGGCAACCACCAGCAGGCCAACGCGGTGCAACCAGGTTGTGCGCACCGGCTCAATGTCGTCGCCAAAGGCATCGAGCATTTCGCGCAAGCGCTCTTCCTTGCTTGCCGGCGGGCCAGCGGGCTTAGGAACGGCAAGCTCAATGGCCGCCATTGCCGGGATTTGCATAATCGTTTCGCATTTTCGGCACTGGCAGCGTTTTCCCGCCAGATCATCCTTGATGACATAGGACGACTGGCATTTCGGGCAGGTGACCTTCATCGGGCACACTCGAAATTGGCTGAAAGCGGAAAAGGCTATTCGGTTCCGTACAATGTCCCGCAAATAGCACGCGGAGCAATCATCGTTATGATCGCGTCGATTCGCATTGGCATCGTGACCGTGTCCGACCGGGCCAGCAAGGGCATCTACGAAGACAAAGGTGGCCCGGCCATCCGCGACTGTCTGACCGAGATTCTATCGTGCCCATGGGAGCACGTCACGAGAATAATCCCCGACGAGCAGGCCCTGATCGAAAGCACGCTGAAACAACTTTGCGATGAGGAACATTGCAGCCTGGTCGTAACCACCGGCGGTACCGGGCCGGCGCGACGCGATGTGACGCCGGAAGCCACCGAAGCGGTTTGCGACAAGTTACTCGACGGCTTCGGTGAACTCATGCGTGCCGTGTCGCTAAAGTTCGTGCCGACGGCGATCCTGTCGCGGCAGATCGCCGGAATTCGCGGCCAATCGCTAGTCGTGAATTTGCCCGGCAAGCCGAGCGCCATCCGCGATTGCCTGCTGGCAGTGTTTCCCGCGATTCCGTACTGTATCGATTTGATCGAGGGGCCGTATTTGACGACGAACGAAACGGTGGTCAAGGCGTTTCGGCCGAAACAATGAGCCGTCGCACCAACCAAGCCGCGAGGCGAGTCTTCGAGCCTCGCGGGTTATTATGGGGAGAATCCGATGCGCAAAGTCTTCGGCCTTCTTTTAGTTTTGACGGTCCCAACGGCGCTGCTTGCCCAAACCCCCGAGCAAAAGAAAGCCACCATCAAGTTCGTGCAGGAGTTGCAGCTTGTGGATGGCGGATTCGCGCCCGCGCCGGTGGATACGCGCATTGATAAAGATCCGAAAGGCAGCTTGCGCGCTACGACATCCGCACTGCGAGCGCTGAAGTACTTCGGTAGCGAGCCAAGAGACAAAGCGGCGGCAGCCAAGTTCGTGCGCAGTTGTTACTACGCTGAAACGGGCGCTTTCAGCGATCAACCGGGCGGCAAGCCCGACGTCATCAGCACGGCCATTGGCGTGATGGCCGCGAAGGAAGTCGGTTCGGATCTACCATTGGGAATAAGCGTCGCTTGGCTGGGTGAACATGCGCAGGAGTTTGAAGAAATGCGCATGGCTGCAGCGGGTATGGAAGCCGCGGGAAAACTTGACACCCATGCCGAACGCTGGTATCGGCACCTTCACGGCAAGGCCAACCCCGATGGCAGCTACGGCAAAGGCGCCGAAATTGCTCGGGCAACTGGCGGAACTTTGGTCGCCATTCTGCGTCTCGGCGGAGAGGTCGAGCATCCAGAGAATGTCATCGATATCCTGAATAAGAATCAGAATGCCGACGGCGCTTTCGGCAAAGACGATTCCGGGGCTTCCGATCTCGAAACCAGCTACCGCGTGCTGCGCTGTTACCACATGCTGAAGAGCACTCCAACCAAAGAAGCGAAGCTCCGCGAGTTCATCGCCAAGTGCCGCAACGAAGATGGCGGCTACGGCGTGCAGCCCGGCAAGCCCTCGTTCGTTGGCAGCACCTATTTCGCGGCGATCATTTTGCATTGGCTGGATGAGAAGTGATTGCCGATTGTTGATTGGCAATTGCCGATTGGCGATTGGCGAACCAAATGTTACGAACGAGAGTCATTAAGCGAGTACTGAGTACTCAGTATTGATCTCTGACCTCTGATCTCTGACCTCTGACCTCCGACCTTTGATTCGCAATGATCCGCACCCGCTTCGCTCCCAGTCCTACCGGCTACCTCCACATTGGTGGAGTGCGCACCGCCCTTTTCAACTGGCTCCTCACGCATCGACATGGCGGCAAGTTCATTCTGCGCATCGATGATACCGACACGGAGCGCAACAGGCCGGAAGCCTTGCAGCCCATTCTCGATGGCTTCCGCTGGCTGGGCCTGAATTGGGACGAAGGTCCGGAAATCGGCGGACCATGCGCGCCCTATTTTCAGTCGCAACGGTCCGAAAGATACACGGTTGCGGCCATGCAGTTGCTTGAAACCGGCGATGCCTATCCCGATTACATGACGAAAGAGGAATTGGAAGCTGATCGCAAAGCCGCGGAGGCCGCAAAACGGCCCTATATTCACCGTGGACCGCATCGCCACACGCCCGCGTCAGAGTGCGTGCGACTATATCGCGAAAAGCCCACCACGTTGCGCTTCAAGATTCCGTTAGGACAGGAGTCAATCGTTGAAGACCTTATTTGCGGACATTGTGTTCAGAAAACCGACTTGATCGGCGATCCGGTGATCCTGCGCGTCGACGGCCGCCCGCTCTACAACTTCGCCAGTGTGATCGATGACGTAGACATGAAGATCACGCACGTCATCCGCGCCCGCGAGCATCTTTCGAACACTTATGTGCAGGTCCCCATGTTTGCAGCTCTGGGAGCCGAGCTGCCGAAATTCGGTCATGTTCCGGTTATCAATGAGCCGAATTCGAACAAAAAGCTCAGCAAGCGCGACATGAAGAAATTTTTGACGCCGGAAATTCGCGCCAAGCTGCACGCCATCGGTTGGACCGATGAGCAGATCGAAAGCCGCGACGACTTGAATCCGGTGACCGTCGCCTTCTATCGCGAAATGGGCTATTTGCCCGCCGCAGTAGTGAATTACCTGGGCCGGCTCGGTTGGTCGCTCGACGACAAGACGGAGTTTATTCCGCTGGATCAAATGATCGCGAACTTCGGCCTGGAGCGCGTGAACGACTCACCGGCCCGCTTCGACCCCGACAAGTTGTACTGGCTTGCCGGCGAATACATGAAGCTATTACCGATGCCGGAAAAAGTGCAGGGCTGCATTCCGTTCCTAAGGCGGGCCGGCATGATCGCCGACCCCCCAAGCCCCGCCGAGCTAGTGAAACTCGGACGCGTGCTGGAGGCAAGCGGTGACCGGATTAAGCTGTTCAGCGACGTCTTGATCTACGGCGGCCCATTCTTCCGCAACGATCCCATTTACGATGAGAAAGCCGTCACCAAGAAGCTCAAGAAAGCCGGGGCGGCCGATGTTCTCCGTGGCTTTGTGCCGAGATTGCAAGCGGCGGAGCAATTTGACGCGCCGGCTCTTGAGAAGCTGCTGCACGATTATTGCGCCGAAAAAAACCTTAAGGCCGGCGATTTGGTGCATCCATTGCGCGTGGCAGTCACCGGTGTGGAAGTGGGCATCGGCCTGTTCGACACGCTCGCGATTTTGGGCCGCGAAGAAACGCTTCGGCGCATTGATATGGGACTTAAACTGGGTTAGCCGCGAGGCGCAGTCTTCGGAGCCGAGCGCGGCTGTGCGGACGCGCTCGGCTCCGAAGACTGCGCCTCGCGGCTAACCATCACACATCTCGGAACGGCTTTCCGCCCCGATACAAATCCAACCGCGATTGATATTCCGGCCGCTCGGGTTCCGACACCAAATGGATCGCCTCTTGCTGGTAGCGCACCGCCTCGTCGAAGTCTCCGTTCTCGGCCAAGGCAGCTGCGAGTGTGTCCAAGAAGCCCGCCACCTTCCAGCCGGTAAGCTCGCAGGCGCGCCGGGCATGCTCCACGGCTTGCCGGCCGTCGCGCAACTCCGCTTCCGGCGCCGTCGCGCTGATCCACGCCAGGTGGTTGTGGGCCAGTGCATCATCGGGGTTGATCTCCAGCCCGCGCGCGTGGTCGGCTATCGTGGCCAACTTGTCGCCCTGTTGCAAGTGCACCGATGCCCGGAGATTCCACGCGGGGGCATGACGCGGATCGAGTTCGATCGTGGCCGTGAAGTCGGCCAGGGCCGCAGGCCAGTTTTTGTGCTGAAAGTGCGCCAAGCCGCGATTGAAGTGGGCCGATACCAGTTCTGGATCAAGTTCGATGGCTTTGTTGAAGTCCTGAAGCGCAGCTTCATGTTTTCCGCTCTGGGCCAGCACCACGCCACGCAGGTTCCACGAAGACGCATGACTCGGCGCCAGTTTCACGGCTCGATTCAGATCGGCAAACGCGGCGTCGAAGTCGCGCTGATCCAAATGGGTCCGGCCGCGCTGATAGAACGCCTCGGCATTGGTCCCTTCCATGCGCAGCACGGTCGAAAAGTCGTCAATGGCTTTGCCGTGTTTCCCTAAAGCAAGCCAGCTAGTGCCGCGATAGAGATAAGATCGTGCGTGAAATGGCGAACGCTTGATGGCGGCATTGTAATCTTCAATCGCTTCCTGGTGCCGCTCCAGCGCCGTGTAGGCGTTGGCACGATTGAACAGAATCCGCGTGGAACTTGGGTCCAGCTCCAAGGCCTTGCAGAAGTCCTCGAGCGCGGCTTCGGTGTCGTCCATTCGGGCCAGGGCAACGCCGCGGCCGTTGTAGGGATCGGGATCGTCGGGAGTTAGCCGAATGGCTTTGTCATAATCGGCAACGGCGTCCTGCAGTTCGCCAAAGTCGGCCCGAGCCGTGCCACGGTTGTGCCAAGCGGCCGCGAACTCCGGATCGATGTCAAGCGCCACGCCGTAGTCGGCAATGGCGTCGCTTAGTTCCTCAATGGCCGTGAAACAGTTGCCGCGCTCGAAAAAGTATTCTGGCCGAAAGGCGTCTTGCTCGATGGCCAGCGTGATGGAATCGATGGCTTTCAAGAATTCGCCGCGCCGAGCATACATCTGCCCCTGGCGAAACAGCGCCTGCGGATCAAAGGAGTCGTCCATACTCCTATTGTAGCGCGCAGACGGTGAATAGCGAAACGCGGTTCGGTGTAGCGGAATTTCGTGAGAATTCCGATGTCTCAAGCGGAATTCGAGAGAATTCCGCTACCAAATGGCGCTATTTCTTCGCCGGCAGCGTCTTGGACGCTTCGTCGAGGATGGCGTTCACGTCGGCGTCGGTCATCGGCTTTTTGTCGGTAAATGTGAAGCGCGCGAGCACTTTGTGCCGGTTATACACCAGCACCACGATCTTATCTTCTTTTCCAATCCCGTAGCTCACCGCTGCTGGGCAATCGGGCCGCTCCAGACCGAGAACGACGTCTTTCAATTTCAGGCTCTCCGACAGGCCCTCCAGGTCGGCGATCTTTGCTTCGCGGGTGTTGTCCTGGTAGAACTCTTTCTCGAGGTTTAGGAAAATGGCAAACGCGCCGAACTTTGCGGCCTTATTGGCGGCGGTCATCGCCTCAAGCTTGGTGAGCAGGGTCTTGAGCGGCTCGGGCGGCTGCTTGGCGTCAACGTTCACGCAAAAGACGGCCACAGTGGGGTTGAGTTCATGCTCGATGACCAGGCAATGAAGAGTCTTCGCTCGGTTCCCCGTGACATTGTAACTGGGGAAGGGGCCGGGCAGCATTTCCCCGACTTGACCACTTGATTTCTTGTCTTTCGATTCTTGTGCCGGCAGCAGGGCCGGGCCGAATCCAACGAGGACCAAGGCCAACATGCCAATTCGCGCCAACATTCTGAGGCTCCTTATACATTCGCCAGATCACGGCTTCGATGGTTCGACAATTCCATTCCTGATGGTAATCGGGAAGGCTTATTGCCACAATCCGAATTGCGATAAAGACGGTCCAAGATTTGTTCGTAGTGACCGGCTTCAGCCGGTCAAATCGACCCGCTAAAGCGGGTCACTACAAACTTTTGCCCACCGCGACGTCGAAAAGTTGCAAGCGGTTCTCGCGCAACGATTGACCAACGAGTTGGGTCAATTGCTCCGGCTCGCTGATTCGCAGCGCCTCGACGCCGAAGCCTTTGGCCAGTGACAGGAAGTCAATCTCCGGCTGCACGAGGTCCATGGCCAGATAGCGGCGCTCTTTCATCTGTGGCAATGGCATCAGTTCGCCACAGTCTTTCAGGATCTTGTACTGGGCGTTGTTACAAATGACGAACGTGACCGGAATGTTGTGGTGCGCGGCAGTCCACAGCGCTTGGATGCCATAAAGCGAAGCACCGTCGCCGATGAGGGCAAGCACCGGCCGCTGCGGCCAGGCCAACTTCACGCCCAGCGCGAAGCCAAGGCCCCAACCGAGCGCCCAGCCGCGCTGGCCGAAGTAGCCATAAGGGTCGGGCAGCGCGCCAAGCCGCTCGAGCCAGGTTCCGGTTGTCGTAATGCCTTCATCGACAATGGCGACATCTCTTGGCAAGGCTTGCGCAACAGCCGACATCATGACCATGGGCGTCAGGGGCCGCAGGGAAGCTTGCTCGGCAGTTTTCCGCTGAAGCGATTCCCGGGACTGCTGCCGGCTTTGTGCGTGCTGGACATTGCGGGCGAGCGCTAACTCTTTCTGAGCGGCCGATATCTGGTCGCACAGCACTGCAGCTAGTTCTTCCAGGCCCGTTTTCGGATCCCCCAGCAGGCTGACTTCGACGCCGTAGTTCTTGCCGATTTCCCATGCATTCGAATCAAGGTGAACGATTCGAGAGCTTTCCGGAATTGGTCGTTCCAGTTCGTGGTGAATGTACATCCGCAGCAGATTCATGCCGATGACGAACAGCACGTCGAAGCCATCGAGTTGCTTGCGCAAATCCGGTGCCCAATAGACAAGCCGTTCGCCGGCCAGTGAATGATTGGTCGGGAACGGATGTCGGCCGTGAATCGTCGTGCATTCGGTGAAGACTTTGGCACCCAGTATTTCGGCCACACTGACGAGTGCCGCGATGCCGCCGCTTTCAGCGGCCCGGCTGCCGGCAAGGATGGCGGGGTTTTTCGCGTTGAGCAAAAGTTTGGCCGCCTTTTTAGTCGCCTCCACCGGTGGGCGAATTCGATGATCCGGAACGCGTGCTGCACTGAGTTCAAAGGAATCGCGCGCTTCCAGCT
>Ga0070732_10001048_pt1 | contig 15547 bp, 11 predicted proteins | sample Coa_R1_5_FD_66449 | JGI IMG/M metagenome (GOLD analysis project Ga0070732, IMG submission 66449) | Surface soil microbial communities from Centralia Pennsylvania, which are recovering from an underground coalmine fire - Coalmine... | ecosystem: Environmental > Terrestrial > Soil > Unclassified ...
CGGCACCTACGCCCTCGTCCTCCAGGTCGACGGCGCCTCCAGCCCACCCCCGGCCCCGACGGTGACGGTGCCTTGAAAACGGGGCTGAGAGTGACCGCCGCCGAGCCCCGCCCAGGCTTCGAGGCCGAGGTGCTGTTCACCCGCGAACTTCTGCTGGCCGCGGCGCGCGGGTCGCAGGCCAGGGCCGGCGAAGAGCCTCCCGTCCGGTGCCGCGAGCTGGACCAGGTGGCCGCGGCGTTCGGGCTCGATGAGTTCGAGCGCTCCGTCCTTCTTATATGTGCGGCGTTCGAGCTCGACCCTCAGCTGGGCCGCCTCTGCGCACAGGCGTTCGAAGGCGGCCCTCCCTACCCGACCTTCGGGCTCGCCTGCGAGATCCTGGCGAACCCTCGGGTCGAGGCGTTTCTGCCGGCGGCGCCACTCCGTTACTGGCGCCTGGTGGAGCTCAGCAGCGGCTCGTCGCTGACGACCTGCCCCGTGCACATCGACGAGCGGATCCTCGTCCACATCCTGGGGTCGAGCCAGCTCGACGGCCGGATGGCCGGCATCGTGCGGCTCGTCGGCGCGGCTCCGGCAGCGTTTCCCTCGCAGGCGGCCCTCGGTCGTGAGCTGGCGGCGGCCTGGCAGCGTTCGTGGGACGACGGGGCCCTGCCCGCCATCCAGGTTTCCGGCGCCGACCCGGACGTGGTCAGGTCCGTCACCGCCGACGCCGCCGAGAGGCTCGGCCTCTCGATGCTCGTGGCTGACGGGGATGCGCTGCCGTCCGACCCTCGCGAGCTGGACGGGCTGTCTCGGCTCTGGTGGCGCGAGGCGGAGCTGGACCGCCGGCTGCTCGTGGTCGATCTTCGACGCTCGGACGCCGTCGAGCCGGCGCGCGCCGCGGCGATCCGGCGGCTCATCGAAGCCGTGCTGGTCCCCGTCTGCGTCGAGACCACGACCCAGCAGCCGATCGAGGGGCGCAAGCAGATCTACCTCCGGGTTCCGCCGCTGGATCCGCAGGAGCAGCGACAGCTCTGGCTGCTCGAGGTCGGCGAAGGCGCGCTTCCTGAGGCGGCGCTCGACCGCATCGTCTCCCAGTACCGGCTCCCGGCCAGAGAGATCGCCGCCGCGTCGACCGAGGCCAGGGGTCGCGTGGCCGCACAGGGCGACGAGATGAGCCTGGGCGACGCCCTGTGGGCCGCGTGCCGCACGCATTCGCGTCCTCGCCTGGGCGGGCTGGTCCAGCGCATCGAACCCAAAGCCCGCTGGGCCGACCTGGTCCTTCCACGCGCGCAGGTCGCGGTGCTGCACCTGCTCGCGCTCCAGGTCGTCAAGCGCTTCACCGTCCACGAGCGTTGGGGTTTCGCCCTTCGCAACTCGCGGGGTCTCGGACTGGCCTCCTTGTTCGCGGGCCCGAGCGGCACCGGCAAGACCATGGCCGCCGAGGTGCTGGCGGGTGAGCTCGGCCTCGACCTCTATCGGATCGATCTCAGCCAGGTCGTCAACAAATACATCGGCGAGACGGAGAAGAACCTGGGCCGGATCTTCGACGCCGCCGACGCGGGCGCCGGAATCCTGCTCTTCGACGAGGCCGACGCGCTCTTCGGCAAGCGCAGCGAGGTGCGCGACAGCCATGACCGCTACGCGAACGTCGAGACCGGCTACCTGCTGCAGCGGATGGAGGACTACCGCGGCCTGGCCATCCTGACCACCAACATGCGCGAGGCGCTCGATTCGGCGTTCTTGAGGCGCCTCCGGTTCACCGTCGAGTTTCCGTTCCCCGACGCGCAGCTGCGCGCGGAGATCTGGCGGCGGATCTTTCCGCCGGAAACTCCGACGGAGAACCTCGATTTCGAGCGCCTGGCCCAGCTGAGCGTTTCAGGCGGAAGCATCAAGAACATCGCGGTGAACGCCGCGTTCCTGGCCGCCGGCGAGGAAGCGCCGGTGTCGATGGGACAGATCCTGGGTGCCGCACGGCTCGAATCGGTCAAGCTCCAGCGGCCCTTGAGCAGCGCGGAGGTCCGTGGCTGGGTATGAGGTACGCGATCCACATCGACGAGGTCGTGCTTCATGGGTTCAGGAACGTCGACAGGCGTCGCCTTTCGGCAGGCCTGATGGAGGAGCTTGGCCGTCAGTTCGGCCGCGACGGGCTCGGCTGGGAGTCGCGGGAGCGCGAGCGCGTCGATGCTGGCCACGTCAGGGTCTCGCAAGGCGACGACCGCGCGACGGGCCGCAGCATCGCGCGCGGTGTCTACGCGGGGCTGCGCAAGTGAGCTTTTCTCCCCGCGTCCCACGCATCGCCCACGCGGCCCTGGTCAGCGTCGACCCGCTGTTCCCCATCCCCAACCTGGTCGTGTTCCAGTACAACCCGGACCAGCTGACCCGGTCCTTCCACCCGCTGGTCGCCGGCGCGGACGCGGAGAGGGGGGACATCCTCCGGCTCCGCGGAGCCGCCCAGGAGACGATTCAGATGGACGGCGAGCTGGACGCGACCGACCAGCTCGAGACCGCCGACGGCCTGGCCACCACGTCCGGAATCCTGCCGCAGCTGGCATCGCTGGAGCTGATGGCGTATCCGAAGGCCGCGATCGTGATCGCCAACGAGGTGCTGAGCGCGCTGGGCGTGATCGAGCTGATTCCAACCCCGATGCCGCTCACGGTCCTGGTGTGGAACCAGTACCGCGTCCTCCCGGTGATGCTCAACGACTTCACCGTCACCGAAGAGGCGTTCGACACCAGGCTCAACCCGATCCGGGCCAAGCTCGGGCTGAGCCTCCGCGTCTTGACCTACACGGACCTGGGCCTGCTCAGCCCGGGCGGCGCGCTGTTCATGGCGCATCAGATCGCCAAGGAGCGCCTGGCCGCCTTGAACCTCGCCGCGACGAGCGCCGCAGGCGTTCCACTGCCGCCGGGGATCTGAGCGATGTTCGACACCTCGAGCCGCTACTTCAACGTCGCGACCCGGACCATCACGGTCAGCGCGCCTGACGGGCAGACGCGGACCATCACGTACAAGCTGCGGCGCGTCCTGCCCGCCCCCGGCAGCATGCCGACGCTTTTCGAGCACCTGGTGCGGCAGGGTGAGCGGCTCGACAACATCACGGCGCGCTACATCGCCGATCCGACGCAGTTCTGGCAGGTCTGCGACGCGAACGTGGTCCTGGAACCGGAGGACCTGCTGGAACCGTCGGGCAGGTCGATCAAGATTCCGCTCCCGGGGATGCGCTGATGTTGGCGCAGCTGCTCGGCATCCGGATGATCCTGTGGGCTGGCCAGCTGATTCCTCGTCCCCTGCCGCCTGACATCCTCGCGGCCATCACCAAGGTCGACGTGACCAACGACGCGCGGCAGGGCGATGGTTTTCAGCTCACTGTCGCCCTGAGCAAAGACAACCCGTTCGACTACAACGTGATGCTCAGCGGCGCGCTGAACCCGCCCAACCGGATCGTGATCGCCGTGCTGATCGGCGCTTCCCTCGAGGTGCTGATCGACGGCGTCATCACGCAGCACCAGCTCTCACCGTCCGAGCAGCCGGGAAGGTCGACCCTCACCGTGACGGGCAAGGACGTCACCCAGCTGCTGGACCTCGAGGAGAAGGAAGCCAGCTTTCCCTACCAGCCGGACTTCCTGATCGTCGGGCAGCTGCTGCTCAACTACATGCAGAACGGTCTCTTGGGTCCGCATCTGCTCGTGCCCACCTCCGACTTTCCCATCGATATCTTCCGCAGACCGCAGCAGCACGGGACCGACCTCCGATACATCCAGGAGCTGGCGCAGCGCAACGGCTACGTCTTCTACATCGAGCCCGTGACGTTCGGGGTGACGCGAGCCTACTTCGGCCCCGAAAACCGCCTCGGCCTGCCCCAGCCTGCGCTCACCCTCAACATGGGCGCCTACACCAACCTCAAGAGCATCGGCTTCACCAACGACTCATTGGCTCCGGTCGGAGCAAAGGGCAGCTTCGTGGAGCCGATCACGAAGACGGTCATCCCCATCCCACCACTGCCTCCGCTGCGCGTGCCGCTGACGCCGATTCCATCCATGCCGCAGCGCACCACGCTGCTGTCGCAGTCGGCGAACGAGGGGCCCCTCGAGGCCTTCGCCTCGGCCCTCGCCGTGTCGACGCAGGCTCCCGAGGCGGTCAGCGGGCAGGGTGAGATCGACACCGTCCGGTACGGCCGCGTGCTGCATCCGCGAAGTCTCGTCGGAGTACGAGGCGTCGGCTTCTCCTACGACGGCCTGTACTACGTCTCGCGGGTCTCGCATTCGATCACGCTCGACAGCTACTCGCAGACCTTCAGCCTGAGCCGGGACGGGACCGGCTCGATGCTCCCGGTGCTGCCCACATGAGCCAGGCGGCCTACTTCGGGAAGTACCGCGGCCTGGTGTCCGACAACAAGGACCCGCTGATGACCGGGCGGATCAAGGCCACGGTGCCCGACGTGCTTGGATCCGAGGACACCGGCTGGGCGCTCCCATGCGCGCCCTTCGGTGGGTCGCAGACGGGGTTCTTCGCCATCCCCACGGTGGGCGCCGGCGTGTGGATCGAGTTCGAGCACGGCGACCCGGAGTACCCGGTCTGGTCGGGCTGTTGGTGGGGCTCGGCGGAGGACATGCCGCCCCTGATCCTCGCCCCGCCGTACCAGAAGCTGATGGTGGTCACCTCAGGCGGCCAGAGCATCACGCTCGACGACACCCCCGGCGTGGGTGGCATCACGCTGACGACGTCCGGGGGGCAGAAGCTCGTGCTGAGCGCGACGGGTGTCGTGATCGACAACGGCATGGGCGGAAAGATCGAGCTCACCGGACCACAGGTCAGCGTCAACAGCGGCGCGCTGCAGGTGATCTGACGTGCCGGGCTTCATCCTCCACATGGGCGCGGTCGTGATCTGCGCCCACGGCGGCCAGGCCATGCCGACGGTGACCAGCCCCCACGTCACCGTGGGCGGCCAGCCGGTGACCACCCAGGCGGCGCCCTACAGCATCGCGGGGTGCGCCTTCGTCCCTCCAGCCGGGAACGGTCCCTGCGTGACGGCACAGTGGGTCGTCGCGGCCACCCGCGTGATGGCGGACGGGCAGCCCGTGCTCACCCAGTCCAGCTCGGCGGTCTGCGTCCCGACCGGCACACCGCTGACGATCACCACGACCCAGATGCGGGTGCAGGCGACATGACCACCAACGTCGCCTTTCCCTTCGGGCCCGATGCGTACGGACGGACTATGCGTGCGGGCACCGAGGGCCACATCCGTGACCTGGTCGAGCAGGTCCTGTTCACGGGGCCCGGCGAGCGCGTGAACCGTCCCGATTTCGGCAGCGGCCTGCTGACTCTGGTCTTCGCTCCCAACGGCGCGGAGATGGCCGCCGCGGCACAGATGGCGGCGCAGGCGTCGCTCGTCCGCTGGCTCGGCGATGTGATCGAGGTCCAATCCGTCGACGCGTCGAGCGTCGAGGCCCAGCTGACGGTCACGGTGCGTTACGTGATCCGCAAGACGCAGCAGGCGCAGACCGCGACGTTCCAGCGGGGGCGGGCATGAACCTTCAGTTCACCTGTTCCAACCAGGTCCGGCGCCAGCGGCTGATCGGATCCGGGATCAACGGCATCGACTTCCTGGAGGTGCTGCCCGACCAGGTGCACCTCGAGGTTCATTTCATCAACGCCCTCGATCCGATGGCGCCGCTGACCGCTGCGAACTTCTTCATCGAAGGCGGCGTGCGCATCACCGGGATCCAGGTCACGGACCTCGAGCCGGTGAACGATCACGTGCTTCAGGTCACCGCCTCGGCAGCGGGCGACTTCTCCTCCTACACGCTGCGCGTCCTCGTCGCGGCGGACAACCCCGCGCCGCCGCCTGGCTACGACCAGGTCCTGTCCGAGGTGAGCTTCTCGTTCAGGGCCGCCTGCGCGAGCGACTTCGACTGTCAGCTCGAGCAGGCGTGCGCGGAGCCCTTGCTGCCCGCGCCGGTCATCGACTACCTCTCGAAGGACTACGCCAGCTTCCGCCAGCTGATGCTCGACCGGCTCGCGGTGACCATGCCGGACTGGACGGAGCGAAACCCTGCCGACGTGCTCGTCACGCTCGTCGAGCTGCTCGCCTACGTCGGCGACGACCTGAGCTACCGGCAGGACGCGATCGCGGCCGAGTCATACCTGGGCACCTGCCGGCGTCGCACCTCTGCGCGCCGTCACGCGCGCCTCCTCCAGTACTACATGCACGAAGGGTGCAACGCGCGCGCGTGGATCCACTTCGAGACCAAAGCGGTGGTCCAGGACCTGGACGCCGGCACGCAGGTGATCTCGGGCGTGCCTGGCCAGGCGGTGGTGATCGCGGACCTGAACGCCGAGACGGACCAGTCGTTCGTCGTGTTCGAGACCATGCAGGCCGTCTCCGTGCGCCAGGTGTACAACCGAATCAGCCTGTGGACGTGGGGGGACACGAAGTGCTGCCTCCCCACCGGCGCCACCGGGTTGTCACTGGTGAGGACCGGGACCATGGCGCTCGCCGCGGGCGACCTGCTCCTCCTCGAAGAGGTCGCCAACCCGGTCACCGGCTCCGCGGCGGACGCCGACCCGGCGCACCGGCAGGTGGTGCGCCTGACCGCGGTGCTTTCGGATCGCGACGACCTGTACGGAGTGGACGTCTACAACGTCGAGTGGGCGCCGGACGACGCGCTGACCTTCCCACTCTGTCTGTCCGCCGAGGTCAAGGACGCCACGGACCAGTTCGCCGGCAACGTGATGGTCGAGGTTGCGGTCGCGCGGGCCAACATCGCCCTGGCCGACCACGGCAGAACGCTCACGGCTGAACCCCTTCAGCCGCCTCAGGTGCCGGGCGAGGGTGACTACCTGCCGAGCGTTTCGCGCAGCGACCTGACCTTTGCCCAGGTCCTCGCGACAACCGCTGCCCCGCCGCCGGCGAGCGCGATCGCGGTCGCCGATCCGCGCCAGGCCCTCCCCGCGATCACACTGCACAGCTCTGCCGGCGATTGGTCTCCGAAGTACGACCTGCTCGACAGCGATCGCTTTGCGCGTGATTTCGTCATCGAGATGGAAGACGACCGCGTCGCCCACATCCGGTTCGGCGACGACGTCCATGGCCGCAGGCCGGCCGTCGACGACAGCTTCATGGCCACCTACCGCGTGGGATCGGGCACGGTTGGAAACGTCGGGCGCGAGGCCCTCCGCCGAGTCGTGGGCGCCACCGGCATCACCGTCGTGCGGAATCCGCTGCCCGCGGTGGGCGGCGTCGAGCCGGAGCTGCTGGAATCCGTCCGGCAGCTTGCGCCGCAGGCGTTTCGCCTGCAGAACCGCGCGGTCACCGAAGCCGATTACGCCGAGGTCGCCACGCGGTACGGGGAGGTGCTCAACGCCGCGGCTCGATTGCGCTGGACGGGCAGCTGGTGGACGGTCTTTCTCACCGTGGAGCGTCGTGGCGGCCAGCCCGTCGACCTCGCGTTTCGAGGGCGGCTCATCGACTTCGTCGACCAGTTTCGGCTCGCCGGTTACGACCTCGAGGTCGAGGGCCCGGTTTACGTGCCGCTCGACGTCCAGGTCGAGTTCTGCGTCGAGAGCGGCTTTTTCGCGGACGACGTGCGCCAGGCGATCACCCGCGCGCTGACGGGTCGTGCCGTGGCCGGGACGCCGCCCCCGTTCTTCGCCCCGGACAACTTTGCCTTTGGCCAGCCCGTCTACCTGAGCCAGGTCTATGAGGCCGTGCTGGCGGTGCCGGGCGTCTCGGCCGTCGCCGTGAAGCGCTTCCAGCGCTGGGGCAAGACCGCCAACCACGAGCTCGAGAATGGGCTCATCCCCGTCGATCCACTCGAGGTCGTGCAGCTGGCCAACGATCGGAACTTCCCCGAGAACGGGAAGCTCGAGGTGACGTTGGGAGGGGCCGCATGAGCGTGAGCCCGTCGGTCCTGGACGACTGTGGATGCTGCGACGAGCCAACGGTCGCGACGCCCGTGATCACCAACCCGGCGGGGCTCTCCGCCATCGCCTACCGAATCGGCACTCAGCCGCAGTTCAAGGCACGCATGACGACAGCGATCGGCACGCTGCCGGCGCTGTCGGGCCTCACCAGCCGCGACGCAAGCGACCCCTCGATCGCCCTGGTCGACGCCTGGGCGACCGTGCTCGACGTCCTGACGTTCTACCAGGAGCGCATCGCCAACGAGGGTTTCCTGCGGACCGCGGCCGAGACTCAGAGCGTCTATTCGCTGGCCGCCGAGATCGGCTACGCGCCCAATCCAGGCGTGGCGGCGGACGTCTACCTGGCGTTTCAGCTCGAGAGCTCACCGGCGGCGCTCCGCCTCGTGACGGTGCCCACGGGGACCAAGGTCCAGAGCCTGCCCGACCCCAAGACCAACTCCAAGCCACAGATCTTCGAGACGGTGGCCGACTTCGACGCTCATGTCGAGTGGAACGTGCTCTATCCGCGGCCGTCCGTCCCGCAGCGGCTCGGGGTCGGTGAGAACAGCGCGGTCCTCGCCGGCACGGCGACCCTGCTCAAGGCCGGCGACGGCCTGCTGTTCGTGGGCTTCCAGAGGGCCAACAACAGGAGATCGCAGCACTGGGACTTTCGCGTCCTCGAGACGGTGACCGTGGATCCCGCGACCAACACGACAGTCGTCACGTGGGGCACGGCGCTCGGCCACCAGAACCCGACGCTCAAGGTGCATCCTGAGCACAGCGACCTTCACGTCTACGCGATGCGCACGCGCGCCGGCGTTTTCGGCTTCAACGCCCCGGACTGGCGGTTGATGAGCAAGGACACCCGCGTGCATTGGGGCGTCGTCGATCCGACCGACCCCGACCCGACGGACCTCGTCCCGCAATGGCCGCACTTCAGGATCTTTTCGCCTTTCGTCAAGGATCCAAAGAATCCGACCGCGCCACCGCCGTCGATCATCGACCTGGACGCCGTCTACTCGGAGGCTGCGCAGAAGTCCTACGTGCTGCTCACGCTCGAGAGCTATGCGCAGCTCTTCAAGATCGCGGAAGCCACCCAGGCCGCCCGTGCCGACTTCGGGTTGAGCGGCAAGACGACCAGGATCACGCTCGACGGGCCCAACCTGAAGAACTTCGCCCGCCACGTCCGCGACACTGTCGTGCATCTACAGGGTCCCGAGGTCGCGCTCGCCGACCTGCCGCTCGCGACGCCCGTCCACGGGCGTTCGATCGCGCTGGACCGCGTGGTCGGAACCCTGACGGCGGGCCAGACCATCATCGTCTCGGGCAAGCGCGCGCGCGCTGTCGTGGCGGGTCAGGCTCACCACCTGACAGTGCTGCCTGACGCGCCGAACCAGCAGTCGTTTCTCATCCGGGCCGGGGAGTCCGTGCAGATGACCGCCGACTACACGAAGACGAAGCGGACGGGGGCCTACGTCTGGTCCGTGCGCAACGCCAGCGGGCTCGAGGGGAAGGTGGAGGGCCAGTCCTGGATGCTCAAGTGGGTCCCGGCCCTCGACACCGACGAGACGATCTCCGAGGTCGTCATGGTGACGAAGGTCGATCTCGACGACGCCACGCACACACGGCTGGCGATCGCCGGGGCGAGCACGGTCGGCGGCCTGCTCGGCTGCTACGACAGGGCATCCGTCCGCATCAACGCCAACGTCGTCAGGGGCACGCATGGCGAAACGAGGCAGGAGGTGCTCGGCAGCGGCGACGCATCGCAGACCTTCCAGACCTTCGCCCTGAGGCAGAGCCCGCTTACGTACACGTCCTCGTCGGACCCTGGAGGCGGCACGACAACCCTCACGATCACTGTCGACGGCGTCAGGTGGTCCGAGGTGCCGACCCTGTACGGCCGCGGGCCTCACGAACAGGTCTACGTGGTGCGCATCGCCGCCGACGGCTCGGTGGCCGTCGAGTTCGGAGACGGGGTGAACGGGGCGCGCCTGCCGACCGGCGTCGAGAACGTCAAGGCCACCTATCGCGTCGGCACTGGAAGGCCGGGCAACGTCGGCCCCGATCGCATCAAGCTGCTGATGACGCGGCCGCTCGGCGTCCAGAGCGTCGACAACCCCGTCGCCTCGGGCATCGGGGCGGACGCCGAGTCGATGGATTCCGCCCGCGCCAACGCGCCCCAGCAGGTGGTCACGTTCTCCCGCGTCGTCTCGCTGACCGACTTCGAGGACTTCGCGCGCGGGTTCGCCGGCATCGCCAAGGCGCAGGCCGACTGGCTGTGGGACGGCGATTCGCGGATCGTATTCGTGACGGTCGCGGGGACGGACGGCGCCTCCGTCGACGACGCCGGCTTGAAGCACCAGCAGCTGGTGGCGTCGATAGCGAGCTACGGCGACGCCCACCAGCAGTTCGTCGTGGCCACATACGAGCCGGTGTCGTTTGGACTCGCCGCCCAGGTTTTCATCGAGCCGGGCCACGACCAGACGACAGTCGTGCAGGCGGCCACCAACGCCGTCACGGATGCCTTCTCATTCGGCAATCGTTCCCTCGGGCAGCCCGTTTTCGAGAGCGACGTGATCGCGGCCATACAGGGCGCGCAGGGCGTCCTCGCGGTGGATCTGACGGCGCTGTACGTGACCACGCCGCCTCCAACCGGGGCCACAGGCGTGCCGTCCGGGCGTCCCATCAACTACATGCGCACACTTCCACGAAAACAGCCGCTCAAGGCCAAGGGGACTTTGCCGGTGGCGCTGCCCTCGCGCCGGGCCCGCCTGGAGAACGGGGTCAAGCTTGCCGCCCAGCTCGTGACGATCGATCCGAATCAGGTGCTCGTGACTGCGACATGACGGCCGTCACCGCGAAAGAGCTGTACGAGCTGCTGCCGGCGGTCCACCGGGTCCGCGACGCCGAGCACGGCTACCCGCTGCAGGCTCTCATCGGCGTCCTGGCCAACCAGGCGGATGCGCTGGCGCAGGACATCGACGGGCTCTACAAGAACTGGTTCATCGAAACCTGCCAGGAGTGGGTCGTGCCGTACATCGGCGACCTGCTTCGCGTGCGGCGGCTGAACGTGGCCGCGGCCCGTATGAGCGAGCGCAGCTACGTGGCGAACACGCTGGGTTATCGAAGGCGGAAAGGCACCGTTTCGGTCATCGAGCGCCTTGCATACGACGTGACCGGTTGGCGGGCGAAGGCGGTCGAGACCTTCAAGCTCCTCGGGACCACCCAGAACCTCAACCATCTTCGGCCGGCCAACCTCAGGACCCCTGACCTCCGCCTCACCTCCGACCTCGAGCTGCTTGGCGGACCCTTCGAGACCGCGGCCCACACCGCCGAGGTGCGCAGGATCGAGCCGGGGCGCGGCCGCTACAACATCCCGGACATCGCGGTCATGCTCTGGCGCCTGCAGGCGTACCCGGTGACCGGCGCGACGGCCCGACCCGTGTCCGATCCCGCCGACGGCCGGTACACGTTCAACCCGCTCGGCCTTGACGAGCCGCTGTTCAACCCTCCGCGGACCGAGGCCGACCTCGGCCACCTCGCAACCGAGGTCGACGTTTCCGGGCCGCTCCGGCCGCGAGCCCTCCATGACGACCTGGCGAACCAGCCGCCTCAGCTCTATTTCGTCGCCGGGAGGGAGGTGCTCACTGTCGAGAAGCTCGTCAGTCCTGGCGGCGCTGCGGTGTCGGCCGGCGCGCTGTCGATCTGCGACCTCGGCGATTGGCAGCGGCCCTCCACCGGCGTCGCGGTCGACGTGACGCGGGGACGCATCTCGTTCCCGACCGGCCCCGCGCCCGCGGGGGTCAGCGTCAGCTACTCGTATGGCTTCAGCGCTGACATCGGGGCCGGTCCGTACGACAGGTCGGCTTCGGTCTTCAGCTGGCTCAACGGGTCGCAGACCTGGCAGGCCGGTGTCGTGCAGGACAACGCGACACGGCAGGGGGCGCCCGATCAGACGGTGGTCTTCGCCACCCTGGCCGCCGCCCTGGCCGAGTGGAACACGAAACCGCCGGGAACCACCGGTGTCATCTGCGTGATGGACTCCTGCACCTACCGCGACCCGCTGCCCACCGTGATGGTGCCGGGCGGCAGCCGCCTCGGCATCGTGGCCGCATCGTCGGAGGGACTGGTCCAGGCCGGGGCCACCACGGCGATCGAGCCCAAGTCGTTGATGCCGGTGGTCGAAGGCGCCCTCGCCATCACCGGCCAGGCGCCCACCGGCGGACAGGCACCGGGCGAGGTGTTCATCGACGGCGTGCTCGTGATCGGCCAGGTGAGCGTCAACGCCGGAGACCTCGGCCGTTTGAGCATCGGCTCGTCGACGGTCACCGGCGGCGTCCTGGTCACGACCAAAACCGCTGACGGGCAGCGCAACGAACGTCTCCAGGTGGACATGGCGAGCTGCCTCAGCGGCCCTGTCTCGGTCCTCGGCAGCATCGTGAGCGTCTCGGTCGAGGACAGCGTCGTGGACGGTGGAGGGACCGTCGCGCTCGACACCGCCACCACCGACCTGACTGTGAACAGCACCACCGTGCTCGGGACCACCGCCGCGCGCACGCTCAACGCCAGCGACTCGATTTTCAACGCGCCGTTGAGCGTCGAGCGCCTGCAGGCCGGGTGCGTTCGGTTCAGCTATGTCCCTGACGGCAGCGCGGTCCCGTTCGCGTTCCACTGCCAGCCCGCGATGGCGCTGGCCGCCGCCGCCGCCGCGGATGCCGCCGCCGTGAAGGCGCGGCTCGTACCGATGTTCAAGTCGCAGCGCCTGGGCGACCCCGGATACGCGCAGCTCCTGCTGCTGTGTGCTCCGGAGCTGCTGACGGGCGCGGATAACGGTGGAGAGATGGGCGCCTTCAACCAGGTCCAGCAGCCTCATCGCGAGGCCAACCTCCGGACCGCCCTGGACGAATACCTGCGCTTTGGACTGGAAGCCGGGATCTTCTACGTGAACTGAGGAGACCAGATGAAAGGGGATTCGAAAGGCGACTTCACTCGACTCACATTCGACGCGCTCAAGCACTACAGCGGCGTGCAGATGCAGCAGGGGCGCGTGCAGCTCGATGCCGACTGGAACGAAGAAGTCGACATCATCGATCACCGCTGGAGGGCCACGCTCGAAGACACGGTGGGGCCGAGCGGGGCGCCCAAGGTCGGGGGAGGCTTTTTCATCCAGGGCATCTCAGCCGGCGGCGTCCAGGACCTGTCGCTCAGCCCCGGGCGGATCTATGTCGACGGGATCCTGTGCCAGCTCGACGCCCCTTACGTCGCGGGGTCCGTCGTCAGCTCGGGCACCCTGTCCGTGGTCGGGACGCACGCCGGGCAGACACCGTTCACCGCCAGCATGTGGATCGAGGTCGCGACCACCGACGGCAACCTGATCGCGCAGGCTCAGGTCTCTGGGGTCACGGCGGCCGTCGCGCCGGCGACCACCTCCCAGCTTTCGCTCCAGAATCTCAGCGCGAGCCTTCCCGCACCTCAAACCGCGGTGATGGTGCGCCCGCTCATCACCTACCTCACGCAGCCTGACCTGCCATCGCCGCAAGCAATCGACATGAGCGTCGTGCAGGGCACCTACTTCGGCAACACCTACGTCGCCTACCTCGACGTCTTCGAGCGCCTGATCACGGCCCTGGACGACCCCGAGATCCGTGAGGTCGCCCTCAATGGCCCCGACACGGGCACGCGTTCCCGGACCACGTGGCAGGTGCGCCTCGCGCTCATGCCTTCGATGTCCACCTGCGACGACGTCCACCTGCCGGCCAACCCACCGGCCACGAGCGGTCCATATGCGATGCCGGTCGCGAGCACGGGAGTGATGCAGGCGAGGGCCGTGCCGACGAGCGACCCGCAGACCGACTGCCTGCTGCCGGCAGAGGCTGGGTACCGCCGACTCGAGAACCAGCTGTACCGCGTCGAGATCCACAAGCCGGGCAACCGGGCGACCGCCCAGTTCAAGTGGTCCCGCGACAACGGTGCCCTGGCCTTTGCCTGGACGAGCACCTCGGCCGACAAGACGCAGATCATGATCAAGAGCAGGCCGCAGGACGCGGCGCAGGGTTTCGCCAGCGGCCAGTGGGTCGAGCTGACCGACGACAGCCACGACCTCTCCGCCGACCCGTCGGTGCTCGGCACTTTCGTCCAGCTGTCCACGCCCATCTCCGACGAGACGCTTTCGGTCGTCCCGGGGTCGGCGGTGGGGAGCGTCGTCCACAGCGACTTCCCGACCAACCCCAAGCTGCGCCGGTGGGATTCCGGTCTCACCTCGACGAATGACCCGGGCGGCGCTGACGGTTGGATCGCACTCGAGGACGGGGTCGAGGTCAAGTTCCCGGTCGACGGTTGGTTCAACAAGGGCGACTACTGGCTGATCCCCGCCCGCACCGCCACGACGGACATCGACTGGCCGAACGATCCGTCGCAGGTCCCGCTCGCACAGCCGCCGCACGGCGTCGAGCACAGCTACTGCCCGCTCGCGATGGTCTACGTGCACAGCGGCAACACGATCACGACGGTGGACTGCCGGCCGCTGTTCCCAGCCCTGACCGAGATCGCGGCCACCGACGTCAGCTACGACAACACGAACTGCGAGCTGGTCAACGCGACGAACGTCCAGCAGGCGCTGGACGCGCTGTGCAGGCGCGATGACCTGAAGCGGCACAACAAGCTGATCCACGGATGGGGGATCGTCGGCGGGCTGCAGGTCGAGTGCAGCCCCAAGGGCCCGCTTTGGGTCATGGTGCGAAACGGCTACGCCGTCGACTGCAACGGCAACGATATCGATCTCCCCGCCGACACTGCGTTCGACCTCGGGCAGCTCATGCTGCCGCTCCAGAACCCGCTGGGCGCTGGTGGCAACGGTGAGCTGTCCCTTGTGATCGGGCTCGACCAGAACGCGCAGGTCCAGGTCACGGCGGAGCCATACACGCCGCCGAAGACGGAGTTCGACGAGATATTCAGCGGGACCCTTCTGCTCGACGTCGTCAACGACTGCATCAAGCCGTTCCAGGCCTTCATGGCAGCCGAGCTGGCCAAGTTCCCCGGCAACCCGCCGGTGACGGCTGGGGAGGAGCTGGCTTCAGCGTTCGTCGACCTTCTCGCTCAAGGGCCGAACCCGCAAGCCGGGCAGAACGTCTACATCTCGAGCGCGGAGCATCAGCTGCTCAGCACCTTCTACACCGACCTGCGGGCGTGGTTGCACAGCGACACGTTCTGTGGGCTCTTCGCTAACGCGCAGCCTTACCCGGCGTTGACGGACGGGACGCTTCCACACGCTTTTGGAAGGGGCCAGTCGACGCGGATCAAGTACCGGCCGAACACCAACGAATACTTCACGTTGTCGAACGGCACCGACCCGACGCTGCTCGAGCCGCGAATCAACCACTTCAAGTCCGACCTGCTGATCGAGCAGCTCGACCCCACTGGTGGCACCGCGACCGGCCCGATCGTGGACTTCACCTTCTCACCGGACGGCAACACGATCTACGTGATCCTGCATGCCACCAACAGCACCGACACGCTCTACCGGACGGGCACCTTCGGTCAGGCCGGCCTCACCTGGTCGCCTCAGCTGGTCACGTTCACCAACGTCCGCCTCGGGGCCCTCGAGGGTACGGGCCTGGCCACACCGCAGCTGGTCGCCGTCGCCCCTGGTGTCGGACTCTACGAGAT
>Ga0070732_10001049_pt1 | contig 15537 bp, 10 predicted proteins | sample Coa_R1_5_FD_66449 | JGI IMG/M metagenome (GOLD analysis project Ga0070732, IMG submission 66449) | Surface soil microbial communities from Centralia Pennsylvania, which are recovering from an underground coalmine fire - Coalmine... | ecosystem: Environmental > Terrestrial > Soil > Unclassified ...
GCGCCGCGCCGCTCGGTTTCGCGGCCGCGCCGCGGGGTGTAGCCTTCGCGGCATGAGGCTCAAGCACTGGGCGGCCGGCGCACTCCTGCTCGGCGCAACGGCGCTGACCGGTGCGCACGCGCACCTCGAGGAGGCGACGCCGGCCGACCATAGCGTCATCCGGACCGCACCCTCAGCGCTGGTGCTGCGCTTCTCCGAGAGCGCGCGGCTGACCGCTCTGTGGCTCACGCAGGATGACGGGCCGAAGCGCAAGCTCGAGGTGCCGGCGGCATCACAGCCGCAGATCACGGTGGCGCTGCCGCCGCTCACCCCCGGCCACTACCTCATCAGCTGGCGTGCCCTGAGTGCCGACGGTCACGTGGTTCCGGGGCAGGTCCGCTTCACCCTCGCGCAATGATCGACGGGCTGTGGCTCGCGCTGCGGGCCGCGGGCCTGATCCTGACTCTGCAGGCGGCCGGTGCCGAGCTGTTCCTGGCGGGTTTTCGCACCAGACTGGAGCGCTGTGCGGTGCCGCTGCAGCGGCACGCGCGGCGCATTGCGGCCGCGGCGCTCCTGGTGTGCGTCGCGCAGTGCGCCGCCGAGGTCGCACACATGGCGGGCGAGTGGGCAGGGCTCACCGATCCGGCGCTCCTGCGCCTGCTCACGGTCTCTTCGGCCGGCGTCGCGCTGCTGATGCGCGTGGCGGGAACGGCGCTGCTGCTCGCAACCGTCGGACGCAGCGGTGCCCCGGCCCGCGGTCTTGCCGTGGCGGGCAGCGTGGCGCTAGCACTGTCGTTCGTCGTCACGGGCCACACGTCGGTCAGTCCCGCGCGGGCGAGCCTGGCCGTGCTGCTTCTGGTACACGTGGCCGTGGCGGCATTTTGGTTCGGGTCGCTTTGGCCGCTGCGCCGCATCGCCGCCTTGGAACCGCCGGCACAGGCCGCGCAGGCGGTCGCGGCGTTCTCACGGGTCGGAGTCTGGCTCGTGCCGCTGATCCCGCTCGCGGGCCTCGGCATGGCGCTGCTGCTGCTGCCGGACCTACAGGCGCTGGGCACCCCCTACGGCCGCCTGCTGTGCCTCAAGGTCGCGTTGTTTGCGCTGCTCATGCTGCTGGCGGGGCTCAACCGGCTGCGCCTGGCTCCGGACATGGCGCGCGGCGTGGCTGCCGCTTTCAGCGCATTCCGCCGCAGCGTGCTGCTCGAGTGGCTGCTCATCGCCCTGACCCTGGCCGTGACCGCAGCGCTGACCGGGCTGTACTCACCGCCGCATGCCGACCACCCCGTGGCGCAAGTCAGCGCGCGCGCATGATGGCGTGGCGCACGGCGGCGAGCGGGGCGGCATCGTTCAGCCGCACCGACTCGCCGTCGGGTTCGACACCGAGCTCGTGCCACAGACTCATCAGGTCCGGCTTCATCGGCGCATCCCCCATGCGCGCGTAGAAATCGGTGAGGGAGGTGGTGCCCACGGCGGCATCGCCGGTGCGCAGCACGCGCTCGATCGGCCAGTCCGCGGCGAGGCCGCCGCTCGCGCGCAGCACGGCGCGCAGCGCGTCCTGCAGTCCGTAGCGGTTGTCGGTGCGGCGGCGGATGTCGACGTCGGCGAGCAGGCAGAACATGGCCCCGCCCCAGTAGGTGCGTCCCCACGTGTGGGTCTGGTCCAGACCGCGATCGCCCTCCTGCGGCAGGCCGCGGGGCATGGAGCGCACCTCCTCCGCCCACACGTCCGCCTCGCTGCGGTTGCCGGCCTGCACGCGCGCGACCCCCTCCACGTAGGTGGCGAGGCCTTCGGAAAGCCACGCGTGTTGCTCGCCGGTGTCGGGCAGCGCCAGGTGGGTCATCTCGTGGACCAGCACCCAGTCCGACTGCAGCTGCGCGCGGCTCGTTCGCTGCCCGACGGTCACGCGGATGAACGCGTCCGGATTGGCCCAGGTCTTGCCGCCACGCACGCCGTCGCCGTCCGCCGCCATGACGCGCACCTTGAGGCGCGCCACCGGGAAGCGCCCGTAGTAGTGCGCCACGATGTCTGCCGAGCGGCGCAGCCACTCCAGGAGCGGCGCGCCGTTCTCGGGGAAAGCGTGCGCGTCGAACTCGAACTGCACCACGGCGCCGTCGATCGTGAGCTCGGCGGCGCGCGCGCCGCGGGGTCCGGCCGCACACAGGCACCAGGCTGCGAGCCCCAGCAGGCGCGCCGCCGCGGCGCGGCGGGTCAGGGCGGGTGGTGGACGCGGCACGGGGCGCCTACGGACGCGCGGTCTGACCGAACAGGATGCGCTTGGCTTCCTCGGTGACCGTGGGGTTGGTGTTGATCGCCCTGGCCTTCTCGTAGGCGCGCTGCGTCGCCGGCCGCTCGCGGATCGCCTCGAACCAGCGCTTGAGGTGCGGAAAATCCTCGAGCCGCTGTCCCTGCGCCTCGTGCGACACGGTCCAGGGGTAACAGGCAATGTCCGCGATCGAATACTCACCGGCGAGAAAGTCACGCCCGCCGAGGCGCTTGTTGAGCACGCCGTAGAGGCGGTTGGTCTCCTTGACGTAGCGCTCGATGGCGTAGGGGATCTTCTCGGGCGCGTAGCGGGCGAAGTGGTGGTTCTGGCCGGCCATCGGACCCAAGCCCGCGACCTGCCAGAATAGCCACTGCAGTGCCTCGAAACGGCCACGCAGTGCGGCCGGCAGCAGCCGGCCGCTCTTCTCGGCGAGGTAGAGGAGGATGGCGCCGGACTCGAACACCGAAAGCGGCGCACCGCCGCCGGCCGGGTCGTGATCGACGATCGCGGGGATGCGGTTATTGGGCGAGATGGCGAGGAACTGCGGCTCGAACTGCGCGCCCGTGCCGATGTTTACCGGCACGATCCGGTACGGGAGGCCCGTCTCCTCAAGGAACATGGTGATCTTGTGTCCGTTCGGCGTAGTCCAATAATAGAGGTCGATCATGCTTGCTTCCCTTCACTCGCCAGGAACCAACAGTGGCACGCGGCGGCCGCCGTGGCGAGAGCCAGAACCGGACGCGCTATGGATATAAGGTACGAGCCTCGATGAGCACCGATCGTTCCGCGCTGACCGCGCAGCTGGCACGCTCCGGTCACGCGCTCCTGTTGCCGCCGGCGGCCGCCGCGGCGCTGCAGCTCGACCTCGGCGCGCTCGACGCGTTGCGTGACTCCTGGGAACGTCTGCCGCGCGATGCCTATCTGCGCGATGGCGGCGCCTACCGGGCGCGCCGCCACAGCTGCTACCTGCTGCCCGCCGCCGGGGTGCTCGCGCCGGTGCCGCACCGGCCGCACTGGCAGCCGACCTCGTACAACGCCCTGCACGGTGGCCTGACGCGCTGGTTCGAGCCGATCGAGCCGGCGGTCGCCGGCGCGCCGGCCTGGCGGCAGCTGCTCAGCGCGCTCGGCGGGCTGTTCGGGGAGCTGCAGCCGGTGGCGCGCTGGCACATCGAGGCGCACCAGTTCCGCATCGACACCGCCGGCGGCATCGGGCGTCCGACGCCGGAGGGCGCGCACCGCGACGGCGTGGACTTCGTGGCCGTGATCCTCGTCGGTCGCCGCGACGTGCGCGGCGGCGAGACGCGCGTCTTCGATGCCAACGGGCCGGCCGGCGTGCGCTTCACCATGGAGGAGCCGTGGACGATGCTGCTCATGAACGATGCGCGCGTCATCCACGAGACCACGCCGATTCAGGCGGACGGCGCGCCGGGTGCGCGCGACACGCTGGTGCTCACCTACCGCGCGCGCGGCTTCCAGGCACCGGAGGAGGACGGGGAGTAGCGCGCAGCCTCAGGGCTGCGGGTGCGACGCTTGCCCGTCGATCCAGGTTTCCTTGACGTTCAGCTCGTCGTCGGCGAGCACCAGGTTGGCGCGGTAGCCCGGGGCGATGCGCCCGATCTCGTGCGCGAGCTTGAGGAATGCGGCCGGGAACTCGCTCGCCATGCGCACGGCGGTCGTGAGCGGCACGCCGAGGAGTGTGACCGCATTGCGCACGCAGCTCGCCATGTCGATGTTGGAGCCCGCGAGGCGCCCATCCTCATCCAGACAGACGTAGCCGCTCACCGTGATGCGCCGGCCCTGCAGCTCGAAGGAGGCGTTGTTGGTGCCCACGCCCGGCATGGCGTCCGTGACCAGCATGAAGCGCTCGTGCGGCTTGCACTTGAGGGCGATGCGCAGTACCGCCGGGTCGGTGTGCGCGCCATCGACGATGATGCCGCACCAGCCGCGGGGGTCATCGAGGGCCGCGCCGACCACGCCCGGCTCGCGCCCGGTGAGCTGCGACATGGCATTGAAGAGGTGGGTATAGCCGGTGAGCCCGTGATCGAGTGCCGCCTGCATCTCGGCGTAGGTGGCATTCGTGTGCCCCGCCGACACCACGACGCCCGCGGTCACCAGCTGCTCGATCATCTGCGGGGTGGTCGTCTCCGGGGCCAGCGTCACCACGGTGCGTCCGCCGCGCAGCGAGCTGAGGAGTCCCAGCCCGCTCGGGTCGAGCTCGCGCAGCTTGGCCGGATCGTGCACGCCCTTGCGCGCCACGTTGAGGAAGGGTCCCTCGATGTGGATGCCGAGCACGCCGGGCACGCCGGCCTCGAGTGCTCCACGCACCGCGGCGATGGCGCGGGCCACGATGTCCAGGTCGGCGCTGATCAGCGTTGGCAGGAAGCCGGTGGTGCCGAAGCGGCGGTGGGCGGCGCCGATGGCGCGGATCGACTCGACGCTCGGCGCGTCGTTGAACAGCACCCCGCCGCCGCCGTTCACCTGCGAGTCGATGAATCCCGGCAGCAGCAGCTGGCCGCCGAGGTCGTAGGCGCGGGCGGCGCGGCAGCGGGGATCATCCGGCGGCAGCAGCGCGAGGATGCGGCCCTGCTCGATGAGCACGCTGCGGCCGGTGACGAAGCCCTCCGGCTGCAGTACCCGACCGTTGACGAGCGCCAGCGCCATCAGAGGGTCTCGGTCACCTTGTTGAGGTGAGGCGGGCGGTCCGGATCACGGCCGCGTGCCAGCGACAGCGTATTGGCCATGCGGTAGAAGCTCTGCGCGAACAGCAGCGGCTCGATCAGCGGGTGCGCCGCCACGGCCGGCAGCGCGTGCGCTCCGGGGGCCTGCGTGCCCACCAGGAGCACCGTCGCGCCCTGCGCCACGAGCTCGCCGCTGAGCGCGGTCATGCCCTCGCGCGTCTCGTCGTTCTGCGTGAACAGCAGCAGCGGGAAGCCGGCGCGCACCAGCGCCATCGGGCCGTGGCGCAGCTCCGCGGCGCTGATCGCTTCGGCGTGCAGGCCGCAGGTTTCCTTGAATTTGAGGGCCGCTTCCTGGGCTACGGCCAGGCCCGGGCCGCGGCCGATGACGTACAGGCTCTCGGCCGGGGTGAGGAGGGTCACGGCCTCGCTCCAGTCGAGCGCCCAGGCGCGCTCGAGCAGCTCGGGCGTCTCCCGCAGCTCCGCCGCGAGCGCGGCATCGCCGGACCATTCCGCCACCAGCTGCACGATCGCCGCCAGCGAGGCGATCCACGATTTGGTGGCGGCGACGCTGCGCTCCGGGCCGGCGTGCAGCGGGATGAGGTCATCGGCCAGCTGCGCGAGCGGCGAGGTCTCGGCGTTCACGAGCACCACGATACGCGCGCCGGCACTGCGGGCGCCGCTGACGGCCGCCAGCAGGTCGGGGCTGGCTCCCGACTGCGAGATGGCGAGCACCACGGCGCCCTGCAGGTCGGGCGCGGCGTCGTACACCGAGCTCACCGACGGCGCGGCCGAGGAGGTGAGCACCCCGAGCCGGGTCTCGATGAGGTAGCGGGCGTAGGTCGCGGCGTTGTCGGAGCTGCCGCGCGCGCAGGTGACCACGGCGCGCGGCGGGCTGGCGCGCAGCCGCTGCGCCAGGCGCGCGACGCGCGCGCCGTTGCTGTGCAGCTGCTCACGCACCGCATCCGGCGCCTGGGCCGCCTCCACGTACATACGGGTGCTCGCCGCGGCTCGGGTCACGTGGCGATGCTGAGCTCCGCGACGAAGTCGTAGGTGTCGCCGCGGTAGTAGGACTGGGTGAATTCGGCCGCACGGCCGTCCTTGAGGAAGCCGAGGCGCTCGACCAGCAGCCCCGGGTCCTTCTCCTGGGCATGCAGCAGCTGCGCCTGTTCGGCAGTAAACAGCACCGCACGCAGGCGCTGCAGGGCGCGCACCGGGCGGTTGCCGGCGCGCTCGAGCGCGGCGTACAGCGAGGACTCCACCGCCTCCAGCGACGGCAGGCACTCGGCGAGGATGGTCGCGTACTCGAGTGCCATGGGCGCATCGTCCGCGAAGCGGATGCGGTGGAAGCGGTACACGGGCGTGCCGGGACTGGCGCGCAGCGTCAGCGCTTCCTCGGGCGACACGGTGCCCGCGGATTTGCGCAGCCACACGCTGCGCGGGTTGCGGCCGCGCGCACGCATGTCTTCCGAGAACGAAGTAAGTTTGGAGAAGTTCTTCTCGACGCGCGCGCACACGAAGGTGCCCGAGCCCTGACGGCGAACCAACATCCCTTCGCTCACCAGGCCGTCGATCGCCTTGCGCACCGTGATGCGCGAAACGCTGAAATCCAAGGCCAGATCGCGCTCCGGCGGCAGCGCATCGTCCGGACCCAGCACGCGTGACTCGATCGCCTGGCGCAGCGCGCGCTGCAGCTGTTGGTACAGCGGCAGGCTGCTCTTCTCATCGAGCTTGCCGAGCGCGTGCGACAGCTGCGTCAAGGGCGTACTCCGGTACGGGCGACGGTCGAATTCATGCTACCACTATAGTACCAGTGTGTTGCTATTTGAACACATAGGAGCGTACAACAATATGTTTTAAATCGGAAAAAATTACGAGGATTGAATTGGTATCACCGCATGTAGCGTTTAGTAACTATTGGTACTATATTGGCACGTAACTGGTCCCAGTGTTGGGACGGCCCCCGCGAAGCGGCGTTGAGCGCCGCTTGAGGAGGCCCGCAGGGGGAATGCAGCGGCGTAGTTCGCGGCAACGGGTAAACGAAGAAACACCAAGGGGTGAGCCAATCATGAGAATCGCAAGGTCGACGTTGATCGGTACGGCGGTCGCCATGGCACTGTTCGGGCGCAATGCCGCCGTGCAGGCGCAACAGAGCACCACTGCCACCGATTCTAAGTCGAACGACCTTCAGGAGGTCGTCGTTTACGGTATCCGCGCGAGTCTGCGTGACTCGATGCAGACCAAGAAAGACGCCACCGGAGTCGAGGAGGTGCTGACGGCCGAGGACGTCGGCAAGTTTCCCGACAAGAATCTCGCCGAGGCGCTGCAGCGCGTCCCCGGCATCGTCACGCAGAAGGACTTCGGCGAGGGCGAGCGCATCAACCTGCGCGGCACCAATAGCACGCTGACACAGGCGACGCTCAACGGTCACGGGCTCTCAACCGCGGACTGGTTCATTCTCGACCAGCAGAGCGCGACCCGCAGTTTCAACTACCTGATGTTGCCTGCCGATCTCATCGGTAAGGTCGAGGTGCAGAAGACCGCCCAGGCGGATGTGCAGGAGGGCGGCATCGGCGGCACGGTCAACGTCGAGACGCGCAAGCCGCTCGACCTGCAGCCCGTGACCGCGTACGCCTCGCTGGAGGGCTCGCGCAACGATCGCGCCGCCAAGACCAACCCGTACGCGACGGGGTTGGTGAGCTTCAAGGACCAGGACAACCGGTTCGGTTTCCTGCTGGCCGCGGTTTACCAGGACTACAACATCAGGCGCGACGGCTTCGAGGTGCTCGGCTACGCGCCCATCAGCGGCACCAACCCCACGCTTATCCCGACGCTGATCAACTCGGCGCTGTTTGAGCAGGACCGCATCCGCAAGGGCGCCAATTTCGACGTGCAGATCCGCCCGAACGACCAGCTGGAATTCAACTTCAACGGCCTCCTGTCGATCTTCAACGCCGAGAACACCAACCAGAGCTGGCTGGCGGACCCGCAGCGCGCCATCGGCAACGGTGGGTCGATCAGCAACTGCGTGGTGCAGGCGGGCGCCTGCGTTGCCGGCACGGTGTCCTCTCTCAACAATGGCACCCAGGACTTCGCATTCTTCTACGACTCGTTCCACCGGCTGGCCAAAACCACCAGCCACAATCTCGATCTGGATACCAAGTACACGCCTCAGGAGAGCTGGACGCTGCACCTCGACCTCGGCTGGACCGCGGCCGTCGGCAAGACCGACCCGCAGTTCTTTCCGGAGTTCGGCGCCCCCGGCGCCTTCACCTACGACTTCCGCAACGGCGCCCCGCAGGTGCATCCGATCCCCAATGGCAATGGCGTGACCGTCGACTTCTCGAACCCGAACTCGTTCGCGTTCGATTTCGCCAACGCTGACCAGTTCGAGAACGATGACCGCGAGACCTACGTGTACGCGGATGCGCTCAAGGAACTGGATTTCGGCGCGCTGAAGTCGATCAAGTTCGGCGTCAAGGGCACCAATCACGAGCGCGACGCGAGCGGCAACTTCACCACCTACGGGGCGTTCTCGGCGCCGATCCTGCAGAAGGGGATCCCGACCACGGCCTGGTCGGCGGGCCTGAGCCCGGGCAACTTCCTGTCGGGCATTTCGGTGCCGGGCTCGCTCACCCAGGCCTGGATCGTGAACCCGGCCTTCGCCGCCCAGGTGCTGGGTGACCAAGTGAACGTAGCGGGACGCGTCCCCTATCCGACGGGCAGCTTCACCATCAATGAGAAGACCTACGGCGGCTACGTCATGGGTAACTTCGCCGGTGACAACTGGCGTGGCAACCTCGGCGTGCGCCTCGCCCACACCTTGGAAACCACCGGCGGCGCGCAGTTCGTCGCCAACCCCAACCAGCCGGGCGTGATTCCTAGCCTGTTTGGCGCCTACATCCCGGTGACGGCGAGCAAGAGCTACAACGACATCCTGCCCTCGCTCAACTTTGCCTACGACGTGACCAAGGAAGTCGTGGTGCGCTTCGCGGCTGCCAAGGTGATGTCACGGCCGGACTACACCGATATGGTGCCGCGCGTGGTCCTGAACACCGGCGCGCTGTCGGGCACGGCCGGCAATCCCAACATCGACCCGTACCGGGCCACCCAGGAGGACCTGTCGATCGAGTGGTACCCGAGCAAGGACACCGCCTACAGCCTCGCCATCTACAATAAGAACCTGAAGAACTTCATTGTCGACAATCCGACGACTCAGATCCTGCCCTTCAGCGGCGCTACCGCACCGAACGCACTGTGCACGCCGGCCGGGACGCAGTTATTCAACTGCCCGTTCGCGATCGACGTGAAGGCCAACGGCGGCAACGGCACGCTGCGCGGCGTCGAGGTCGGGCTCATCCAGCACCTCTGGGGCGGCTTCGGGGTGCAGGCGAACTACAGCTACTCGGATGCGAGCCTCGACAGCGGTAAGCCGTTCCCGGGTAACTCGAAGAACACCTACAACCTGACGGGGTACTTCGAGAACGACCTGTTCAGTGCGCGCCTCGCCTACACGTACCGCTCGAATTTCTTCCAGATGTTCGACCGCACCAGCAATCTCGACGAGGCGGCGCTCAAGTCCCTGGACGCTTCGTTCGCCTGGAATGTGACCTCCTACGCGGCCGTGATCGCGGAGGCGCAGAACCTCACGGACGCCAAGGTCGTCGAGTACGACGACGTGCTGTCGCATCCGCGTGCCATTTACGACAACGGCCGCACGTTCTTCGCCGGCGTCAAGCTGAGATTCTGATCCCCCGGCGGCTGGGTGCCCGTCGTGCCACTGTGGTGGCGCGGCGGGTGCTCAGTAGCCGTACTTGCGCATCTGCGGCGCGAGGCGCGCGGCGAACGGCTGCAGCTGCGCCGCGTAGTGGACGTGGCGCCCGAGGGCTGCGGCGTTGAGCGGCTCGGCCACCTGCGCGTAGCTCGGGGTCGGGGCGAAACGGCGGTTTTCGTGAAAGCGCAGGCAGGCCTCCTCGAAGGGCAGGCCGAGGTACTCGAGCAGGCGGCGCGTCTCGCCCGCCTGGTCGGCGACCAGGGCCTCGTAACGCAGCAGATGGCTGCCGACGTCGGCCGCGCGCGCGTAGTGCTCGACCAGCTCGAATACCGCAGCCAGGTGCTGGGCGGTGTCCTCGATGCGATAGGCGCACAGGAAGCCGTGGGTCATGTTGTTGGCGAGCATGGAGACGCACACATCCAGGGGATGGCGCACCACGTGCACGATCTTGGCCTGCGGGAACGCCATCTGCAGCAGCGGCTGGTGGATCTCGTTGAAGGGCATCTTGTCGGTGAAGAACGGCTCGGCACCGTCGAGCCCGTACTGCGCGGCGCGCGCCAGGTAGTAGTCGCGGAACAGCGCGGCGACGTAGTGACGGTCGGCGGTGAACGCGCGGGCGAGGTTGCCCGGATAGCGCTCGGGGCCGGGCAGCAGTTCCTCCGACAGCCGCATGAGATCGCCGAGGAAGGTGAGTTCCCCGCCGGGGCGCACGCGCGAATGGCTGCACAGGATCTGCTCGACCAACGTGGTGCCCGAGCGCGGGTAGCCGATGATGAAGATCGGCTGCGCGGCATCACGCCGCACGCCGGCGCGCGGCAGCGCGGCCAGGTGCGCACGGGTAAAAAACTGCCGGCACAGCCCGAACAGCGCCTCGACGGTCTGGGCCTTGTAGGCCAGGCCGCCGCCCTCGCGCGCCAGCCTGCGCTTGCCCTCGACGAAATCCTGCCAGGCCTCGGCGTAGCGCCCGGCACGCTCGCGCAGGCGCCCGCGCTGCAGCTGCGCATCCCCGCCGAGGGCGCCGGCCGCATCGAGCACCGCCAGCGCTTCGGTACGCTGCCCCATGCGCGCCTGGTAGCTGGCGCGCAGCAGACTGACTTCCTGCGTCGAGGAGAGGGCCGCCGCGCGCTCGAGCAGCTCTTGCGCGCGGTTGAGATCGCCGCGCCCTTCGTACAGAGTGGACCAGTAAGCGAGCGTCAGCGCGTCCTGCGGTGCGAGTTCGTGGGCAGCGGCAAAAATGCCGTCGGCCTCGTCGGCACGACCCTGCCGCAACAGGTTGCGGGCGAGGTTGAGCAGATAGGGCGCGTGCGGACCGGACAGCTCGAGCGCACGGCGGAAGTGCCATTCTCCGGGGGGCAGGTCATTCATTTCCGACAGCACCAGGCCGAACAGGTTGTGGCCGTGCGCGCTCAGCGGGTCGACGCGCAGCGCGGTGCGCGCCACTTCCGCGGCCTCCTCGAGCCGGCCGTGCGTCATGAAGATCTGCACCAGCTCGTTGTAGGCCCACTCGGTGCGCGGCTTCGCCCCGAGCACCGCATCCAGCGTCTTCACCGCCTCGACGAGTTGGCCGCGCTGCTTCTGAACCAGGTACCGAAGCTCCAGCGCATCGACGTTGCCGGCATCCGCACCAAGACATTGCCCCGCAGCCGCCTCGGCGGCGGTGAGGTCACCGCGCGCGAACGCGTCGCGGCCGCGGGCGATGAGGGCGTCGGGAGCGGGAGCCATGCGCGCTATGGTGCCCGCTTCGCGGCCGGTTGTTTAGGGCCGCGCCGCACCACCGCCGCCGCACTGACCGTGCTGCTCGCCTGCACCGCACCGCTGGCGGTCGCCGTGACGCCGGCGCTCATCCCGGCCCCGGCGCACCTCGAAGTACAGGGCGAGGGTCTGACGCTGCGCGACGGGCTCGAGATCCGGGTCGGTGCCGGGCGCGAGGTCGCGGCCATCGGCCGCTACCTCGCCGCGCTCATTCGGGCCAGCCGTGGCATCGCGCTCGCGCTGCGCAGCGGGGCGGTAGCGCCCGGGGCGGGCGCCATCGACTTGCGGCTCGATGCCGACGCCCCGGCCGGCGAGGAGAGCTACCGGCTCGAAATTGCGCCCGCGGGCGCGCGGGTGACGGCGCACGATCCTCACGGCCTGTTCTACGGCGCCATGACCTTGTGGCAGCTGGCCAGCAGCGCGCCGCGGCAGGGCACGGAGCTGGCGCTGCCGGGGCTGCGCATCGAGGATGCACCGCGCTTCCGCTGGCGCGGCCTGATGCTCGATTCCGCACGCCACTTCCAGTCGCCCGAGTTCGTCATGCGCTACATCGACTGGATGGCGCTGCACAAACTCAACGTGCTGTCGTGGCACCTGACCGACGATCAGGGCTGGCGCCTCGAGATCCGCAAGTACCCGCGCCTCACCTCCGTCGGCGCCTGGCGCGTGCCGGCCGGGCGCGCCGCGCAGCGCGATATCGATCCGGCGACCGGGCGGCCACGCCTGTACGGCGGCTTCTACACCCAGGCGCAGGTGCGGCGCATCGTCGCGCACGCCCGCGCGCGCTACGTCACGATCGTGCCGGAGATCGACCTGCCGGCGCACGCCACGGCCGCGCTCGTGGCCTATCCCACCCTCGCCGCGCAGCCCGCCGAGCTGCCGCGCGCCGTGCCGGCCGACTGGGGTACCTATCCGCACCTCCTCAACATCGACGAAGCCACGTTCCGCTTCGTGGAGGACGTGCTCGATGAGGTGATGGGGTTGTTTCCGGGACCGTACCTGCACGTGGGCGGGGACGAGGTGGTGACCGGGCAGTGGCAGGCCTCGCCTGCGGTGCGGGCGCGCATGCAGGAGCTCGGCATCCCGGATGCGGGCGGCGTGCAGGGCTACTTCGAGCGGCGGCTCGGGGACTATCTGAGCGCCCACGGGCGCCGCCTCGCCGGCTGGGACGAGATCGTCGCGGCGGGACTCGGCGCGAATGCCACGGTGCTCTCCTGGCGCGGCGTGCGGGGTGCGATCGTGGCGGCGCAGGCGGGGCACGACACCGTGCTCGCTCCCGACCCGCTCATGTACCTCGATCACCGCCAGGGCGCCTCGCCCGCGGAGCCGCCGGGCCGTGGCGCGGTGATCAGCACTGCTGACCTGTACCACTTCGAGGTGCTGCCGGGGGAGCTGGCGGCGCTGTCGCAGCACGTGCTCGGCGTGCAGGCGAACCTCTGGACCGAGCACGTGCGCACCGAGGAGCGCGCGGCGTACATGACCTGGCCGCGGGCGGCCGCGCTCGCCGAGGTCGCGTGGTCGCCGCCGGCGAGCCGCGACTGGGACAGCTTCCTCGCCCGCCTGCCCGCAGAGTTTGACCGCTACCGTACCCTCGGCATTCACTACTCGGCGGATGTGTTTGCACCGCTCCGTCACGTCGCCCCGTTCGAGCGTCACATGAGCCAGGATCTCAGGACCTGCACCGACAAGGTGGTGCTGAATCTGGAGGACGACGCACCGCGCGTCGGCGCGCGCGCGGTGTTCCTCATCGACATCGAGAATCCCTGCTGGATCCTGCCGGCCGCCGACCTGACCCAGGCGCGCGCGCTCACCGTCGCCGTCGGACAGGTGCCGTTCAACTACCAGATCGGCCGCGACCGCGACGCCATCCGCTTCGATGCGCCGCACACCGCCGCCGGCGAGCTCGAGGTGCGGGCCGATGGCTGCGACGGCGCACCGCTCGCGGTCCTGCCGCTCGCGCCCGCAGCGGACAACGACGCGGTGACGGTGCTGCCCCGGGTCGCACTGCCGCGCCTCGCCGGAAGCCACGAGCTGTGCCTGCGCTTCGCTCAGCCCGGCCTCGATCCGCTGTGGGCCATCGACTGGCTGCAGCTCTCGCCATGAGCGCCACGCCCCTCGTCCTGACCGCACCGCTTGCGGGCTGGAGCACGCCGCTCGAGGAAGCCCCCGATGAGGTGTTCGCCACGCGCATGCTCGGTGACGGGGTGGCGATCGATCCCACCGGGGACACCCTGTGCGCGCCGTGCGACGGTGAGCTGCTCACCGTGGCCGCCGCGCGCCACGCGGTGACGCTGCGCGCCGCCGGCGGCTGCGAACTCCTGCTGCACGTCGGGATCGACACCGTGGCCCTGAACGGCGCGGGGTTCACCGCCCACGTCGCCGCGGGCGCGCAGGTGCGCGCGGGCCAGCCGCTGCTGAGCTTCGACCTGGACCTCATCGCGCGCCGCGCCAAGAGCGCACTCACCCCGGTCGTGATCACCGGCGGCGACTTCCGCATCGTGCGCGCCAGCCTCAACCGTGCGCTCGCCGCCGGCGAGCTCCTCATGGAGCTCGCACCGCAGGTGCGGGCGGCGCCCGTGGCGACCGCCGGCGGCGCGGAGCCGGTCCGGGTACGGCGCGTGCGCATTGCCCTCGAGCACGGCATCCACGCCCGTCCCGCGGCGCTCGCCGCCGCCGCGCTGCGTAATCTCGCGGTGGATGCGCGCCTGGCGCTGCGCGGACGCGAAGCCAATGCGCGCAGCACCGTGGCGCTCATGGCGCTCGGCGTCCAGCACGGTGACGAGGTGGAACTGCGCGCGACCGGCCCCGACGCCGTGGCGGCGCTGGATGCGCTCGGGGCTCTGCTCGCAAGCAGCGCGCCCGTCCGTCCGGCCGCGCGCGCCACCCCGGCACGGGCGGTGGCGGTCCCGGCCGAGGAGACCGATGGCCCCTGGCGGGGCGTGACGGCGAGTCCCGGGCTGGCGGTGGGACGGGCGCTGCAGATCGCGCGTCCGCAGATCGCAGTGCCCGAACAGGGCGCGGGGCGGGAGGCCGAGCACGCTGCCCTCGACCGCGCCCGCACGGCCGTGCGGGCGACGCTCGAGCGGCGCGCAGCCGCCGCCGGCGGGCCGGCCGGGCGCGACATCGCCGCGGCGCACCTGGAGCTGCTCGATGACCCGGAGCTCATCGCCGCAGCGCGCGCCGGCATCGCGCAGGGCCGGGGCGCCGGCTTTGCCTGGCGCGCGGCGCTGCGCGCGAGCGCGGCGGCCCTGGAGGCGCTGCCCGATGCCCGCCTGCGCGAGCGCGCCGACGACCTGCTCGATCTCGAGACCCAGGTGCTGCTGGTGCTGCAGGGCAGGGCCGCCGGTGCGCCGCCGCCACTGCCGCCGGACGCTATTTTGATCGCGCGCGAGCTGCTGCCCTCGCAGCTGGCCGAGCTGGCGGGTGCGCGCCCCGCCGGCATCTGCATGGCCGGTGGCGGTCCGACCTCGCACGCGGCGATTCTGGCCGCGGCCATGGGGATCCCGGCGCTGGTCGCGCTCGGTGCGCGGCTGCTGTCTCTCGCCGACGGCGCCACGCTGGTGCTGGATGCCGATCGCGGCACGCTCGAGGTGGCCCCCGCAGCGGCGCGCCTGGACGAGGTACGCGCGGCGCTGAGCGAGCGGGCGACGCGGCGTGCCGCGCTCACCGCCGCGGCGCAGCAGCCGGGCCGCACCGCCGACGGCACGCGCATCGAGGTGTTCGCCAACGTCGGCTCGGTCGCGGAGGCCGAGGCCGCGGTCGCCAACGGCGCCGAGGGCTGCGGCCTGCTGCGCACCGAGTTCCTGTTCCTCGAGCGCGAGCAGGCGCCGACCGAGGCAGAGCAGACTGCCGCGTACCAGCGCATCGCGGATGCGCTCAGCGGCCGGCCGCTGGTGATCCGCACCCTGGACGCCGGCGGTGACAAGCCGATCGCCTACCTGCCGCTGCCGCCGGAGGACAATCCCGCGCTCGGACTGCGCGGGGTGCGCACCGGGTTCGCGTATCCGCAGCTGCTGCGCACCCAGCTCGCCGCGGTGCTCGGCGTGCACGCTGCAGCACGCTGCCGCGTATTGCTGCCGATGATCACGGACGTCGAG
>Ga0070732_10001050_pt1 | contig 15500 bp, 14 predicted proteins | sample Coa_R1_5_FD_66449 | JGI IMG/M metagenome (GOLD analysis project Ga0070732, IMG submission 66449) | Surface soil microbial communities from Centralia Pennsylvania, which are recovering from an underground coalmine fire - Coalmine... | ecosystem: Environmental > Terrestrial > Soil > Unclassified ...
GAATGTTCCTGAGCCGGCGAATTACCTGGCTGGCATCGCGGCCATTCTCATGCTCGGCGTATCGCATTTGACAGTGCTGCGCCGGAAGAACGCGACGGTCTAATTTCTATTGCTTAGCTTGTTTCAAAAGCGGCCCGGGAACCCCCCGGGCCGCTTTTTTTCTTGCCTTTTAAGGAGGAATTCGATACACCGGACCTTCTTGGGAGAAGAAAGATTTTTTCGGGGCATACAAATTGTTATTGACGGTGAGACGCGATTATGAGAATTATAGGAAATAACGATAATTCACCCATGAAGAATGTGCTCAAAGTCGGTTTCCTCGGTCTCGTCGCGTTAGTTGCAACCTCCTTCGCCGCCCAGGCGTCGGTGGTCAATTTGGGATCTGCAGCTGGGTGGTCGGTTCTGACCTACAACAGCAACAATACCTCCGATTCCGCGTTTAACGGCGGCCCGATCGGCGTCGTCAACGGCAACTGGACTCAAAGCGGCGGCCAGCAGACGGACAATCAAAAGCCAACGACGGTTTATCTCAGCCCGGGCTTTCATAACAACGGGCCTGCCGTCCTGACCACGGTTTTCGATGCGGCCAAGCTGAATCAGGCATGGACTGACGCCGTGAATGCGTCCAATGCAATGGCGGCCATGGCTCCAACCCAAACCTTCGGCGCGATTAATTCCGGCCTGACCATCAGCGAAAATTCCGTCGGCACCTATGTCTTCAATATTTCAAGCATCAACCTGAATCAGGATCATATCACTCTGAGTGCTCCGGCTGGTTCTACCTTCGTGCTCAACATTTCCGGCGATGTCACGCTGAACGGCGGCAGCCCTGGCAATGGAATTTTGCTGGGTGGCGGCTTGAAGTCGAGCGACGTGTTTATCAACCTGACCGGCGTTAACAGCAGCCTGACCACGAGCGGCGGCGGAAACGCCAATCAGATTTACGGCACCGTCCTAGCCGTCGGCATGAACGCTTCGGTGAATCTTCATCCGGGCCAGATTAACGGCGAGATCATCGCTCGCACGTTGACCACTTCCTCCGGATCACTTGGCGTTGTTCCTGAAGTGACTCCTAGCTCGGTCCTGTTTGGATTCCTGGGCTTCGTCGTAGCCTTCGGCTCCCGTCGCAGCCTTATGGCGCGGGTTCGCGCATCGGCGAAGGTGTAATTTAAGCTGCTAGCTTACTTGTTTGTAAAAACGGCGCTCGAGTGAGCGCCGTTTTTGTTTTCGAGAAGTGAGGCCAAAGGCTTGGCCCAACCAAACGCTAATAGACAACGTAATTGCCCTTCAGGTCCTTGTGAGTCGGGGCCGAGTTGTCTTCGAACCAGCTAGCAAAAGCGTAATTTCCGATCAACGGATCAGTGCTGCCGCCATTATTGAGCGCGTCGTCGTAATGAAAACTGGCTCCACCGCTGATCGTCAGCGAATTGGCAAAAATGCCGCCGGTGAAGCTGCCGCTACCGGAGACTGTTCCGGAGTAGCCGGGCGCTTCAATGGTGCCGATAAAACTACCGCCTCCCGAAACAGTAAACGTTGCCGCATTGGTTTGGGTGCTGTAAGGGCTGTTCGGGGCAACCCCGATAAATGAGGCATCGGCAGCAGAGCCGGGATTTATGTAGGAGCCGCCACTCGTGGTGATGCTATTATCGACATACCAGGTAACGGTAATGCCCGCGTCCTGAGTGACGTAGCCCGATCCAGAAGTGTTATATTTTCCAGTTATCCAGACCGTATAATTGTTTATCGGGTTGTTGCTGCTGTCTTTGCCTTGGGCGAAATGAACCGATTTTCCGGCAGGGACATTAAAATCACCAGTGATCTTTATGTAAGCCTTGTTGAACCCGGAGGTATCGCTAAACGGAGGATTACTTCCTCCCGTGTAACCAAGATACGCGCCAGTCACCCACGAGGGGTCCGAGACCGTTGGGACATCTGATGTAAAAGGCGTTGTGAGCTTCGGATTTCCTTGAACGTTAGTCGTGTTTTTGGGCGCGGCGCTAGTAGTACTGTAGGACACTTGGCCGTAAACATAAGTGCTCCTAAGGTCAGATCCGTTGGCATTTAGCAAACCCACAAGGGTCTCGTTGTAGAAGGTACTGCGGTAGGTCGAGGGAGATGTCAGGAAGGTAGATGTGGGTGTCGTACTGGAATTAAAGTGATCAACAATGCCGCCTCCACTCATTGAAAGCGCGTTTTGCAGAGTTAGCCCCATTCCCCAAATGCTGGAGCTCAGAAGCGGCTTTAGAACGACTTCGATTGTCCGGGTTGGACCGAGCACACTTCCACCCCTGCGATTGAAGTGCATCGAAAGCGTATTTCTGAGATCACTGTCGAGTCTGTTGTTCGAAACGCGTTTCAGTATCGAGGAGCCGGATGGATAAATCGTCTGGGCAGTGGAGCGGACTCGATACCATTGCTGACCGTGTGAATCCTGGCTGGTCAACATCCCGGCCGTGTCGATCGTTACCCAGGTCGCCACTTTGGCCGCGCCTTCGCCGCCGGAGTTGGGAACATTCACGGTCAGAATCGAGGAAGGAAGATAATTGTAGTGGCCCGAATCCGGAGGCGACGTTGCGGAACTAGCCGGTGATGCTGATGGTTCAGTTGTCGGTAAGCTCGTGCCGCTCTGGCTGGCTATTTTCCATCCCGACACCGACCAGGCATCAGATGGAGACGAACCGGGCGCCGGACTTACATAAGCATTCAACGCTCGAACCGCGGCGTCGATTCCTGTTTCAGCGCCGGTCAAGGCTTGTTGCCAACCGGCGGTCTGCATTCCGGTATTGGTATTTTGTAACGCGACGTAGAGACTTGTCGCGCAGAGCAGCGAGACGATTGTGATCGTCAGCAACGCAATTAGTAAAACGCTGGCTTTTTCAGACTTGGAATTATTATTCATCGACTTGGGCCACCGCACTGAGGGGGCTTCGGCCGCGCTAATATACGACGTAGTTTCCTTTTGAGTCCTTGTGATTGGGGGCTGAATTATCTTCGAACCAGCTGGCAAAGGCATAATTGCCAATTGCTGCCGTCGGACCTCCACTGGTAGGGCTGAGAGCGTCGTCATAATGAAAACTTGCTCCGCCGCTAATGGTGAGAGTGCTCGCGACGAGTGAGCCGACCAAACTACCTGACCCCGAAATTGTGCCGGCATAACCTGGCGCGTTGATTGTTCCAATGAAGCTGCCGCTGCCTGATATAGTAAACTTAGGACTGTTGGTACTGTTGCCAGTGAGATTAAAGCTCACTTCCGAGGCGAGCCCATCGCCGTTGTTGTAGGAAGATCCGCTTGTCGTCATGTTTCCATCCACGTACCACGTGGCGTGAACGCCAGCGGCCTGTGAGATAAACCCGGTGCCGGAGGTCGTGTAGTCTCCTGTAACCCAAAAAATGATGTAATTATTATCGACGCCGCTATTAGCCTTGTTAATAGTGACCGACTGCCCTCCTGGCACTGTGAAGTTGCCATTTATCTTAACGATTGCCGGACTTGCCTTGGTTCCCGTAGTAATTGACGTAAACGGAGGACTGCCGGCCCCATAAGTCGCAGTCGGGACGCCGGCCGGGTCCGAAACTGTACTGAAGCCGGAGTTATACGGGGTGGTGAGTTTCGGAGTTCCCTGGATGTTATTGGTATTCTGTGGCGCACTGCCGGTAGTACTGTACGCGACCTGTCCGTAGACGTAAGTGTTGCTCAGATTGGAACCGTTTGCGTTGAGCAGACCAACGAGCATCTCGTTGTAGAACGTGCTGCGGTAAGTGCTGGGTGATGTTAAGAACGTCGAGGTCGGTGTAACTGTCGAACTGAAGTGATCTACAGTGCCTCCGCCACTCATCGTAAGGGACTTTTGTAGAAGTAATCCTCCGCCGCCGCCACTCGCGCTAGCCAATGGTTTTAGGACCACCTCGATGGTGCGGGTAGGGCCGAGTGTGCTGCCGCCTTCGCGGTTGAAATTTAACATTAACGAAGTGCGAAGGTCATTATCGAGGCGATTGTTTGATACCCGTTTTAATATCGCTGAGCCAGAAGGGAAGATCGTCTGCGCTGTCGAACGGATTCGATACCATTGCTTGCCGTTCGCATCCTGACCCGGCGTCATTCCAGCCGTGTCGACAGTTACCCAAGTCTTGACCCGGGTGGCGCCTTCACCACCTGCATTTGGAAGATCCACCGTTAACTTGGATGACGGGAGATAATTGTAGTGGCTTGAGTCAGGCGGAGCTGTCGCACTTGTGGCAGGCGAAGCTGAGGGCTCTATGGCGGGAAGACTGGTTCCGCTTTGACTTGCCCGAATCCAGCCCGAGGTAGACCAGGCGGCTGCCGGCGAAGCGCTGGGAGCAGGACTGACATACGCATTGAGGGCGCGAACCGCAGCGTCGATTCCACTTTCAGCGCCGGTAAGGGCTTGTTGCCATCCGGCCGTTTGCATGCCGGTGTTACTGTTTTGGGAGGCGATGTAAAGGCTAGTCGCACAGATCATCGTAACGATGGTGATGGTCATCAGAGCGACGATCAGGACGCTACCTTTTTCACTACCTACAGAGCTCTTGTTCATAAAATAATCAGTTAAGGTTATTTAGTTCGTGTTGGTCTGCCGGGCGTCGGCTTCTCGTAGGAAGGTATTGCAGTAAACTGTTGTAGCCTTGACGTTATTAATCTTGGTAAAGGCGCCGCCACTTTTGCAGTAAACGTCACCTACTGTTGTTTGATCCGTAGCGGTGTAGTTGACTACATACCAGTCACCATTCACGCCAACACCGTTATCTGGGGAGTGATCCGGTGAGTATTGCCCACTCCACCAGGCTCCCGTTCCCGGCATGCGGGCGAACGTAGGGAAAAACATAATCCAGCAAGTCACTGTTCCCGTTGATGCGGGATTTAGGTCGGTCACGGAGAAGCTGGCGACATTCTTTGCAATCGGCGTGGTGTTATCCGTTGTGGCTGTCACCACTTCGCGCACGAAGTAGGCTATGTTGCCCGACGCAGATGCCGAAGAGTTATAATAGTTAATGTAGTACTTAATTGTAACGGTGCTTCCGCCGCCGTAAGTCACACCGCTCGCTCCCAGAACGGGCGTGTTAGGAACGGCAGTCGAATCAACTGCGCTGTAGTAAGCCGGTAGAGTTAAGACCAGCTGATTTTCAGTAATGTTTTCCGCGCCGTTGTTGACAGTTACCGATCCGATGCTTGCATTGGTCGCGCGACGACAGTCCATTGCAATGTAGTCAAGAACCCGAAGCTGGTCGGATTCGGCGTTGGAGTAACCTTCGAACGCCGCGTAGCTTTTTTGTAAGGAAATACCGGCGGCAATGACTGCAGCCAGAATAAAGGAGCCGCAGCCAAGACTCGTCATCAGCTCGACGAGCGTGAAGCCGAAAACAATGTTCTTGTTTGATTTGAACCTCATGAGCCCTTGTTCCCTTTCCCGAAGACCGCGGTCATCTCTCGTTTTCGGGTTCGTCCATTTGCGCTGGTCCAGGAAATCTGAATGTCCACCTGGAGCAGGTCGTAGTTGCTAGCCAGTGTTGAACTAGACCCTGATTGAAGGCTACCTGTCGTGGCCGACGAACTGCGGATCCACTGATTTCGCGCCGAGGTCGTCGGTGGAACATTGCCAGCAGTGTCCATGTACCCGCTTACGGTGATTGTTTCGGTGAGGCTGCCGTTAATGCCGCCTCCGAGCTGCGCCTCTGAAACCGTCGAATCGGCGACTACGTCCGCAGTGTAGGTAGGCGGACTCGGAGAGGGACTGGCGGAAGGCGACGACGTGGTGCTGGAAAGCCCAGTGTAGGAAAGTGAGCGGAGCGCTTCCATGCGCTCCTGTAACATCATGCTGGCAGCTGTGGTTTCGCGTTGAGTTTTCAACGCGATCATTAGCCGCGCATTTGTGGCGAACACCGAAGCGCCGAAAATCACTGCGACAACGATTGCGATGAGGACTTCGGCAAGCGTAAAGCCGCCGTGTTTAAGTTTTTGAGTAGACGAGGATTGCATCTGAATCGAAAGGATCGACGTTATAAAAGCAATAAATATGCCTCTTTTCTGCGATTTAGGCCTCGCCAGCCTTCCGTTCACAGCGGCGCTGCAGTCGGCGTAGCCAGATCGCAAATCCGCTGGCGGAAAGCCTTCGACTCCGAGAAAAAACGCATAACGACCTGTAGGCCGGGCTCTATGCCAGCAACAAATATACCGATAAACGCTCAATTCAGGGGAAAGGCTTGAGCGCCTCGGGGTTGCCTACTTGGACCGGCGTCTACGACTGCGCCGGAACATATCCACCGACGCGAGCAGTATCGGCAGGGTCGCAGAAAAGGCTGGATTTGCCTCTGGGAGGATCACGATCGCACCGTTCGTGGTCACGTTGTCGAGAACTATGCCGCCTCCGGAGGCAGCCGCATTCCAGCCGAAAAAACGGAACTCTGCCAAGGTCACATTATTGGCATCGGTTAGGGGGGTAAAATTGAAGGTGTAGGTGGTGACACTGGCCGTTGGTGCGAGGTCCAGAGTGGCGTAGGCGGTGGACGAGCCGTTCAGAAATAGTCCAACCTCGAAGTTGAGCGGGCCACTCGGCTTCAATTGGATATCGAAACTGAGGCTGGTCAGGTTTAGATGATTACCAGCGGCCGCGGCGATCGAAAAACCTTCATACTGGGTGGTATTTATGCTCCCGGTTTGATTCCAACTTTCAGTCCCGTAATCGTCGATGGCCGGCGAACCCGGCATCTGGGTGAGATCGGCTGTGCGAGTAAAGTCGCTGAAGGTCGCGCCAGCGGGCTGGCCGTTTGTTTGATTTGCGGCCAGTCCCGAACCGGGATTACCGGGGAAATCGTAAGTGTAGATCAGACTGGCTTTGGTGTTTGAACATGCCAAGACAAGGGCGATCGCAGCAAATAGGCGTGGCCCGAAAATTCGAAATCCTGTAGGCATGGTAATGGTTAAGCAGCTTGCGGACCGCCGGGTGCTCCGGCCCGGTCCGTGCTTATTTCAGCACTATCATGCGCTTGGCTGTCTGCCTGTTTTTTCTGCTCGCGGTATGCTGTTTAAACGCATCCGTTGCGCCGCTGACGGTCAAAGAAGTCAGCCTTATGTTGCGATCGGGCTACTCGAGTGAACTCGTGCTCCAGGAGCTTTCGAAAAGGAAGCTTGCGGATCGCTTGGACTCCGCGGACGAGGAACAGCTCATTAAAGCCGGAGCCAGCAAGTCGCTAATTAGCACGCTGGAAAGCGGGGTTTACCAATTGTCGCCTGCCGAAAATGCTGCCTTTGAAAAGAAACAATTGTCGGAATCGACGGCTTCAAAAGCAATTCAGCCTATCTCAAGTCTGGCGGATAACCGACCCGCTCCCTCGCCGTCGGCGAACATGCAACACGAACAACAACTCGGCGGAACGATGTACGATCACCTGAAGGGCGATCTGGTGTATTGGCACGAGGGAAGTCTGATTCCGGTCGACGATGAAGCCGAGCAGAAGAAAAGATATTACCTCCTCTTCTTTTCGGCAATTTGGTCGAAAAGCGGCCGGCAGATTACGCCGCGACTAGTGGATTACTATAATCGGGTCCAGCCACAACATCCGGAATTTGAACTCGTGTTTTTTAGTGTCGATCGTTCCCCGTTCGCGATGGAAAATTACATTAGCCAAATGAACATGCCCTGGCCGGCGGTTGCTTATGACAAACGGGATGGCAAGGCCGGCGCAATCCAGGGCAATCTGGCCAAGGAAATTCCAACATTGGTCCTGGCGGAAGCCTCTGGGAAGATCTTGTCCCAGAGCGCTGATAGTGAAGAGAGCTTCGACAAAGTTCTGGCTGATCTCGACAAGATTCTGGCCGCGGACAGATAACGGTCGCTCGCGGACCCGAACGCCTATTGACTGACTACTTGGCCGCCGCTTGTGATGACGATCTGGTTGGCGATCGCTTTTCCGTAAACCTTACCGCCACTGAGATCGATTTTTCGGTTATATGCCAGCACGATACCAGTAAGGCTTGTGCCCTGATTCAATGAAACCTGCGAGCCGGTTCCGCGCCCGACGTCTGTGAGTTTCGAATACGCTGCAGGCAATAATCAGACTGACAGGAAGCAATGGCGCGACTTCCGGCAAGTTAGAGATATCGCCGTAAGTGGAGACATCATCCAGATAAACCTGGCCGCCGGGGCCACCAGCGTTCCAACCACAGAATTTGAATGTTGCCGTGGTCGCATTGTCCGCGTCAGTCAAGGCCGTGAAGTTGAAAACATACGCTGCCATGGTTGTCGTGGGGGAAAAATCGAAAGTCGCATAGACCGTCGCGGAACCGTTTAGGAACAGTCCGACTTCCATGTTTTGCGGTCCGGTCGCGGATCGTAGCGCACTGAACGTCAAACTGCTGAGATTGAGATGAAATCCTCCATTGGCCGTAATGGAAAAACTTTCGAACACATTTGTGTCGATTGAGCCGTTCTGGCTCCAATTATTACTGCCGAAAGTGTCCGTTCCAGAGTTTGGAACTGCTGCCACGCCGGTACGAATCCAGTCGCCAAACGTCGCCCCGCTCGGCTGCGAATTAGTCTGATCGGCCGCCAAACCGGAATCGTTCGGGAAATCGTAAAGGAAAATCAGGCTAGCATTCGCGCTCGGATAAATTACGAGCAGAGCGAAGGCGGTAACGAGGATCGCTAAAGCACGATTCATTGCCGTCCCGATTTCATCAAGAGACCGAAGAAGTTTCGGGTTACGGGCTGATCACGCCAAGGGTCGGTGGCGCCGAAGCCATGAGGTTGGTGCTTTGGGCTACGTCGGGCCCGTGATCGGTAACTGATTCAGCCGGGTCATTGCTGAACGCGCTGATTTCCGCAACAGTAAATGGGTCGTCGCGTTTAGTTCGTTTCCAGCGCAACGCCACATAACGGGTGCTGCCAACCGATAGATTGACCGTAACGAGGCCGCGTTCGTCTGGAAGAGTGACAACTGATGCATCAGGGTTGGCGAATTGCAGATCGGCCATGTTTTTTGGCAATTCGTTGAGCAAAAAGACGTCCACCCGCGCGTCTTCGGCTTTGAAAACTGTGCTTACCCGATGGACTTGGGCGCTCTTCGCCAATTCAATGATCACCAACGGTGATGGATCGGATTCGGAGAAGCGGAATTCCGTTTGTAAATCGTTGTCGATCATTCGCGAACGCAAGGCCCGAGGACCGGAGCTGACATAGGCAATTCGCGCCCGGGCTTGTAGCTTCGCCCAGTCGAATTCCTTAACTTCATTGCCGCGAACAGTTACTCTGGCAGTGGTGGTGACGTTGTCGGCAGCCGGCTCGGCATAGGTATAGGACGTTCCGAAAACGGCAGCAGTAAGTACAAAAAGCCTGATCAGGCAAGTAGGAGAAGCTTGCATTCCCGTCCCCTAAAGCTGGAAGCGAGCCAACTTACACTTGGAAGGAGCTGGTCTTCAGGCCTAACGAATTCGCCGCCACGAATCGAGGCTGGCAAATGCCTTGTCGATCAGCTTTTTCTCCTCGGGAAGCAACGGCGCCTTTTGGCCAGCGGCCAAAAATTCGCGCGCTTTCTCATCGTGCACCGCAGCGAGGCAGATGCCGTAATAGGCACTCACAGAGGGATCGCGCAGTTCCTCGGGAGTCAAAGAGCTCATAACTTTGGCAGCTTCCTTGGAATTTCCCTTGGTCAACAACGAGTAGGCATAGGTGGTGGTGTAGGCCGGATTCGATGGCGCCTTGTTGTGCAAATCCACGGCAATCCGGCGCGCGTCGTCGGCATTTGCGTCAAGCAGGAGCGCAACCTGGACGAAATTATTTTGGACATTCAGATTGTCCGGCTCCAGCTCCGCCCAACGAACCAGAACGCGATAAAGGCCCTGGGTGTCGCTCGCCTTTTCGTAATAGCGATACAACTCCTCCACCGCTTCCTTTTGCTTGTCCTGACTCCGGGTCAACGTCCACAACAAATCCACCATCTCCTTTTCCCATTTCCATTCCGCGGTGGTGTGCATCAGGGACATCAGCGATGCGCTTTGAGCCGACGCTTCCTTAGTTGCCGCCGCCCACTCGTGTTCCGCGCCTGCCATCTTGTCCTGTTCGCGTAACGCTCGAGACAGGTAAGCGTGCCGGATGAATTCACCCTGTCCCCAGTTGGCGTTGGTGGTGACCTGTTCGAGCTTGCGCCAGTCTCTCAGCCGGTCATAGAGCTCGGCAATGGCGAGTGGGACCGGCCACTTGGTCAACAACTCGGCGGGCACGCTCTTTATATAGTCAAGCGCCACCAGGTTCAGATTATTCCGGCTCATCCATTCGAGTAGAGATCCTAGCTCGACCGGTTTCGAGACAACGTCGGCCTCGAACTTCGTTAAATAGCTCGTGAATTCGGGAGCATCGATCTGATGCATGAAATCCAGGTAGATCAAACGATCGGCGGTCGTGGCTTCCGGGTACCCTTGAAGATCTTGAGCCAGCCTGAGCAGTTCCTGATTACTCGCATGCCGGGCAATTCCGTCGGTAATCAACGCCCGAGTCGCAGCGCCCCGTTGCTTCGGATCATCTCGCAATTTGTTTAAGATGGCCCGACCGGCGCCCTGTCGGTCCGGCTTACCACTGCGTAGTTCCAAGGTCGCGAGTTTAAGCTGATAACCGCCATCCTCTGGCGCTAATTGCACGGCCTGCTCCCACTCATGAAGCGCCGTTTCATCGTCCTTTTTCATGTCGGCTAGCGTCGCCGCGACAGCGTGATAGCCAGCTTGATGTTTACCCTGCTCGTCAATTTCCGAAATCGCCTGCTCGGCCACCGCTGGCTCATTGAATTGCAATGCGCAACGCGCCAAAGCCAATTCGTCATCGACAGAGTGCGGCTCGACCTCGAGGACTCTATGCCGCCAATCGAGAGCTGCTCTGTTGCCGCCCTTCTCACCTATTTGAGCAATGATCCGCGCGGCTGGCGCGCTCTTCGCCTTAATTTGCAAAACCGCGCGAGCCGCCAGGCTCGCGGTGGCATCGTCCCCATGCTCCAAAGCGACAGCTGCACGCCGAATCAGTCGCCGTTCCTGCCAACGCGCATAAATATCGCGACCGCCCCAACAGACTGCGATCAAAATCGCAATTCCAACGACGCTCCAGAAAAGGAGCTTCAAATAAAAACGCTCTGTTCGTCGATGCGAAGCTTCCATTATCGAGTCTTTTGCCTTCGAGCTAGATCCAAAGTCTGCAACATTTAAACAACGGTTCTCGCAAGCAGTTGCTGTTCCGCTACTATTCATCGCCGAACTGTCCCCAACAAGTCATCCTCCAGGAGCGGGCACCCGGACAGGGGCTCGCAAGTTGCTCGGGGTCGGCTAGGCTTATGTCGCAAATGGACGCCACGACCGCGCACGCCCCGCCGGCTGCGCCAGGAAACACCAAGACCGCTGGATGGTTGCTGATCCTTGCCGTCCTTGGACTATTCTGGTTCGAGCTCATCGCCCAACTCAAGCCGGAGTGGTGGCTGAACCCTCAATACAACTACGGCCTGATTGTTCCGGTCCTGCTCGTTTATTTGCTTTGGAAACGCTGGCAGAATCGACCCACCCCGGCCACGCCGCACGCTGGTCCATTCGCGATTTTGACGATCGTGTTGGCGGCCGCGCTTTTCCTCCCAATCCGGCTCGTCGCCGAAGCAAATCCGGATTGGCGGCTGTTAAGCTGGCTGCTCGCATTTGTTGTCATTACGATCTCGCTGGCAATCGTTTACCTGAGCGGCGGCAACAGCTGGCTGAGATACTTCGCATTTCCATTTCTGTTTTTTCTCGTTGCCGTTCCGTGGCCGGTCCGAATCGAACAACTCGTCATCCAAAATCTGATGCGAATCGTGACCGCGATTAACGTCATCTTTCTCCAGCTCGCCGGCGTGCCCGCGCTCCAACACGGCAATGTCATTGAGGTTGGAACCGGATTTATTGGAATTGAGGAAGCTTGCAGCGGCGTTCGATCGATTCAGGCCACGCTGATGATCTCATTGTTTCTTGGCGAACTCTATTCGTTTACCGCTGCCCGACGCCTGCTTTTGGTCGTGATCGGCGCGGGGCTCGCTTTCATTTGCAACGTTGCCCGCACCGCGATTCTGGTCTGGATCGCAACCCACAGCGGTTTGGCCCGCCTCGAGGCATGGCATGATCCGGCCGGTCTTACGATTTTGATCGTTTGTTTATTTGGTCTTTGGCTGGTCAGCCTTGCCATGTTGCGGCGCGGAGCCGCGTCTTCATATGCGCCGGTGATTCAGCAGCAACAAACCCCGATGCATTTTGGCCGCGTCGCGCTTGTGCTACTCTGCGTCTGGCTGCTTGTCGCTGAAGGGGCCGTCCAAATCTGGTATCGGTCGCATCAAACTGTCGCCGCTTCTCATTGGGCTGTGCTGTGGCCGGATTCGGAAAGTAACTACAAATCCGTGCCGATAGCGCCGGAAGCCGAAACGTTGCTTCAATACAACGAAGGCGGCGGCGCAAGCTGGGAAGGCAAAGACGGTCATCAGTGGTTGATGTTTTTCTTTCGCTGGTTTCCAGGGCGCACCGCCGCCCGGTTTGTGAAAGTGCATCGGCCGGACATTTGTTTGCCGGCCAGCGGCCGGACCATGGAGCGCGATGATGGTCTTCGCATGATCACCGTCAATGGCGTCAATCTTCCGATCCGATCGTATCGGTTCCAGGATCATGGCTCGCCGCTTCACGTTTTTTATTGTTATTGGGACGCGCGATCCTCTTACGAAAATGCGGCGGCGGCGGTGGTCGAGGATTGGTCGTTTCAGGGGCGGTTGCGCGCGGCGTTGCAGGGCCGGCGAGAAATTGGCGCCCAAATTCTTGAGATCGTTGTCTGGGGTTATGAGGACGACAAGGAAGCGAGCGAGGCTCTGGCGCGGGAACTCGGCCGCGTCGTGCGAGTCAGCTAACCTGCGCTCGCGATCTCGTTAAATATTTGTAAAATCATAGCAAGAAGCGGGTGGCTTGAACCTCACCCCACCGGCAAACTGCTGCTATGAACGATTACGAACGCGTCGCTAGCGTGATCCGTTTTCTGGATCGACATCATACCGACCAACCCGATCTTGCCGCGCTTTCAACCGCCGCCGGGCTGAGTCCATTTCATTTTCATCGCCTTTTTTCCACCTGGGCAGGGGTAACGCCAAAAGATTTTCTGCAATGCCTAACCCTTGAGCACGTTAAACAACTTCTGCGCGATGGCGACAACGTCTTCGATGCAGCCCTCAACGCCGGCTTGTCGGGGCCTGGTCGCCTGCATGATTTGTGCGTGACGATCGAGGCGGCTTCGCCCGGCGAGATGAAAAACGGCGGGGCCGGGCTCGAAATCGATTTTGGTTTTTCCGAGACGCCGTTTGGCCAGGCCCTCATCGCCGAAACCAAACGCGGACTTTGTCATCTCTCGTTTGTCGACGTCGGCGGGCGCGACCGGGTGAGGAATTTGTTAAAATCAGATTGGCCAAACGCGAATTTGAACCGGAACGATCAACGCGCCGCGGAATTGGCCGCCGAGATTTTTGCCCGGCCCACCCAATCTCAATCTCCTCCGCGTCTGCGGGCGTTTGTTCGAGGAACGGCCTTCCAATTGAGCGTCTGGCGCGCGCTGTTGAGAATTCCGTCCGGATCGCTCACGACTTATGGCCGGCTGTCGGCGGGGATTAATCAACCCCGCGCCGCTCGAGCGGTCGGGACTGCAGTAGGCGCAAATCCGATTTCATTTGTCATTCCTTGTCATCGGGTGATTCGGGAGACCGGAGCATTGGGTAATTATGGCGGTGGGCCCACCCGTAAGAAGGTGATGCTGGGCTGGGAACTTTCGCCTGGCGCACCAAGGGGTGTCGTTGAAACCGATTTATTTGGGGCGACTGCTGCTTAGAAAATCGACATTCGGCCACTCGCGAATATCGTAATGGCAATCGCTTACGAATGGACGAAGAAAAGCTCGATTACGCCGGTTTTCGTCATGAATACATCGGAGAAGGTTTGCGGCGAAGCGACCTCGATCCGGACCCGATCAACCTGTTTCATCAATGGTTCGCTGCGGCAATCCAGTCTGGCATTCACGATGCGAATGCAATGACTCTGGCGACATGCATCGGAGACAAACCGTTCGGGCGAATCGTTCTGCTGAAACATTTTGACGAGCGCGGGTTCGTTTTCTTTACCAATTACGCCAGCGATAAAGGACGCCAGCTCGAGAAAAATCCGAACGCGGCCCTGGTGCTGTATTGGATGGAAGTTGAGCGCCAGATCCGAATCGAGGGGACGGTGGAAAAAACTTCACGCCAGGACTCCGAGGAATATTTCCGTAGCCGGCCGATGGGCGCGCAGCTCGGAGCGTGGGCCTCGCAGCAAAGTACAGTCATCGACGGCCGGCGAATTCTCGACGCGCGGCTGGAAGAAATGAAGCAGAGGTTCGCCCACGGACCCGTTCCACTTCCTCCGCACTGGGGCGGTTTTCGCCTCAAACCGGAGCGCATCGAATTTTGGCAGGGGCGCATCGATCGATTGCACGATCGTTTTCGTTATAGCCGTCAACGCGACGGTGCCTGGTCGATTGACCGCCTGGCGCCGTAAGATGAAAAGCCAAATCTGAAGTCCGAATATCGAAATTCGAGACAAATTCGATTGCTCGGTTTCGTGCTTGTTTCGGGTTTCGGGTTTCGAACTTGGCCATGAATCCGATTACGCGCGATAAGATCGAACTCATCCGCGGAGATATCACCAAGCTCGACGTTGATGCGATTGTAAATGCTGCCAACACGACTTTGCTCGGCGGCGGAGGAGTTGATGGCGCGATTCATCGCGCCGCCGGACCGCAATTGCTCGAAGAATGTCGAAGGTTGGGCGGTTGCAGACCGGGCGAAGCGAAAATCACAGCCGGATACAACTTGCCGGCGCGGTCAGTGATTCACACTGTCGGACCGGTCTGGTCCGGCGGAAATCGCGGCGAAGCTGATATCCTGACCAACTGTTATCGCAACTCGTTGCAGCTGGCGGTGAACAACGAAATCCAGACCATCGCCTTTCCGGCGATCAGTTGCGGCGCATATCGTTTTCCCATCCGGGCTGCCGCTGAGATTGCCGTGAAAACCACGCGCGGTTTCCTCGCCAGCAACGGTCCAATCGCCAAAGTGATGTTTGTAGTCGCCACTGGCGAGATTTTTGCTGTTTACGAAGAATTGTTGTAATTGCATCGCGGTGTGGCATTTTCGCCAGACCCCGACGCCTGAAATGAATGGTTCAACCAGCGCGTTCGACTAAGGAATTACGAATAACTGATGATGGATTCGATCGACGAAGATTTTGTAAATGACGACCCGTTGGCAGCGGAGCAAACCGCATCGCCACGACGGACCCGCCGCCGGCCGCCAAGCGTTTTGGAGCCGCGTCCACGCCGCCGCGAACAAATTCGCGGACGACCGAACTCTGCCGTCGGCCGCACCGAGTTGTTTCTGCGCGAAAATCCGGTGCCGCTCGTGATCGGTGCCCTCGCTGCCGGTGT
>Ga0070732_10001052_pt1 | contig 15462 bp, 3 predicted proteins | sample Coa_R1_5_FD_66449 | JGI IMG/M metagenome (GOLD analysis project Ga0070732, IMG submission 66449) | Surface soil microbial communities from Centralia Pennsylvania, which are recovering from an underground coalmine fire - Coalmine... | ecosystem: Environmental > Terrestrial > Soil > Unclassified ...
GCTGGGCGGCCATTCGCTGCTGGCGGTGCGGCTGCTGGCCCGGATCCGGCAGCGCTTCGGGCTGGAGCTGCCGCTGGCGGTGCTCTTCCGCTCCCCCACCCTGGAGGCGCTGGCAGCCGAGCTGGGCGGCGGCGGCGCCGCGGCGCCGCCGCGCGGGCCGCTGGTCGAGATCGCGGCCGGCGGCGGCGAGCCGCCTCTCTTCCTCGTCCATCCCGTCGGCGGCAACGTCCTCTGCTACTACGCCCTGGCCCGCCGCCTCGGCGCCGAGCTGCCGGTCTATGGGCTGCAGTCGCCCCCGCCGCCGGACCGCGGCGGCTCTCGGCTCGAGTCGCTCGAAGAGCTGGCGGAGATCTACCTCCGGGAGGTGCGGCGAGCGCAGCCACGCGGGCCGTACCGGCTCGGCGGCTGGTCGCTGGGCGGCCTCATCGCCTTCGAGATGGCGAGGCAGCTCGCCGGTCAGGGCGAGGAGGTCTCGCACCTCCTGCTCTTCGACACCCACCTGCACGACGGCCCCGCGGAGCCGGCCACCGAGATCGAGCTGGTCCTGGAGTTCGCCGCCGACCTGGCGGGGCTGCTCAGCGCGCCGCTCGAACTGGCGCCAGCGGCGCTCGACGGCGTCGACGGAGAGACCGCGCTCGGCTGCCTGTTCGCCGCCGCCGCCGATGCCGGTCTGCTGCCGCCGGGGGTCGATCTCGCCGGGCTCGAAGAGCTCTTTGCCGTGTTCCGGCGGAACCACCATGCCGCCCGCCGCTACCGGCCCTCCCGCCATGGCGGCCGGGTGGACCTCTTTCGGGTGGGCGAGACGAAGGAAGCAGGCTGGAGGGCCCTCGCCGACGTCGAGATCCACCGCGTCCCGGGCGACCACTACAGCCTGCTGGTCGAGCCGCAGGTGGAGGAGCTGGCGGCGCTGGTGCGCCAGTGCCTGGAGGTCGTCCCGGCGCCGCAGCTCGCGTGACGAGCCGCGGGGGGCGGCGGGCGGCGGCGGGGCGAGGCCGCGCCGCCGGCTGGTTCCGGCCTACGGCTTGCAGCCGGGCAGGGCGCCGCAGACCTGCTGGGCCACGCGCTTGCCGTTGAGGGCGAAGTCGCCCGGCTCCGGCCTGTCGATCCGCCAGGCGTGGATCGGCTCGGGCAGCGCCTCGCCCCAGGTGGCGCCGGGAGCGAACAGCTGCAGGCTCTCCCAGGCCCGCTCGCCGGCGGGCAGCTTGATGGCGCGGGCAAACTGCGCCGCCACCTGTTGCCCGCCCGTCCAGTAGTGGGTGACCCGCGGATCGGCCAGGAAGACCGTCGCCGCCACCGCGTCCTCACGGTGCTCGTCACCCTGCATGGGGCCCCAGAGCACGTAGACCCGCAGCGAGTCGTCGTGGATCGCATCCAGCACGTACTTCTCGACGATGTGGGAGCCGTTGAGGCAGGAGCCGCAGGTCGGCGACAGCAGCACCACGAGGCGGAGCTTGCCCCGGTCGCGATTGAAGACCGTGCGCAGCTCGTCGCCCTGATCGGAGAGCGTGACGAGCGGCCGCGGCGTGGCGCCCTGCGGCCGTTCGTCTCCGGCATTGCCGATCCGCGCGAGGGAGAACGGCGAGTGCAGCTCGACCCCCTGCGTGCGCCCGAGGAAGACGCCGCTCATCGTCCGGCCGTCCGGCGACAGCGTCCCCTCGAGCCGGAAGCGGTTCTCGGGCACCTGCTGGCCGGGGAGCCGCTCGAACTCGAAGCTGACCTTGCTGCCGTCGCGCTCGAGGTGATCGAGCGGGTGCAGCTTCATGTGCTGCACCGGAATGTCCAGCGTTCCCACCAGGCGGCCGTCCGCGGCGGTGGCAAGCTCGACCGAGAAGTCCCACTCGATCTGTCCGGGCAGATGGTCGATGCTTCCCTGCCAGAGGCCGTCAGCCCGCGGTCCTGCCGGCGCCGGTGTCGGTAGGGCCGACGCCCGCCAGCCGAGGGTCAGGCCGGCGGCCACCAGGAAGGGTATCCAAAGCCGTCGCATGTCTGTCTCCCCATGTCCTTTCATCGCGGAGCTCTACTCGCTCCTGAGCGCCGTCACCGGGCTGACTCGCAGGGCCGAGCGAGCCGGCAGGTAGCAGGCCAGGAAGGCGGTCCCGGACAAGGCGGCCACGACCAGCGTGAAGACCGCGAGGTCCCAGGGCCTCACTCCCACCAGGAGCACCTGCAGCAACTGGGAGAGACCGAGGGCGAAGCCGAGCCCGAGCACGAGGCCGGCGACCACCTGCGTCATGCCCTGCCGGAGGACCAGGCCCATCACCGCCCCCCCCTGCGCTCCGAGGGCCATCCGCGTGCCGATCTCGTGCGTCCGGCGGCTGACCGCGAAGGACATGACGCCGTAGAGGCCGATCGAGGCGAGGACCAGGGCCATCAGCCCGAAGGCCATGAAGAGGCTGCCGAAAACGCCGTAGAACCAGTTATTGTCGCTGATCACCCGCGGCATCGGCTTGATGGCGTCGACGGGGAGGTTGCGATCCAGCGAGGCGACCGTCTCGCGCACCGCGCCGGCCAGGCTCGCCGTGCTGTCCGCCTGCGCGGCGCGCAGCACGATGTCCATCGTCGCCTGCGGGTGCTGCGCCAAGGGCATGTAGATGCCCTGCTGACTCGGGCTCCGGATGGTGCCGACCAGCATGTCGGGGACGACGCCCACGATGGTCATCCAGGGCTCTTTCGAATCGCCCCGCCCGACGCGCACGCGCTTGCCGAGCAGCGTCTCCGGTCTCGGATCGGCGCCGCCGAAGCGGCGCACGAAGGCCTGGTTCACCACCGCCACCGGCTGGGCCGTCGCGTTGTCGGCGGCGGTCAGCAGGCGCCCGTCGAGCGCGCGGACGCCGAAGGCGGCGAAGATGGCCGGCGACACCGTCACCACTCCGGCATAGGGGTAGTCCTTCTCCTGCGGGTAGGCCCGCCCCTCGTAGGCGAAGTTCTTGAAGACCACGCCCACCGCCGGCAGCGCGGAGGTGAGGGCGGCCCGCGTCACCCCCGGCCGGTCGCCGAGGCGCCGCTCGAGCTCCTCGAAGAAGCGCAGCCGCCGGCCGTCGTCCGGATAGTCGGCTGGCGGCAGCGAGACCTCGGCGGCCAGGATCCCCCGCGTCTCGAAAGCGTAGTGCAGCGCCCGCAGATTGAAGATGCTCTTGATCATCAGCCCCGATGCCACCAGCAGGCCGCAGGACAGGGCGACCTCGACGACCACCAGCACCCGGCTCAGCTTGCCGATGCGCATGCTGGAAGTGCCGCGGGTCTGGTCCTTGAGCAGCAGGCTCAGGTCGGCGCCGGACGCCTTGACCGCCGGCACCACGCCCGACAGGACGCTCGCCAGCAGCATCAGCCCGAAGACCACCGCCAGCACCGGCAGATCGATCCCGACGTGGACCCAGAACGGGATGCTGAGGCCGGTGAGCGCGCGATTGAAGGCGTTGCCTGCCAGGCCGGCGAGCATCAGGCCGGCGAGCCCGCCCATCACCGCCAGCAGGAAGGCCTCGAAGACGAACTGCAGGATGATCTGCTGGCGGCTGGCGCCCATGCTGGCGCGGATGGCGACCTCGCGGCTGCGCACCGCGGCGCGGGCGAGCAGCAGGTTGGCGACGTTGGCGCAGGCGATCATCAGCACGCCGAGCGAGGCCCCCAGCATGGTGTAGAGCAGCGCGATCGCCTCCTCGCTGAGCATGACCGCGATGTAGGGACGCACCATCGGCAAGATGTGCTTGTTGGCCGGGTAGGCCATCTCCAGGCGCTTGGCAATGCCCTCCATCTCGGTCAGCGCCTGCTGGCGCGAGACCCCCGGCTTGAGCATGCCGATCACCTCGAGGTTCGGGCCGTCCCCCCGCTTGACCGGCAGCGGATCGAGGTGCAGCGGCATCCAGACGCTCTGGAAGACGGGGAACTCGAAGCCTTGCGGCATCACGCCGACGACCCGCACCGGCGCCGAGTTGACGCGGATCGTCCGGCCGACGATCCCCGGGTCGCCACCGAAGCGCTTGACCCACAGGGTGCGCGACAGCAGCGCCACCGGCTCGGCGCCGTTCGCCGCGTCCGCCTCGGTGAAGCCGCGGCCGAGCTCCGGGCCGACGCCAAGCAGGCGGAACATGCCGGCGGTGATCAACGAACCGTCGTGGCGCTCCGGCGGCCCGCCCGGCCCGCTCAGGTTGAAGCTGTCGCGCGTGAACGCCGCGAGATCGGTGAAGCTCCGCTGCTGCGCGCGCCAGTCCACGTAATCGTGCGGCGTCACCCGCAGCTGGCCGACGACCCCGGACACCTCGTGGCGGTCGAGGTACATGAGCCGCTCCGAGTGCGGGAACGGCAGCCCGCGCAGCACGATGCCGTTGACGATGCTGAACATCGTCGTGGTGATGCCGATGCCGAGCGCCAGGCCGAGCACCGCGATGAGGCTGATGGCGCGTTGCTTGAAAAGGGCCCGCCCGCCCTGTCGCAGATAGCCTGAAAACGTTGGCATTCGTGTTGTCTCCGATCTCTCGACGAGGCGAGCACACTATCACATTTTCTTTAAGCCTTCTTCACCGGCTCACCGCCGTCGCCGCCGCCCCCAGCCGCCGCGCGAACACCGCCGCACGGCCCGCCGCCAGCTCCGTCGACACGGCCGGCGCCGCAAAGCCTGCGATGAGCTGATCGATCGCCGAGAGGTCCAGGCCGCTGCTCGCCGGCAGCGCCGCCAGCAGCCGCTCGTACTGGCCGACGAAGCGCGTCGCGGTCTCGCGGCCCACCGCGTCCCGGTCGTACTCCAGGCGGCCGGCCAGGCTTCCCCCCTGCTCCCACAGGTTCAGCCAGAGATCCAGCTTGGACGTCTCGCCGCCCATCGGCAGCTCCGCCAGCGCCAGCCCCGGCAGCGTCATCGCGCCGGCTGGCGGCGCCTGCAGGCCGATCTTCACCTGGAAGAGCGGCGTGCGGCTCGGGTCCCGCGGCGGATTCAGGGCTTCCACCACCAGGTTGAACGGCACCTCCTGCAACGAGTAGACCTCGAGCAGGGCCTGGCGCACCCGCGCCAGCACCTCGTCGAAGCTGGGGGCGCCGGCGAGCGACGCGCGCACCGCCACCTGGTTGACGAAGAAGCCCACCAGCCCCGCCAGCTCGGGACGTTCACGGCCCGCCACGTCGGTGCCGACCACCAGGTCCTCGGCCCCCGTGTGGTGGTGCAGCAGCACGTCGAAGGCGGCCATCAGGACCATGAACAGCGTGGCGCCCTGGCGCCGTCCGAGCGCCCTGAGCGCAGCGGTCGCCTCTGCCCCCAGCGCCACCGGCAGCGAGGCGCCGCGATCGCCGAGCACCGCCGGCCGCGGGCGGCGGCCGGACAGATCGAGCGCCGCCGGCGCCCCGGCGAGGTGGCGGCGCCAGGCGGCCAGCGCGGCGGCCAGCGCCTCGCCCTGCATCCAGGACCGTTGCCAGGCGGCGAAGTCGGCGTACTGCAGGGCGAGGGGAGGCAGCAGCGGGATGGCGCCGCGGCTCGCCGCCTCGTAGCAGGCGCCGAGCTCGCCCAGCAGCACGCCGATCGACCAGCCGTCGAACACGATGTGGTGCAGGTTGAAGATCGCCAGGTGGTGCTCGGGCGCCAGGCGGACCAAGCGGACGCGCAGCAACGGGCCGCGCGCCAGGTCGAACGGCGCCAGCGCCTCCGCATCGGCGAGCCGCCGCGCCGCGGCCTGCCGTGCGCCGTCACCCGCGATCCCCGAGAGATCGACGAGCGGCAGCGCCACCGGGCGCGGCGCCTCGACCCTCGCCATCGGCCGGCCAGGGGGCGCGCTGAAGGTGGTGCGCAGCGCCTCGTGGCGAGCGGCGAGCTGCTCCACGGCGCGGGCCAACGCCGCCGGCCGGAGGCGCCCCCGCGCGTGGAAGGCGAAGGGCACGTTGTAGGCGGCGCTGTCGGGATGGCGCTGGTGCTCGATCCACAACCGCTCCTGGGCGAAGGAGAGGGGGGCCGCGGAGCGGTCGGCGAGCGGCGCGAGCGGCGGCCGCGGCGCCGCGCCCGCCGCTGCCGGCGGGGGGGCGGCCACCATGGCGGCCTGCTCGGCGACCGTGGCATCCTCGAAGAGCCGGCGCAGCGGCACCTCGACTCCCAGCACCTGGCGCAGGCGCGAGGCGAGCTGAGCGAGGAGGATCGAGTGCCCTCCCAGATCGAAGAAGTTGTCGTGGACGCCCACCTCGGGCAGCGCCAGCAGCTCGCACCAGATCCCCGCCAGCAGCTCCTCGACCGGGGTGCGCGGCGCGGCCGGCTCCCGCGCCTCGCCGAAGCCCGCGGCCATCCCGTCCTGCGGCAGTGCGCCGCGGTCGAGCTTGCCGTTGGTGGTCACCGGCCAGCTCTCGACGCGGGCGAAGAAGGCCGGGACCAGGTACTCGGGCAGACGCTCGCCGAGGAGCCCGCGCAGCGCGCCGGCCAGAGCGCCGGCGCCGAGGCCGCCCAGGGCGCCGCCGGGCAGCAGCTCCACCCAGGCGGCCAGCTGGCGATCGCCCAGCCTGCCGGCGACCGCCATCACCACCGCCTCGCGCACCTCCGGATGCTCGCGCAGCACCGCCTCGACCTCGCCGGGCTCGGCGCGGTAGCCGCGGATCTTCACCTGGGCGTCGAGCCGTCCCAGGAATTCCAGGTTCTGGTCGGCGAGCCAGCGGGCGCGGTCGCCGGTCGCATACAGCACGCCGCCCGGAGCGCCGAAGGGGTCCGGGAGGTAGCGCTCCGCGGTGAGGCCCGGCTGGCGGCAGTAGCCCAGCGAGAGCACCTCGCCGCCGATGTAGAGGGCGCCCGGCACGCCGATCGGGCAGGGCGCCATGGCCGCGTCGAGCACCAGGTAACGGGCGCCGCGCAGCGGCCGGCCGTAGGGGATGCTCCGCCATTCGGGTTGGATCTCGCCGATCGGAAAGACGTTCGACCAGATGGTCGCCTCGGTGGCGCCGCCCAGGCTCACCACGCGCAGCGCCGGGAACGACGCGGTCAACGCCGGGGGCAGCGACAGCGGGATCCAGTCGCCGCTCAGCAGCGCCAGGCGGAGACTCCGGCTGCCCGCCCCGGGCGCCGGCAGGAACGGCAGCAGGCGCTGCAAGGCGGCGGGAGCCGAATCCCAGGCCGTGATGCCGCCGCCGTCGAGCCTGGCGGCGAGCGCCGCCGGGTCGTCGAGCTCGGCCTCGGTGGCCACCTCGACGACGCCGCCGGCGGCCAGCAGGCCGAAGACGTCGTAGACCGAGAGATCGAAGCAGAGCGAGGTGACGAACAGCAAGCGATCGCCGGCGCCCACGTCGAACCTGGCGTTGACCCAGTCGAGGACGTTGACCGCCGGCCGGTGCTGCACCATCACTCCCTTGGGACGGCCGGTCGAGCCCGAGGTGAAGATGACGTAGGCGAGATCCTGGCCGCCGGCGCAAGGCGGCGGCGCCTCGGCGGGCAGCCCGGCCAGGGCCTCGCGGTCGTCCAGGCAGATCGCCGCCACCCGCGGTCCGGGACCGCCGGCCGGGCCGGCGAGCACCCGCAAGAGCTCGCTCTGCGTGACCAGGAAGCGGGCGCCGGTCTCGGCGAGCACGTGGCGGATGCGCTCCCCGGGGTGGGCCGCCTCGAGCGGCACGTAGGCGGCGCCGGTCTTGAGGATCGCCAGCAGGCCCACCAGCATGTCCAGGGAGCGCCGGCAGCAGATCGCGATGCGCTCGCCCCGGCCGGCGCCGCGTGCCAGCAGCAGATGGGCCAGGCGGTTCGCCCGGCGCTCGAGCTCGCCGTAGCTCAGCAGCGCGCCCCCGCACGCGGCCGCGAGCCGGTCGGGAGCCGCGGCTGCCTGGCGCTCGAACATGGCGTGCAGGGTCGCCGGCTCGCGGCGGGCAGCCCCGGTGTCGTTCCATTCCGCCGTCACCTGCCAGGCCTCCGCGGCGCCGAGCAGCGGCAGCTCGCCGATGCGCCGCCCCGGGCCGGCGGCGATGGCGCCGAGCAGCACCGCGAGATGCCCGCCCAGCCGCTCCAGGGTGGCGCGCACGAAGATGTCGGCGTCGTACTCGATGCGGCCGTGCAGCGCGCCGCCGCGCTCGCTGAGGTCGAGGTGCAGATCGAACTTGGCGGTCAGGTTGTCGAGCGGCAGGACGGCCGCCTCCAGGTCCGGCAGCTGCCGGTCGCCGGCCAGCGCGCCGTCGACGGTGAGCACCACCTGCACCAGCGGATTGCGGCTGACGTCGCGGCCGGGATTGAGCGCCTCGACCAGCTTCTCGAAGGGGAGATCCTGATGCTCGAAGGCCGCCAGGACGGTGGCCCGGGTGCGGCCGAGGAGGTCGCCGAAGCTCGGCTCGCCGCCGAGATCGGTGCGCAGCACCAGGGTGTTGACGAACAGGCCGACGAGATCCTGCAGCTCGCTGCGGTCGCGGTTCGCCACCGGCGCGCCCACCACCACGTCGAGATGACCGGTGTAGCGCGCCAGCAGGACCTGGAAGGCGGCGAGCAGGACCATGAAGCGGGTGGCGCCGGCCTGCTCGCGAAGGGCATCGATCGCCGACAGCGTGGCGGCCGGCACGACGAAGCCGGCGATGCCGCCGCGGAAGCGAAAGGCCGCGGGACGCGGACGGTCCGCCGGCAGCTCGAGGGCCGGCGGCATGCCGGCCAGCTGCCGCCGCCAGTAGACGAGCTGGCGGTCGAGCTCGGCGCCGCCGAGGCGGCGGCGCTGCCAGACCGCGTAGTCGAGGTACTGCACCGGCAGCTCGGGCGAGGGCGGCGCTTCGCCGCCGCGGAGGCGCGTATAGTGCGCCGTGAGCTCGCGCAGCATCACCCCGACCGACCAGGCGTCCGCAACGATGTGATGGACGGCGAGCAGCAGGGCATGCTGCCGGGGCGCCAGCGCCAGCAGCGTGACGCGCAGCAGAGGCGGCCGCCCGAGGTCGAAGGGGCGCAGCGCATCCGCCGCCGCCAGCCGCCGGGTCTCCGCCTCGCGCCCGGCGGCGGGGAGCGCGGCGAGATCCACCACCGGCAGCGCCAGCCGCAGGCGAGCCGCCAGCGCCAGCGCCGGCAGGCCCAGCCGGGCGGGGAAGCAGGCGCGCAGCACCTCGTGACGGTCGACGATCCGCTGCAGCGCCCGGCGCAGCGCCCGGCGGTCGAGGCCGCCGGTGAGCCGCATCGCGGCGGCGATCACGTAGGCCGCGCTGCCGGGCTCGAGCTGGTCGATGAACCAGAGCCGTTCCTGGGCGAAGGAGAGCGGCAGCGTGCCCTGCCGCGGCACCCTCTCGAGCGCGGGCGCGCCGCCCCGGGCGCCGCCGGTCGCGGTGATCCAGGCCGCCAGCTCCGCCGGCGTCGGGGCGGCGAACAGCTGCTGGAGAGGCACCTCCACCGCCAGCCGGTCGCGGATCGCCGCCACCGCCTGGATCGCCATCAGCGAGTGGCCGCCGAGCTGGAAGAAGCTGTCTCCGGCCCCTACCGCGCCGACGCCCAGGACCTCGCGCCAGATGTCCGCCAGCGCGGCCGCGAGCGGCGTCGCCGGCCCGGCGTCGCCGGCCTCCGCGGCGAGCACCGGGCCGGGCAGCGCCCGGCGGTCCAACTTGCCGTTGGCCGTCACCGGCCAGGCCGCGACGGCGACCAGCGCCGCCGGGATCATGTACTCCGGCAGCAGCGCCCGCAGACCGGCCATGATCTCCGCTGCCAGCTCCGGGGCCGGCTCGCTGCCGTCCGCCGCCGCCGGCGCGGCGGCCGCCTCCGCCAGCCGCACGTAGGCCACCAGCCGGCGGTCGCCCGGGCGGTCCTCGCGCACCACTGCCACCGCCTCCGCCACCTGCGGCTGGCGGCGCAGTGCGGCCTCGACCTCGCCCAGCTCGATGCGGTAGCCGCGGATCTTGACCTGGCTGTCGCGCCGCCCCAGGAACTCGAGGTTGCCGTCGGCCAGGTGGCGGGCGCGGTCGCCGGTGCGGTAGAGCACCGCGCCGGGCTCGCGGCTGAAGGGGTCGGGCACGTAACGCTCGGCGGTCAGCTCCGGCTGGCGGTCATAGCCGGCCGACAGGCAGCCGCCGCCGATGTAGAGGTCGCCCGGCACCTCGATCGGCAGCAGGCCCAGCCGCTCGTCCAGGACGTGGTAGCGCGCGTTCTGGATCGGCCTGCCGTAAGGGACGCTCCGCCACCGCGGATCGATCGCCCGCACGGGGAAGAAGTTCGACCAGATCGCCGCCTCGGTGGCGCCGCCCAGGGCCACCACGCGGGCGTTGGCGAAACGCTCCGTCACCGCCGGCACCAGCGACAGCGGCACCCAGTCGCCGCTCAGGAACACCAGGCGCAGCGCCGCGCCGTCTCCGGCGGCGTGGGGGAAGAAGGGCACCAGCTGCTGCAGCGCGGCGGGCGCCGAGTCCCAGAAGGTGATGGCGCCGCCGGCCAGCCGGGAGGCGAGCTCCGCCGGCTCGGCCAGCTCCTCGTCGGCGGCGATCACCACCTCGGCGCCCGCCGCCAGCGTCCCGAACACGTCGTAGACCGACAGGTCGAACGCGAGCGAGGTGATGAACAGCAGGCGGTCGCCCGGGCCGACGCCGAACCTGCGGTTGACCCACTCGACGAGGTTGACCACCGGCCGGTGCTGCAGCACCACCCCCTTCGGGCCGCCGGTCGAGCCCGAGGTGAAGATGACGTAGGCCAGCGCCTCCGGCGGGCAGCGCGGCAGCGGCGGACCGGCGAGGCCGCCGGCCGGAGCGGCCGCCGCCGCGACGTCCAGCACCGCCGGCCCACCCGGCCAGCCGGTGAAGGCGTTCCCCGAGGTCAGCACCAGCTCGCAGCCGGTGCCGTCCAGGATGGCGCGCCGCCGCGCCGCGGGATAGGCGGGGTCGAGCGGCACGTAGGCGGCTCCCGCCTTGAGGATCCCCAGCAGGCCGACGATCATCGCGAGCGAGCGGACACAGCAGATCCCCACCTTGTCGCCGACGCCAACGCCGCGCGCCGCCAGCCGCCGCGCCAGCCGGCCGGCGGCACGGTCGAGCTCGCCGTAGCTCAACGTCTGCTGCCGGCAGCTGGCGGCCGCGGCGTCGGGGGTGCGCTCGGCCTGGGCGGCGACCAGGTCGTGCAGGCAGGCGCCGGCCGAGAAGGCGGCCGCCCCGTCGTTCCAGGCCTCGAGGACCTGGTGCCGCTCCTCCTCGGCGAGCCACGGGAGCTCGCCGACCGCCAGGTCGGGCGCGGCCAGGGCGCCGCGCAGCAGGGTCGCGAAGTGTCGCGTCAAGCGGATGACGGCATCCGGCCGGAACAGCTCGGCGCCGTACTCGATCCAGCCGCGCAGGCCGTCCTCCTCCTGCTGCAGCGCCAGCAGCAGGTCGAACTTGGGGCTGAGCGTCGGGGCCGGCAGCACCGTCGCCCGTATCCCCGGCAGGCGCAGCGCCGGCGCCGCGTCGCTCTCCAGCAGGAAGGCCACCTGGAACAGCGGATTGCGTCCCAGATCGCGCTGCGGATTGATCTCCTCGACCAGCTTCTCGAACGGCAGGTCCTGGTGATCGTAGGCGCCGACGGCGACCCGGCGGACGCGCTCGACCAGCTGCCTGAGGGACGGCCCTCCCGCGAGGTCGATGCGCAACGCCATCAGGTTGGCGAAGAAGCCGATGAGCCCGGCGATCTCCGGCGCCCCGCGGTTGGCCGTCGGCGTGCCGACCAGGACGTCCTCCTGCTCGCCGTAGCGGCCGAGCAGGGCGGCGAAGACCGACAGCAGCAGCATGAAGGGCGTCACGCCGAGACCCCGGCCGAGCTGCCGCGCGGCGAGCGCCAGGCCGGCTTCCAGGGCGAAGGCGTAGCCGCCGCCGCGCCGCAGCGGCGCCGCGGGCCGCGGCGCCGCCATCGGCAGCTCGAGCACCGGCAGCTCACCGCCGAGGCGGCTGCGCCAGTAGGACAGCTGGCCGTCCAGGGCGCCGCTCGCCATGCACTGCCGCTGCCAGGCGGCGTAGTCCGCGTACTGAACCGGCAGGGCGGGCAGAGCGGCGGCGCCGCCGCCGGCGGCTGCCGTGTAGAGGCGGCCCAGCTCGTCGAGCAGCAGCGCCGTCGACCACCGATCCGAGACGATGTGATGCTGGGTGAGCAGCAGCAGGTGCGCCGCGGGTCCGCAGGCGACGAGGGCGGCGCGGCAGAGCGGTCCCCGGGCCAGATCGAAGGGGCGGACCGCTTCGGCGGAGGCCAGGCGGCCGGCCTCGCGGCCGCGGATCTCCTGCGGCAGGGAGGCGAGATCGACCACCGGCAGGCGGAAGGACTCCTCGCCCAGCAGCCGCAGACCGGGGCGGGAGCCGCCGTCGGGGAACACGCTGCGCAGCGCCGAGTGCCGCCGCGTCACGCCGCGCAGCGCGCCGGCCAGCGCGGCGCGGTCGAGATCGCCATCCAGACGCACCGCGGCGGGGATGTTGTAGGCGCTGCTGTCCGGCAGCAGGTGGGCCAGGAACCAGAGCCGCTCCTGCTGGAAGGAGACCGTGGCCGCGCCGGCGCCCACCGCCCGTCCGATGGCAGGGAGCCGTGCCGCCGCCGGCTTCGCCGTCCGGCGGAGGAAGTCCAGGATCTCCGGCTTGCGCCGCCGCAGCAGCTCTCGCAGCTCGGACGTCAGGGCGCCCGGCGGCGCCTCGAAGCGCAGGCTCTCCTGCTCGCACCAGAGCCGGATCTCCTGGCTGCGCAGATCGCTCAGCAGCTCGGCGATGCCGTTCATATCTCGCCGCTCTCGAGCACGGCGGCAGCCGCCCCGGGGTGCCGCGCTGCCGCCGGTCCGCTCGCCCCGCCGCTCTCCACCGCCGGTCTGCCGCCCTCGGCGGCGCGCAGCAGCTCGGCGAGGCCGGCCACGGTGGGCGCGCCGAAGAGCTCCGACAGCGGCGGCGTGAAGCCCATCTCCTCGCGCAGGCGCGCCAACGCCCTGGCGGCGGCGAGGGAGCTGCCGCCCAGCTCGAAGAAGCTGTCGTAGATCCCCACCGGCCGCACCCCGAGGAGCTCCTCGAAGATCCGCGCCACCGCCGCCTCGAGCGCGCCGCGCGGCGGCGCGTAGCGGCTCGAGATGCCCGGCCGGGCGTGCAGCTCGGCCGGCGGCGCGGCGGCGGCGGGCGCGCCAGGCCGCGCGGCGAAGCGCGACGCCAGGGGGAAGGGGGAGATCAGGAGGTGGCCGCCGGGCGCCGCGGCCAGGGCGCGCTCGACGGCGATGCCCCCCTCCTCGTCGAGGATCGCCCGCTCGCCGCCGCGCCCCGGCGCCGCCGCGCCGGCCTCCTCCGCCGCGCTCTCCCAGCAGCTCCAGGTGAGGGCCGTCCAGGGCTGGCCGGATCCGCGGTTGTGTCGGCTGGCGAACGACTCGGCCAGCAGCTCCGCGCCGCGGGCGAGCGCGCCGCCGGGCTTGCCGGCCGCCGCGTCGAGACAGCAGGTGAGGATGCAGAGATCGAGGTCGAGGCCGTCCAGGGCGGCCTCCAGGGCGAGGAGCCCGCGCATCCTGGCCTCCCAGAGCTCCTCGCAGGCTTCCCAGGTGAGGTCGCGGAGCTGCCGCTCGGCCTCGTCGCCGCCGGCCGCCGCGGCGTCGATGACGCCGTGCAGCCCGCCGAAGCGGGCCCGCACCGCCGCGACGGCGGCGCCGAGAGCGGCGGCATCGGTCGCGTCCGCCTGCAGGACGGCGACCTGCGCCCCCAGGCCGCGCAGCTCCTCGATGCGCGCCGCCGCCGCCGGCGTGGGCAGGCGACGGGCGAGCAGGGCCAGGTTGGGCTGCCAGCCGGCCGCCAGGCGGTGAGCGAAGGCGAGGCCGAGACGGCCCGAGCCGCCGATAATCAGGTAGGTGCCCCCGCTCCGCAGCGGCGCGGCGCGCTCGCCGGTCAGGCGCAGCGGTACGAGGTCAGGCAGCCAGCGCCGCTCGCCACGGTAGGCGACCACGGTCTCGGTGCCGCCCGCGGCGATCTCGGCGAGCAGCTGGGCATCGATCCGCCGCGCCGCCGGCGCGCCCGCCGGCGCCGCGGCCAGGTCGAGGCTGCGGCAGGCAATGCCGGGCAGCTCCCGCCCGATCGCCTGGCAGAGCGCCAGCAGCGGCGCCGCCAGCGGGTCCAGCGGCTCGTCGCCGGAGACGTCATGGAGCCCGCCGGCGACGACCGTCAGCTCGATCTCGTGACCGTCGCGGTGCTTGCCGGGGTCGGCGATGGCGGCGGGGTCGCCGAGTGCGGCGAGCGCCTGGGCGAGGGCCAGCAGGCCGCGGCCGCGCGGCCACGGCGGCGCGCCGTCGCCGTCGCCGGCGATCGGGCCCCCGCCGCCGGCCGGGGCCGCCCGCAGGTCGACGACGATCGTGTCGGGCAGGCCGCCGCCGGCCGCGAGCTCGCCCAGCAGGCGCCCAAGGTCCTCGGCCGCCTCCGGGCGCACGCTGAAGCGGCGCTCGCCCAGGCGGCCGAAGCGGGCTCCCGGCTCGGCCTCCAGCACCTCGTGGCCGAGCGCCGCGAGGTCCGCCGCCAGCCGCTCGCCGCCGCTCGCCGCCGCTGTCGCCGCGAACAGCAGGATGCGGCGACGCCGGCCGCTTCCCGCCGGCGCCGGCGGCGGCGCGGCCAGCCGCCACGCCGGCAGCTGGAACCAGTCGGCCAGCTCGGCGCGGCCCGCCGGCGGGGTCGACGGGAAGCCGGCGCCGGCGGGCCGCGGCTCGATCCGGTAGCGCTGGCGCGCGAAGGGGTAGGTGGGCAGCAGCACGCGATGCCGCCGCTCGCCGGCGTGAACCCCCGCCCAGTCCACGTCGACGCCCCAGGTCCACAGTCTGCCCAGCGCCGCGAGCAACGCCTCGCCGTCGGAGTGCGGGTCGCGCGGATGGCGCAGCGAGGTGGCGGCGGAGGTGGCAGGGGCACGGCCCGGCGCCGCCAGCGCGAAGCTGCCGAGCGTCCGCCCGGGCCCCATCTCGAGCAGCACCTGGCGGGGGGTCTCCATCAGCGCCGCCAGCTGGTCGCCGAAACGCACCGTGCGCCGCAGGTGCTGCACCCAGTACGCCGGGTCGGTCAGCTCCGCGGCGGTGGCCCAGGTGCCGGTGACGTTCGAGAGCATGGGGCAGGTGGGCGGCCGCAGCGGGATCGTCGCCAGCAGGCGGCCGAACTCCCCGAGGATGGGGTCGACCATCGGAGAGTGCGCGGCGACGTCGATGTGCAGGCGCCGCGCCTCGAGGCCGCGTGCGGCGAGCCGTGCGGCGAGCGCCTCGACGGCGCCGTCAGGCCCCGCGACCACGCACTGCCCGGGAGCGTTGACCGCGGCGACGCTCAGCTCCCCGCCGAGGAACGGGGCCAGGTCCGGCTCCGTCAGGGGCACGCCGAGCATGGCGCCCGCGGGGAGGCTCTCGAAGAGGCGGCCGCGCAACGTCACCACGCGCAGCGCATCCTCGAGGCTGAAGACCTCCGCCACGCAGGCGGCGGCGTACTCCCCGAGGCTGTGGCCGAGCACGGCCCAGGGCCGCACGCCCCAGGACAGCCACAGGCGGGCCAGAGCGATCTCGACCGCGAAGAGGGCCGGCAGCGCGACCGAGGTGCGCCGCATCCGCCGCGCCGCCCCCTCGGCGTCCTCGCCGGGCG
>Ga0070732_10001053_pt1 | contig 15460 bp, 12 predicted proteins | sample Coa_R1_5_FD_66449 | JGI IMG/M metagenome (GOLD analysis project Ga0070732, IMG submission 66449) | Surface soil microbial communities from Centralia Pennsylvania, which are recovering from an underground coalmine fire - Coalmine... | ecosystem: Environmental > Terrestrial > Soil > Unclassified ...
GTCCGGTTGAACAAAGACGGCGTGTTGGGAATGCTGACCGGGGTTGGGACTGCGAAGGCCGCAGCCTCGGTAATGGCGCTCGGATTGGACCCAAGATTCGACCTCACAAAAGCGTATTGGATTGTGGCGGGAATCGGAGGAGGCGATCCTGCCGACGTGTCTCTTGGATCGGCCGTATGGGCTGATTATGTCGTCGACGGAGATCTGGCGTTTGAAATTGACGGCCGCCAGATTCCCGCAAATTGGACAACGGGATATGTTCCGCTCCGCAAAGGCACGCCTTACGAACAACCGGCGGTGGCGGACTACGGCGAAGCGTATCCTCTCAACGCCGGCCTTGTGGAGTGGGCTCTACGACTTACGGAACGGGTCGCATTGCCTGATAGTGACACGCTGCGCAGATTCCGCTCCCGGTTCCCCGGCTTTCCCAATGCGCTGAGACCACCGTTCGTGACGAGAGGTGCAACGCTCTCGGCGGGCACATTCTGGCACGGCTCAAAGTTGGATGACTGGGCGAATGAGTGGACCCGCTACTACACCAGCGGCAAAGGCAATTATATGGTCGCGGCCATGGAAGATTCGGGAACTATGCAGGCACTCACTTTCTTGAGTCATGCCGGACGTGCGGATTTGCAGCGAGTGCTCGTTCTCCGCGCGGTAAGCAATTACGATCGCGAGCCTCCGGGCACAAGCGCAGCGGAGAGTCTCAAAGAGATGGTCTCTGGCAACTACTCGGCGTACATGCCTTCTCTGGAGGCCGCCCAGATTGTCGGCGATAAAGTCGTACGGGACATTGTGGAACATTGGGCAGAACGCGAAAATCAAGTTCCACATATTCCATGAGGGTGCTCTCGGGCTCGACGATCGCGACGCGCGATCACACTGCTAACATCGCGAGCGTCTCAGCGAGAACCAGGGTGCCGCGAGCGATGTCTTCCGGAGCAGCGTATTCATCGGGGCGATGGCTGTAACCACTCCGGCATGGAATGAACAGCATGGCCATCGGCGCAATCCGCGACATGAAAAGCGAGTCATGGTACGCACGACTGGTCATGCGCAGAAAACTGAACCCGTGCTTCGCGCATCCCTGCGCCAGAGCGGCTACGATCGCGGGTTGAGATTCGGCTGGGGCGTCCGCATTGAGCAGTTCCGAGTGAATTGCCACTTGACGGCTGGTGGCCGTTGCGCGGCAGGCTTCCTCAAGGGATCGCATCACTCGGTCGCGGCGTTGAAGGTCGGTGTCGCGAATATCAACGCTTAATCTGGCTTTGGCGGGAATGCTGTTCACAGCACCTGGAAACACATCACACATTCCTACGGTCGCGACGGTGTCGAGTGCTCCGCTGCCTCGCGCCGCATTTTCGATGGCTAGAATCAGTTCCGCGGCAGCGCACAGCGCGTCCCGACGGTCCGGCATCAAAACGCCGCCGGCGTGACCGCCCCATCCTTCGATCGTCAACCGCAAGCTAGCTGGAGCTGCGATCCTCTCGACGATTCCCAATTGCTTGCGATCCCGCTCCAGCAATGGTCCCTGTTCGATATGCAATTCGACGAACGCTTTGTAATACCCTTCAGGTAGCCTTACCTGAACCAACTCTCCCGCCAGACCGGCCTGACGGCGGACAGTCTCGACCGAGGCGCCCTCTTGGTCGGTTAGTTTGCGCGCAGCGTCAGCAGACAGTGTACCCGAAAGCATGCGACTGCCTAGGCAGCCAATCCCGAAGCGTGTGGGTTCTTCAGTGGCGAAGATCAATAGCTCGATGGAGTGCTTCGGCTGAAATCCTGCGGCCTGCAGGGCGCGAATGGCTTCGAGTCCTCCCAGAACTCCGACAACACCGTCAAACTTGCCTGCGTTCGGAATGGCATCGATGTGAGAACCGGTACCAACCGCTGGCGCTTGTGGATCCGACCCCACCCAGCGAGCGAATGTGTTGCCGATCGCGTCATCCCATATCACGAGTCCCGCATCTTTGCAGCGATCCTTGACCCAGGCGCGTGCTTTCATATCTGTCGGCGTGAAAACAACCCGGGTCACCGCGGGCGGCTCCGCATCCGAGAATTCCGCAAGCGATTCGATCTCGGAAAGAAGACGCGACTGGTCGATCGAGAGCTTCATCGAGTTGCAGATAGGGGATGCCTGTTCCAATTCTTATAGATGAGATACTTTGCGGCGACTTTACCGATTGCGCCAAACCATTGGGGACACCATGGTCCCATCCAGATAAAGTCGCCTGCCGTCACGGGATACCAGGAATCGCCGAGCCGGTAGATTCCACCGCCTTCCAACATAAGCAGCCCGTGCTCCATCACATGCATCTCGACCTGAGTCAGCGCAGCACCGGGCCGGTAAACCATCGTATTCACCGCAAAATCAAAGTCGAACTCGTCGGGCAACAGGCACTTCACCTGCAGGTCGGGATCGTCATTCAGTGCGCGCGCAACGATCACATCTTCGGTCGAGACAATTGTCTGGGGCGCTTTGTGGGACGTCAATGCCTGGTACGCCTTTTCGATCACAGCAACTCGGCTGATTTTGGAAGCCGTGACTCGATGCGCTCCACCTTGGGGGACATAAGCAAATCCCCGCACTCCAAGTTCACTTCGTTTGTCACTCAATTCCAAAGTGACAGCGCCATCCATCACGTAGAGGAATCGTTGGGCTGAGGTTTCGCCCAGTTCCCCGCCCTGCTCGAACTCTGCCGTATATTGCACGAATGCCGCGCCCAGCGCGGGTCCTACATGCACGACGGCCGTGCATCCCTTCATACCAGGAAGTGGAGCGTGCACAAAAGTGTCGGGCGTTAAGAGCAGGTGATTCCTGTGGTGTGAACTTCGGGTTTGTCCGAGACTGTTGTGAGTCAGGTTATGCACGGCACGTCCTTTTCTGGAATGCAGTCGATTGGGCGAACTGATCCAGCAGATGAAAGCCACACTCGAGCGCCTTCGCAACGTCATCGATCAGGACCGACTCCGCCGGATCGTGGCTGATGCCGCCTGGTGTCCGGAGGAAGACCATTCCCGAGGGGACTTTTTCGGCCAGGATCATTGCATCATGACCGGCGCCGCTGGCCATGCGGTGAGGCTTGCATCCAGACTTCCGGATTGCTTCTTCTATCTGAGTGATGAGATCGGGGTCCATCTGCACGGCGCGTTGGTTCATGTGCTCTTTCCAACTCATCGTCAACCCACGTCTACGCGCGATCGCTTGCGCGTCCCGGATCAGATCTTCGACGGCATGCATTCTAACGTCATCGCCGGGATGCCTTACGTCAAGGCTGAGTCGAGCCTCTTCCGCAATCACATTGACCGCGCCTGGCCTCGCTTGCACAGTTCCCACAGTCGCGACTAAACCAGGACTGATTCTTGCCGCGCGTTCGACCGCTGTGATCCACTCCGCCGCGCCGGCCAGGGCATCAAAACGCATATTCATTGGCGTCGTTCCCGCATGATTCGCTCGTCCTTTGAATATGAACTCGAGCCGACTCTGGCCCGCAATGGTCTCGATGACGCCTAGTGGCAATGCAAGGCTTTCGAGCACTGGTCCCTGCTCGATGTGAAACTCAACGTACGCGCAAACATCGTCTCTCAGAACAGCATCTGCGATGGTATCGGGGTTCAAGCCGAAATCCTGGATGGCCTTTCGCACTGAAATTCCCTGTGAGTCTTGCCTATCCAGCAGGTTGTCATCGAACCGCGACACGAGTGCACGACTACCGAGAAATGGTGTCGCGAACCGTACGCCTTCTTCGTCAGAGAAACCTACGACCTCGATTGCATAAGGAAGGCGGCGGCCATTCAGGCCTTGGAGAAGAGCGATTGCGAGCACCACGCCAAGAATGCCGTCGAAGGCTCCGGCATTGGGCACGGTGTCAAGATGCGAACCGATCAACAAGCGTGGTGCCGCTGATTCCACAGCTGGATAGAGAGCACGCAAATTTCCCGCAGCATCGATTTGGAGTATCGTCGCGAGTGGCTCCAACCAAGCTGCGATTTCCCGTTGTACGTCGCGCATGGGCAGAGACAGGAACGTTCGTCGCAATCTGCCCGCGTCTTCTGAGAACGTTGCGAGCTTGCGGCAGCGGGCAATCATTTCTTGTGCGAGTTGTCCGATCTCTGCGTTCACAAGCGCCCAGTATATCGATGCACTGTGTTCGATCTCTAAGCTTCCCGGATCACCTTGGCTGCAATCCACCCAACTAGAACGAGAACGACCAGCATTTGCCAAGAGTAGCGACTCCCGTAAGTCGCGACCGGATAGTGGTTGCTTAACATCAAAAACACCACGGGAACGGCCAGGAAGGTGTTGTGTTTCGATCGCAATTTCGCCTGCGCGCCGAGCGCAGAGTCAAACGTGGTGCCCGACGCGGCAGCGAATAGCATTTTCTGCTGCGCCGGGAGTATCCGGAGCCACACGTTCGCCGTCATGATCGTCCCAAAAACAGCTCCCATGTGAATATAAGCCGCACGTCCGCTGAAGACGTGGATCAGCCCCCAAGAAAATACCGCCGTCATCACGGCGCCGAACAGCGTAAAGGCCGCAGGCGATCTGCCCAGGGGCGAGCGCAAACCAAAGTCATAAATCAGCCATCCTGATAAAAGCGCTCCAACTCCGATCACAACTCCTGCAGGCTTAGAGATGTTGGCCACATCTGGATCGGTCAGTCCTGCACCTAGATAGTAGACAAGTACCAGCAGCACCATGCCTGCAAGCCAGGTCATGAGTGCTTCCCAGCGAAACCATCGGACTGATTCTGCGCTCACGCCGAGCGACTTCTTCTTCTCGACCATGTAAAAGCCGCCGCTGTGCACCATCCATACTGACGAGGCTGTGCCACCTGCGGCCGCTTGTTTTTCGAGCTTCGTGAATTGTCCGTCCAGCCAGGTGAAGTAATAGGTCTGGCCAACCCACATGATCCCCGCGAAAACGTGGAACCATCGCACCGCAAGGTTCAGCCACTCTCGGATTGAGAAATCCACTCTTAGCTCCCCCGATAAGTGGTATAGCCGTTCGCGCTTAATAACAAAGGGAGATGGAACTGCGATTCACCGTCGCGCACGTGGAAGGTAATGTGAACCACTGGGTAAAGCCCCTCGACCTTGAGCGCACCAAAGTATGCCGAAGTTTCAAATGTCAGCCGATAGAGACCCGATGGCAAGTCTTCGCTCGGAAGCAATTGACTGCAACGTCCGTCGGAATCGGTGAGGGCAGACTGCACCAAGCGCCATTGCCCAGAAGCGTACTGGCATTCCAGACGCACCGGGACGCCGGCGGCCGGCTTGCCGCTACTTACATCCAGGACATGGGTCGAAATGCGTTTCATTGCGTGAGCCATTTCTTCAAGCGAATGTTCATAATCTTACGCTGCTCTTCGGCCGATTCGTGCAACTCCGTGGCATCGTCGTTCCGCAACCGCAAGCTTAAGATCTCCAACATCTCCGCCGCTGACTTGCCTGTAGCGCACACGATAAACACCCGCCCAAACCGCTGCTCATATTCCAGATTGCCCCGAGCCAGGGCCGCCTGAATCGATTCACCGGCGGTGGCAACGCTTTGTTGTTCCTGCGCTGACCAGAGTGCCGAAGTCGACGGAGCCTCTGCCGGCGCTTTCCGTTCTCCAATTCGAGGATGTTTAGAAAATGCCTCCAGCCAATCCTCAGGGTTAAGCCGGCCCCAAATCTCGTCGGAAGCGGCGATCAGAGACGATTCGTCGGGGATAGGTCTTCGTGCCACTAACTGCTGCGCCCATGCATTGGAACCGCAGCACGCCAGAATTTCCTGGATCGCCTCCTGGGCGGAGAGCAGGTTCCAGCGCACCAGGACGCTCATCCGCTGTTACCCTGCGCTCGCAACATTTGCAAGAACTCCACCACCAAGTTGCCCACCACCGCCGCGCGATAGGCGGCAGTCGACCGGATGTCGTCGATCGGACGGATCTCGCTAACCGCAGTCTTCCGCGCTTGCGACACAACTGTGTCATCGAGCTTTTTTCCCCTCACTGCGCGCTCGGTCTCCCGCAGGCGCACCGGCGTTGGCGCCACACTACCGGCACCTATACGAACTTCTTCGACTGCCCCACTCACAACTCGCCCCAACGCGGCGACACAAACCTTAGAGATAGCTTGCGCGTTCCGCGCACCAACCTTGCGTGAATATGAAAGACAAGCTGTGAATCGTCTTGCGAGGCAGACTGCGCGAATCAATTCGTCGGGAGCGAGCAGAGTCTGTTTATACCCGGTATGAAAATCAACGTACGGGATTCGGCGTTCTCCACGGGCCGAGACCAGAATCAGTTCCGCTTCATAGACCAACAAGGCCGGCAACGAGTCGGCAGCCGGCGACGCGTTCACGATATTCCCCCCCAGCGTCCCCCGATTCTGATTCGCAACTCCGCCCGTCCACCGCGCCGCGCTCGCCAGCAACGGAAATTCTCGCAACACGATCTCGTGAACGAGCACATCCGTATAAGTACAGCCAGCCCCGATGATGACTTCGGCGGGTGAGACATCAATGCGCCGCAACTCCGGAAGATTCCAGAGACTCACCAGCTTTCGCGCCGCGAGTTTTCCGGATGCAAATTGCACCATAACATCCGTTCCTCCGGCAATGGGATACCACTCGTTGGGCGCTTGCGCCAGCAAAGACACGACCTCCGAAAGACTGCCGGGCGCCACTAATTCGTAGTCCGTGGGATCTGCTCTCATCTTTCGTTTACACCGGTTGCATTCTTGCGCTTTGCATTGTCAATTGCAGCCGCTTCCGAAATCGCCTCACAAATCTGCGCATATCCGGTACATCGGCACAAATTGCCTGACAAACCCTCTCTGATATCGTCCGACTTGGGCTGTGGCTTCTTGCTCAATAGATAGCAGGCGGCCATGATAATGCCGGGTGTACAAATCCCGCACTGAGCGCCACCGCACTCGAGGAATGCCTGTTGCAGGCGGTGGAACTCCGGTGCCTTGGTGAGTCCTTCAATGGTGACGATGTTTGTTCCATCCGCTTGCAGCATTGGCACCAGGCAACTATTCACGAGAACGCCATCCACGAGCACCGAACACGAACCGCACTCGCCTTCCCCGCACCCTTCCTTCGCCCCCGTAAGCCCGAGTTGCCGTCGCAATACATCGAGCAATCTCTCCATCGGATAAACGCGCAGCTTTTTCGGCTCGCCATTAACAACCAGCGAGATCTCGCTCTGTCGACGCGAATCGCTCATTGCACACCTTGCGGAACAGGCGAGTTGCTGCCTGCTCCGGAGTTCGCGGCCAGCGCCTGGAAGATATCTTCCGCAAGCACCGGAAGTGAGTCGAAGCGCAGACCGAGAGCGTCTTCAATGGCGTTCACGATCGCCGGAGCAGGGCCGTCCATGGGCAACTCTCCGATTCCTTTCGCCCCGAAGGCTCCATGTACATTGCCCAATTCTTCAAAGTACACGCGAATTGGAGGCAAGTCGGCTGACGTCGGCATGATGTAATTGGTCATCTGTCCGTTCTGCATGCGGCCCTGTTGCCAGACGACTTTCTCGTACAGAGCATAGCCGATGCCCTGCGCAACACCGCCGGTAATCTGGCCGCGGGCCAATACGGGGTTAAGAACCTTGCCTACTTCCTGCAAAGCCACAAAATCATCGACGGCGACGGAGTAAGTTGCAAGATCTACGCTGACCTCAGCGATGTAAACAGCCCATGCGTACGCTGCATAGGCTTCGCCGCGATACTTTTCGTCGTCCCAGAAAATCCCGGGGGGGGGCTCATACCGGGCCCATGATTTGAACTCTCCTCGCTCCGCAACGTATCTCGAACAAGCATGGCGGAACTCCTCGTGCGAATAGCCCTCGTGAAGAAGACCAGCATTGATCAGGGTTTGGCGAAGGCCATGCGCCGCTGATTGCACCAATTTCCCCACTACCATGACAGTGCGTGAAGCGACCGTCGGGCCACTATTTGGTACTTGCTCCGTATCCGGTTGAGCAATTTCAACAGCGTCATACGGCAGACTTAACTCCTGCGCTGCAATCTGGCACAACACCGTTTTTGTTCCCTGTCCGAATTCAGCGCTCGACACAAGCACGCGGACGCGGCCGTCCGCACCACCTTCGACACCGACCACCGACGCCAAGTAGCGCTCACCGGAACCGGTGAATCCCGCTCCGTGAAGGAACGTCGCGATGCCGATTCCCTTCTTGCGAGTTGTGGACGCATTTTCTTGTTGAAATCGTTGTCTCTTCGCGCGATAGTCCGAGAGGACAAGCCCCTTTTCGAGCAACTGATCGAGATCGATCGGTTCATGGATCACCTGTTCCGTCGTCGTCGTTTGACCGCTCTTCAGGAAATTTTGGCGGCGAATCTCCACTGCAGAAACACCCACCACCGCAGCAATGCGGTCCATGTGCCGCTCCATCGCGAACAGGCTTTGGGGGGCACCGAATCCCCGGAACGCCCCGTGAGGAGGGGCATTCGTGGCAAAGGCCTTTCCGCGGATGCGAATACTCGGCCAATAGTAGGGGCCGCCTGCATGAATGGTTCCGCGCGACAACACGACTGACGACAGAGTCGAATAGGCTCCGCCGTCGATAACAAATTCAATTTCACCGCCGAGAATCTTTCCTTCGCGCGTAACAGCAGTCCGGTGTCGCGTTCGTGACGGATGTCGTTTGGTGGTGGCAACCATGTCTTCCATGCGGTCATAGACTATTTTTACCGGTCTGCCTGATTTCATGGCCAATAGTGCCGCGTGCCCGGCGATCATCGACGGATACTCCTCCTTTCCTCCAAACGCCCCCCCGGTCTCGGTCTGCACCACACGAACTCTGTTTTCGGGAAGGTTACACAACTTCATCAGCGCCTTGTGCACGTAATACGGACACTGCAGCGAACCCCAGAGCGTGATTCCCCGTTCATGGTCGAAGGCAGCAATCACTCCATTGTTCTCGATGTAAAGTTGCTCCTGCGCGCCGGTCGTATATTCCCCTTCGACGATGTAGTCGGCATCGGCCCAAACTGCGCCGACGTCACCCTTTTCAACCAGATAAGTCTTGAACGTGTTGTCCTGCCCCCAGATGATCTCTGACTGACATTCACTTTCTTCGATCGTGAACAACGCCGGCAGTGGATCGTATTCAATCTCGATTGCGGCAACCGCTTTGTGAAGGACGTGGCGGTTCGGATGCGCTAATAGGAGGACCGGTTCCTCCGGATGATTGACAACGGTACCTGCCAGGCAGGGCTGATCGTCTGCGATGAGTGCAATGCAGTTCTGACCTGGAATATCTTTTGCCGAAACGATCACAAATTCATCCCACGCAATGCCGGGTCTGAAAGAAATTTGTCGAATCTTGCCGCGAGGGATGCTACTCCGCACCGTAGCTCCATAAATCATTCCGGGCAGGGTGATGTCATCGATGTATTGTGCTCGTCCCGTTACCTTGTCGCGCCCCTCTTTGCGCGGGACGGACGCTCCGACGATGTGATCTGTCTTCATGCTTGTGCGCGGAACTCGCGTCCCCTCGGCTCTCCCGGAAATTCACCATCCAGAAAACTTAACTGCCCACGCAGATAACACCGCTTCACCACACCTCGGAGCGTTTCACCCAGGTATGGCGAGATGGCGTGGCGCTGATACAGCCGATCGGCGGTCACGGTGAATTCTGACTCGGGCTCAAACACGACAAAGTCCGCGTCGCAACCGGCAGCGATCCTGCCCTTGTTCAAGGAGCATCCGGCAAGTTGAGCTGGATTCGTGGACAGCCAACGGGCGATGTGGGAAAGCGAAAATCCGCGCTGCTGCGCTTCGGTCCACATTACCGGCAGAGCCGTCGAGAGGCTTGCAATCCCTCCCCAAGCCGTCTGAAGGTTTCCCTCCTCAATCCGCTTCATGGAAGGCGGACAGGGCGAATGGTCTGACACCACCATATCGATTAGGCCGTCGCGCAGACCCTGCCACAGTTGTTCTCGATTCTCTTGCCCGCGGATCGGCGGCGCACATTTGCATTGGGTCGATCCGTCCGCAATCTGTTCGGCTTGCAGATGAAGATAGTGAGGGCACGATTCAACCGTGACAGGGAGCCCTTCCGCCCTTGCAGCACTCAGCATCTCCAACGCCATCGCTGTCGCGAGATGCACGATGTGCAGTCGGAATCCATATTCGCGGCATAAGGACAGCATCAAAGAGATAGCAGCCAGTTCTGCTTGATCGGGCCGGGACTGCAAAAAGGTTTCATAACGAGTCCAATCTGCATTGTGCAAGCGCTTCATCGCAGCGTCGATCGATCCGGGCAGTTCCGCATGAACGAGGAGCGGCAGTCCAGTCTTTGCCACGAGCGGCAGGGCCGTGTGCAAATCCTCCTCACTCACCATCGCGAATTCCTCGACGCCTGGATGCACAAGGAAACACTTGAAACCGAGGACGCCGCCTCGGGCGAGAGCCTCGATCTCCTGATGATTGTTTTTTACAACTCCTCCCCAAGAACCCCAGTCGACACGGCATTTGCCCTGCGCTGCCCGCCGCTTAGCCTCTAACGCAGGCACAGTTGTCGTCGCCGGCACGCAATTGAGTGGCATGTCCACCAACATGGTGTGGCCACCCGCCGCCGCTGCGCGCGTCGCGGTATGAAACCCTTCCCAGTCGGACCTTCCTGGTTCGTTGATGTGAACGTGCGAATCGACTAATCCCGGCAGCAACGCCGCGTTCCCAAAATCTTCCCGCGTGGCTTCTGCCGGAACCTCGTTCTGCGCAACCACGTCCCGGATTCGCTCCCCCTCAACCAGGATCGCGCCCGTCTGGACACCGTGTGGCGTCACGATCCGGCGTGATAGAAACGCCCGCAAACCTGCGATCTGCTCTTGAATCCCCAACTTGGACGTAAAGCCTATCCGGAAGGATCCCCGTTTTCAATGTGAAAAGCCTGATTGTTCCGCATCGCCAGAACAGTCTTATTATTTTTCAACGATCCGGCTTATACTCCCTTCTCAGCGAAACGGCGGCGGACGAGTCCATTTCGACCCATTTGCCCGGATTCGCGGTTGCCGGCAACACATAGCAGAACTATGCAATGAGCGACAAACAGATGGACAACCCTTTCATGGCCCGCGCCATTCAGCTCTCTCTCGATAATGTCCTCTCTGGCCAAGGCGGCCCTTTCGGCGCCGTCATCGTGAAAGATAGCAAAATCATTGCGGAGGGGGTCAATCGCGTCACGATCGACAACGACCCCACCGCGCACGCTGAGATCGTCACGATCCGCGAGGCATGCACGCGCTTGCACTCATTCACTCTCAAGGACTGCGAAATTTACACTTCGTGCGAACCTTGCCCGATGTGTCTTGGCGCGATCTACTGGGCACACCTCAGCCGAATTCATTTCGGCAATCTTGCAGCCGATGCGTCCAATGTCGGCTTCGACGATTCCTTCATATACCAACAAATCGCTCAGCCTTTCTCGCAGCGCAAGATTCCCATGCTGCAGATGATGCGTGAGGAAGCGCTCGCTGCCTTTCGGAGTTGGCAGGAAAAGCCGAACAAGGTCCCCTACTAGCTGGCACAGAGTTGAAATCTTTTTGCTTTAATCCTTTCTGGATGGGGCTACATGCTGCTTATACTTATATGGCCGTATGCTCGACGCCCTATCCCCATCCCGTCGACAACGAAGTGTTGTGGCGCTTGTTGCGGTCGTCCTCATTGGTACCGCCCTGGGAGCATGGTTCGCTCGAAAGATGTCCCATGGACCCGTCAGTTTCAGTAGCGATATTCAGCCGATTTTGAATCAGAACTGCGTGCAGTGTCACGGCGGCGTCCGCCAGAAAAATGGCGTGTCGTTTATTTTCCGTGAGGAAGCCCTGGGTATAGGCAAGTCTGGACGGCGGACAATCGTACCCGGTCATCCGGATGATTCGGAACTGATTCGGCGGGTGACTTCGTCTGACCCTGACGCACGGATGCCGTATCACTCGCCGCCTCTTTCCCCCCAACAAATCAAATTGCTTCGCCAGTGGATTAAAGAAGGGGCCAAGTGGGAGGATCATTGGGCTTTTGTGGCTCCCAAGCCGCAGCCTCTACCCGCGGTGAAGCGGACGGACTGGGTTCGTCAACCCCTGGACCGGTTCATTCTTGCTCGGTTGGAGAAAGAAGGGCTGGCACCTTCGTCCCAAGCCGATAAAACCGAACTGCTGCGCCGGGCCTCCTTTGACCTCACGGGACTTCCACCCACACTCGAGCAACAGTCATCGTTTCTGGCCGATTCTTCGCCGAATGCCTATGAGAAGCAGGTGGATCGCATGCTCGCTTCACCTCGCTACGGCGAGCGTTGGGCGGCATTGTGGCTGGACTTGGCGCGTTATGCGGACACCAAAGGCTACGAAGCCGACCGGGAGCGGCCGGGCGTATGGCCGTATCGTGATTGGGTCATTCAAGCCTTCAATCGCAATGTACCGTACGACAAGTTCGTGATCACGCAACTCGCGGGTGACTTGCTGCCCGATGCCACCTTTGAAGATCAGATCGCAACTTCATTTCACCGCCAGACTCCCAACAATGATGAAGGCGGTACAGACGACGAAGAGTTCCGGTTGATCGCGGCCATGGACCGTTCGGCGACCACATGGTCGGTTTTGAATGGACTGACGATCAACTGTGTGCAATGCCACTCCCATCCGTACGATCCACTTCGACACGTTGAATACTACAAATCTCTGGCCTTCTTCAATACCTCTCGCGACGCTGACCTGCCTGAGGACACTCCCGTCCTGCGTGTTCCAAAAGATAAGAAAAGATATGAAGAAGCCTGGAGCCTGCAGCAGGAGATCACGGAGCTGAGTCATTCCACCGTGAATTTGGGCCGCCGACTGGAGAGCCAAGCGAAGTGGACGCCGTTGCCCATTACTGCCGCCTCGGCGAATGAGGCGCTCGCGTTGGAATGGGAAGCGGTGAATTCATCGCGAGAGCTTGCAGTCTTGGACAAGGAGAAGCTGTCTCCGAAGGAGAAAAAGGACCAACGAAAATATTTACTCTCGACAATTACTGAAGACAGGAAACGGTCGCGATCGCAGGTCGCAAATGCGTCCATCCCTTTCCAGGTTCAAGACGGCGAGATGCGGGCTGCTGCCAATACTCCGGGGAAGTCGGTTTATGAATTAGTGGCAACGGCAGATGTGCAAACAATAACGGCTTTGCGCATCGAGGTGCTGCCAAAAACTGGAGAGGCGGCCCGGCACAATCCGGAGGACGGTTTTATTGTGGATCAGGTCGAAGCCTGGGTGGTTCAGCCAAACGGCCATCAGGATAAGATCCGCTTCCGTTATTTCGTTCCGGATTCTGAAGACGATCTCAAGAGCGCCATTGCTCGGGCCATTCGATTTGGCCCGATGGGTGAATTGGCCGGCGGTTTTGCAGCAAATCCCAACCTGTTTCGCGCGCACTGGACGATCGGACTGCCCGACAACCCGTTGAAGCTGACACCCGGTAGCCGGATAAAAGTCCGGCTGACGCAAACACAGAACGTGAACGACAAACCAGCGCATGTGAGGCGTGCGCGTTTGTCGGCCAGTTCTGATTCGTGCTGGTCAGAGCTGATTCGAGATCAGGAATATCGCAGCAACCTGATGCACCTTTCGACACTCACCCAACAGTTGAAGAAGATACCGAGCGTCGAAACTCCCGTGATGGCCGAGCAACCGGACTACGAGAAGCGCGAGACCATGGAGTTCGAGAGGGGAAATTTTCTCACAAAGATCGGGCCTGCCTTGATTCCGGATGTGCCCGGCCTTCTCCCGCCACTTCCGGCCACCGCTCCTCGGAATCGCTTGACACTGGCTAACTGGTTCTTCAGTCCAGAACAGCCGTTAACAGCGCGCACTGCTGTGAACCGATATTGGGAACAACTTTTCGGCACGGGAATCGTCGAAACGCTGGAAAATTTCGGGAGCATGGGTGAAAGGCCGGGTCATCCCGAATTACTCGATTGGCTCGCGCTTCACTTTGAAAACGATCTTCACTGGGACATGAAAGCTCTGTTACGGGAACTTGTGACCAGCGCGACATACCGCCAGAGCGCAAAATCTACACCGGCCCTGACCGAAAGAGATCCGCGCAACCGGTTGCTGGCGCGCGGGCCGCAGCAAAGACTCTCGGCAGAGATGGTTCGCGATCAGGCTCTGATCGCCAGCGGACTTTTGAGCGACACGATGGGCGGACCGCCGGTGATGCCGCCTCAGCCCGAGGGCGTGTGGAACTCTGTTTATAACGACAGCAAATGGGTCGACGCGAAGGGTTCAAACCGGTATCGCCGCGCGATTTACACGTACATCAAGCGGACAAGTGGCTATCCGAGTTTTCTCATCTTCGATGCATCCGATCATGACGTGAGCCTGGCGCGGCGTATACCCACCAATACACCCTTACAAGCTCTGGTCACGATGAATGATCCGGTCTATCAGGAAGCGTCGGAAGCGCTGGCTGATCGCATGCTGAAGGCTGCTGATAAGACCGATGATCGGCTAAGATACGGCGCACGCTTGGTTCTGTCGCGCGATCCGACCGATTATGAGCTAGCGAGGCTGCGCGAATTGTTTGAGAAAGCTGTGGTAGAGTCCGGGGCGGGAATGGTGAAAAGAGCGGCGTACGGCAAGGCAGTATCTGGAAATGAGAAGCGGGCGATGACAGCGGTCGCCAGCGTTCTGTTCAATCTGGATGCGGCACTAACCCGGTGATGGTCATGTCAAATTCCAAAGTTCGACCGAAGGATCAGAGGGAGAGCGTCGTTAGCGTGGAAACATGTCGCGAGCTACGGATGGCCGCGTTGCAGGCGCAAACGCGTCGTCATTTCCTGCGAACCCTGGGTGGCGGCCTGGGAACGATCTTCGTGGGAACGTCTCTCGCGCAATATGCCAAGCCCGGCAAAGAATCCGGGCGCTCGGAATCTTCCGCGCTGGACTTTACGCGCGATCCTTCCAGTCCGCTGTCAGAACTGCCGCCGCAGTTCGCCGCTAAAGTACGGCGCGTGATCTATCTGCACATGGCTGGTGCGCCCAGCCAACTGGAGCTGTTCGAGCATAAGCCGGACTTGAAGCGATTGGATGGGCAGGATTGTCCCGCGTCCTTTCTGGCGGGCAAGCGCTTCGCATTCATCAGCGGTGTTCCGAAATTGCTGGGATCGCAATACCCGTTTCACCAAGTCGGACAAAGCGGTCACTGGATTTCCGACCGCCTGCCTCATCTGGAACAACACCTGGACGACATTTGTTTTATCAAATCGATGCGTACGGACCAGTTCAATCACGCGCCGGCGCAGTTGTTAGTGCACACCGGGAATGCGCGGCTTGGATACGCCTCGTTCGGTTCGTGGGTGCTGTACGGACTCGGCACAGAAAACCAGAACTTGCCCGGATTTATCGTGCTGCTTTCAGGAGGCAAATCACCCGACGGTGGCAAGCAACTATGGAGTTCCGGCTTCCTGCCGAGTGTTTA
>Ga0070732_10001054_pt1 | contig 15446 bp, 14 predicted proteins | sample Coa_R1_5_FD_66449 | JGI IMG/M metagenome (GOLD analysis project Ga0070732, IMG submission 66449) | Surface soil microbial communities from Centralia Pennsylvania, which are recovering from an underground coalmine fire - Coalmine... | ecosystem: Environmental > Terrestrial > Soil > Unclassified ...
GCGCGCGACATCGCGGAGTTCCAGCACACGGAGATGGTGATCGCTCCGTCGATCACGTCGGAAGGCAAGGTGTTCCAGCAGGCGCAGCACGTCGGCATGGGGAAGGCCTGAGCTGAGCACCGCTGCCGCGGCCGCACGGGACCGCGATGCAGTGAAGGGCGGCGGCTTGCGGCATCAGACGATCCTCGTGCTCGACTTCGGTTCGCAGTTCAGCCAGCTGATCGCGCGCCGCGTGCGCGAGGCGAACGTCTACTGCGAGCTGGTCCCTGGGACGACGCCGTGGTCCGAGCTGAAGCTGCGCGAGCCGGCGGGCCTCATCCTCAGCGGCGGGCCGGCCTCCGTCTACGAGCCGGGGGCACCACAGGTCGACCCCGAGGCCCTGCGCGCGGGCGTGCCCGTGCTCGGCATCTGCTACGGCATGCAGCTGATCGCCCACCACCTCGGCGGCAAGGTCGACCCCGGCCACGCACGCGAGTACGGCCCCGCCCTGCTGGCGGTGGGCGAGTCCGGCGGCCTCTTCGAGGGGCTCAACGGCGAGCTGCCGGTCTGGATGAGCCACGGCGACCACGTCAGCGAGCTTCCGCCGGGATTTCACTCCCTGGCCTCGAGCGGGAACTCGCCGGTGGCGGCCTTCACCGACGGCCGCGGCATCTTCGGCATCCAGTTTCACCCCGAGGTCGTTCACACGCCGAGCGGTCGCGAGGTGCTGCGCAACTTCCTGTATCGCGTCTGCCGCTGCGAGCCTTCGTGGACGGCGGGCTCGTTCGTCGCCGGCGCGGTCGAGAGCATCCGCGTCCAGGTCGGCGGCGGTCGAGTGATCTGCGCGCTGTCCGGCGGAGTCGACTCCGCGGTTGCCGCGACGCTCGTGCATCGCGCGGTCGGCGACCAGCTCACCTGCGTGTTCGTCAACAACGGCCTGCTGCGCAAGGAGGAGCCGGAGCGCGTGCTGGACGTCATGCACGGCAACCTCGACATGAACATCCGCTACGTCGACGCCACGGATCGCTTCCTGGAGGCGCTGCGCGGGGTGATCGACCCGGAGCAGAAAAGGCGAATCGTCGGACGCGAGTTCATCTCGGTCTTCGAGGCCGAGGCGAAGAGCCTGGGCCGGATCGACTTCCTCGCGCAGGGCACGCTCTACCCCGACGTCATCGAGTCGACGGCCCCGGACGTGGCCGCCACCGCGGTGAAGATCAAGACCCACCACAACGTCGGCGGCCTGCCGCCCGGCCTCCGTTTCCAGCTGATCGAGCCGCTCCGCTACCTCTTCAAGGACGAGGTGCGGGCGGTCGGTCTCGAGCTCGGCATGCCCGAGGAGATGGTCTACCGCCAGCCGTTCCCGGGACCCGGCTTGTCGATCCGCTGCCTGGGCGAGGTAACTGCCGAGCGGCTCGAGATCCTGCGCAACGCGGACTGGGTCGTGATCGACGAGATCAAACGCAACGGGCTCTACCGCCAGGTGTGGCAGTCGTTCGCCGTGCTCACGCCGCTCGAGACGGTCGGTGTGATGGGCGACTACCGCACCTACGCCAACGTGGTCGCGGTGCGCGTGGTGACGAGCGAGGACGCCATGACCGCCGACTGGGCGCGGGTGCCGTACGAGGTGCTGGCGCGGATCAGCAACCGCATCGTCAACGAGGTGAAGGGTGTGAACCGCGTCGTTTTCGACATCACGTCGAAGCCGCCCGGCACGATCGAGTGGGAGTAGGTTCGGACTAAGGCCGGGCGACCTGCGCCAACTCCCGAATCCGCGCGTTGCTCCACCAGTAGAGGTCGGTGGTCGGAATCGAGGCATGGTCACCCACGATTTCCACAGTCGCCTCATCGGGCTCGTCGCCAAGCACCGTTTTGGCCCAGCTGCCTGCCCGCAGGTTGACGGACCTGAGCCCCGCCCGGGGCACGGCCGCGACCTGGCTTCCCCGCCAGCTCCGCCTGCCCACCATTTCGCGATTGACGAAAAAGCATGAGTTCTTCCTCACCATGACCAGCCCCACCACCCCAAGCACGGGCAGCAGGATGGAGCCCGCCAGGAAGAGGTAGCCACCGACCGCCGGGTTGATGGACAGACCGCTCAGCGTGGCCGGCACGAAGATTGCGAACAGGAGCACGCACAGGGCGATTGCCATTCCCGCACGATCGGGCCGGCACCTGTACTCGGCGCCGGCATCGACCGCGGCGCGATGAGCCGCCACGCGGATGCTCTCGACTGGTGTCATCGCCCTGGCTGCTGCGATCGCCGCTTCGGCGGCGACGTTTGCGGCCGCGAGGTCGGGGTACTGGGCAGCGGCCCATTTCCGCCACGACGTCTCGTAATCGGACAAGTGCAGCCTGCTCGCGCAAGGATAGCCACGTAGAAGCGAAATGGCCCCCGTGGTCAAATATCGCCCGATGAGTGCGCTCGCCGCCGGGTTGGCCGCGCGCGCACCCAGGCTCGATCCCGCATGGCGGAGGTCGATGATCGCCGGGCTTCTCGCGGGCCAGCAGGCCGGCGGCGGCTTCGGCGTCGGCCCCTACTCGAAGTGGACGGGGGCGCACTGGCGGCTCGTCTCGCTGGTCGAGCTTGGCGTTCCAGCTCGCAACGCCGCGGCGCGCGTCGCCGCGAAGGCGGTGGTCGACTGGATCGCCAGCCCACGCCACACCGCGCCCGTCATCAACGGGCTCGAGCGGCGGCATGCGTCGATCGAAGGCAACGCGCTCGCCGTGAGCTGCCGCCTGGGCATGGCCGGCAGCGCGCAGGCCGCGTACCTTGCGGGCGTGCTCCTGCGGACGCAGTGGCCGGACGGAGGATGGAACTGCGACCGCGACCCGGACGCGCACCGCTCGTCGTTTCACGAATCGCTCGCGCCGATCTGGGGCCTGGTGGAATATCACCGGGCGACGGGCGACGCCGCCTCGCTGCGGGCCGCCCGGCGCGGGGGCGAGCTGCTGCTGCAGCACCGCCTGTTTCGCTCGATGCGGACCGGCGGCGTGATCCACTCCGAATGGCTGAACATCCACTGGCCGCATTACTGGCACTACGACTTCTTCCAGGGCCTGCGGGCGATCGCGATGCTCGGCCTGCGAAGCGATCCCCGGGCAGCCGACGCGCTCGAGCACCTGCGTTCGCTGCGGCGACGCGACGGGACGTGGGGGGCGGCCGGCCACCGGTACTGGCGCCCGTCCAACGAAGCTGTCGACTGGGGTGACGCCCACCAGATCGTGACCCCGATCGCGCGAGCCATGCTCCAATAGCTCGCGAGTGAAGGTCCTCGTCGTCGGGTCCGGCGCCCGCGAGCACGCGCTGGTCTGGAAATGCGTGCAGTCCGACCTCGTCGAGCGCGTCTACTGCGCGCCGGGCAACGGTGGCACCGGCGGGATGGCGCGCAACGTGCCGATCGGCGCCGCCGACGTCGTCCGCATCGTCGAGTTCGCGAAGCGGGAGCGGCTCGGCCTCGTGGTGCTCGGGCCCGAGGCCGCCGTGGAAGCCGGCGTCGGTGACGCGCTGCGCAGCGCGGGCTTCAACGTCTTCGGTCCCAACCGCGGCGCGGGGAGGATCGAGTCGAGCAAGTCTTTTGCGAAGGCGCTGATGAGGCGCGCGGGCATTCCGACCGCGGAGTTCGAGGTCTTCAGCCAGCCGGCACCGGCCCGCGCGTGGGCACGGGAACGAGGTGGACGCGTCGCGGTGAAGGCCGATGGGCTCGCTCGCGGCAAAGGCGTGATCGTCTGCTCGTCGGTCGAGGAATCCGACGCGGCGATCGACGCCATGCTCGTCGAGCAGCGCTTCGGGCGCAGCGGCGCCACCGTCGTGCTCGAGGAGCGGCTCGAGGGTCCGGAGCTCTCCGTGCTCGGCGTCACCGACGGCGTCGAGGTGATCGCCCTCGCGCCTGCCCGTGACTACAAGCGAGCCTTCGACGGCGACCAGGGGGCCAACACCGGCGGCATGGGCGCGTACTCGCCGCCGATCGGCGTCGACGGCGCCCTCCTCAAAGAGGTCGTCGATGGGGTGCTCCGCCCCGCCGTGCGAGAGCTGGCGTCATCGGGCGACGAGTTTCGCGGCGTCCTCTACGCGGGGCTGATGCTGACCGCGGAGGGCATCCGGACGCTCGAGTTCAACGCCCGGTTCGGCGACCCCGAGGCCCAGGTCGTGCTTCCGCGCCTGCGGAGCGACTTCGTGGCCATGGCCCTCGCCGCGTCCAAAGGCGACCTGGCCTCGCACCCGGACCTGGTGTGGAGCGAGCAGCCTTGCGTGGGTGTGGTCGTGGCGTCCGGGAACTATCCCGACGAGGTTGCGATGACGCTCGGCCGGCCGATCCGCGGACTGGCGGAGATGCCGCGCGGAGTGCTCATCTTCCACGCGGGCACCAGGTTTCAGCCCGGGACCGGGCTGGTCACCGACGGCGGCCGGGTCGTAACCTCGGTCGCGCTGGGCGAAACGGTCGCCCAGGCTCGCGAGACGGCCCTGTCGGGAGCCCGGCAGGTACGATTCGAGGGGGCTTTTTTCCGCTCGGATGTAGCTGAGGAGGCGATTTGACGCCGGTTGTAGGGATCATCCTCGGCTCGAAATCAGACATGCCGCTGATGGAGTCGTGCGTCAACGTGCTCGAGGAGCTCGGCGTCGAGCACGAGGTCAAGGTCTGCTCCGCCCACCGCAACCCGCGGGGGGTGATGGAATGGGCGACCTCGGCGCGGGGCCGCGGGCTGAAGGTGGTGATCGCCGCGGCCGGCGGTGCGGCGCACCTGCCGGGCGTCGTCGCCGCGTGGACCGACCTTCCGGTCATCGGCGTCCCCGTGCCCACGCAGCATCTCGGTGGCGTGGACTCGCTCTATTCGATAGTGCAGATGCCGGCGGGGATCCCGGTCGCGACGGTCGCCATCGGCGAGGCAGGCGCGAAGAACGCGGCGTGGCTGGCGGCCCGCATCATCGGTCTCGCCGACGAGGCTGTGGAACGCCGGCACGCCGAGAAGCGGGCGGCCCTGGCCGGCTGATGGCGAAGAAGAAAGCCCGCGTCCGGCTCGTCGACACCACGTTCCGCGACGCGCAGCAGTCGCTCCTGGGAGGCGAGCTGCGCACGGAGGAGATCCTCCCCATCGCGGCCAAGATGGACGGCATCGGCTTCGCCGCGATGGAGGCTTTCGGCGGCGCCACCTTCGAGACGCAGCTGCGCCGCCCCGAGGACCCGTGGGAGTTCCTTCGCAAGCTGCACAAGGCGCTCCCCAACACTCCCATCCAGGCCCTCATCAGAGGCCAGAACCTCGTCTCGAAGCGCAACTTCGCCGATGACGTGGTCGAGCTGTTCGTCAAGCACGCCGCGAAATGCGGGGTCGACGTGTTCCGTGTCTTCGACCCGCTCAACGACCTGCGCAACATGGAGGCGTCGATCGCCGCCGCGCTGAAGGCGAAGAAGAAGGTGCAGGGCGCGCTGAGCTACGCCGTCTCGCCCGCGCACAACATCGAGCTCTGGGGATCGCTGGCCAAGGGCCTGGTCAACATGGGCTGCCAGGAGGTCGTGATCAAGGACACGTCCGGGCTGCTCAGCCCGCAGGCGACGTGGGAGCTGGTGACCGCGCTCAGGCAGGTCGTCAAGGTCCCGATCGACGTCCACTCGCACTGCTCGAGCGGCATGGCGCCGATGGCTTACATGGCCGCGGTCGAAGCCGGCGCCGAGATCCTGGACGTGGCGATCTCGCCGCTGGCCTGGGGCGCATCGCAGCCGGCGGCGGAAAGCGTGGTCGCCGCGCTCCAGGGCGGCGAGTACGACACCGGCCTGGACCTGGACACGATGTGGGAGGTCCAGCACGACGTCGAGGAGCTCAAGCGGAGGCACATCGAGCACCTGAGCCCTGTCGCGGACCGCGTCGACGCCAGCATCCTGCGCTACCAGATGCCCGGCTTCATGCTCGAGGACATCCACCATCAGCTCAACGGCCACAACGCGGGCGACCGGACGGCCGAGGTGCTGGAGGAGGCGAACCGCGTCCGTCGCGAGCTTGGTTATCCGCCGCTCGTCGCGCCGATCCGCCAGATGATCGCCTCCCAGGCGGTCTTCAACGTGATCGGCGGCGACCGCTACGCGACCGTGACCCAGGAGCTGAAGGACTACCTCCAGGGCCTGTACGGGCGCCCGCCCGTGCCCGCCGACCACGAGCTGCGGCGGCTGGTGCTGGGTCGCGAGGAGCCGATCACCATCCGGCCCGCCGACCTGCTCGAGCCGCAGGTGGAGGAAGCCCGCCGTCAGGTGCGCAAGCTCGGCCACGAGCCGACCGACGACAACGTGCTGATCCAGCTCATGTTCCCCTCCCTGCTGCACGACTACCTGCGCGGCCCGGAACCCAGGGCTTCGGACAAGGCACCGGCCAAGCCAGCACTGGTGAACGGCGGCGCGGCGAAGCCCGTGCCGGTCGAATCGGCGGCAGCCGACCCGCCGCCCGCCGCGGCGGATCCGGCAACGACCACAGCGGAGTTCGACGTCGAGGTGGAGGGCGAGGTCTTCAAGGTGCGCGTCAGCGGCGCAGGGATGACCGTCGCGCCCCTCGCCGCAGGAGCTGCCAGCGCCTCGGCCGCGCCGGCGCCACCGCCGCCCAAGATCGGGGAGGGCACAGTGATCGCCCCCATGCAGGGCCTCATCGTCAAGGTCCCGGTCAAGGCCGGCGATGACGTCAAGCTCGGCGACGTCGTGGCAGTGCTCGAAGCCATGAAGATGCAGAACGACATCGTCACCACGGTCGCCGGGAAGGTCAGCCAGGTCTACGTCAAGGAGGGCCAGGTCGTCAGCCCCAACCAGCCACTCCTGGCGGTGACGTGAGAGGGAACCCGGACGGTTCCGTCTGCGCGCCGGGCACGAGCAGGATGGGCCGCACCGCTTGCATCGCCCGCCAGGGCGGCGCCGAGTTCGGATGAAAAAGAAGCTTTTCAACAAGATCCTGGTCGCCAATCGGGGCGAGATCGCCATCCGCGTCATGCGCGCGTGCCGCGAGCTCGGTATCGCCACCGCGGCCGTCTACTCGGACGCCGACCGCGGCGCGATCCACGTCCGCTACGCGGACGAGGCTTATCACATCGGCGGCGCGGCGCCGGCCGAGTCGTACCTCCAGCTCGAGCGCATCGTCAAGGTGGCGCACGACTGCGGCGCTGAGGCGATCCATCCCGGATACGGGTTCCTCGCCGAGAAACCCGCGTTCCCCGAGGCATGCGAGGCGGCCGGCGTCACGTTCATCGGCCCACCGGCATCGGCCATGCGGGCGCTCGGCTCGAAGCTCGCCGCCCGCAAGCTCGCCGCCTCGCACGGCGTGCCCGTGACACCGGGCAGCGACGCCGTCGACCCCGAGCGCGCCCTGGATGCGGCGCGCAGGATCGGGTTCCCGGTCATGGTCAAACCGTCCGGCGGCGGAGGGGGCATCGGCATGAAGGTCGTCGAGTCGGAGGCGGAGCTGGCTCCCGCGATCGAGACGAGCTCACGCGCCGCGAAGTCGGCGTTCGGCGACGGTACCGTCTACATCGAGCGCTACGTGCGCAAGCCAAGGCACATCGAGATCCAGGTCATCTGCGACAGCCACGGCAACGCGGTGCACCTGGGCGAGCGCGAATGCTCGATCCAGCGCCGGCACCAGAAGATCATGGAGGAGACGCCGTCGCCCGCCCTGACCGCCGACCTGCGCGCCGCGATGGGCGACGCGGCGATTCGCGCGGCAACGGCCGCCGGCTACGTCAACGCGGGCACCGTCGAGTTCATCTTCAGTGAAGGCGACTTCTACTTCCTCGAGGTCAACGCGCGGCTGCAGGTCGAGCATCCGATCACCGAGGCGGTGACCGGCATCGACCTCGTGAAGGAGCAGATCCGGGTCGCCGCCGGGCTGGAGCTGAGCTTCAAGCAGCACGACGTGTCGTGGTCCGGCCACGCGATCGAGATGCGGATCAACGCCGAGGACCCGCTGCGCAAATTCATCCCCAATCCCAAGCGCATCTCTCGCTGGGTCGCGCCGGCGGGTCCCGGCGTCCGGGTCGACTCAGGCTTCGGTCCCGGGTCGGACGTGCCGCCGAACTATGACTCGCTGGTCGCGAAGCTCATCGTCCACGGCGGCGACCGCGCGGAGGCCATCGCGCGGGCGAGCCGCGCGCTGAGGGAGTTCGTCGTCGTCGGACCCGCGACCACGATCGGCTATCACCGCGCCATCCTCGAGAACGCGGACTTCCGCGCCGGCAACCTGAGCACGCGCTTCATCGAGGACCATCCACAGCTCGTCGAGCAGGCGGAGAAGTTCGCCGCGGACGTCTCGCCCTTCGATTACGGACCTGACCCGCGACATGTCGCCGCCGCGGCGGCAGCGGTGGCCGCGGTGGTGCGGCGATAGCACCGCTCCGGCATCCGTCGACGGGCCGGCCGTTCCTGGTCGGCGAGAGCGCGGTGCGAGGACGCTCGGGCCCGTTCGTGCTGCGCGACGACGTGATCCGTTTTCCCGACGGCGCGGAGGCCGTGTACACGGTGATGACGAATCCAGACTCGGCTTTTGTGGTGCCCTTCTTCGACAACGGCGACACGATGCTCGTCCGCCAGTGGCGCCATGCCTGGGACGAGTCCTCGTGGGAGGTGCCGGCAGGGACGTTCGACGCCGGCGAGGAGCCGCTCGCCTGCGCGCGGCGCGAGCTGGCCGAGGAGACGGGCCTGGTCGCCTCGCGGTACTCGTCGCTCGGCGTCGTGCACGGCGCCGCCTTCCTGACAGGGCGGGCGCACATGTTCCTGGCCGAGGACATCACGCAGGCCGACCGGCGTCCGGAGACCTACGAGCAGGACATGGAGGTCCTCCGCCTTCCGCTCGCCGAGGCGCTGGAGGCGGCGCTGGGCGGCGGGATCGTCCACTCAGGCTCGATCACCGCGCTGTGCCGGGCCGCCCGCGCGCGGAACCTGCTCCAGGCGACCGTCCGCCGGCCTGGCTAACCTCCGGCCGACGGCGAGCTCGAACCAGGCGAGGGCGAGGCCGAGCCAGGCGACGGCGACGTCGAATCGGGTGACTGCGCCGCGGCGCCCGCGTCATGGTGGTTCGAGTGGTTCTTGAGCACCGGCCCGAAGATGTCCAGGTCGTACTCCCCGGCGACGTTGTGGCCGAGCACGTCACGCAGGGCCGTCAACACCTGGAGGCGGAACCTCGCGCCCGGCCTGAGGTCGAGACCCGTGATGGTGACCGTCTTGCTGGCGTAGGTCGGCGTCGCCGTCACCGCCTGGCCGTTCGCGTCGACCAGCACGATGCCCCCGGCGATCGTGGCCGGGTCCAGGTCGCTGTCGAACGTGATCTTGATCGTGTCGGCGGAGACGTCGACGCCCACCACCTCCGGGCCCTTGCCAAGGTCGCGCTGCGGGCCTGCTGTCGCCTGGTCGATCAGGAACTGCTTCGTCGTCGCGTCGCGAACCAGGACCAGAGTCTCCTCGGTTTCGCTCACGTCGAGCTTGCCGTGCGACAACACGAGGCGAACGACGAACCGGGTCGTGTCGGGCGCGCTGCCGGTGACCTCCTGGGTCAGGATGTAGTAGCGGTTGAAGCTAGGGTCGCCGGTGATGGTCAGGCTCAGCCCGCCCGAGGCATACGCCTGCTTGCCGTTGTCGTCGAGGTAGTGGCCGGCCGCGTCCGGCAGCTTGTTCAGCCGCGCGTCCATGAACGAGTTGACGACTGCGCTCGCCTGGTCGAGCACGGTCGGCTCGGGCGGCAGCGCCGGCGCGGTCCCGCTCCAGAGCAGGCCGCCACGGAAGAAGGCGAACGTCGTGCCGTTCGGCGCCCACTCCGGCGAGCGATACGTTCCGTTCGAGAGCCTGGTCTGGTTCGAGCCGTCCGGCCGCACCTGGTAGAGCGAGGTCTCGCCGCCCAGCAGGACCGCGTCCTGCGTCGACCAGCTTGCCTCGCCCGGCGCGAGCGTGGCGGTCGTGTTGCCCTGAAGGTCCGACACGACGGTCGCGCCGCCGCCCGCGTAGAGGAGCTGCGTCCCGTCGGGTGACCAGCCGAGGAACGTGTCCCCCGGCTGGCCGAGCGTCACGCTCTTGCCGCTCGCGACGTCGAGCAGCTGCAGGTTCTGGTCTTGCTGATACGCGACGTGCGCGCCGTCGGGCGCGATGGAGTCCGGTGTGATGGTGCCGGTCGTAGGCAGCGCCGCCAGCTGCGAGGGTCCAGTCGCGCCCTGCGTGTAGATGGCGTCCGCGGCCGCCCACACGAGAGCGTCCTTCGCCCATCCGACGAGCAGCGGAGTGGTCGCCGGCGTCACCTCATCGGTGTGACCGGTGGCAAACGTGAGCACCTCCAGCTTGCCGCCGCGGATGTAGGCGAGGCGGTCGCCCGCGGGCGAGATCGACGGCGACAAGACGCCATCCGGCGCCACGACCGTTACGCTGCCGCCCTTCGTGGAGACGACTTCGAGCGCGCCGGCGGAGTTGACGAAGTAGATGGTCGAAGAGTCGGCCGACCACTGCAGCGGCGCGGTCGTGGAAGCTCCGAGAGGAGCCAGCTGCTTCTCGCCCAGGCCCTGCACAGGTGTCGGCTTGGGAGTGGGCGCCGGGGTCGGCGCGGCCGGGGGCTGGGTGACGAAGGTGATCGTCTGCGCGGAGCTCAGGGGCTGGCCCGCGGCGGTCCTGGCACCCGAGCCGATGGTGACCTGGTACTGGGTGTTCGGCGCCAGCGTGCCCGCGCTCGGCGTGACCGCCAGGGTGTTCGCCTCCCAGGAGAAGGTCACGCTCGTCGCGGGCGTGATGCTCACGGCGTCCTGCGTCGCCTGGTGGTCCATCGGCTGGTTGAAGGCGACGAGGATCGGCTGCTGCAGCGCGACACCGTTGCTCCCGTCGATCGGGCTGGCGACGATGACCTGCTGCAGGCCGCCTGCCGGCTGCAGCAAGGCGAGGGTCACCACGGACGCGATCAGGACCAGGCCCACGGCGGCACCGGCCCACGCCAGGCCGGGCGGCTGGAAGGCGCGCCGCCACCACGAGTCGCGGCGGCCCTCGGCCATGTCCCACGCCTGCTTCATCAGCTCGCGCCGCAGCCCGGAGCGGAACGCGTCGTCCAGCGGTGGCTCGGGCTGCTGCGCCGAGCTGAGCAGCGTGGCGATGCGCCGGAGCTGGTCGTCCTGGAGGACGTCGTCGAGCTCGGGGTCGCGGTATCCGTTCATTCGACGGGCCTCAAGGCATCGGACTCTTCGCGCAATCGCGTGACGCCGCGGTGGATCAGGAGCTTGACCGCGCCCGGCGACTTGCCCATGGCGACGGCGATGTCCTCGATCTTCATGTCCTCCTGGAACTTGAGGACCAGAGCGGTCCGCTGCTGGTTGGGCAGCGCCTCGACCAGGACCCAGATGCGGCGGATCTCGTCACGGTGCGCAGCCAGATCCTCCAATGCAGGACCCGCGACGGACAGATCGTGGAAGTCCTCGAGCGGCTGTGAGGGGCGGAGGGTGCGGTAGCGGTCGGCGATCGCGTTGACCGCGATCTGGTACAGCCAGGCAGCGAAGGGCCGCCCCGTGTCCTGGTACCGGGGCATGGCCTTCAGAGCCTTGATGAAGACCTCCGAAGTCACGTCCTCTGCCGCTGTTTGCTCCCTCACTCGTGAATACACAAACCTGTAGATCTGCTGAAAGTGCCTGTCGTAGAGCGCCCCGAACTGCCGGGGGTCCCGTTTGGCGTTCTCGACGAGGACCCTCTCCTCGTCGCGCGACGGGTCGCTCACTGGCCGTTCAGCCTGTGGGGGTTCAAACGCGATGTCCTCGAAGCTGGTTACGAGGCATTGCGGATTCGGCGTGGGTGTGGGTCATGGCGAAGATGTCGATTATCAAGCGACGCGCTTAAAGGCGCCCTCGCCAGGGTGATCGGCACAGCATCTTGGGCCTGCTCGGGGCGGGGTAACAACATCTGGGCCGGCGTCCGGCCGATATAATTCGGGCGTCCCCGTTGTTGATTGGGAGCTGTCGCCCTTCTTGATCGAGCGATACTTGCCGCCTGCGATGCGGGCGGTCTGGTCTGACCAGCACCGTTTCGAGCTCTGGCGGCGGATCGAGGTCCTGGCCTGCGAGGCATGGGCCGCGCTCGGCCGCATCCCCGAATCCGCCCTTCCCAAGATCCGCCAGGGCACAATCGACCCAACGCGAATCGCCGAGGTGGAGTCACGCGTCGGGCACGACGTGATCGCGTTTCTCACCGTCTTCAACGAATCGATCGGGCAGCCCGAGGCTCGCTACGTCCACCTCGGCATGACGAGCCAGGACCTCAACGACACCGCCATGGCGGTGCAGCTCGTCGAGTCGGCCCGGATCATCGAGCGCGATCTGGCCGCCGTCCGCGAGGCCGCCGCCGACCTGGCCGTCCGGCACCGCCGCACCCTCATGGCCGGGCGTACGCACGGGATCGTCGCCGAGCCCATCACGTTCGGCTTCAAGGTCGCGGGATGGGTCGCCGAGCTGGACAGGTCGACGGCGCGCGTGCACGGTGCCGGCACCGAGGCGGGGGTGGGCCGGGTCAGCGGCGCGGTCGGGACGCACGCGACGGTCGACCCGGGCGTCGAGGAGCACGTGTGCCGCGAGCTGGGCCTGGAGGTCGATCCTGTCTCGACCCAGGTCGTCGCCCGCGACAGGCACGCCGCCTACATGTCCGCGCTCGCCGTCGCGGCCGGCACGCTCGAGCGCATCGCCACCGAGATCCGGCTTCTCCAGAGCAGCGAGGTCGGCGAGGCCTTCGAGCCCTTCGGCAAGGAGCAGAAAGGAAGCTCGGCCATGCCGCACAAGCGCAACCCCGTGCTGACCGAGCGCGTCTGCGGCCTCGCGCGAGTCGTGCGCGGGCACCTGGTCACGGCGCTCGAGAACACGCCGCTCTGGCACGAGCGCGACATCAGCCACTCCTCCGCGGAGCGCGTGGTCTTCCCGGACGCGTGCGCGCTCGTCGACTACATGGCGCTGGAGATGGGCAAGGTCCTGCGCGGCCTCGAGGTGCGGCCAGACCGCATGCTGGCGAACCTGGAGTTCGCGGGAGGGGTCGTCTTCTCCCAGCGCGTCCTGCTGGCGCTGGTGGAGGGCGGCATGTCGCGCGAGGACGCGTACCTCATCGTGCAGCGGGCCGCGATGCAGGCGATGGAACCGGGTGGCGCCGGTTTTCGCAAGCTGCTCGAGCAGGACCCCGAGGTCACGGGCCGGATCGGTGAGCGGATGGACCAGGTCTTCGACCCATGGGCAGGCCTGGAAAATACCGAGCTGGCCTACGAGCGAATCGGTCTGGGGGTGCGTGCGAATTGATCGCGGGACCGGCCGTCGTCGACACCGACCTTCCGCTCAAGCTCTTCGCGCGGGGCAAGGTGCGCGACACCTACGAGCTAGGCCCGGACCAGCTGCTGATGGTCGCCACCGACCGCATCTCCGCGTTCGACCACGTTCTGCCCAACGGCATCCCCGACCGCGGCAAGGTGCTGACACAGCTCTCGATCTTCTGGTTCTCGCAGACGGACACCTTCCAGCAGAACCACCTCATCTCCGGCATGGTCCCCGACCTTCCACCCGCACTCAAGGAGCACCGCGACCGGCTGGCCGGCCGCTTCATGATCGTGCGCAAGGCGAAGCGGATCGACTTCGAGTGCGTTGTGCGCGGCTATCTCGCAGGCAGCGCGTGGAAGGAGTACGAGGAGTCGCACACCCTGGCCGGCGAGGAGATGCCGCCCGGGCTGCGCCAGAGCGAGAGGCTGCCGTACCCGATCTTCTCGCCCGCGACCAAGGCCGAGACGGGGCACGACGAGAACATCACGTTCGCCACCATGAAGAAGGAGCTCGGTGACGAGCTCGCCACCAGGCTCCGCGATGCCAGCCTCGAGCTCTACAAGTTCGCCTCCGAGCTCTCGTGGCGGCGAGGGCTGATCCTGGCCGACACGAAGTTCGAGTTCGGCCTCATCGACGACGACCTGATCCTGATCGACGAGGCGCTGACGCCTGACAGCTCGCGCTACTGGGAGGGGGCCGCCTACCAGGTCGGCACGTCGCCCGAGTCTTACGACAAGCAGTTCGTGCGGGACTGGCTCACGCGCTCGGGGTGGGACAAGGAGTCCGACCCGCCCCGGCTGCCGCCCGACGTGGTCGCGCAGACGCGTGAGCGCTACCTCACCGCCTACCATCGCCTGGTCGGCAAGCCGCTCTTCCCACCCAAGCCCAGGAACGAAACGTGACGCACCCATGAGCAAGCTCACGGCGCGCGTGATCGTCACGCCCAAACCTGTGGTGAACGACCCGCAGGGCGTCACCGTGAAGCAGGGGCTGGCGACGCTCGGCTTCCGCGAGGTGAACGACGTGCGCATCGGCAAGTACATCGAGGTCACCCTCGACGCGTCGAGCGAACACGAGGCGCGGCAGCGCGTGGAGGCGATGTGCAACCAGCTGCTGGCGAACCACGTGATCGAGGACTTCCGTTTCGAGATCGAGAGGGACCATCACCCGTGAGGGGCATCAGGTTTGGCGTCGTCGTTTTCGCACCCCACGAAATCTTCGATTTCGCGGGGACCCCGCGGGCTGGGAGACAAGCGGGGTGAGTTGGTGAAGAGAATCAAGTTCGGTGTGGTCGTTTTCCCCGGCACGTGGTCCGACCGCGACTGCGGGTGGGTGATCGACCAGGTGCTCGGCGCGGACCTGCAGTACCTCTGGCACAAGGACGCCGACCTCAAGGGCTGCGACTGCGTCATCCTCCCGGGCGGCTTCGCGTACGGCGACTACCTCCGCACGGGCGCCATCGCGCGGTTCTCGCCGGTCATGGAGAAGGTCAGTGAGTTTGCGGATCGCGGAGGCCTCGTCTGGGGCATCTGCAACGGGTTCCAGATCCTGTGCGAGGCGGGCCTGCTGCCCGGCGCGCTGATCCGCAACTCGTCGCTCGAGTTCCGCTGCGAGTGGACGAACCTGGTGGTCGAGCGAAACGACCTCGCGTTCACGGCCCGCTGCGCGGAACGCGAGGTGATCCGCGTGCCGATATCGCATGGCGAGGGCAGCTACTTCGCCGACCCAGCCACGCTCTCGCGCCTCGAGCAGAGGGGCCAGGTCGTGTTCCGCTACGCGGACGCCGGCGGCCGGGTCGTGCCCGGCGCGAACCCCAACGGGTCGCTGCACAACATCGCTGGAATCGTCAACGCACGAGGCAACGTGCTCGGCATGATGCCCCACCCGGAGCGCTGCGCCGAGCAGGAGCTCGGCGGCGCCGACGGCCTCAAGCTCTTCAGCTCTGTCGCGGAATCCGCGGCCAGGGTGCTCGTGTCTTGAGCATCAAGTCCGTGGACGAGCGCAGGCTCCGCGAGGTTGCGCTCACGCCGGACGAGTACCGGACCATCGTCGAGCAGCTGAAGCGTGCCCCGAACGAGGTCGAGCTCGGCATGCTCGGCGTGCTCTGGTCCGAGCACTGCTCCTACAAGACATCCAAGGCGCTGCTGCGGCGCCTGCCTTCCAGCGGCGCCGCCGTCCTGCAGGGCCCTGGCGAAAACGC
>Ga0070732_10001056_pt1 | contig 15443 bp, 9 predicted proteins | sample Coa_R1_5_FD_66449 | JGI IMG/M metagenome (GOLD analysis project Ga0070732, IMG submission 66449) | Surface soil microbial communities from Centralia Pennsylvania, which are recovering from an underground coalmine fire - Coalmine... | ecosystem: Environmental > Terrestrial > Soil > Unclassified ...
GGGATTTCATAAGAGCAATTGACCCACGACAGTTGGATTCCGGCCGCATGAAAGATTCGCAGTGCCTCGATGCGGGCGCGCTCCAGTATCGCGCCGGGCACTGGGATAGTCCTGTAAACGAGCACGCGAACCTGACTGCTGTCTGCGCCGGTCTCGGCGGCTGCAATGGCACATAACAAAACAACACTCGCCATACCCCAAAACCATCGCGGCGTGAACTTCATGGGCGAGCCCTCCGTATCGACAGAAAGTGGGCCGCTGTCGCGGGTACCTCAAGGCTTTGCGGGTCACACCCAGATGAAATGTGGGTAACGAGCTAACTTTCGGCACGTCAAATGATTACAAGGCGGGGTGACATGCGGAATAACGCGGCAAGAGTGGTACGATTCGGGGCTGTGGAGAGCAGCCAGGAATCAGTAGCGGGGGCATCCCAAATATTCCGCTTCGGAATATTCGAACTCGACCTGCGCGCCCGCGAATTGCGCCGTCAAGGAAGCAAGGTCAAGCTGCAGGAGCAGCCCTTCCAGGTACTGGCGCAGTTGCTCGAGAAGCCGGGAGAGGTGGTAAGCCGCGACGAGTTACAGGCTCGCCTCTGGCCGGCGGATACCTTCGTCGATTTCGATCACAGCCTGAATGCGGCAATCCGGCGAGTACGCGACGCGCTGGGGGATTCGGCGGAAAATCCCCGGTTCGTAGAAACCGTCGCGCGGCGGGGGTACCGATTCCTGGCTCCGGTCACCAGGTCGAGCGATCAAGCCGTAATCCACCCGGTATCTACGAACGGTTCTCACTCCCCCGTCGGGTCAGCAATGCGCTATCGCGCCCTGTTAGGGATCGCGATCGCTGCCGCTGTTGCCCTGGTTCTCGTCGGCATCAGGGTCGGATCGTCGTTGAGCCATGCTGGCTCGACCGGGGCACCGTGGCGAATCTCGCAGCTGACATCCAATCCGGCCGAAGATCGAGTTCAGGCTGCCGCCATCTCGCGCGACGGGAAATATCTGGCGTTCTCCGATGACACGGGCTTCTATCTGCGGCAGATCGATTCAGGAGAAACGCATCCGGTGCAATTGCCTGCCAGGTTGCGGGTTGAATCGATCAGCTGGTCGCCCGACAGCGTGCACATGGTGTTAAGCCTGAGCGGTGACTCGCAAGGTCCAAGCCTGTGGGTAATCTCCACGCTCGGTGGCGAAGCCCGCAAGCTGAATGAGGACGGCAACTTCCCTGCGGTCTCGCCCGATGGCAGTGAAATCGCGTTCATTGCGGGCAAGCCTTTGCACCAACAGATCTGGCTCGGGGGCGCGGATGGATCCCAGCAGCGGAAACTGGCCGGGTCGGAAGGTGATTTCTTTGGCACCCTTGCGTGGTCCCCTGACGGAAGCAAGCTCGCTTATACACGAGGGCGGGCTGCGACCGGGTATGGCGTAAATGGGGTCATAGAAATTGTGGACGTGCACAGCAGAACCGGTACTGGCACTTCTTCGATCCTGAACAGCGTGGCGTTGACGGGGCTGCAGGGGTCGTTAGCATGGACCTTTGACGGCCGCCTCCTTTATGTGCTAGTGGAACCTCCTCCTCATGAGGAAGACTCGAATATTTGGTCCGTTCCTCTCGATGAGCGCGGAATCCAACTCGCGACACCGGTCCGCTTGACCAACGATTCCGGAAAGGTGGTCGGCATTAGCGTGACGAGCGATGGAAAGCGCATCGCTTTGATCAAAGGGCGGCCCGAGCCCGACGTGTATGTCGCCAGGATCGAGACCTCGGGTTCGATCAGCGAACCACAGCGCCTTACCCTGGATGATCGCCTTGATATCCCCTGGGACTGGACCGCCGACAACAAAGCAGTGATTTTCATTTCTGATCGAACCGGAAACACCAACATCTATAGGCAGGCCATTGATCAAGCTGTGCCGGAGTTGCTCGTCCGCGGCTCCAACCCCGTGGAGACGCGCCTAAGTCCAGACGGCAGCCAGATTCTTTACGTCGAGTTTCCCAAATGGGGGGAGACCAATGTGGCCACTCCGCTGATGCGGGTCCCCCTGGCCGGTGGCGCGCCACAGATGGTCCTTAAAGATGAGTGGATCAGCAATCACCAGTGTGCCCGTGCTCCGGCGAGCGTCTGCCTGTACAGCTTGATTGGAGATCGGAAGGTTACGTTTTTCACCTACGATCCGTTTAAAGGAAAAGGGACGCAGGTGTTTCAATTCCCCGCCGAGTCTCCCCAACTCTTCAATTGGAGCTTATCGCCGGATGGAACTGCTCTGGCGATCGCACACGGGAAGCTCGGGAAGTGGATGGAGCAAGAGCCCCGCATTCACCTCGTGTCTGTTGAGAACGGTTCGGATCGGTGGCTGGCGATCAAGGGTTTGGCGGGAATTGGATCTCTCGACTGGGCGGCGGATAGCAAAAGCTTTTGGGCGGTTTCCCCGGGCGAGAAAAACGCTCTGTTCAACATAGATCTGCAAGGGCATGTCCGCACCGTATGGCGTCCCGAGAAAAAGTCAGTAGCATGGGCGATCCCCTCGCGAGACGGAAAATACTTGGCGCTTCATGTTGGCAGCAACAGTGCGAACGCCTGGATGTTGGAGCGGCCTTGACTATCGAACGTGGGAAGGGAACGGTCCTGAAAGCTAAGTCAGTGTCTCGAGGCCGAGTCGTGGCAAATCAGAGTTTCAACGCCCAGGTTTCGGCGACAAGGTCGTTGCGGCTCCAGCTCTGGTGCTTTTCTTCGGCTACCTTCTTGAATCCGGCAGCCTGGTAAATGCCCCGCGCGGCGAGCAGCTCGCTCTGCGTCCAGAGCATGATCTTCTTGTAGCCAGCGTCCCGGGCGAAGCGGACGCACTCCTCGACCAGCCGTTTGCCGATGCCCAAGCCACGTGCCGAGGGCTCGACCAGGAGTAGCCGCAGTTTCGCTACCACGGCGGACTTCTTCACCAGAAACACCGAGCCCACGTTGCTGCCGTCTTTCTCGGCGATCCAGCAGCGCTCGAGGGCGGGGTCGAAGGTCTGGATGAACTCGGCCACAATCCCGGCGACGAGGGCTTCAAAGCGTTCGTCGTAGTGATACTCCCGCCAGTAAAGCTCACCATGGCGTTGGACGACCCAGCCCATATCGCCGGGACGGTGCCGACGTAACACGAACGCCGGGTGGGCCTCCGGTTTAGACCTGAGCGCACTCTCAATCGTGTACATGGCTTGCAGCACGCTCACCTGTTGTTCGGGGCTGAGCTTCTTCAGCATTGCCGCCACCTGCTCTTGCGATTGGCGCTCGAATGGCACAAATATTTTCTTCCCGTGCGGCGTCAGGGAGAGCAGGCTCTGCCGGGCATCGTCTTTCGAGGGAGTGCGCTTAATGAGGCCGCGCTTCTCAAATGCACGCAGCATGCGGCTGAGATAACCCGGGTCGAGGCCGAGGTCGAGGCAAAGATCGGTAGCGGTGGGTGAGGAGCGGTGAGCCAACTCGTAGAGAACACGCATTTCGCTCAGCGAGAAGGGGCTGTCAAGCAGGTGTTCATTGAGAACGCCGATCTGGCGGGTGTAGAAGCGATTGAAGCGGCGAATCGACTGGACGGGATCGCCGGAAGGCGTGGTAGCGCTGGATCCAGATGCAGCCATACGCGCAGTGTATCAAATTAGTTGACTAAGTCAACTAACTTGATTAGCCCTCCGCCAGGGGAAAGAAGAGCGCCTTGTCATCCTGAGGTCCGCGACTTATGCGGGCCGAACGATCTGTGCAATTGGCTGGCAGCGCCTTACTGCCGGCAAAGTGCATAGGTCCTTCGCGCAAAAAACGCGCTCAGGATGACAAGTACGGGGACGCTTGAGAAATTCAGTACTCGAAACTCAGTACTCGAAACTTGAAACTTGAAACTCGAAACTCGAAACTCAGCTACACCTTGCTCCACAGATCGGCGCGGGGATCTTCCGGGTTTAACTTAGCCAGCTCCCGAAGCAGTTCTTTCGTGCGCTCGTCGTGGGGCATGGGTACGTGGACCGTGATCTCGACAATCTCGTCTCCACGCGCGCCTTCTCTGGTTGCAGAAGGAACACCCTTTTCCCGCAGGCGCAATTTCTGTCCAGACTGAGTTCCGGGCGGAATCTTCAACAAGGCCCGGCCATCGACGGTCGGCACTTCAATCTTGGCTCCCAGCGCGGCCTCAGTGGCGCTCACGGGTACAGTGAGGTAAATGTCGTCACCGTCGCGACGGAATATCGGGTGGTCTCCGGTGCGAATGATCGCGTACAGATCGCCTGGGGGACCGCCGTGTGCACCGGCATTGCCCTTGCCGGCCAGGCGAATGCGCTGCCCGTCGCGGGTTCCGGGCTTGATTCGCACTTCCAGGGGCTCGGTCTTCGATACGGTGCCTTCGCCGTGGCATGTGGGGCAGGTGGTCAGATTTTTACCCGTCCCGTGGCAACGGGGGCATTGCACGTTGAACTTCATCCGGCCGCCGGTCTGTGTGATCTGCCCGGTCCCACCGCACTCCGGACACTTCCCCGGAGACTCCAGATCCCCTTGCCCATGACATTGCGAGCAGACATCCCGCCGTGTGATGTTCAGCCGCATCACGCCGCCACGAATCGCCGTCCAGAAGGGGACATTGACCTGGTACTCGAGGTCCGTTCCGGGTTCCGGTCCCTCCTCGTAGGTGGTGGCACCCCGGCCGCCGCCGAAGATCGATCCGAAAATGTCGCGAAAGTTACTGCCGCCGCCCGAGGTCTTCTCTCCGCGGCCGGCGTTGTTCATCAGATCAGAGAAATCGAAACCTCCGAAGTCGAAGGGAACCCCCTGCCCTCCGCCGGGGGCGCCTCCGCCTCCCGGGAAACCTCCAGAGAATCCTCCGCCACCGCCGGAGGCACCGGCGCGGGCATACGCCTCGGCTGTGGCCGGATCAATATTGTCCGAGTAGAACCCAACCTGATCGTAAATCTTCCGTTTCTTGGGATCGCTAAGGACATCGTTGGCCTCGGAGATGGCTTTGAACTTCTCCTCCGCGGACTTGTCCCCGGGATTGACGTCGGGATGGTACTTCCGCGCCAGCTTGCGGAACGCCTTGCGGATATCCTCCGCCGAGGCAGACTTCTTTACCCCGAGGATGTCGTAGTAGTCCTTCTTTGTGGTGGTTGCCATTGCTCAATCTGAGATCGGATTTACGGAGAGACTGAATCCTTAATTCACAATCTTCCGTCTGTCTTTATCTTCTACCACTACGCGCACATCCTCGTTTTCCGGCGCGTCCTCGTAGACCGGGATCGGCCGCGCACCCTTCTCCCCCGACACAAAAACGAGCCACCGATTCGCATCCTCGGCAAGGCTCAAAAAATAAGTTTCCCCATTAACCTGGAAATCCACTTTTGTCTCCCCAAACTCGTGATTCCTGATCGCCTGCACACGATCTAAACGGAATAATCGTGATCTTTCATCACAACACCAAACGTCTGTCATCCTGAGCGAAGTTGCCGCCCGCGAAGCGGACGGCAACGTAGTCGAAGGACCCGTGTTACACGACCTCACTACCGACGCGTCAAGGAGTTTTCACCGTGGGCTCGCAGCATTCGTGAGCGCCCGTTTCCAGGTTCATCTCAGCGGATGCCGCTAAGGGGTCCTTCGACTCCGTGGATGCTTCGCCTGGCGCGAAGCATCCACTCCTCAGGATGACAAGTCCTGAGGTTATTTCTTGTCTTCGACATCTACGTACTCGGCATCGATCACGCCTTCATCTTTCTTGGCCTGACCGTCGCCGCCCGGGCTTGCGCCCGGCGTCGGACCCGCTCCCGGAGCGCCAGCTCCGGGCTGTGACTGCGCCGCCTTGTACATCTGCTCGGCCAGCTTGTGCGAAGCCTGAGTCAGATTCTCGCGGGCCTTGTCCATGGTCGCCTTGTCGTTTGACTCCAGCGCCTTCTTGGCGTCAGCCACGGCATTTTCGACCTCGCCGCGCTCTGTGCCCGAGATCTTGTCGCCCGACTCGCGCAGCATCTTCTCGATGTTGTAGACCATCGAATCGAGCTGGTTCTTAGCTTCGATCGACTCGCGCGCTGCCTTGTCTTCTGCCGCGTGCGCATCGGCTTCCTTCGCCATGCGCTCGACCTCTTCTTTCGACAATCCGGAAGATGACGTGATCGTGATCTTCTGATCCTTCTGCGTGGCCGTATCTTTTGCAGTCACGTTCAGGATGCCATTGGCGTCGATGTCAAAGGTCACTTCGATCTGCGGCACGCCGCGCGGAGCCGGTGGAATTCCGGTCAAGTGGAACTTGCCCAGAGTCCGGTTCTGCGCCGCCATCGGACGCTCGCCCTGCAGCACGTGAACCTCAACCGAGGTCTGGCTGTCGGCCGCCGTCGAGAACGTCTCCGTCTTCTTGGTCGGAATCGTCGTGTTGCGCGGAATCATCGGCGTCGAAACTCCGCCCAGCGTTTCAATCGAAAGCGTCAGCGGGGTCACATCGAGCAGCAGCAGGTCTTTTACTTCGCCCTTCAGCACGCCGCCTTGGATCGCCGCACCGACTGCAACCACTTCATCGGGGTTGACGCCCTTGTGTCCTTCCTTGCCGAACAGCTCTTTCACGAGCTGCTGAATGCGAGGCATGCGCGTCTGCCCGCCGACCAGCACCACTTCATTGATCTTCGAGGTGTCGAGACCCGCATCCTTCATGCACTGTTTGCACGGACCTACCGAGCGCTGAATGATGTCTTCGACCATGCCCTCAAGCTTTGCCCGGGTCAGCTTCTTGACCAGGTGCTTCGGACCGCTCGCATCTGCCGTAATAAAGGGCAGATTGATTTCGGTCTCCATCGTGGTCGAAAGTTCGATCTTGGCGCGCTCCGCCGCATCACGCAAACGCTGCAGCGCCATCTCGTTGCCCTTCCCACGCAGGTCGAGTCCTTCGTCCTTCTTGAATTCATCAATCAGCCAATCGACCAGGCGCTGATCGATGTTGTCGCCGCCCAGGTGCGTGTCGCCGTTGGTGGCCTTGACTTCAATCACGCCTTCGCCGACTTCCAGAATGGAAATATCGAACGTTCCGCCGCCGAAGTCGTAAACGGCGATCGTTTCGTCCTTACCTTTGTCGAGACCGTAGGCCAGCGCCGCCGCCGTCGGCTCGTTGATGATTCGCTTTACTTCGAGCCCGGCAATCTGCCCGGCATCCTTGGTCGCCTGCCGTTGCGCGTCGTTGAAGTACGCCGGCACGGTGATGACCGCCTCAGTCACTTTCTCGCCGAGATAGTCTTCGGCGGCTTTCTTCAGCTTCTGCAGAATCAGCGCCGAAATCTGCGGCGGCGTGTATTCCTTGCCCTGCGCCAAAACCGCGACATGGTCGCCCGATTGGACGACCTTGTAGGGGACCATTTTGATTTCTTCGGTCACTTCGTCGTAGCGGCGTCCCATGAACCGCTTGATCGAATACACAGTATTTTCTGGATTCGTGATCGCCTGCCGCTTTGCTACCTGCCCTACCAGGCGCTCACCAGTCTTCGTAAACCCCACAACGGAAGGCGTCGTCCGCCCTCCTTCTTCATTCGGTATGACCTTGGGCTCGCCACCCTCCATGACCGCTACGCATGAGTTAGTTGTGCCCAAATCAATTCCAATAATCTTTCCCATAAACTACCCCTCCTAAGCTTGATAAGTCCTTTATCAACAATGCCATATTGCAATGAAGTGCTTTAGTATCAATCACATGATAGGACTTGAGTGAATCACTGTCAAGTTTTAGATGCTTCAGCCTATCAGTGGGTTGCGGGAATTGAGAGGGTCGTTCTGAAGCCCGATCGCCAGCCGGATACGATCCCGCCTTGAGCAGGGATTACCGGCGCGCCTGGCAGGCAGCCTCGAAATCTGAATAGGATCCGGGCACCAGAAGGCCATGAGTTTTTCCCGCAACAGTCTACCCTGAGTTCAACGTTCGAAGGCAACGGGCACGAGCCGGATTCCGGAAGCCGAGAGCCGGAAGCCAGACGTCGAGAAGGGAAGCCGAGAAAGGAGCCGGAAGCCTTCCGTGTATTACCATCCAGAACGATGACCTCACGGGTGCGCCTCTGGTTGCGCGATCCTCTTTTTTTGTTATGTCTCACGGCGGGGCTGCTTGCCTTCGTCATCCAATCCGGTGAGCTCGGCACTGCCGACACCATGCACCGCCTCCAGACCACGCACTGGATCTGGACTTCTCAGCCGCAGGTTTTCCCTAACGAATATCCCGAATTCGGCCTGCGCGGGCGCGCTGGACAGCTCTACAGCTGGTACGGCATCGGGCAATCGCTGCTCATGCTACCGGCCGATCTCGTGGGCACATGGATCGCTCACTGGCACGTCTTCTCGCAATACGAAGACGACCCGGCCGTGCGCAGTATCGTCGTCAGCTACAGCACCAACATTCTTATCAACGTGTTGACCGCGCTGATCGCTTTCCGCCTTCTCCGGCAATTGCAATTCGACGTTCGGCAATCGGTCTTGGGCGTGCTCGCGCTGATGTTCTGCACCACCCACCTGCATTACTCGCAGAACATGCAGGAGAACAACTACATCCTGCTGCTGACGCTGGTGGGATTCTCCTTCCAGTACGAATGGCTGCGGACCGGCAGCCGCCGCGCTTTGTTCATCGGCTCAGCCGCACTGGGACTCAATCTCCTGACTCGGCTGACCACCGGACTCGACCTGATCGCCGGGGGAGTCTTTCTGCTCGCCGTGCTTTGGTTTGAGGGAGCACCCGGCCGCGAACTTTTTCGACGCTTTCTTGAATACACAAAGATCGCCGCGCCGATTTGCGCCTTCTTCGTCGCCCTTGACCGCCTCTACCAGTTCTATCGTTTCGGTTCGTTCACCAACACGTATGTCTCGATCTTCGCCAAAGAGCAGCGCCTGCAGGATCCCACTCTGGCGCCGAATTTCCCTTGGAGCACTCCCTTCCATGAAGGCTTCCTGGGCGCTCTTTTCAAACCAGAGAAGTCGATCTTTCTCTTTGATCCACTCCTGGTGCTGGCGCTCATCCTGGTCGTCATTCTGTGGAAACGCCTCGGCACCGAAGTTCGGGCTTACGCGGTGACTTCGATTTTGCTTCTACTTGGGTACATCAGTTTCTACGCCCGTTACACCTATTGGGCCGGAGACTTCGCATGGGGTGATCGCTACGTATCTTCCGCCGTCGAACTCGTTGCGCTGCTGGCGATCCCCGTGCTGCTGCGCTACCGGGAGCATCTGGGACGGATGGCGTGGCGCAGTGCCCTGGTCCTGATTTTCGCCAGCCTCATCATTCAGATCGCGTCCCTGTTTTTTTGGCTGCCGCTTGAGATCTACCAGATGGAATCGCTCGGCCATCCCACATTCGTGATTGCGCTGCGTTTCAAAAACATCGCCGCCTTCGCGCTCGGCAAGATGGATGCATGGGGTTTGAATACGGACGAGATGAGTTACGATCAGTGGGATTACGTCCACATTACGACGTGGAATTTCTTTCCGTTCCTGCTGCGGCGAGTGGGCGCCGCGCCACGCTGGGTCGTAGATGCGGCGTTCGCGATCTGGTGCTCCGGAATCGCTGCACTGGGAACGGTTCTGTGGCGACTGAGAGGCGCTCTCAAACAGCCGTAGGAAGCGAGCAACCGTTTACTCCACCGTCACCGACTTGGCCAGGTTTCTCGGCTGATCCACGTCGCACCCGCGTCGCACCGCGATGTGATAGGCCAGCAACTGCAGCGGCACAATCTCGAGAATCGGCGACAGGTCCTCCGGAGCCGGAGGAATGTAAAGAACATGATCCGCAGCCTCTTTGATCTCTTCATCGCTTTCAGTGGCTAGCGCAATTACTACGCCGGACCGCGCCTTCACTTCCTTCAGATTGGAAATGGTCTTTTCATACCGCAGCATTGAACGCGGACTGTCCGCGTCCCGCGTGGCAATCACGACCACCGGCAGATTTTCGTCAATCAGGGCGTTCGGCCCGTGCTTCATCTCTCCTGCCGGATATCCTTCTGCGTGGATGTAGGAAATCTCTTTCAGCTTGAGCGCGCCTTCGAGCGCAATGGGGTAATGGATGCCACGTCCCAGGAAAAGAAAGTCATGCACTTTCAGGTAACGCTTCGCTAATTCGTCGCAGGCTTCATCATGCGTGAGGATGGTTTCCAGCTTCGCCGGAATTTTCGTGAGCTCCTGCATCGCGGCGCGAGCCTGATCTGAGTTCATCGTGCCGCGCACCTGCCCCAGGTACATCGCGAGAATGTAGAGCGCCGTGAGTTGTGCCGTAAACGCCTTGGTCGAGGCCACGCCAATCTCGGGCCCGGCGTGCGTGTAGATCGTGCCCTCCGCCTCGCGGGTGATCATCGATCCCACCACGTTGCAAATCGCCAGCGTCTTCGATCCGCGCGACTTGGCCTCGCGCTGCGCCGCGATTGTGTCCGCCGTTTCGCCCGACTGCGAAATCACCAGCGTGATCGTGTCCGGATCGACAATCGGATTCCGGTATCGCCACTCGCTCGCGTAATCCACTTCGACCGGAATGCGAGCCAGCGATTCGATCATGAACTTCCCGGCCTGTCCCGCATGCCAGCTCGTTCCGCAGGCAATGATGTTGATCTTCTGGGCGGCGCGGAATTCCGCTTCGGTGATCTGCATTTCGTCGAGGAAAATCTGTCCCGTATCCTGCGAGACCCGGCCCAGTGTGGTGTCGCGCACGGCTCGCGGCTGCTCATAAATTTCCTTGAGCATGAAGTGCTTGAAGCCGCCCTTCTCCGCCATGATCGGGTCCCAGGTCACATGCTGCACCTGGCGTTGAACCGGCTTCCCGTCGAAGTCAGTGAGCTGCACACCGGCCGGCGTCACGACGGCCATATCGCCGTCCGCCAGAAAGAAAATGTCCCGGGTATGGTAAAGAATTGCGGGCACATCCGACGCCACAAAGTACTCATCGTTGCCCAGCCCGATCACCGCCGGCGGCCCGTTGCGCGCCGCTACAATCTTGTTCGGATCGTCGGTCGAGATCACCGCCAGCGCAAAGACGCCGCTGAGCTGCTTCACGGCCTGCCGCACCGCTTCTTCCAGCCTGGGACGCCGCCCGTTTCCCGACTTCGAATATTTCTCCACCAGGTGCGCGATGATTTCCGTATCGGTCTCGGTGGTGAACTTGTGGCCTTCTTCGATCAGCTTCTTCTTCAGGCTGAGATAGTTCTCGACGATCCCGTTATGCACGACCACGATCTTGCCGGTGCAGTCCCGGTGCGGATGAGCATTCTCTTCGGTCGGGCGTCCATGCGTTGCCCACCGCGTGTGCCCAATCCCGTAGCTGCCGTGCAGCGGCTTCTGGCGGATCGCCTCCTCCAGGTTTTGGAGTTTGCCCTCTGCCCGCCGGATCTGCAGCCCGTCGCCATTCCCCCCAACGGCAATTCCCGCCGAATCGTACCCGCGATACTCTAGCCGCCGCAGCCCATCCAGAATGATGGGGACGACACTTTTCTTACCGACGTAGCCGACAATGCCACACATGAAAAACCTCTAGGAGTCCTGGGCGTGCTCTACTCGGCAATCGAGAAACGGAACTCCTCGATCACCGGATTGGTCAGAACCTCGCGGGCGATTCGCTCCACTTCTGCCTGGGCTTGTTCGCGCGAGAGTCCGCCATCGAGCGTGAATTCGAAGTATTTTCCCTGGCGCACACTCTCCAGACCCTTGTAGCCCATTTTCTTGAGCGCGCCCTGAATGGTTTTGCCCTGGGGATCAAGAACGCTCTTTTTGAGAGAAACGTACACGTAGGCAGTCATAAAAATCTGATTATACGTCACCACCACCCGGCGCTCCGGTTGCCGTTAGCCTTGAAATTTCTGCAATTTTTCGTCGAGATCGGCAAGGGCATCCTGCATCAGCTTGCGGTGGCGAGGATTCGAGCTGTGCTCCATTTGCTGGACGACTTGCTCCCGAGCTAAACGCAGGTTTTCTTTCTCGCGGGCCGCAGCTGCCTCCTCGGCCGTCAACCTTCGACGAAGCGTCCGGGGCGTGTCCCGAGCCTCCTCTTGCTGCGCTTCCACCGACTTGCTTTCCCACCCGCGGGCCACACTCGGATTATAGTTCCCCCTCCGGGCCGTGGCATTCCGTTATCCGCAGGTTCTCCCCGATCTCGCCGCGCCTTTTTTGGACCGCAGACCCGCAATTCCGGAAAACGTATCAGAAATGAGAAAGTTTATCGGCAGCTTGACCGCATGCGTATAATGGCCGGTTTCGATACAGTTTTGCTCGACTTGAGGGGGCGAGCTAGGGAGAGCTGTCGTTCGTGTCCCGCATACTCACCGCACTCTTTAATTTACCCTGTTACACCGTGTGCCTGAGCGTGGCCGATGTGGTCACGCTGCGTGAGGCAAAGCCCTACCCCTGCCGTGCTCCGCTTTACCCGTCACCTGCCCTGATCTTCTCTGCTTCACTAAACTCGCCCCCCTGCGCCGACGTCGCTTGGCCGCTGGAACCGCTCGGGAATGGCGTTCCAATTCTTCGCCCGAGGTTTTGCGATGTCTGCTAGCCCCTGGCCGAATGCACTCCCGAACCCCTTTGCTTACCCCGCGGTCCTGTCCGATCCAGAGAAGCTGCTCTCAGCCTATTTCAATTCGTCCACGGTTGGACTCTGTATTCTGGATGGCGAACTTCGTTACATTGTCATTAATAATGCCCTGGCTGAGATGAACGGAATTCCCGCCAGCGATCACCTCGGCAGAACCGTGCGTGAGGTCCTGGGCGATTTCGCCGATCTGGTTGAACCCGAGTTTCGCCGCGTGCTCACTACCGGGGAAGCAAGGCTGAACATCGAGATCTCCGCTCTGTTGCCCACACGTAAAGAAATTGGTTACTGGATCGAGCACTATTTTCCCATCAAGGACGATGCCGGAACTGCAACCCGGATTGGCGTGGTCGCCGTCGAGATCACGGAGCAAAAGAAATTGGAAGCGACGCTGCAACGTCTTAGCACCAGTCTCAAGCATCAGATGGAGCGGCTGCAAATGCTGCTCGACATCAGCAATCTGCTGTCCTCCAACTGGAACATTCACCAGATCTTTCCTCGAATTTCCGCTCGCATCCGGCGTGTCGTGCGTCAGGAATATGCCGGACTGTCCCTGCTCGATCCCAAGACTGGGCTTTTTGTTCGCCAGGCCGAGGACTTTCCCCTGGGTAAAGGAATCATCCCGACGGTTCAGATTACTGCCAGCAACCGTCCCGGAGCGTTCTCTCTGCCGGCGGTGGCCCCGATGATCTTCTCCAGAGAACAGATTCAGTCCTTCGATGCTGAAATCGCGCAGAAATTTCTGGCTGAGGGATTGCAATCGTTATGTTGCGTTCCGCTGCTGCGCCCGAGAGCCGCACTCGGCGTTCTTGTCCTCGGCAGCACCCGTAAAGACGCCTTCCAGCCCGAAGACCTGGGGCTGCTGAATCAGGTAGCCACCCAGCTCGCTATCGCGCTGGAAAACCATAGCACAGCGGCCGAAATCGAAACTCTGAAGCAACGCGTCGCCGAGGAACGGAAATATCTGAATGGTGAGATTCGTTCCGAAGGCCACTTCATTGAGATTATTGGAGACAGTCAAGCGCTCAAGCAGGTCCTCGATCAGGTCACGACCGTCGCATCCAGTGATGCCACGGTACTAATCCTCGGCGAGACGGGCACCGGTAAGGAACTCATCGCCCGCGCGATCCATCGCCTCAGCCGTCGCAAGGACTCGTCTTTTATCAAGATCAACTGTGCTGCGATTCCCACTGGTTTGCTGGAGAGCGAACTCTTTGGCCACGAAAAAGGCGCGTTCACCGGAGCGGTCACTCAAAGGATCGGGCATCTCGAACTCGCCGATGGCGGAACTCTTTTCCTCGACGAAGTCGGTGAAATCCCTCTTGAGCTCCAGCCCAAGTTACTCCGCGTCCTCCAGGATCAGGAGTTCGAACGGCTCGGCAGCTCCCGTACTATCAAGGTGAATCTCCGTCTGGTGGCGGCTACCAATCGCGATCTCGAACGCAGCGTCGCCGAGCACGAGTTTCGCAGCGATCTCTATTACCGGCTGCACGTATTTCCCATTCACGTGCCCCCGCTGCGCGAGCACCGCGAAGACATCCCTTTGCTGGTTCGTTTCTTTGTCCGCCGTTTCGCTCAGCGCATGGACCGCCATATTGAGTCCATTCCTAAACAAACCATGAATGCTCTCAAGGCGTGGTCCTGGCCCGGCAACGTTCGCGAACTCGAGAACCTCATGGAGCACTCTGTGATCCTCAGCGAGGGCAGTGCCCTCCAAGTTCCATTGAGGGAACTGTCCCGCTTCCTGCCAGACCTGCCCGATTCGGATTCCACTCTTCATGCCGCCGAGCGCGCTCACATCATCCATATTCTGCGTGAAACTGGGGGGGTAGTTTCCGGACCCAAAGGCGCTGCTCGTCGGCTTGGCCTCAAGCGCACGACCCTCCAGTCCAAAATGCAACGCCTGAAGATTACTCATCTCGACTATTCCAATCCCTCTCGGGAATAAAGTCCTTTGTCCGGATCGAAACCAATTTCACGGCGCCATGCTTGCCCCTTCGACGGCTAATCGGCAATGCCGACCACTCGGCACAAGTGGACTCTCACGCGGATGCTCCTATTTTGGAACCTGTTCCAAACAGGGAGGTTCACCAACACCTCCTCTTCTCCCAATTCGGTACTCGGCGTGCTTATTACATCCGTTACCCTGCCTCCAAGCCAGCGAGTTTCTGCAATTCAGATCGGGCGGGCTCCAAGCATCGGGAAACAGAGTTCGCAATCTTAGGAGTGACAAGCCTTGTTAGCAGCCAGCAGACGTCAGATGTTAGGAATCATCCCGAGTCGGGCTCCCGCCGCGGGGGTGACTGCCGCAAGGTCCGCCCATCGCCGCCAGCTTCCTGAGCATGCACGGCCTTCGGGACACAATCCCTCCCCATCGCCGGCCGAGTTTCATAACCCTGTATCAGATTTGGTCGACCTCTCGCAGGCCATCGCTTCGACGTCTGCGCAAGCGATCACCCCCCTCTATTTATTCGCTCGTTATCTGGAATGGGAGCAGGGGGAAGATCCGAGTGCCGCGTGGGAACTCATCGGCGCCGCGCAGAGCCAGGATAACGAGACCCGTGCTCATGCCCGCGCACTACTTTCCAGTTCGCAACACCTGGGCCTGGGATCGGTTCCGGCCGGCCCTCCCTGCAAATCCAAGCGTTCCTACCTTCAGGAGTCAGAGATGAATGTCCCTTATGGGCTCGAGCTTGTCGAAGACTGCGCCCAGTGTCCGCATAACAGATCCGGCTTCTTTTGTAGCTTCTCCACGCCGGTATTGCAGGCGTTGAGTGAGGCCGGTCACAAGAGCACTTTGCCTGCCGGCGCAATTCTCTTCGTTGAAGGACAGAGCCCACGCGGCATATTCATCCTCTGCTCCGGAAAGGTGAATCTCTCCACGACCTCGCGCGAAGGAAAAATCCTCATCCT
>Ga0070732_10001057_pt1 | contig 15437 bp, 15 predicted proteins | sample Coa_R1_5_FD_66449 | JGI IMG/M metagenome (GOLD analysis project Ga0070732, IMG submission 66449) | Surface soil microbial communities from Centralia Pennsylvania, which are recovering from an underground coalmine fire - Coalmine... | ecosystem: Environmental > Terrestrial > Soil > Unclassified ...
CCCCAGATCAAGCGAGACCGCTCTTCACCAACACTTCCGCTCTCGAGATTTTCCTTCGTGATCCTTAGTGCCCTTCGTGGTTATTGCTTTCAGCCTGCCCGGAGCAGAACATTGTCGATCAGCCGCGTAGCTCCGACATAAGCCGCCACCGCCACCAGGCCCCCACTCGATACATCCGCCACGGGATCGAGAGTATCCGGATCCACCACTTCGAAATATTCCAACCGCACCCCATTCTCTCGCGCGAATTCCTCGCGCCCGGCCGCCACCAGACGCACCGCTTCTTTCTCTCCCGATGCCACCAACTGCTGAATCCGCTCCAACGACCGATGCAGCACCAGCGACCTTTTCCTCTCCTCCGCACTCAAATACGCGTTCCGCGAACTCATCGCCAGCCCATCCGCCTCGCGCACAATCGGACAAACCACAATCTCCACCGGCAGGTTCAAATCCCGCACCATCCGCCGGATGATCGCCACCTGCGCCGCATCCTTTTGCCCGAAAAACGCTCTCTCAGGATCAACGATGTGAAACAACTTCGACACCACCGTCGTGACCCCACGGAAATGCCCCGGCCGCGAACGCCCATCCAGCTTCCCGCTCAACTCCTCCACCGTCACCCACGTCACCGCGCCCGCCGGATACATCTCCTCCACTGACGGCGCAAATACAAATTCCGCTCCCTCGCGTGCCAACATCTCGCAGTCGCGCTCAAATGACCGCGGATACTTCGCGAGATCTTCATTGGGCCCAAACTGCGTAGGATTCACAAAGATGGAAACCGCCACCACATCGCGAGCCGCCCGCGCAGCTCGAACCAGCGACAAATGCCCTTCATGCAAGGCTCCCATCGTGGGGACCAAGGCGAGTGCCTTGCCCGCGTCCCGCGCGGAGCGCGAAGCGTTTCTCATTTGATCGACGGTTGAAAAGAGCTTCAAGGTTTGAATGTGGGGACAGCCGCCCCCGGCTGTCCGTCGAGCGAAGCTCGACACGTCTTTGGCCGATGGTGAGTACTATGCTGGTGACTCATGCCGCAGGCACCCACTCAACCGCAATATGCGCGCCCTGCAGCAATCCACCTACAATGCCCTTATTCCGCCGAATCGCCACGCCGTCTTGCTCGGATCCGCGAACGCCATTCTCCTGCGCTGCCACTACCCGTCCATAAGGCCAGTACGAGGCCGGCAACTTTGCGAGCGCCGGCAGCAAATCTTCCGGCTTTACCAGAATCTCAGCACTATCCGCCGAATCGAACAGCATCACTCCGTCGGCGCGCACGATCAGGTAAGGATTCCGCCACTTCTTCATGTCCTGTATGTGCTGGTACTTCGCAGAGTCTGCAGGAGGGATCGCTTGCAGAATGGTCTGTGGATCGGGCGCTTGCGGTTCCGGCTGCTGCGTGCACCCGGCCAAAGCGAAGAGAAAAATCAATAGCCACAAGGTTCGCCGAGGGATCACTACCGGTAATACCTCGCCGCCGCGGGAACGTCACTCTTCGCCGCCCACACCAGCGCCACGATCCACCCGATCACGCTCCATCCCAGGAACAGGTTCAGCAGAAAGATCGCCAGCAGATCGCGCTTGCTTCGCGCCAGCGCAATGATCGACGGCAGAAAATACATCAGCGTGCCGAAGCCAAAGAACGGGAAAAAGAAAAAGTGTGCCAGAACCATATCTACCTCCCAATAGCGTAGCACTCACCAGTGCGTCAGTGAATTAGCGACTCTGAAAAGACCCAATTACCCCCACAGGAAGATACGGAAAACAACCCGCCCAGGTTCCGTAATCGTAAGTGTCCAAGAGGTGCGGACAAATAAAAAACTCTAGGGTGCCCCATCCTTGTCGCGCATTTTGCGACAGGGTGGGGATTTTTACTTCCTAAAGAACTTTCCCAAAAGATTTTCGAGCGAAATTGAACGCTTTTGGCCCGAAGAAGCCTTAAATCCGCGTTCCTCCGCGCAATCCGCGGAAACGAAGTTACCGCCCCATCGCCCGCTTCCGCGCCAGCACCGTCTCCAGCGCCGATCGTGTCTCCTTCGGCAGATGATACGACTCCTCATCCGAAGGATACTGCCGCGACCGCACATCCGCCCGAAACGCCTGCACCGCATGCGTGATCAATGCCGCAGCATCCCCATACCGCCGCACGAATTTCGCGGGCGGACCAAAAGTGAGGCTGAGAATGTCGTGAAACACCAGCACCTGCCCATCGCACTCCGGCCCGGCGCCGATCCCGATCGTAGGCGTGCTCACCTCCGCCGTAATCATCGTCGCCACTTCCCGCGGAATACCCTCTAGATAAAGGCAAGCCACGCCCGCGCGATCCAGCGCCACCGCATCGCGCATCAGTTGCTCGATTCCGCCCAGATTCTTCCCCTGTACCTTGTAGCCGCCCATCACATTGACCGACTGGGGAGTCAGTCCGATATGTCCCGCCACTGGAATCTCGGCATCAATGATTCGCCGAATCAACTCTGCACGCCGCTCGCCGCCCTCTAGCTTCACGACTTCGGCGCCGGCTTCCTTCACGAAGCGCGCGGCATTGAGAATAGCGTCTTTGGGATCAACCTGGTACGACCCGTATGGCATGTCAGCGACCAGCAGCGCATTCTTCACGCCGCGCCGCACGGCTTTCACGTGATGCAGCATCTCGTCCATCGTGACCGAGAGCGTGTTTTCGTACCCCAGCATGGTTTGGGCGAGGGAATCCCCGACTAGCACCATTTCGATGCCAGCTTGATCGACCAGACGCGCAGTGGCGTAGTCGTAGGCGGTAAGGCAAGTTATGGGATCGTGACGGAGTTTCTGCTCGCGAAGAGAGGTGGTAGTTACCTTATGGCCGGATCCGTCAAAGAGACGGCCGCCGATTGGGGTCAAGCTCATGATGTCCTCCAGTGCCCCTCCGGCTAGCCGGATAGAGCCTGTGCACGCATCGTGGCGTCTGCAGCGTTGGATGACGCTGAACATATTTTAGCTGGAAAAAAGCCGGGCGTCGATGTTTTAAATAGTCGTGGGTATGCCCATGCAAGTGGCAGAAAACACAGTCTTATTCGCTAGGCATCTAGTAAGGGAAAACCGCTGATGTCTCGAAAGTCGTCTTCTTTCGATTCGAGAGTTGGCCCACTATGCTGCGAACCGTAATGAGCGCTAATGGCCGAATCACAATACCTGCCGAGTTGCGCAAGAAGCATCCGGCTCAGCCCGGGCGATCTTTTAGACTTGAGTGAAGAAAACGGTCGACTCGTGCTGACTCCGATCGAACGATTGCTGGATGAGATCCAAGGATTCCTAAAACTCCGCCCCGGTGAACAATCCGCTTTCGAGGCATTGTTTGCGGAGCGAAAACGCGAGCGGATGCAGGAGAAGCGTTGAAGCCTAGGCGCTGGCCGCTTCCTGCCCACCTAGCGGCAGGAAGTACTGCGTGCCCTTGATGGGCTCCGTCACCTTGCGCAGCAGTTCTTGCAGGTCCTCGTTGCGGTCGACGAAGTCGATCTCCGACGTATTCACGATCAGCAGGTCCGACGATGTGTAGTGAAAGAAGAAGTGCTCGTACGCCTTCACCACTTCTTCCAGATATTCATCACTCACCGCCTTCTCGCCGGGAGCATTTTTCTTCTTGAGCCGCTTCCTCAAAACCTCGGGCGTTGCCTGCAGGTAGATCACCAGGTCCGGCGTCGGCAACTGTTCGCGGAAGTGGTTGTAGTACCGGTTATAGGTATCGAGTTCCTGATCGGTCAGGTTCAGGCAGGCAAACAGCTTGTCTTTCTCAAAAATGAAATCTGTCACCACAGTCTTGTTCGATCGCGCACCCAGATCGAGCGCATGTAATTGCTCAAACCGCCGTACTAGAAACGCGAACTGTACCTGAAAGGCCGCCCCGCGCTCGCCATCGTAAAACGCGCCCAGAAACGGATTCGCGTCCGGTTCCATGACCCGCTGTGCGTTTAACCGCTCGGCTAAGAAGCCCGCCAAGGTGCTCTTGCCGACTCGTATGGGACCCTCCACAGCAATGTAACGGGGAAGCTCGAAAAGATTGGCCATGGGCTCGTGCGATGTCTCGGAAGAGGCAGGATATCTCGGAAGCGCCTCACTGGCAATTGCGGGATCAGTTAACACTGAGGAAAACAGTTTCAGACTTGAGATTGCAGATTTGAGATTGCAGATTGAATACGCCCGCAGCCGGACGCGCGTAAATCTGAAATCTGCAATCTAAAATCCGTAATCGTTTTAGAATCTCTGCATGCTAGCAATCGGGCTCGCTGGAGTTGCCGTTTCCGCGACTGCATTCTGCGCCGGCTACCAGTCCATGGCCCCCACCGGCCAATGGTACGGACGCACGTTCACCAGTCTCGCGCGCGGCACAAAACAACTCGCCCTGACTTACGATGACGGCCCGAACGATCCGCATACGATGCGGCTGCTTGAGGTTCTGGCCAGGCACAATGTCGGTGCGACTTTTTTCTTGATCGGACGCTATGTCCAGCAACGTCCCGACATTGTTCGTGAAATCGTGAAGGCGGGACACGTCATCGGCAACCACACGTTCACGCATCCGTTCTTGACTTTCAAGATCGCCGCCGAAGTCCGTAAAGAACTTACCGACTGCCGCGCAGCGATTCAAGACGTGATCGGCGAGTCTTCTAACATATTCCGCCCTCCTTTCGGAGGACGACGCCCCGCGGTTCTGCGCATCGCCCGCGAGCTCGGCCTCGAGCCCATCATGTGGAATGTCACCGGCTACGACTGGAACGCTCCTCCGGCCGTGGTGATCGAGAACAAAGTCTCAAGTCAAATTCGCGGTGGCGACGTAGTCCTGCTTCATGACGGCGGCCACAAGCAAATGGGCGCAGACCGGTCACAGACGGTCCTCGCGACAGACCATCTGATTACCCGCTACAAATCGGAAGGCTACGATTTCCTAACCATCCAGCAAATGCTCGAAGGAGCGCAGTCTCTCTCAACAATTCGGGATTGAATCGGATTTTAAATTCCAGGAGTTCCCACAATGCGCCTCTTGCTAGTGTTCTTCTCGACCGTTGCCATCGCCGCTGCCCAGCCCAAAGCGCTCTTTTACATGATTGAAACTCCCAACTCGGTGAAATCCTTCACTGAGCACGCCGACAAAATCGACATCCTCGTGCCCGCCTGGTACTCGGTCGATGGCAACGGCCTCGTCTGGGGAGGTCCGAATCCTGACGTGCTCAAGACGGCTGCCAGTCACCATGTGCCCGTCATGCCCATCGTGGCTCTCATGAAGCAACTTGAACTCCACACCTTGTTCACGTCTGAAGCGGCCAAGACAGCGTTCATCAACGCGCTTCTCAGCGAGTGCAAGAAGAACGGATACAGTGGCTTCCAGATTGATTTCGAAAATGTGAATTGGACCGATCGCGACCTGCTCTCCGCTCTGGTTGCCGAAACCGCCGCCGCTCTGCACAAGCAAAACCTGCAACTCACGATTGCGACTGTCCCCAACGCGCCCGGATATCCCGGCAAGAGCCCCTATTCGCACTGGCTGTACTCGAACTGGCGAGGCTCGTTCGATTTGAAAGCCCTGGCGCAGAGTGCCGATCTGATCTGCCTCATGACCTACGACCAGAACACGCGTTGGACCATGCCCGGGCCGGTCGCGGGCTATCCGTGGACCGTACAGAACGTTGAGTACGCGTTGCAGTTCGTCCCCAAAGAAAAACTTTCGATGGGAATTCCGGTCTACGGATATCACTGGTTCGCCGGAGATCCCGGCAAGGATGAAAAACCGAATCCAACTGCGGAATACATCGGGCAACAGGACATCGATGGATATATCGCCGCCTATCATCCGCAGATCGAATGGGACGCGGCCGATCGCGTGTCGTGGTTCTACTTCTATCGCGACGACGTTCGTGACTGGGCCTTCTACACCGACAAGCGTGGATTCCAGGAGCGCCTCAACCTGGTGCACGAACGCGGCCTGCAAGGATTCTGCTCCTGGGTACTCGGCGCGGAGGACCCGCAGATCTGGTCAGTCCTTCCCTCGCACAAATGAGACTGGAGAGAAGCGGCCGCGGATGTGGCTTTACCCGCTAGGCAGCCTCAGCATTGCAAGCTAACATCCAACGGCCCTGCCTAATTCTTCCGGGGCGGATCTGTTGTCCATGGCGGCGCGACGCCGATGGAACGAGCGTAGGCGATTTGCTGACCCAGGTGCTGCGCGATGTGTTGAACGATGTAGAGTAGAACTCCGCGCTCGGTAATCTTCCCTCCGTTCCAGTCCAGAGTCTTTTCCAGGTCCGACTCGGGCATGGCGCGGATGGCCGCCTTGGCATGGGCGTAGGAAGCCTTGAGCGTAGCGATGATTTTTGCTTTGTCCGTGGTGGACTGCTCCAAGGTTTTCGTATCGACCCCCGCCGGCATGGGAGTGCCGACGAGCCTATAGAGGTTGTAGTTGGCAGCGCTGGCGTGCAGGAAAACTTCGGCAACAGTGCGAACATCCGCGGAAGGACGCCATGTGTATTTATCAGCAGGGATGGCCTCGGCAAGGCGAACGAACTCGCTTTCCTGAATCATGACTTCGGCCATGACTTCCGATCGGTATCCGCTTACCCCGGGAGTCCCGTCCCGATATGGATACACTTGGGCTGAGGCCCGAAATGCGGTCGTGATTATCAGGATGAAGCCTAGAGCGGAGAGGGTTCTCAGCATGGGACTTCCACCTTTTGTGGTCAGAGTTGACTTGTTCGCGAGATTATATCCCGCTTCCTACAACCGAACTTACTCCCTGTCTCCGCGCTCGATGACTTCTCCCAACACCGAGTCCTTCCGCTGGTGGCATAAAGACGTGACGTCCCAACCACTTTAGCCAGGTGTTTACGCTCGCATCCCCGCAAACGCCTGCTTCGCCGCCGCAATCGTGCGCTGCACATCTTCCTCTGAATGGGTGGCTCCCAGAAACGCGGCTTCGTACTGCGACGGCGGCAAATACACTCCCGCATCCAACATCGCCCGAAAGAATTTCCCGAACGCCTCCGTATTCGATTTCGAAGCCGAGTCCCAATCCGTCACCGGCCCCTTCTGGAAAAACCAGGTGAACATCGATCCTACCCGGTTCGCGCACAGGGATACTCCGACGTCTCTCGCGGCCGCCATCACGCCATCCACCAGCTCTCCGCTGAGCTTGTCGATCTTCGGATAAATGTCGTCCTTACGATCGCGCAACTGCTTGAGCATCGCGCATCCCGCGGCCATCGCCAGCGGATTGCCCGACAGCGTTCCCGCCTGATACATCGGCCCCAACGGCGCCACTAAATCCATGATCTCCTTCGACCCGCCGTAAGCCCCCACCGGCAATCCGCCGCCGATGATCTTCCCCATCGTCGTCAGATCTGGCTTGATGTTGTACAACTCCTGCGCGCCGCCGAACGCCACGCGAAACCCGGTCATCACCTCGTCAAAAATCAGCACAGAGTGTTCGCGCTGCGTGATCAACCGCAGCCCCACCAGATAATCATCCGCCGCCGGCACGCATCCCATGTTGCCTACAACCGGCTCGACAATCACGCATGCAATCTGATGTTTGAATTTTTGAAAAGCGTACTCGACCGAAGGCAGATTGTTGAATGGCAGCGCCAGCGTAAACATCGTGAATTCTTCTGGAACGCCCGCCGATCCCGGGATCCCGAGCGTAGCCACTCCCGATCCCGCCTTTACCAGCAATGCATCCGCATGCCCGTGATAGCAGCCTTCAAACTTCACAATGTACTTGCGTTTTGTATAAGCGCGCGCCAGTCGGATCGCCGACATCGTCGCTTCAGTCCCCGAACTCACGAAGCGCAGTTTCTGCATGTTCGGAAAGGCGCCCAGCACTAACTCCGCCAGGTCCGCCTCCGATGGCGTCGACGCGCCGAAGCTTGTCCCATTGCAGGCCGCGCCCACGATCGCATCGAGAACGTTCGGTTCGGCGTGCCCGAGAATCAGCGGCCCCCACGATCCGATGTAGTCGATGTACTCGTTCTCGTCCGCGTCCCAGATGTGCGAACCCTTGCCACGCACGATGAACGGCGGATCTCCACCCACCGATCGAAACGCCCGCACCGGTGAATTCACTCCCCCCGGGATCATGCTTTCTGCCCGCTGTTGCAGGCGCCGTGATTGTTCGGTTTTGCGCAAGGTTGTGGAAGGCATCAATTCCTCTCGACGCGGAGAAAACAGATGTCAAAGTCTCGGACGCAAACGATTAATATAGCAGCGCCCCCAGCATCGAATTCACCAGATATTCATCATTCCGCAATCCGATTGCAACATCTCGCCAGTACAGTGAAGTCATCAAGATGCCCTTCTAACCGGGAGGGTTTGGGGGACAGTCTCGGGGGCTCCGGGCTGTCCTTTTTGCTTTTGTGGTTTGATTATGTGGGGACGGCCGCCTTCGGCCGTCCGCGTCGCGCCAGCGATGCAGGTTTTGAACCCCATATTAACCACAATTAACTCTCCATCGTATAATCCCGTGAATGATCACCGTCTCCAAGGAGGACTATCTCAAATCCATCCTGGAAGCCGAGACCGAAGGCGAAACCGTAATCTCCGCCCGCCTCGCTCATCTCCTGAAAGTTTCGCCTCCCGCCGTGACCATGGCCCTCCGGCGCCTGAAGAAAGACGGATTAGTCCGCGTCGGCGCCAAGGGTGAAGTCAGCCTCACCGCCACCGGACGCAAGATCGCCCGCAAGCTCACGCTCCGCCATCACCTCATCGAGCGCATGCTCTCAGAAATGTTTGGTATGGAATGGTGGAAGGTCCACGACGAGGCCGAGCGCCTCGAACACGCCGTCTCGCCCGATTTCGAAGCCAAACTCCTGGCGAAGTTAGGCTCGTCTGGCGCTTGCCCGCACGGCAATCTCAGCGAGGTGGAAAGCTCCGCCAGTCGCCGCCACCGCGGATTAGTCCTGCTTTCCGAGGCAGAAGTCGACACGAATTACACGGTCAGCGGAATCTACGAACGCGATCGCGGCTTGCTCGAATTCCTCGAGCATCGCGGCATCCGTCCCGGGGCAAAGCTGCGGGTCCTGGCACACAACTACGACCAGACGCTTACGCTCTCCACCCCCGCCGGCACCGTCTCTCTGGGTCCCGCGGCGTCTAACCGAGTCTGGCTGTCTCCGTTCGCGCGGACAAAGAACTGAGTGCGCCTATTGCACAGTCGAAAACTGGCACACAGAGCCGTACCCAGATCTCTAGACGTCCAGCCTTCAGATCTCCGAGCCGCAGCCATCTTTTTCCGCAATCTTTTTCCCATAATCTTTGTCATTCCGAACGGCGTTTCGCCGTGAGGAATCTGCTGTCGCTTTCGCCACAAACGCTGGCGGCAGCAACCAGATTCCTCCCTCCGATCGGCATGACAAAGCGGATTTATTTGCGAACGTATTTCCAAGTTTGGAATCTTTCCTTAGGCTAATTACCGATGCCGCGTGACAGATTCGATCCCGATCGATAATCTTTCCCCGTGGCGCAACTGGAGAATTTTCGCCTCAAAGTATTCCGCTCGGTCGCCGAACACCTGAATTTCCGCAAAGCCTCCGAACATCTCTTCCTTACACAGCCTGCCGTTACGCTGCAAATCAAGGCGCTCGAAAACGACCTCGGAGTGCGCTTGTTCGATCGCTCGGCCAATCGAGTCGCGCTCACCCCTCAGGGATCGGTCCTGCTGCGATATGCCAGGAAGATCTCGGCACTGGCAGCGCAAGCCGAACATGAACTCGGCGCGGAAGGCGGGCAGTTCTCCGGAGAACTCTCCCTGGGCGTCTCCACGACCATCGCGCAATATGTCTTGCCGCGGCTGATCGGTGCTTTCCTCGACGAACATCCGCGCGTGCAACTCGCATTGCGCAGCGGAAACACCGAACAGGTGGTTCAGATGGTGCTCGACGGCAACGTGGCCATCGGACTCATCGAAGGTCCAGCCCGTGAGCGTGGAGTTCACACCGAGCCTTTCATGCGCGACGAGCTCGTGCTGATCGTGCCGCCGATTTCCGATCCGGCCCACTTCTCTGCACAGCAGCTTCTGGCCTCGAGCCTGTTGATGCGCGAACAGGGCTCTGGCTCACGCCACGTCGTCGAAGCCGCGCTCGAAAAATCCGGACTGAGGCTGAAGTCGTTCAAGAGCGTGATGGATCTCGACTCCACCGAAGCCATCAAGTCTGCCGTCGAGGCAGGGCTCGGCGTCGGTTTCGTCTCGCGCTGGGCGATCTTGAAGGAGTTGGAACTCGGCGCGCTCAGAGTTGCGCAAGTCCGCGGACTGACCATGGCCCGCCACTTCTCGCTGGTCACGCGCACCGGCCCTACGCAGCAAGGCCTGACCGAAGCTTTCCGCGTGTTCGCGCTTACCCGCGGCAAGCTTCAGTCGAACTCAGGAAAGCCGCGTCGGCAGCGCTCTTCCGCCCGATAAGCGAAACTTATCACCAATTGAAACTACTGCTTGGACTGGGCTCCTGCGCTCGGGTCACACTCAGCGTGTGAATAAGGGACTCTTCTTTCTAGGACTGATTCTCGCGGCCAGCGGCCTGATCTCCCCACCCTTCGCCTTGCTGGGAGGCCTCGTTTACGGGCTGGTCCTGACGCACCCGTTTAACGTCCAGAGCAAGAGCCTTGCGAAATTTCTTCTGCAAGCATCAGTCGTGGGACTCGGCTTCGGCATGAACCTGCACGAAGTCGTCCACGCCGGCCGCTCCGGATTTCTCTACACCTCCGTCAGCATCACCGGAGTCATGCTGCTGGGCCTCGCTCTCGGCTATCTCATCCGCGTGGGCAAAAAATCATCATTCCTCATCGCCGCTGGCACCGCGATCTGCGGAGGCAGCGCCATCGCCGCTGTCGGCCCCATCGCCGATGCCAACGAAGAGGAAATGGCCGTCTCGCTGGGAGCAGTCTTTATCCTGAACTCAATCGCGCTCTTCCTTTTCCCCGCGATCGGTTTCGCTCTGCACATGAGCCAATCGCAATTCGGACTCTGGTCCGCCCTTGCCATTCACGACACCAGTTCCGTCGTGGGCGCCACCGCGCGCTACGGTGCTGCCGCGCTCGCGACTGGCACAACAGTCAAACTCGCGCGCGCCTTGTGGATCGTCCCTCTCTCGATCGCAACCGCTATCGCCCTCAAGAGCAAAGCGAAAGTCCAGTGGCCGTGGTTCATTCTGCTGTTTTGCATCGCGGCGCTGTTGAACACGGTGCTCCCGGTGATGAATCCGGCATTCTCCGCACTTAGCCATATAGGCCGCATCGGCCTCACCGTCACCCTCTTCCTGATCGGCACTGGCCTCAACAAGCAAACGTTGAAAAAAGTAGGCATCCGCCCGCTGCTCCAGGGCCTGACGCTCTGGGTCATCGTCGGCAGCGCCACGCTCGCGCTGATTCTGTTGAACTGGATTCACATCTAGGAAGAGAAGTCCGAGGTTCCTGCCAGAGGTCAGACCCAGCGCACGGTTGAACACGCTTGTGTAGGGGCGGACGCATTCGTCCGCGCCGCCGAGCGAAGCGAGGCGTGTCCGCGGCGTTAATCGAATCGGAATTCGCCTCGCTATCAGCAGTATTGCGCGCTTTGCGCGCAACAGGGGACGAAGGCGTCCGGGGCTACACATTTCGTGCTGCTCTTGGACAACAATAGTTAACTACAGTTAACCCGCGGCGATGTATACTCGTTAATATCTGCCATCTGGGGAAATGCCTGTGGAATCATGAGCAGCGAAAACCAATTCACCGGAGCAGCCGAGCCTGCGCCCTTGAATTCCGCGGCGGCCGACACCGTTACAGGCCACCGATCTCTGGAAAATGTCCACGGTTCCATCGAGGTTCCTCATCATCAAGCCGGCTTCTGGCAGCAGTGGAAAGCCTTCGTCGGCCCGGCCATCCTGGTCAGCGTCGGGTACATGGACCCGGGCAACTGGGGAACGGATCTGCAGGGCGGCGCGCAATTCAAATACGGCTTGCTCTGGGTGGTCGGTCTCGCTAGCCTCATGGCCATCTTCATGCAGGTCATCTCGGCGCGCCTGGGCGTCGTTACCGGAAAAGATCTCGCCCAATGCTGCCGCGACTGGGCCCCGCGCTGGACACGCTGGCCCAACTGGCTGATGAGCGAAATCGCCATCGGAGCCTGTGACTTGGCCGAAGTCCTCGGCAGTGCCGTCGCGCTTAATCTCCTGTTCCACATCCCTCTGCTTTGGGCGGTGATCATTACCGGTCTCGACGTACTTCTTCTTCTGGCCTTGCAGCGCTTCGGCATGCGCACCATCGAGGCGGTCGTGCTGCTACTGGTCGCAACGATTGGCGCCTGCTACTTCATCGAGATCTTTGTTCTTCCTCAGACGCGGCCTGGTTTTCTGGAACTCGGGCAGGCGTTTCTGAGTCCCCGCCTCCGCCAGGCCGGCATGCTCTACGTCGCAATCGGGATCATTGGCGCTACCGTGATGCCCCACAATCTCTATCTCCACTCGGCCCTCGTGCAGAGCCGTCGCTTGCAGAAAGATGATTCTTCCATCCGACGAGCCCTGCAGTTCAACACCCTCGACTCCACTGTCGCACTGACGGTGGCCTTCTTCGTCAATGCGGCCATCATGGTTCTCGCGGCCATCGTGTTCTTCGGCAAGACCGGCATCTCGGTCCCGGGTGGCAAGTTCATCGCCTTCAGCCCCGAAAGCGACTGGATCCGGGTCGCCTACCTGACACTTGCCCCTCTGCTCGGAGCAACCGCCGCCAGCACACTTTTCGCCGTTGCGCTGTTGGCCGCCGGCCAGAGCAGTACCATCACCGGCACCTTGGCCGGCCAGGTTGTCATGGAAGGTTTCATGCACTGGCGGATCAAGCCTTGGGTGCGCAGACTCATCACTCGCTCTCTCGCGATCCTGCCGGCAGTACTGATCATTGGTCTGCGCGGCGACAACAGCGTCACCGATTTGCTCACTTTGAGTCAGGTCGTACTGGCACTTCAACTTCCATTCGCCATGTTCCCACTGCTCCACTTCACCAGCTCCCAAAAGCGGATGGGCAAATGGAAGAACGGATTCTTCCTGCTGGCGGCCGGATGGGCCAGTGCTATCCTGATCACTTTCATGGACATCTATGGGCTGCCCGACTCGCTGAGAACCGCCTGGCAGCTGATCAGTGGGGGTCGATGAAGAGGGGTCTCCACTGAGACCGTTGTGCTGTGGAAAGTCAAAATCCCCACCCTGTCGCAAAATGCGCGACAAGGATGCGGCACCCTCTGGACTGCCGAATAGGAAACCATGTACGACAAAATACTTGTCACCCTCGATGGCACCGCAACCGACCGGGCCATCATTGAACACGTAAAGCAGCTGGCTAAGCTCGCCCACAGCCGCCTGGTTCTGCTCCATGTTGCCGACGGATGGGCTGCCAGAACCTATGGTCCTGACGCGGTCAGCCAGGAAATTGTCGACGACACCGCCTATCTCCGCAAAGTTCAATCCGAGTTGCAGGCCGCGGACATTCCCACTGAGGCCGAACTCGCCTACGGGGAACCAGCGGACCAGATCATTAAATGGGTCGAGAATAAGGGTTGCGACCTGGTTGCCATGAGCACCCATGGCCACCGATTTCTAGGCGATCTCTTCCTGGGCACGACCGCAACCCGCGTCCAGCACCGCATCAGCGTCCCCGTCCTGCTCCTTCGCGCCCGCTAAAACAAACCTATGGGTTTAATACCACACGGGTTCACTTTCGTTCCACGAGCGTATATCCTAGTGATAAGGCATACGGGGTACTTCCTCCAGCCATTCCGCGGTAACACGCTTTTGAACTAGACGCCAGTGTAGATTGCGCAAGGGATTTTACGGTGACAGCAACACCTCCCAAATCCGCGCTACTAACCACTCTTTCCCCGACTGCGTCCATCGCGGCCCGCTACATTCTCGGCATCCTTGCCGGTGTGGGTTCACTGCTGCTGCGGGATTTCCTCAGCCCATTCCTGGGTGAACGCAATCCCTATCACACCGCGTGGTTGGCTGTCGTTTTCTCGGCCTGGTATTGCGGCCTGGGCCCTTCCATCGTAACGGTCATCATTGGGGCTGCCGGAATCTGGTACTGGTTTCTTCCTCCGATTCATCAACTCAATGGGAAGGCTATACCGGAGATTTCCGGGCTCATCGGTTTTCTAGTCATCTCGGCTGTGATTATTTCTCTGGGCGAGTCGACGCGCCGCAGCATCGCCAAGCGAGAGGAGGCCGAGCAAGACCTGCGCCGAGCTCAGGAGGAACTCGAGCAGCGGGTGCGCGAGCGAACCGCCGACTTGCAGAAACGGACCGCTGAAGTCATCGAGAAAGCCACGCTGCTCGATCTGGCGAATGACGCCATTTTCATAAAGAACAAGGTCTCGGGAGACGCGATCTCCTACTGGAACAAGGGGGCCGAACGGCTTTACGGCTGGACTGCCAGCGAGGCGCTCGGCCAGAATCCCGCGGAGCTGCTGCGCACTTCTTATCCCATTCCCCTCGAGAAAATCGAACAACATGAAGTATGGGAGGGCGAGCTTCTGCACACCACACGCGACGGGAGGCGGATTATCGTCGCCAGCCGCTGGACCACGTTACGCAACGAATCCGGCGCGCCAATCGGGTGGATGGAGATCAACACGGATATCACGGACCGCAAGCGCGCCGAGAATGCCGCGAGGAGTCTCAGCGGACGCATTCTGAGCTTGCAGGACGACGAGCGGCGCCGCATCGCTCGCGGGTTACATGACAGCCTCGGCCAATACCTGGCGGCTCTCAAGATGCAGCTCGGCCTCATGTCGATGGCCAACGGCGATCAATCCAGATTGATCTCAGAGGCCTCCGAGATCGTCGACCGGTGCATCACCGAAACTCGTACCGTGTCTCACCTTCTTCATCCGCCCTTGCTCGATGAAGCTGGTTTCGGCTCGGCTGCTCGCTGGTTCGTGGAAGGTTTCGCCCAGCGCAGTGGCGTCGCCGTCGACCTTAGCCTGCCCCCTGACTTCGGCCGGCTGAGCAGTGATATTGAAATCGCTTTGTTTCGCGCGCTGCAGGAGGCCTTGACTAACGTCCACCGCCACTCGGCCAGCCCAAAAGCGGATATCCGCGTGGCTTTGGAGAAAAATCAGGTTCGGCTCCAAGTCCAGGATTACGGAAACGGCATGTCGCCCGAGACCCTGCGCCAGTTGCATGAAGGCGCTGGCAAGACCGGCGTCGGCGTCGCCGGAATGCGAGAACGGGTCCGCGAATTGGGCGGCTATATGACGATCCAGTCCGATCCCCACGGCACGCTGCTGATGGTAGTCCTTCCACTTGCCCATTCTTCCGAGTTGTCGGAAGACTCTGAGCATCGAAATAAGATCCCAGCCTGATTTGTCCTAAGATTTTCTAAAGCGAACTGGGCGCCCTGTACCCTGGTCTTTTCTCTTCTGTTATGGTTAACCGCGAGGTAGCTCCGGCTCACCT
>Ga0070732_10001059_pt1 | contig 15428 bp, 12 predicted proteins | sample Coa_R1_5_FD_66449 | JGI IMG/M metagenome (GOLD analysis project Ga0070732, IMG submission 66449) | Surface soil microbial communities from Centralia Pennsylvania, which are recovering from an underground coalmine fire - Coalmine... | ecosystem: Environmental > Terrestrial > Soil > Unclassified ...
CAACCGCGATCTTCTCACCGGTGCCATCGATCCCGGAACTGTAGAGCGGCTGCACGTCATAGATGACCGCAAAATCACCCGGAGCCATGAAATGGTTTCCGGATATGCTCGAAGTAAACTGCGGTTGAGAACTGCGGCGTATTCCGTGGGGACGTGGATGGAAGTCGCTCAGGCCGCGGATGCCGCTCACGACGCCTTCGAGCGCACGGGGCAAAATAGGATCGCTTGAATTTGCGTAGTGCATCTTCTCGTTCACTCGATAGTGGTGAATGGATGTCCCGAAAGCCAACCCGGCCTGGGAGGCGGTTCCGGCCATCTCCACAAATGTCCGGCTGCGCGCGGGCTGAATGTCGGAAAATCCCAACTGCCGGAGCCATGCCGTGATCCGAGCGAGGTCGCTCTCGCTCAATCCAAACCGGCCGGCGAATTGTTCGGGCGTGAGCCAGTGATGATACTGCGGGCTTGACGTGTCCTGCTGCGCTTGCAAGAGCCGGTCGAGATCGGCTTGCTGCGCATCCGTCATTTTGAAATGCAATGTGATTCGCGGCAGGGCAAGGGATGGTTCCACCTCTCCTTCATCAACTGCAGAGGCAAGGCGGGGCTCGACAGCGCCAGGAAGAGCGAACGTGCGGCCGCTATCGAGGCGCTCGATGAGACGGGAAGGCGGGGCGGCAAACAACGGCAAACTGCCGATGAGCGCGGACACGCCGGCAAGAACGAAGGCCGTGCCCTGGATTTTCGAAAACGTAGACTGCATCTCGCTCCTCAATTTTACCGTCACCCCCCGTGGCATCCATGCTGTCGAAGGTTATCTACGCAATGTGAAATTCCTGACCGATCCGGGTAATGGCAACGCGGTCAAGGTTCGGGCCGGCGGCCTGGTGGAAACGCTCGATGGGTTCGGAAAAAGGCTCGCGGCTGAGCTGGAATGTCTGGTGATGGAGCGGTATGAAAAACTCGGCGCCAGCGTCATTGCCCATGCGCCAGGCTTGCTCGGGAGTGCAGTGGTAATAAATCCAGGGATTGTACGCGCCGATGGGCATCAAGGCCAAGTCGTAAGACCGCGACGTGCGGAGATTCCGAAACAGGTCCGTGTTGGCGGTGTCGCCGCCGAACAGAATGCGGTAACGGCCGGCCTCGATGACATATCCGTTGTACCCACGATAAGTATCCGACCGCATGCGCGCGCCCCAGTGGTTCACTTCAAACGCGCGGATCTCAGCAGCGCCGGCGCGGGTACGCTCGCCCCACGCGAGTTCGGTTACGCTCGCATAGCGATTGACGCGGAGGAGATCGGACGTTTTCGTCGCGGTAATTACGGATGTCTTGGGGTGCTCCAAGGCGCGCAGGCTAGGCAAATCGATATGATCCATGTGGGCGTGTGAAAGCAGGATCAAATCGGGCCGCGGAATTCCGGCGAGCTTTAAAGCGGGGGCAGTCAGGCGCTTCAGGCCAAGTGTAAAAGGACCGAGACTCAGTCCGATACGGTCGCTGAATACCGGGTCCGTGAGGATGACCATGCCATCCACTTTGAGCAGCATGGTGGCGTGGCCGAGCCAAGCGGCATAGAGACCGCGATCGAGCCAGCGGTGCGGGTCGGGATGTTCAGATGGGTTCAGAATGGGCCTCCCCAGTTCGCGGGCGTATTGCTGCCAAAAGGCTGGAGCGGCCCGATAGGTGAGTGCGCCGAGCCCGGCCACACCGATAGCGCCGCCGATCAGGCTGCGTCGTAGCATCAGGTTGTTGGATGCACAGGTGGGGGGCTGAGTTACAAGGAATGGAACAAGCCAAAGCGTTGTCCTGCTAGACTTTAGTTATCCGTGTCCCGCAGAATTCTGGTCTCCGCTGGAGAAGCCTCAGGCGACCGCTACGCGGCCATGCTCGTGGAAGAGCTGCGCAGCATTTGGCCGGACGCGGAATTTTTTGGCTGCGCGGGGCCACGCATGCGGCGGGCAGGCGTTCAGGCGGTGATCGAAGCGGAGAGCCTGGCGGTGGTGGGGCTGGTGGAGGTGGTGGGCCATCTGCCACGCATCTACGGCCAATATCGCAAGCTCGTGGAGGCAGCTCGCGAGACGCCTCCGGACCTTGCCATCCTGACGGATTCGCCCGATTTCCATTTACGCGTGGCGCGGCGGCTCAAACTTCTGGGAGTGCCGGTGGTGTACCTGGTGGCGCCGCAAGTCTGGGCGTGGCGCAAAGGGCGCATCCCGCTCATCCGCCGGGTGGTGGACCGCCTTCTGTGCATCTTTCCATTCGAAGAGGCATTTTTCCGGGAGCACGGCATTGCGGCGTCGTATGTCGGGCACCCGCTGGCGGGGCAGGTGCGCCCGGCAATGCAAAAAGCCGAGTTTTTTCGGAAACATAGATTAGATCCGAGCCGTCAATTAGTTACGGTACTGCCAGGGAGCCGGAAAGGTGAAGCCGCGCGGCATCTGCCGGCTTTGCTGGATGCGGTGGAGAGAATTTACCGGCAACAGGTTACACATTTCTTGTTACCAGCCTCAGAGACGACGGGCGCTGCATTTTTTCGGGATCGCATTGGAGGGGCACCCATCCAAGTGATAGAGGGCGAAACCTGGGACGCAATCGCTCACGCCGACCTGGCGCTGGCGGCCAGTGGCACGGTGACGATTGAAGCCGCGCTGGCAGGGACGCCGATGATCACTTACTACAAGGTGAGTGCGGTGAGCTGGCTGGCCGGACGGTTCCTGGTTCGCGTGCCGTTTTATTCCATGGTGAATCTGGTGGCGGGACGGGCGGTGGTTCCGGAGCTGATGCAAGGGGAGATGACCGGAGAGCGGCTGGCCAATGAGTCTCTGAGCCTGCTCAAGGATGCCGGTGCGCGAGAACGAATGCGCCAGGATTTGGCGGAAGTAGCGGGGCGGCTCTCTGGAAAACAGCGCGCGATGACGAACGCCGCCGCGCTGGTGGAAGAATTAATGGAAGGACATGCAGCACATGTATCGTAATTTGTGGATCACGATGGCGCTGGTAGCCGCCGCGGCGCAGGCGCCCGGGCAAGAGCGGCGCTCGCGGATCGACGTAGAGCACTACGTGATCAACGCCGAAATCAATGAGAACACGCAGACGCTGGCGGCCAAGGCGGCCGTCCGTTTCATTCCTCTTGAAGACAACGTTACGACCGCGACGTTCGAGTTAAACAATGCGCTGAATGTTTCGCGCGTGGTGGATGACGGCGGACGGCAGATTCCAGCGTCCCGTTCCCAGCAGGATTTTACCGTCCGTCTGAATTTTGATCAGCCGCTGGCCAAGGGCAAGCCAGTCACCGCGACGTTCGATTATGACGGCCGGCTGGCCGGCAATGAAGACTCGCCGGTGTATGGAATTAAGTTCGCGGCGATCCACAACGATTACGCGTACCTGATGTACCCGGCGCGCTGGTTCCCCATCAGCGGCTACACAACGGACCGCTACTCGGCGGAGATGAACATCACGGTGGCCGCGGGAAACCGGGTGGTGGCGAGCGGCCTGGAGACGTCGCATGCAGCCGGAGACAAGGTCATTTACAGCTTTCGGTTTGACGAACAGTCATTCCCGGGCAGCGTGGCGGTTGTGCGCGGGGAACCCACGAAAGTGAACTCATCGGGCGTGATGACCACGATCTATTTCAGGGGCAGCGAGCAACCCATGGCGAATGCCTACGGCCAGGAGACGGGGAAGATCATGACGTACTTTACGGCCATGTTCGGCCTGCCTCCGTACGCCAACTTGACGCTGGTGGAAACAGAGAACGGCGCACCGAACGGGTACTCGGCTCCGGGCGTAATCTTTTTGAATCCGCACGGGATTGGACGCGACGTGGGAATCAAGCTGATGTCCAACCAGGTCTCGCGGCAATGGTGGCAAGTATTGCTCTCGCCCGCGACGCGCAATCATCTATGGCTGACCAACGGTTTCGCAGCGTATTCGGAACTGCTTTACGCGGAGCACACCAATGGGCCGGGAGCGCTAGAATCCCAATTCAAGGATATCGCCGTGGAGGCGCTGACCAATGAAAATGTGCCGGTGATTCAGGCGTCGCGGCTGGAAGATTATTCGCCGGAACTGTGGGCGCTGACGGGAGCCAAGGGCGCGGCGGTGCTGAACATGCTGCGCTTTGTTCTGGGCGACGCGAAATTCTTCGAAAGCATCAAAGAGTACATCAAGGGCCACGCGTGGAAATCGGTGACGACCGACGATTTTCGGAAAGCGGCTGAGGCTGTGTCGCAACAGAACCTGGGCTATTACTTCATCGAGTGGATCGAATCGAGCGGCGCGCCTGAGTTCAAAATGGATTACACCATCTTCCGCACGCAGAAGGGTTTCCGCGTGATGGGAAAAGTAGCGCAGGACCTGGACACCTTTCGCATGCCTGTGGAGCTGAAGATCGAGACGGAGGGCAATCCGGAGGAAAAGCGGGTGGAGGTGGTGGGGACATCCTCTGAATTCTCGGTGGACACATTCGGCAAGCCGAAAACCGTCATCATCGATCCCAACAGCCGTCTGCTGCGTTATTCGAACGCTATGCGGGTTGCGGTATCCATCCGGCGCGGGGAACAGTTTGCCGAGATCAGCGAATTCGCGGAGGCCCTGAAAGAATATCAGAAGGCCCTGGAAACGCAAAAGAACAGCTCGCTGGCGCACTACCGCATCGCCGAGGTGTTCTTTCTGCAGAACAACTATCAGTCGGCGGCCAACGAGTTCCGTGAAGTGTTAAACGGGGACCTGGAACCCAAGTGGACCGAAGTCTGGGCACATATCAACCTGGGCAAGATTTTCGATATTACGGGCCAGCGCGATCGAGCCGTCAACGAGTACCAACTCGCACAACGCACCCGCGACAACACGCAGGGCGCGCAGGACGACGTGGCGAAATATCTGAAGAAGCCCTATGAGCGGCAAAGAGGGTCGGATGCCCTCGATGCGCGCTAAGGATCGTGACGGCCTACTCGGTGGGCTGCGCGTCCGATGCCGGCGCAGGCCGGGCACGACGGCTAGTCCCGGTGGTCCTCCGGCCGCCGCGAGACGTCCGGCGGGGTGATGATCCGGCCCCAGCTGCCGCCGCCTTGCGTCGGGGCCGCCGCGCCGCTTTAGCTAGATGGGAAGCGGGCATGCCCATAATGAGCGGTTGCGGCTCTTCGGTCGGCTGCTCATCGCTGATGACCGCAGCTTCCGGCTCGGGAACCGCTGGAGGATGAAACTCCGCTCCGAGATAGACCAGCAAACCTTTCTCTGTGTCCGGCTCCACGCGCACCACGCCCTTATCCTGGGCGAAATTGAGCATCTCGCTGAATTCCTGGAAGCCAAATTTCTTCCAATCGAAGTCCGGTTGCTCTTCTTTCACCCAATTCGCCAGGTCCTCGGCCAGAGCGCCGTTGTCCACTTCCAGACGGTGAATTTCCAGCACGTCGCGCAAAACGGGGAGCGCGGCTTCAGGCTTGGCCACGCTGGCCTGTTCGGCCGAAATCTCACCCTTGCGCATGATCATGTAGCGGCCTTCGCCGCCGGTTACGTTGACCAAGTCCGCCTTTTGCAGTTTTTCCACGAAGTCGGTGAATGAGCCGGCACCGTAGGCTCTTTCGCTGAAAGTGGAATCGAGCTGCAGCATGGTTGATTTCAGGAGGCCGAGCTGCGGCCGCACTTCGCGGCGTTCCAGCACCTGCAATGCGCGATCCACCAGCGGCATGGCCAGCGAGAGCTCAAGCGGAGGGGACCTTCGTTGGCCCCCACGCTGCTCCCGAGGCGGCGCATTCTGGGGCTGGGCCTGTCCCTGGACCTGCCCCTGAACTTGGCCCTGGACAGGGGGCTGGCTTGCGCGCACGTGCTTGGGCGCATCCACCAGCAGCGATTCATAGCTGATGAATTCGTGGCAATTCTTTTGCAAGATAGTGGAAGTGAACGCGCGCCCACCCACCACGTACACGCGCTTGTCGTATTGTTTGAGCTTGTTCACCAGCGCGATGAAGTCGCTGTCGCCGCTCACAATCGCAAAGGCGTTGATGTGGTCGTGGGTGAACGCCATTTCGAGAGCGTCCAGCGCCAGGTTAATATCCGCGCCGTTCTTGTCGCCGCGCGGCGAAGGATCGCGCTGCACCATCTGCACGGCGTGCTCGGAGAGCTGGCGCGTGAAGGTATCCTGGCGGCCCCAATTGGCGTAGGCAATCTTAGTAACGATCTCGCCGCGCTCCTTGAGAGCGTCGAGCACCGCCTCTACATCGAATTCCCGCTGCAGGGTGGATTTAACGCCGATCTCGATATTGTCGAAGTCGATAAATACGGCGATCTTGAATTTCTCGTCCATTTCGTGTCTTCTCATTTTGTTAACCCTAGCCGGGTATAGCTCCTCACGCCGGCACGCTCGAACGGACGAAGTCCACGATCTCCTCGAGCGAGGCCCCAGGCTGGAATACCGCCGCGACGCCTTGCCGCTTAAGGTCGGCGGCGTCTTCGTCCGGAATGATGCCGCCTACGATTACTTTCACGCTGTCCATTTCTTTTTCATGCAGCAACTCCATCACGCGCGGCACGATGGCGTTGTGCGCCCCGGAGAGAATCGACAGGCCGATCACCTGTACATCCTCCTGGAGCGCGGCGTTCACAATCATCTCCGGCGTCTGCCGCAACCCGGTGTAGATAACTTCCATACCGGCGTCGCGCAGCGCACGGGCGATAATCTTGGCGCCACGGTCGTGGCCGTCCAAGCCCGGTTTAGCCACCAGCACTCTGATGGGCGGCGACATGAATCAGACGAGGCTCGTTTCCTGGTACGAGCCAAAGACCTCCCGCAGGGCATCGCAAATTTCGCCCAGGGTAGCGTAAGCGCGAACCGCATCCAGGATGAACGGCATGGTGTTCTCCGTTCCTTCGGCAGCCCGCCGGAGGGCGTCCAGGGAAGCCCTCACACGACTATTATTGCGCGAAGCGCGCAAAGCCGCCAGTTTGCCCGCCTGGTGCTGCTGCGCAAGCTGGTCGATCTGGAGGATTTCGATGGCATCCTCATGATCCGACTGGAATGCGTTCACTCCCACGATGATCTTGTCGCCACGCTCTACAGCTTTTTGATACTCGTAGCTGGAGTTGGCAATTTCTCTCTGCGGAAAGTTCTTTTCGATGGCCGCGATCATGCCGCCCATCTCGTCGATGCGGCGAATATAATCGCGCGCGGCGCTTTCCGTGTCCAGAGTCAGGCGCTCCACGAAGTAACTGCCACCCATTGGATCGACGGCGGCGGTGACACCCGATTCATGCGCGATCACCTGCTGGGTGCGCAGCGCGATGGTCACGGCGTGCTCACTGGGCAGGGCGTAAGCCTCATCGAGCGAGTTGGTGTGCAGCGATTGGCAGCCGCCCATCACGGCGGCCAGCGCCTGAATGGCGGTGCGCACAATGTTGTTGTGCGGCTGCTGCCAGGTAAGTGAGCAGCCGGCGGTCTGGGCGTGGAAACGCAGCTTCCAGCTACGCTCATCGGTAGCGCCAAAACGATCGCGCATCACGTAGGCCCAGATCTTGCGCGCGGCGCGATACTTGGCAATTTCCTCGAAGAAATCACTGTGAGCGTTGAAGAAGAAGCTGAGGCGCGGCGCAAACTCGTCAATGGCGAGACCGCGTTCGAGCGCCCACTCGACATATTCGATTCCGTCGCGCAGCGTGAATGCGAGTTCCTGAACGGCGGTCGATCCGGCCTCGCGGATATGATAGCCGCTGATCGAAATCGGATTGAAGCGCGGTGTGTGGCGAGTCGAGAATTCGATGGTATCGGTGACCAGCCGCATGGAAGGCCGCGGCGGAAAGATGTATTCCTTTTGCGCGATGTATTCCTTCAGGATGTCGTTCTGGATGGTGCCCGAGAGTTTATCCCAGGCGGCTCCCTGCTTCTCCGCCACCGCCAGATACATGGCCCAGACGACGGCCGCCGGCGAGTTGATGGTCATCGAAACCGTGACGTCAGCCAGGGGAATGCCACGGAACAAAGTCTCCATATCCTCGAGCGAACTGATGGCGACGCCGCACTTGCCGACCTCACCTTCCGCAAGCGCGTGGTCGGCATCGTAACCCATGAGTGTCGGCAGGTCGAAGGCCACCGAAAGACCCGTCTGCCCTTGCTCGAGCAGGTAGCGATACCGGCGGTTGGTTTCCTCCGGAGTGGCGAAGCCCGAGAACTGGCGCATGGTCCAGAGCCGGCCCCGGTACATGGTCTCGTGAATTCCGCGTATATAAGGAAAATGGCCCGGCTCGGCGAGATCACGCGCCGGATCGAGATCGGCGATTTGTTCAGGACCGTACAGCGGCTCGATGGGCACGCCGCTAATGGTGGTAAACGGGCGGGCCGGGGTAGAGACCTTCATCCGACAACCAGTGTAGCGCGGACCATTGTCAGACCGCCTCTGAACCAAACATCTGCGCCGCGGTGAGGGCGTACACCTCGGCGCATTCGACAATCCGGTCGACCGGAACGAACTCGTTTGGTCGGTGGGAGACCGTGAGCAGGCCCGGTCCGTAGGCAAACGCAGGGATCCCGCGCTCGGCGTAGAAGCGGATTTCTAGCAGGCCCGGACACATTTCAAACCGGGCCGGGCGTCCAGTAACGCGCTGGATGCTAGTTGCCAGCGCCTGGCCGAGGGGGTCGGCTTCTGCAACGCCGCATGACCGCCCTTCCTGCAGAACCTCGACGTCAAAATCGATGTTGCGGCGCGCGTGATCGAGAACGGCGAAGAGCCGCTGCTTTTCCGCCTCGAGATCTTCTTCCGGATTGATCCTGCGGTCCACGGTAAACCAGCAGGAATCGGGCACGGTGTTAAAGTTCGTGCCGCCACCGGAACGCCCGCCCAGCATCAGAATAGACCGGCGCGCGGTTTCCGGGGTGATATGAAAGCTAGTGGTACGCGCTTCGACTTCCGCCTTGAGAGCCATCAGGGCCTGGGCGACTGTAAGCATTCGCTCGAATGCATTCACTCCGTCGTGCTGGCGGCCAACGTGCGCGGACTTACCCTTGACCGTAATGTTGAGCGTAATGGCGCCGCGATTCGCGTTCCATACCACGTCACCCGTGGGCTCCGGCGTCAACATCCCGATGGCGCTCTTGCCAAGCAAGCCGCGATCGGCGAGATAGCGGGATCCTCGCGGGCCAGCGGTCTCTTCGTCGGGAACCAAAACCAGGCCGATACGGCCGTCGCCCAGCAGGCCGCGCTCGCGGACCGATTTGGCGGCATAGATCATGGCGGCCAGACCGCTCTTCATATCCGAAGAGCCGCGGCCGAATAGATTGGAGCCTCGAGTGACAGGTAAAAACTGCGACGGATTTTGCGCGGGCACAACGTCGTAATGGCCGCTGAAGTACAGCGTGCGCTCCCCGTCTCCCACGAAACTCAAGACACAATCGCCTTCCATACGTGTTTCGGTAAAGCCGAGTTCGCGCAATCTTCGGCAAAGCAGGTCAGCCGCTTGCGCATAGTTATTTCCAGGCGGATTTTCAGTGGGAATGGAGATCAATTCGCTGGTCAGTTCCAGCATGGCAGCCCTGTAATGCCTAGTCATCTCGAAAGCTGCTTAGCCAGTAGAGAGACGATAGCGACAGCGGCGAGGCTGCCCACGACGAGCAAACCAGATAAAACGATAACCCGCGCAACGAATCCGGCGCCGGCGCGGTACGGGAGCAGCAGGCCCTCCGGGTAGAGCAAGAAAACCAGAGGCAGCGCAGAGATAGTTTGGCGCCCCGTCCGCTCAAGCCACACGAGCACCAAGAGTGCAGATATCCGCGCGGCGGCTATCGCCAGACCGAACCGTATGACGCTGCTGGGTATTGCTTTCATCGAGGAATGAAGCCCTATGACAATGCACTCGGAGTCACAGTACGAGTGTAGTACCGCTTCGAGTCCGGCACGCGCGCGGGCCGCGCTATACTGCGGCTTAATGCTGAAATCCACCATTTTTCGTGAGTACGACATTCGTGGAATCGCCGATGAAGAACTGCTGGACCCGGGAATTATCGAGTTAGGCCGCGCGATCGGGACTTACCTGCAGCGGAAGAAAGGAAAGAACATCAACCTGGGCCGCGACTGCCGATTGAGTTCCACGCGATTGCGCAATGCGCTGATAGAGGGCCTGGTAGCCAGCGGCTGTGAGGTGACCGATATTGGCGTGGCGCCGACGCCGCTGCTGTATTACTCGGTGTTCCACCTAAAGGCCGCGGGCGCCGTGATGATCACGGGCAGCCACAATCCGTCGGAGTACAACGGATTCAAAGTCGTGTCTGGCGGATCGACTATTCATGGCGAGGAAATCCAAGAACTGCGACGGATGATCGAGCAGGGCGATTTTCTCAAAGGCACCGGCTGCGAAAAATCAGCTGACCTGGCAACCCCGTATGTGGATGAAATTTGCGCGCAGTTTCAGTTCGAGAGACGGGTCAAGGTGGTGGCGGATGCCGGCAATGGCACGGGCGGACCGTTAATGCATCGCACTTTTCAAAAGCTCAACTGCGAGGCCACGGAATTGTTTTTCGACATGGATGGCCATTTCCCGAACCATCATCCCGATCCCACGGTGCCGAAGAATCTGTCGCAACTCATTGCAACGGTGAAATCGCGGGGCGCCGATTTGGGGATTGCTTTCGACGGGGATGCGGACCGGATCGGGGCAGTGGACGACAAGGGAACGGTCATCTACGGCGATCAGTTGATGATCATCTACGCGCGCGAGATTCTGAAGCGCAAACCGGGCGCCACGTTCATCGGCGAGGTCAAGTGCTCGCAGGCGCTTTACGACGACATTCGCAAGCGCGGCGGCAACGCCATCATGTGGCGGACCGGGCATTCGCTCATCAAGGCCAAGATGAAGGAAACGCATGCGGAGTTGGCCGGCGAGATGAGCGGCCACATGTTTTTCGCCGACCGCTATTATGGCTTCGACGATGCGCTCTACGCGGCGTGCCGATTGATGGAGATCGTGGCGCGGTCGGACCGGCCGCTGTCGGCGCAACTCGCCGACTTGCCCAAAACGGTGGCGACGCCGGAGATCCGCGTCGACTGCGATGACGATCGCAAGTTCGAAGTCGTCCGGCGCGTGGCCGAACGGTACCGCAAGACGCACCAGATTGTGGACGTGGATGGCGTGCGCATGCTGTTTCCGCACGGATGGGGCCTGGTGAGGGCGTCTAACACACAGCCGGTGCTGGTGCTGCGCTTCGAGGCCTCCACTCCGGAGCTGCTGGCTGAATATCAGAGCGAAGTGGAGTCGGCCGTGGCGCAGGCTTCAGAACAGAAATAATCCAGCTACGTTTCCGTGCGGCCAGCCAATGGCTTCACGATGGAGGCACCGCACACGGCCACGCCGGTTTTAGTGAGAGCATTCAAAAAATTGTAGAGCAGACCGTACAAAACCTGCTCGGTGAGGGCCTTCTTTCCCGGCAGCCGGTAGCTGGCCGGCAATTCCTTGGTGATGGTGAGGCGAACGGAGTGCGCTTGCGGCTTGCCAGCCCGATCGAGGTGATTGGCGAGAGCCATGGGAGTCTGCATTACCATGCCGGTTCGCCCGTCCACATAAAACTGGCACCGTGAGAACCAGCCGAGGTTGGAGGGATCGGCGGCGTCGAACAACAGCAGCGGGGATTGGCGGCCAGGAGCGGTCAATTCCGCGGTCACGCTGCGGGCGCCGTCCTGGATCTTGATCTCGAAGCCGGCCTGCTCGGCAACGGTGGTGATGGTCTCGGTGTCCAGCTCCAGATAAATGAACTTGTGCTCGCCCGCCTGTAAAACCTGCATGGAATAAACATTGTGGCACACGAGCGGCGAAGCCGCGCCATTTCAGTATGCCTGGCGGTAGAGGTTGAGCAGATCTTCCCTGGAGCATGGACGCGGGTTGAGCTGGTGGCAACCGTCCTGGACCGCTTTGTCTGCGAGAGCGGGGAGCATGGATTCGGCAACGCCCCAGTCACGCAACCGCGGTTTGATGCCGACCTTTTGGTTCAACTCACGCACGCGTCCGGCGGCATTGCCGCCTCCAAAGAGACTCGCGAGGTGCTGGATGCGGTCTGGGACAGCGGACTGATTGTATTCGAGCACCGCAGGCAGCAGGATGGCGTTGGTGGTTCCATGATGCATGCCGCATTCGGTGGAGAGCGGATGCGCGAGCGAGTGCACCGCGCCAAGCCCCTTTTGGAACGCAACCGCGCCCATGATGGCCGCCATCATCATGTTCGACCGCGCCTCGAGATTATGCGGGTTCTCCATCACGAGAGGCAGGTTATCCCAAACGAGCTTAGCGCCGGCCAGCGCGATGGCATCACACATCGGGTGATATCCCTTGGCGAGATAGGCTTCGACGTTGTGGGTAAACGCATCCATGCCGGTGCCGGCGGTGATGTGCGGGGGCAGATCGAGCGTCAGTTCAGGATCGGCCAGCGCGACCGACGGAATCAAGTACGGGCTGAAGATAACCGTTTTGCGGTTTGTAGCTTTGATGGTGATGACGGCCGACCGGCCGACTTCGCTGCCCGTGCCTGAGGTGGTGGCGATGGCAATATACGGTGGCAGATTGGAAGAGATGCGATCCGAACCGTCGAGCAAGTCGTCGTAATCGGCCAGCGCGCCCGAGTGCGTGGCCAACAGGCGGATGGCCTTGGCGGCATCGAGAGGCGAGCCTCCACCAAGAGCGACGATGCCATCGCAGGAGGCTTGCTTATACGCGACCGCTCCATCGAGCACGTTTTGTTCGGTTGGATTGGGATCGACCTTGGAGAAGACGGCGGCTTCGGGGACCAGCTGACGTACGCGCTGGAAGACAGCGGTGCGCTCGATGCCGGCGTCGGTAACGAGCAGCGGGCGGCGCACGCTGCGCTTCTGCAGTTCGGCGGGAAGCCGGTCCGCAGTGCCAGCGCCGAAGACGATCGTCGTGGGAAAGGAAAACGTGGAGAGTGTCATGGGAAAAGCCAAAATAGCACAGGGGCTGTGCGATTCTGAAGAGATGAGGCCTTATCTCCGCGAGATCACCTTGACCGAGGCGCGCCGGCGGCTGTCGTCGATACTTCGTGAAATCGAGGCTGAGCCGAATGTCGGTTATCAGATCAGAGTTCGAGACAAAGTGGTGGCCGAGCTTCGCAGTCCTGCGTCTAATCGAGCGTACGTGAACTCCGGGGAAGCGTTGTTGCGGTTCGCGCGAGAGGCGGAGAAACTAATGCGAGGAGTGCCACGGAAGAGAGACTCGGTTACGTCGGAAAATCTCAAGGAATATCTCTATGGAAAGCGCAGCCCTCTCCTTGGCCGAAAGCGTTCATGAGATCCTCAGATCCTCGCCGATACATTTTTCTCGCAGCGCTTGTGATCACACTGATTCGAAATACCGCGCCAGTTCCCAGTCGGTGACGGCTTTCTCGAACTGCCGCACTTCCCACTCGCGGGTCGAGGCGTAGTGATCGACGAACTCGTCGCCCAGCCAGGAACGGGCCATTTTGCTTTCCCGGAAAAGTTTCGTAGCCGCGGCCAGGGTACGCGGCAGCGGCGGAGCATCACCGGCATAAGCGTTGACGGTGGGGGGCGGCAATTCGAGCTTGCGCTCGATGCCATCCAGGCCCGCGGCGAGCGAAGCGGCCATGGCCAGGTACGGGTTGATATCGGCGCCTGAAAGGCGCAGCTCCACGCGAGTGGATTTGCTGCTTCCAGGAATCGCACGAATGGCCGTCGTGCGGTTGTCGACGCCCCAAGTCGCATTGATGGGCGCCCACGCGCCGGGCACTGTGCGCTTGTAGGAGTTGATGGTCGGACAGATCACCGCGGCCAGCTCCGGCAGGTTGGCAACTAAGCCAGCGATGTAATGCTTCATGAGTGCCGACATTTTGTCGTCGGCGGAATAGAAAAGATTGTTGTGCTTCCCGCTGTCCGACAGGCTCTGGTGCAGGTGGCCGCTCGATCCCGGAAGTTCGGAATTCCACTTCGCCATGAAGGTGGGGATCAAGCTGTGACGCGCGGCGATCTCCTTGACTGCTGTTTTGAACAGCGCGGCTTTATCGGCGGCTGCGACGGCCTCATCCACCGCGATGGCAGCCTCGTACACGCCCGGGCCGGTTTCGGTGTGAAAACCTTCGGGCGTGCAGTTGAAAGCGCCAAGCTGATCGATCATCTCGATCACAAGGTCCGCGTTGGCGGACGCACGCAACACGCTGTAACCGAACATGCCGGGAGTGAGGGGCGTCAGATTGCGAAAGTTTTTGGCGCGCAGGCTTTCGGGTGTTTCGCGGAAAAAGAAGAACTCGTATTCGGCGGAAAAGAATGGCGTGTACCCCAGGTTTTCCGCCCGCTTCACCACGCGCTGTAGAACCTGGCGTGGCGCAATGGGAAGCGGATTGCCGTCCGGTGTGACAAAGTCCAACAGGAAAAATGCCGTCCCCGGCTCCCAGGGAATCACGCGAAACGTGTCGAGAGCGATGCGGCAGTTAGCGTCCGGATACCCGGTATGCCAGCCGGTGAACTTCGCGTTGTCGTAGAGCACGTCGGCGATATCCCAGCCGAAAATCACGTCGCAAAAGCTGAGTCCTGACTGGGCGGCGGACAGAAATTTTTCTGCGCTGACGTACTTGCCGCGCAGGGTGCTGTCGATGTCAAACGCACCCAGCTTCACACGCTTGATGTTGTGGTGATCGAGGAGCGCCTGGATTTCGGCTGCATTCATACGTTAGATTCTCGCACGGCGATTTCGTGATGACTCCACTGGGGCCCGCGGTAATGGCGGCGGGCGACGGCTGCGTATAAAACGCCGAGCGCGACCAGCAAACCAGCCAGGGTCTCGCCGGCGAGTTGATTGGGAGGCATGATCAGCACAAAACAGATGAATGCGGCGAAGGCGATCGCCACGGCGTTGACGGCGGGGCCATAGCGGCCGAGGCTCCAGACCGCAGCATTCGGCCAGGCGGAGCCGGCGCGGCGCGCGCGAAAACCCAACCAGACCGGAATGATGTACGCCAAATAGAGGGCCACCGTGCTCAGCGACGTCACAATGGGAACGGCCTTGGTCCACACCATGGCTGCGATGGACGCCATCACGATGGACCATATGGCCGGAGCCGGCGTGCCGTGCTTCGGATTGACGGCGCGCAGCAGCCGGGACCACGGCGTACCCTCATCGCGAGCGAGCGAAAAAAGCGCGCGGGAAGCCGAAGTGATGCACGAGAGCCCGCAGAACCACATGGCCATGGATGCCAGCGCCGCCATGGCGTTGCCCGCCTTTGCGCCCAGTGCGCTTCCCAGGATCGCTATCACGGCGGGTATGGCGTTGCCGTCTGCATCCTTCGCCGCCAGGACGCCCGGAATCGTGCGGATGGCGAGCGTGAGGGAGATCAGCAGTAGGTATCCGACTACGCCCGAGACGGCCACAGAAAGCACAATGCCCCAGGGAGCATGCCGGCGCGGATCTTCCGTCTCCTCGGCCATGTGCGCCGA
>Ga0070732_10001060_pt1 | contig 15418 bp, 12 predicted proteins | sample Coa_R1_5_FD_66449 | JGI IMG/M metagenome (GOLD analysis project Ga0070732, IMG submission 66449) | Surface soil microbial communities from Centralia Pennsylvania, which are recovering from an underground coalmine fire - Coalmine... | ecosystem: Environmental > Terrestrial > Soil > Unclassified ...
GAGCGCAGCACGAGCGGCTACAAGAAGAGCACGACCTACGGCACGCAGCCCGGCATCGAGGACTGGAACGCCGACAGCAAACACGGCGAGATCACCATCGTGGTCAACAAGCGATTCATCGTGCAGGTGAAAGGTGACGGCCTCGACAGCATGGACGGGCTGAAGGACGTCGCGAACGGGATCGATCTGACCAAGCTCGCCGCGCTGCAGTAGGCGCGCGCCGGCGCGGGTTGACCATGCCCCTGCTCCTCACGGAACGTGACGTCCGGGCCGTGCTGTCGATGCCAGACCTCATCGACGCGATGGCGCGGGCGCTCGCCGCCTACTCGTCGGGCGGCGCGGTGCAGCCGGTCCGGACGACGATCGAGGTCAACGCGGACCCGTCGTTCTTCGCCGTCATGCCCGCCTCGCTCTCCGTTCCGGCGGCCGTCGGCGCGAAGCTCGTCACGGTCTACCCGGGCAATCACGCCAAGCACCTGCCCTCGCACCTGGCGAGCATCGTCCTCCTCGATCCGGCGACGGGGGGCCTCGTCGCGCTCCTCGACGGGCGCTACATCACGGAGGCACGAACGGCCGCCGTGTCAGCGGTCTCGGTGAAGCACCTCGCAAAGCCGGAGGCGACCGTGCTCGCGATCATCGGCAGCGGCGTGCAAGCGCGGAGCCACCTCGAAGCGATCCGCTGCGTCCGGCCGCTCAGCGACGTGCGGGTCTGGAGCCCGACCCCGGCCCATGCCGACGCCTTCGTGCACGCCGCTCGCGCGGCGTCGATCCACAACGAGCGGGACGCCACGCCTCTGCCCATCCGCGCGACCGCTGATGCCGCGGCCGCCGTCCGGGGCGCGGACCTCGTGGTGCTCGCGACGTCGTCACGGGTGCCGGTCCTTGCCGATGCGGACGTCGCCGACGGCGCGCACATCTCGGCCGTGGGGGCCTGCAGGCCTGATCAGCGTGAGATGCCAACGGCGCTCGTGGCGCGCGGGCGGGTATTCGTCGACGCGCGTGCCGGCGCCCTGGCCGAAGCGGGCGATCTGCTGCTGCCGATTCAGGAGGGGGCGTTCGGGAAGGATCACATTGCCGGCGAACTTGGCGAGGTCGTGCTCGGCCGGGTCGCCGGGAGGACGTCAGCGTCGGCGGTGACGATCTTCAAATCCCTTGGCATGGCGGCCGAGGACGTCGTTGCGGCGGCGCTCGTCGCCGAGCGTGCAAAGGCAGGGGGATTAGGGCGATCATTTGATCTGACGTGATCCGCGCCTTCTTCCGTGTCACGACAGCCATCGCGGCCTGGGGTCTGGCGGCGAACGGGTTCGCCGGCTCGGGTGCCCGTCCCGTGGTGCGTCCCGCGCCGGACACCGCCGCTGTGCTCAGTCAGCGTGCGTATCAGTCGGCGTACGACCTGGACTACGAACAGGCGATCGCTCTTGCGCGCGAGGCAGTTGCCGCGGCCCCGGACGACCCGCACGTCCATCGAACGCTCGCGACCGCGCTGTGGCTGGACATCATCTTCACTCGTGGCGCCGTCACGATCGATGCCTACTTGAACGGTGTGCTGCGCGAGGCGGCGCGGCTCTCGGCGCCGCCGGCCGGCCTCGACGCCGAGTGCCAGCACGAGACGTCGCGTGCAGTCGACCTTGCTGCCGCATGGAGCGCCCGGGAGCCAGAGAACTTGGACGCGCGCTTCGAGCTCGGGGCCGCCTACGCCCTCCGGGCGAGCTACATCGCGTCGGTGACCGGAAGCGCGTCGAGCGCGTTCGGCCCGGCCCGCCGCGCGTACGACGCCGAGGACACGGTCTTCGATCGCGACCCGTCGCGGTCGGGCGCCGCAGTCATCGTCGGCCTGTATCGGTACATCATCGCGACGCTCGCGCTGCCCTCGCGTCTCCTGGCGTACCTCGCGGGATTCGACGGCGACAAGACCAAGGGGATCGGCCTGCTCGAATCGGCGGCGGCACAGGGCGAAAGCCATGTCGAGGCCAGCGTGGCCTTGCTGCTCATCTACGCGCGCGAAGGCCGGCACGGCGACGCCGTCCGCCTCGCCACCCGCCTCGAGGCGGAGTTTCCGCGCAACCGGCTCTTCACGTTCGAGGCCGGGTCGGCCGCCGTCCGGGCCGGCCGCGGCGCCGAGGCCGACGCGATTCTGTCGCGTGGATTGGCGGCGCTTGCGACCGACGCGCGGCCCCGCTTTCCTGGCGAGCGGGCGCTCTGGTTGCTCAAGCGTGGGATGGCCAGGATAGAAATGGGCCGGCTCGCGGATGCGCGGATGGACCTGGGCGCGGCCGAGGCGGAAGCGCCCTCCGGTTGGATTGGGGGCCGCATCCACCTGGAACTGGGCCGCGTCGGCGACCTCGAGGGGCGCCGGAGCGAGGCGATTTCTCAGTATCGCGAGAGCGTCCGCCTCTGCACGTCCGCTCACGACGACCCTTGCGTCGACAACGCCAACCGTTGGCTGGACAAGCCGTTTCACGGACTGTAGCGGCCTGGACACGTCAGCTGTGCTGCGCCTTCCGGGCGGGGCATCCCGGCCGGCGGCGTTACTCCTCCCTCAAATACACGCAGTATTCTCAGTCGTCGCGCCTTGCCGGCCGGGCGCCGCGCTCCGGAAGTCACGGCACATCTGACGTGTCCAGGCCGCTTGCGGGCGTGACGGTCCGTGCGGGGTGCGACCAATTACAGGGTGCTGGTGCCAGGGGGCACTGCGTGAATCGGCGCGGCCGCCTTGGGGTGTCCGGGGTGGAACGATCCGGTCCGGTTCGTCGTTGAGGGTAGTAGGACCGATGGCCTCGACCAAGACGTGGATTTGGATCATTGCGGGTTTTCTGGGCGTCTGCGTGCTGGTGCTCTTTGCGATAGCCGGCACGGGCGTGTATTTCGTCTCCCAGCACATCGACGCCCGGCACACCTCCAGCGTCGACGCCATGCACGAGTTCGAGACGGCCCGCGCCGGGTTCAAGGGCAAGCAGCCCCTGCTCGAGCTCGATCGCCTCGGTCATCCACGCCAGGTCACGCGCACCGAGTCCATGCCGACGTCGCCCGTGCGACCGACGGACATGGTCATCCTCGCGTGGAACCCCGATCACGGTCGCGTCGTCCGCGTCTCGCTTCCTTTTTGGCTTCTGCACATCGGCCGGCGCAAGGTGGACATCCTCGACAACAGCAACGGCTTCGACATCGATCGCCTCAACATCAACGTCGGCGAGCTGGAACGCATCGGGCCGGCCTTCGTGCTCGACTACGTGACGATGAACGGCGAGCGGGTGCTCATCTGGACTCAGTGAGCTCTGTCAGGGGGTCAGGCCCGGCTTGCGCCAAGCGGGGCCAGCGTCATGCGCCTTCGTCGTCAGGGGGTCGGGCCCGGCTTGCGCCAAGCGGGGCCAGACCCCACTTATTTAAGTCCGAAGAACTCCCGGATCCGATGCGCGAGCGACACGGCCTCGGGTCCGCGCTCGGCCTGCACTGAAGCTCTCGTCCTGTCGAGTTCGCGGCGCCTCGCATCGGCGGCCGCCGCCAGGGGCTCGACGACCTCGGGGTGATGTCGCACATACGTCCGGAAGGCGTCGGCGTCAATCTCGAGGACGCTGCAGTCGCCCTTCGCCGTCACCGTCGCCGAGCGCGGCGCGCCGGTCAGGAGTGACATCTCGCCGAAGTAGCCGCCGGCGCCGATGCGTGCGACCTCGTTTCGCTCGGGGCCCACCGTCACCACGACGTGACCGCTTTGGACGACGAACATCGAGGTGCCGGCGGCACCTTCGCGCACGATGACTTCGCCATCGCCGTAGAGGTGGTCGTCGGCTGCGCTGGCGAGCGCCTGATGGACCTCGTCGGCGAGCGGCGCCAGCACAGGCACCATCGCAATCGCGCGCGCGAACGCGGCGCGTCGTTCGGGCGAGTCGCGCGGCGGCTCCTCGCGGCTGTAGCGGACCTGGATCGGCCACGGGATCTCGATGCCACGTCGCTTGAACTCGTAATAGATGCCGCGCCGCACGCTGTCCTTGGCCTCTTCATCGAGGTTGAAGTCCGCGATCCAGAACCGCGTCCGATAGACGTTCGCCGACGGTCCGAAGTCAAAGAGCAGGACTTCCGGCGGCGGCGTCTCGAGCACGTGCTTCGCTTGCGTGAGCACCGCGATCATGGCGTCGCGCACGTCGTTCGGCGGCACCTCGCTCGCCGCACCGACGTCGACGATGAGCCGCGTCGGCACCAGGGGCTCCGAGTAGTTCGTGATGGCTTCTTTCGCGATGACGTTGTTCGGCAGGATGACCAGGTTGCCGAGCTTGGTACGGATCTTCGTCGCCCGCCACGTCACAGCCGTGACAATGCCCTCGTGGCTGCCCACGGCGATCCATTGGCCGACGCGAAACGGCCGATCGATTTGAATGCCGATGCCCGCGAAAAGATTGCCCAGCGTGTCCTGGAGCGCAAAGCCCACAGCCGCAGCCGCGATGGCCGAGCCGGCCAGCGCCTGGGTATTCCCTCGGAACACGTACAGGATGACCGATCCGAACAGGGCGAAGACGATGGCGTCCTGGACGATCGAGGGCGCGCGGTCGGACGACCCCTCCCGGAGCCAGGGGTTGAATACGAGGGTGACGAGCAGGTTGATGACCGCCAGCGACCCGAGCAGATGCTCGAGCGAGGCGCCGAAGGTCTGGAGGTCCTGGATCTGGACATCTGAAAGGCCGGGAACGGCGCCGAGACCCAGCCGAAGCAGGTGGACGACAAGGTAGGACACCGCCAGGACGAGGCTGAACAGCAGCCGACGGCGCATGAACCGGTTGCGGACGACCGCCATCGCGCCCACGGCCACGCCGGCCACTGCCAATCCGGCCACGAGATGCCAAGCAGGGTGCCCGAGCACGTCAGGTATGCCGGCCGCTGTTGGCGCCGGGCGCGCCGGTCTTCTCCTGGCGGGCTTGGCGGGCCCGGCGGGCTCGGCGGCGATCCGTCGGATTCATGCGGAGATCCTACTGCACGTCTCGGCAGCCACGACTAGCTGGCGCAGCGACTCCGCGCGATGTGGATGTCGTGACGGGCCACGGCGAACCGGCGTCTATTCAACCGTGGCGCCAGCCGGCGGCCGCTGCGCGACGCCTGGTACGTGGCGCTTGCCCCACCGGATCAGCTCGCGAAGCACGGGTCGCAGGTCCTGTCCGCGCGCCGTCAGGGTGTACTCCTCACGCATCGGGCGCTCGAGATACCGACGCCGCTCCACCAAGCCGCACTGCTCGAGACGCTCGAGCCGTTCAGCCAGAATGTTGGTGGAGATGCCCTCGGGCGAGGCGAGGAACTCGGCGAAGCGATGCTTGTCAAAAAAGAGCAGATCCCGGATGACCAGCAGAGTCCACCGATCGCCGAGGAGATCCAACGCCCCGCCGAGCGGGCAGGGCGAGCGCAGGGGCCGCCGGGCCTGTCGAGGTGGGGTCGAGCGCGCCATCGCCGCACTCTATCACGTCACTTGCATTCTGCAAGTGATTCGATCTAGAGTCGGCGCCTGGAACTTGCAATGTGCAAGTTACTCTCAGCACAGGAGACGCCATGCTACCCGCCGCCCAGGCTTTGATCGCCGAACTTGACGCCGAAACCCCGGCCACCCGCCGCGTGCTGGAGCGCCTGCCTGCCGACCAGCTCCACTGGCGGCCGCATCGTAAGTCTCTCAGCGCCGGTCAGCTGGCCCACCACGTAGCCTCCATTCCCGGCAACATGGCGCGACTCGCCCAGCTCGACGGTCTGGACGTGGCCAATCGGCGATTCGAATACGCCACCTGCGAGAGCGTGCCGGCCTTGTTCGCGACGCTCGACGCGTCGCTCGCCTCGGCGCGTGATTTTCTTTCAGGCCTCGATGCCGAACGGGCTCATGCCGTTTGGCGGTTGACGGCGGGCGATCGCGAGCTGGCCTCGATGCCGCGCATCGGCGTGATGCGCACGATGTGTCTCAACCATTGGTACCACCATCGAGGTGAACTCGTCGTCTATCTGCGCTTGCTGAACATTCCGGTGCCGGTGGTCTACGGCCGAAGTGCAGACGAGGGGCCGGGTACCGAGGGACCGCCTGCGTCCTGAGGGACAGAGCCTGGGGGGACAGCCTGGGGGGCAGAGTGTTGACGGCTCTTCAGGCGAATGCTAGTGTTCCCGGAGAACCTCCGGGGAGACACCGTGGCCAAGGCATCTGAGGACCTGCTGCGCGGCACGCTCGACGCGTTGGTCCTGAAGGCGCTCTCGTGGGGACCCCGCCACGGCTATGGCATCGCCGGCTGGATCAAGGACACGTCCCGGGACGCGCTTGCCGTCGAAGATCGCGCGCTTTACCTCGCGCTACACCGTCTCGAGGACCGAGGGTGGGTCGACAGCCATTGGGGCCTCTCTGACCACAACCGGCGTGCCAAGTTCTACCAGCTGACCGCACGCGGGCACGCGCAGCTCCGCGCCGAATCGTCGCGCCTCACACGGTACACGGATGGCCTGTTCCGGGTCTTGAACGCGTCCACGTGGAGTCGCCGCTGATGCCGCACGAGTCTCGTCGCCCGGACCGGCGGCCCGGGACGCATGGGCCCCACGGCCGCGTCGAGCGGGACGTGGAGGACGAGATCACGTTCCACCTCGAGAGCCGCGTCCGCGAGCTCATCAGGCGCGGGCAGCCGGAGGACGCGGCCCGACGACACGCGGAAGCTGAGTTCGGCGACGTGCAGGCGTCGTGCCGCGAGCTGGCGGCGGTGGATCGGCGTCGGCGACGGCGTGAACGCGTCACCCGGTGGATCGACGCGGCTGTGCAGGAAGTCCGGCATTCGGTGCGTTCGCTCCGCCGATCGCCGGCGTTCACGATCCCGGCGACGCTCGCCCTCGCGATCGGGCTCGGATCGAGCGCAGCGACCTTCGCGGTCGTCTACGGGGTGCTGCTCCGCCCCCTTCCCTACGGACATCCCGATCGACTCGTCGGCGCGTGGCACGACCTGCAGGCGTTCGGCATGATGCGCGTGGAACAGACCGTCTCGACGTACTACACGTACCGACAGTTCGCCCACACGATCGAGGGCATCGGCGTCTATCGGGAAGGCGAGGTGAACGTCGCGGCACCCGGGACGGCAGACGAGCCGCAGCGAGTCATCTCCGCCTCGATTTCAGCCACGCTCATGCCCGTGCTCGAGGTGGCGCCGATCGTCGGCCGTGTGTTTACCGAAGCGGACGATCGTCGCGGAGCGCCACCGGTCGTCGTGATCGACGAGGGCTTCTGGCGCGCGCGACTTGGCGCCGACCCCCGCATCATTGGGCGGAGGCTCGACGTCAACGGCGTCAGTCGCGAGATCGTCGGCGTGATGCCGGCCGGTTTCCACTTTCCCGCTGCCCAGACCCAGCTCTGGATACCGATTCAGCTCGACCCGCTCGATCCCCCGAGCGCGGGGTTCGAATACGGCGCCGTTGCGCGACTCAAGTCCGGCGTCACGATCGGCGAGGCCGAGCGAGATTTCGCTACGCTTCTCCCGCGTGCCGCGGAGCTCTTCCCGAAATTCGTCCGAGGCCTTTCGACGCAACACATCATGGACCAGGTGCGCCCGAAGCCCTCGCTCGTCCCGCTCGCTCTGGACATCACCGGCCGAATCGCGGGAACCCTGTGGATGGTCGCAGCCGCCGCGGCTCTGGTGCTGCTCGTCGCCGGCGCCAACGTGGCCAACCTCGCGCTCCTCCGGGCCGATGCGCAGCGTCGAGAAGTGGCGGTCCGCGAGGCTCTGGGCGCCGGACGCGGCCGGATGGTGCTGCACGTGCTCGCCGAATCGGCCGTCCTTGCCGCCGGGGCCGCCGTGGTCGGACTCGGCGCCGCCGCTGTCTCGGTGCGATCGCTGGTGAGCGCCGGTCCGGCCGGCATTCCGCGACTCACTGAGGTGAGCATCGATGCCGGCACCGTCCTCTTCACCCTCGCCGTGACCGCCCTCGTCGCGGTCGGATGCGGGGCCGCTCCGGCGTGGCGCGTCGGCCGCGCGCGTCTCACCTTGCGCGAAGTGGGTCGGGGCGGCACGGCTGGTCGCACCCAGCATCGCCTCCGCGGCGGCCTGGTTGCGGCCCAAATCGCGCTCGGCCTCGTCGTGCTTGCGGGCTCGGGCCTGTTGATGCGTACCTTCGTACGCCTGCACGCCGTCCACCCGGGCTTCGAGCCGGCGCACGTCTCGACCTTCTGGGTGTATGTCCCCGCGGCCCGACTTCAAGACGAGACCGCCGTCGTCGGTTTCTATTCACGGCTCGCCGACCGCGTCGCCGCCGTGCCCGGCGTCGAGGTCGTGGGTCTCACGTCGCGCTTGCCGCTCGAGTTGCACGGCGTGGATCAGAACCCCCTCTATCCCGAGGACGATCCGTCGTACGCGACCAAGCTCCCGCCGCTGCAGCTCTTCACCACGACGAACGGGGACTACTTCCGCGCGATGGGCATCTCCCTTCTGGCGGGCCGGACCTTCGATCGTCTCGAGGCGCAGCGCGAGGGCGATGCGATCGTCTCTCGCGCCACGGCGCAGTTCTTCTGGAAGGACCCGACCGGCAGGGCGGCCTTGGGTCAGCGCTTTCGTCCCTTGCCGACCAGTCGGGTGTACACCGTCATCGGCGTGGTCGGCGACACCCGCGACACCGCGCTCGCTGATCCTCCGAGCCCGGTGGTCTATCTGCCCGAGGCGGCGGAAGCGAACGGTGTCTTCGTGCACACGAAGCGTGCGATGGCTCTGGTCGTGCGCACGGCAGACGAGCGAACGCCGATCGCCCCCGCCGTGCGGCAAGCCGTGCGGGATCTCGATCCGACGCTGCCCACGTTCGATGCCCGGCCGATGACGGCCGTCGTCGGCGCGGCGACGGCGCAGCTTGCCTTCGTCATCCTCATTCTGGGCGGCGCGGCGACGGCGACGCTCGTCCTCGGCGCGGTCGGGCTCTATGGCGCGCTCGCCTACGTCGTCGCCTTGCGCCGGCGCGAGCTGGGCATTCGCCTGGCCCTCGGTGCCTCGCCGCGGGCCGTGGCGGCGGCGATCGTCCAATATGGACTCGCGCTCGCCGGGATCGGGATCGTCGCCGGGCTGGCGATCTTTGCTCTTGCGGCGCGGTTTCTGCGCGCGCAGCTCTTCGGCGTCTCGGCGAACGACCCGCTGACGCTCGGCGGTTCGGCGCTGATGCTCCTCGCGATCGCGCTCGTGGCAAGCTGGGTACCGGCACGGCGGGCGGCACGAGTCGATCCGGCGCACGCTTTACGGGCGGAGTAGTTCACGCCCGTCGCCAGGAACTGCGGGCGCAGCTTCGGCCGGTCGGATCGCCCGGCAGGTTCAGGCCTTCAGGTGTGCTTTCAAGAACCGACCGGTGTGCGAGGCCTTGCACCGAGCAATCGCCTCGGGTGTCCCGGTCGCGACGACTTCCCCGCCGGCGTGACCACCGTCAGGCCCGAGGTCGATCACGTGATCTGCGACCTTGATGACGTCCAAATGGTGTTCGATGATCACCACCGTGTGGCCGGCATCGACCAGCTTGTTCAGCGACTCGAGCAGGCGTTCGATGTCCGCCAGGTGCAATCCCGTCGTCGGCTCGTCGAGGATGTAGATCGTGTGCTTCGCGCGCTGGAGCGTCGACAACTCCGTGGCGATCTTGATCCGCTGCGCCTCGCCCCCTGACAGTGTGGTCGCCGACTGGCCGAGCGTGAGGTAACCCAAGCCGAGATCGGCGAGAACTTTGATCTTCCTTCCGATCGCCGGCTCGGCCGCAAAGAACGCGACGCCCTCCTCCACCGACATGTTCAGGATGTCGTCGATCGTCTTGGCGCGCAGCGTCACCTCGAGGGTCTCGCTGTTGAACCGCGCGCCCTTGCACGCGCCGCACGTCACCTCGACGTCCGGCATGAAATAGAGCTGCGTCGTGATCGCCCCCTCGCCCTGGCACTCCTCGCATCGGCCGCCCTTGACGTTGAAGCTGAAGCGGCCGGGCTGGTACTCGCGCGCCACGGCGAGCGGCGTCCTTGCGAACAGGTCTCGGATCGCGTCGTAGAACCCGATATATGTCGCGGGATTCGACCGGCTGTTGCGACCGATCGGCGACTGGTCGATGTTGACCACCTTCTGCACGTGCTCGAGCCCGTCGATGCCGTCGTGATCGCCTGGCAGGGTGCGCGTGTCGACGAGCCGCTTCCAGAGCGCCTTGTACAGAATGTCCGAGACCAGCGTGCTCTTTCCCGAACCGGAGGCGCCTGTCACCGCGACGAGTTGCCCCAGCGGAAACACGACGGTCAGCGCTTTGAGGTTGTTCTCGCGGGCGCCGCGGACGACCAGCGACTTCCCGTTCCCCTTGCGCCGCGTCCTTGGTGTGACAATGGCGCGCGCGCCTGACAGGTACTGACCGGTCGGCGACACCTTGCTCGCGAGGATGTCCGCGATCGTTCCTTGCACCACAACTCGCCCGCCGTGCACTCCGGGGCCCGGGCCCATCTCGACGACGTGATCGGCGGCGCGAATGGTGTCTTCGTCGTGCTCGACGACGATCACGGTATTACCGATGTCGCGCAGCCGCTCGATCGTCGCGATCATCTTGACGTTGTCCTTGGGGTGGAGCCCGATGCTCGGTTCATCGAGTACGTAGAGCATGCCCATCAGGCCCGAGCCGATCTGGGACGACAGCCGGATGCGCTGCGATTCGCCGCCCGAGAGCGTGCTCGCGCGCCGGTTGAAGCTCAGATAGTCGAGCCCGATGCCGAGGAGCAGGTCCAGCCGGCTGCGAATGTCTTTCAGTACCTGGCGCCCCGCGTCCGCGCCGCGGCCCGTCGTCCTGATAGCGGCCAGGAAATGCTGCAGCTCATCGAAATGAAGCTGGCCCAGTTCGTGGATGTTCCGGCCGTTGATGCGGAACAGCAGGCGGGTGGCGCGCACGCGCGCGCCCTGACACTCGGGACAGGCCCGCTCGACCATCACCTTGTCGAGCCAGTCCTCCATTCGTGAGTTCGCTTCACCACGCTGCCGGTACCGCCGATAGTAGCGCTCGATTCGGCGGGCGATGCCGTGGAAGCCGACTTCCCGTCCGTCTGGGCCGCCGCGAAGCGGCTTCGCGTCGGGCGGTGAGACCATCATGATCTTCGTCGTGCCAAGACCGTACAGGATGGCCTGCCGGGCCGACTCGGGCAGCATTTTCCACGGCGAGTCGAGCGGGAAGTTCAACAACGTCGACAGGCTGAACATCAGCCGGCCGTCCCAGGTGTCCGGGTTGTACTTGAACGCCTCGCGGACGAAGCAGCCGCCGAGGATGCTGCGGTCGGGATCGGGCACGAGCAGATCCGGATGGGTCAACTTGTCCACGCCGAGGCCGCCGCAGGTGCGGCAGGCGCTCTCGGGATTGTTGAACTGGAAGAACGCCGGTCCGATGTCGCCGTACACGAGTCGATGCGTGGCGCTGCACGTGTCCTTGTAAAACCGCTCCGCCGTGGCCCGACTCGCGCCCCGCAGGACTTGAATCTGCATGAGGCCGTCGCCAATCAGCAGCGTGGCGGCGATACCCGCCTTGATCGCCTTCTCGTGCTTGCGCCCGACGATGAAGCGATCGACGATGGCGTCCATTGGCGAGGCCGGCGCCGACCCGCTGCCGCCCGACTCCGATTCTGGTTCGCCGGCCGCGCCATCCCCGGATTCCTGTCTCACGCGGTCGGAGAGATCGACCGGCTCCCCATCGACGATCACGCGCCGGACGCCCTTCTTGCGCAGCTCCGTGTACAGCACCTCGATGTCCTCGCCGTAGGGCGCAAACACGGGCGCCCGCAACTCGATTTCGGCGCCCTCGGGCAGCGACAGGATCGCTTCCAGGATCTGACTCGAGGTCCGGCCAGGTACGGGCTCACCGGTGCGGGGGCAATGCGGCTGTCCGATGGTCGCAAAGAGCAAGTTGAGATAGCTCGCGACGTCGGTCATCGTCCCGACGGTCGACCGCGGGTTGTTCGACAACGTCTTCTGCTCGATGGAGATGACCGGCGAGAGCCCGAAGACGAAGTCGACGTCAGGCTTGGCGACCTGGGACACGAAGCGCTTGGCGAACGTCGAGAGCGACTCCAGGTACCGGCGCTGGCCTTCGGCGTAGATCGTGTCGAAGGCCAGGCTCGACTTCCCGGAGCCGGAGAGGCCGGTGACGACGATGAGCGCGTCGCGGGGGATTTCGACGGAGATGTTCTTGAGGTTGTGGACCCGGGCGCCCTCGACCGCGATGGTCGTGCGCGCAGTCGCGCGTGAAGTCGCTTTCGCCATTTCTACCGACGGGAGGGTACCTCGCCGATGTAAAAGAAGGCTAGCTCCTGGACGTCAATATTGCTAGTTCTGGTGAGCCGCACCGGAGTGGACGCCTTGCCGAGCATCTGCTGATCGGCAAGGTACTCACAGACCGTCGCCACTCCGCTGAGGTTCATGTGACGCGAGAAGTGGTCGTCGAGTTCCCGGGACGAGCGCGCTTCACCCACTTCGCGCAGATGATCCAGCACCGGCCGAAACAGCGCGGCTGCCCGTTGGGCCAGGTAGGCATCGATGGCGTCGAGCGCGCGGCCGACGGCTTCAGGCGTCTTCCGGCTATTGAGCAGCTCGGTGTAGATGACGTCGAACAACGCCGGGTCGAGCTTCGCCGCCTGCGGAATCACCTCGCGGTCCGGCACCAGGCCTCGCGAGATCACTTCGATCTGCGCCAGGGGCGTCGCCGCATAGAGAATCCAGAGGGCGCTGTAGTCGAGATCCCTGCGCGTGACGAACCACTTGCGTGCCTTGTCGATGGGCGGCAGCGCGTGGGAGGCGGCTCGAAAGAGCTGCAGCTCCGTATCCCGGCGCCCGACTTCCTTCAGGCGCTGGCACAGCGCGGCGATTGTCTCATCGTGCGTGTACAGGAGTCGTCCCTTCGACAAAAAGGAATGGATGAACGAGTGCTGCAGCGATCCGTCGACCATCTTGCGGAATTCCGCCCGCGGTACGAGCAGGGCGTGTACGTTGACGCCATCGGCGTACAGGGGCAGGTCCGACGTCTTGAGGTTCCTCCCGTCGACGGTGACGAGCATGAGATCGATATCTGATTTCTCCCACACGACGTCATGGGAGAGACTGCCGCACAGCATCGCGGCCAGAATCGACCGGTCCTGTCTGACGCGGTCGACCAGCGCCTCGAGCGCAGCCGAGAAGCGCTGGTGGACGGTCTGCGGGTCCATGGCGCTCAGCCTCGCGCGTGCACGATGCCGTACTTCAGGTACGCGCACCCGGCTGCGACCTCCCAGGTCTTGCGTCCCATCAGCAGGGTGTCGATCGTCTTCCAGTAGCTGGCCATGATCTCGTTCGCGCCTCTGCTCGGTGGAATCCAGTCGAACGCGCCGTTCTTGTCCGCGATGAATCCGTCGAGCGTGCATGCCGCCCCATAGGTCACTGTCCGCATCGAGTCGTCTCCTCAAACCGCGCCGCGGTAGAATCGCGCCAAGCCTATGAAATCCACCCTGCTACCCGCGTGTCTCCTCGCCGCCGCGACAGCCGCCGGGGCGGCTGCGCAGTCTGCCGACCTCGCTTCTGAAGGCAAGAGCTGGTGGGCGCACATCCAGTATCTCGCGGACGACACACTCGAGGGCCGCAACGTCGGCACGCCGGGGTTCGACAAAGCCGTCGACTACGTCGAAAGCCAGTTTCAGGCCATCGGGCTGAAGCCGGCCGGCACGACCGGATTCCGGCAGCCCGTGAAACTCGAGAGCCGTCTGCTCGTGCCGGACGAGACCACACTCGTGCTGGTTCGCGACGGCCAGGAGGAGCCGCTGGCGCTCGGAGCGGACGCCACCCTCAGCCCCCGAGGCGAGCTCGACGGATCGACGGAGGCGGCGATGGTGTTCATCGGCTACGGCTTGTCGATCCCCGAGGCCGGGTGGGACGACTTCGCGGGACAGGATCTCCATGGCAAGGTCGCGGTGTACGTGAACGCGTTTCCGCCGGTCAAGGTGTCCAACAACGTGAAGTCCCATGTGAATACGGCCGACGAGCGGTGGCTGGCGTTGAAGCACGCCGGCGCGATCGGCGTGGCCACGATTGCCGCACCGCGTCCCCCGGTGGCGCAGGCGAATCCGGCCGCGGCCGCTCCTCCGGCCGGCGCAGCGCCGAGTGCCCCGGCGCCCGGCGGGGGCGGAGCCGGCGGCGGTGGCGGACGTGGAGGTGGGACCCCGCAGCCGCTCATCACGCTGTTCGATCGCGCGTTGAACGATTCGGCTGGCGAGATCGTGGCGATGACGCTCACGCCACACGGCGCCGCGACGGTCCTCGCCGGCAGCGGCCACACGCTGGACGAAATCAACCAGCTCGCCGCTGATAGCAAGCCCCTGCCCCGATTCGCCCTCCCGGGCACGCTGAAGGCTCACGCGACGCTCACGCGCGCCCCGATCGACTCCACCAACCTCGCCGGCCTCGTCGAGGGCTCGGACCCGGCGCTCAAGTCCGAGTACGTCATCATGTCCGCGCACCTGGATCACCTCGGCGTCGGGCGGGCCATCAATGGCGACAGCATCTACAACGGCGCGATGGACAACGCCTCCGGCATCGCCTCGGTGATTGAGACCGCGCGACTCCTGAAAGCGTCCGGCCTCAAGACGAAACGCTCCGTGCTCTTTCTGGCCGTCACGGCGGAAGAGAAGGGCGAGCTCGGATCCCGCTATTTCGCCGACCGCCCGACCGTGCCGTTTCGACAGATCGTCGCCGATCTCAACCTGGACATGTTCCTGCCCTTGTACGCGCTCAAAGTCATCGAAGTCCAGGGGCTCGCCGAATCCTCGCTGGGCGAATCGGCGCGGGCGGCCGCCCAGACGCTCGGTGTGGACGTCCAGACGGATCGAGAGCCCGAACAGAACCGGTTCATCCGCAGCGATCAGTACAGCTTCATCCGCAAGGGAGTGCCGGCGCTGGCCTTCAAGTTCGGATATGAATTCGGCTCGCCTGAAGAGACGATCCGCCGCACCTGGGTGCGCGACGTCTATCACAAGCCGAGCGACGACACGAGCCAGCCCGTGAATCTCGAAGCCGCGGCGCTCTTCGACCGCGTGATCATGACCCTCTTGCAGCGCGTCGCGAACGACGCCGTTCGTCCCACCTGGAACGCGGACAGCTTCTTCAAGCGATTCGCGACGTCCCGGTAGACTTGCGCACCTACTCGCCACGCTGGGGCGTCAGAAGCGCTGATTAATGACTTTCCCGGGATTCATCCGGTTGTCGGGATCGAGCGCGCGCTTGATCGCGCGCATCACGTCGAGACCCGGGCCGTGCTCGCGCTCGAGGTATTTCATCTTCCCATAGCCCACGCCATGCTCGCCGGTGCACGTGCCTCCCATGGCGAGCGCGCGATTCACCATGCGGTCGGATAGATCAGCTGCCTCGGCGAGTTCCGCTTCGCTCGCGGGGTCGAGCATGTACAGGCAATGGAAATTGCCGTCACCCGC
>Ga0070732_10001061_pt1 | contig 15409 bp, 9 predicted proteins | sample Coa_R1_5_FD_66449 | JGI IMG/M metagenome (GOLD analysis project Ga0070732, IMG submission 66449) | Surface soil microbial communities from Centralia Pennsylvania, which are recovering from an underground coalmine fire - Coalmine... | ecosystem: Environmental > Terrestrial > Soil > Unclassified ...
CCGTCGTTTCCGTGAGGCCGTAAGCCTGCAGCACGGGGATGCCCAGCATCATGAAGAATTTCTGCGTCTCGATAGAGAGCGGCGCGGAGCCGCAAATCAGAGCCTTCAATCGCGGGCCGATACTCTTGCGGATCGTTGGGAAAATCGCGGCGTTTGCGAGTGCGAGACAGATCCGGTCACTGAAACTTCCGTCGTTTGTTCCGCGCCCCAGGTACGCGCGCTTTGCTTTGCTAAATGTTGCCGCGATCCATCCGCGACGTTCGCGAATCTGGCCTTCGATTTTGGCACGCACGCGTTCCAGCAGCGTCGGCACATTTAAAAAATAATGCGGCGCCGCGATTCGCATTTCGTCGGCGAGTTTGGTGAGATCCGTTGACAGGGAAATCACGCTATTGCGGGACAGGTAGCTCAGAAGCGAAATCCACGATGCGGCAAAATTGAGCGGCGTCCAATGGAACACCTGATCCGGGGTGTTTTGCGTGCCCATCAATTTATCCAGGCTTGCCGTGGTACAGGAAAGCATGTGATCCACGTTGCCGATGTTCAAAACCACGCCCTTCGGCTCGCCGGATGTTCCAGAGGTGTAGATGATCGTTACGGGATCGCTCGACGAAGACTTCGACGAGTCATAACTAATCGCCCCATCTTGAGCAAAAATCTCTTCAAACAGCGAAATAGGAGGGGTATCTACACCCGCATTCCTCAAGGCGTCGCACAGTTCTTGATTCTCGCAAAGAATTCTTGATGCGCTGCTATCGCGCACCATGGCCGCGAGTTCCGCAGGCGCCTGCCTGACGTAAAGAGGTACGACGATAACGCCATCGGCCATCAGCGCCAGATCCGTTGCCACCCAACGAATGCTGTTCGGGCCGAGCAAGGCGCAGCGATCGCCTTTCTTGAGCCCGCTAGCTCGTATGAAAACTAATGCTTTTGTCATCAGTATCGACAAATCTTTGCCGGACGCCTTTACTATTTCCGTTCCACGAATTTCTTGCAACACGGTCGCGTCGGGGGCGTCATGGAGCCGCTTCAAAATCTTGAACAAGAAGTTCATGCGTCGTAAGCCTCGAGCAGCTTCCGCAGGTTCGGACTCAGCGGCGGCAAATACTCTTCCCAACTAAGTGATCCGCTGCGCAGGGGAAATTCCGGATAGCGCTTAGCCACACATCCTTCGAAGTACATGCCCATGCGCGCCATCAATCTGAGATTCTGCGCCACGGTCCGGCCGATGCCGTCGCGCACGGATTCTTTTTCCCGGCAGAGCTGGTTCAGCCCAGCGAATAGATTCGTTTCGAGATCGGCATCGTCGACCGTAAAAAGCAAATGGCTGTGGCCGCGCTGGCGCATCAAGTTGCGGATTCTTTCGTCCATGGTGATTCCCAGGGACGCGACGCCTGCCGGCATTGACGTGACAATTGCGTGGTACCGCGAGGATGCCATCAAATGACATGCCCGCAAAATGCTCACGATTTCGTACATGTCATATTGATCGGAACAGAAAATCGGTACGCCGCCGCCAACTTGCTCGGCAAAGCGTTCGCAAGCGTTGCGGTCGAGCATCTCCATGCCCACGCACACAAGAAATACAGGACGCTCTTTGCGGAATCGCGCGACAGCTCCGGCGAAGGCGGAAATATATCGCGCGTAGGCGGCATCGACTTCGCGCCCGGACCTGTGAAAATAAATCGAGCGGTAATGACTCTCTTTATACGCGCCCATGATTGTTCGCGCAGCGGCCTTCGCAAGTGACGCTTTTACCGGCCACCAAAATGGATTGATCGGGCAGGCAACAAGCACTGGTGTGTGACCGTCCCATCCCGCATCGCGCAATGCTCTTTCACCGTATTCCGAGCCGCGTGGCTCAAATGTCCATGCCGTGTCCGTGCCGAGTTCGGTGGAGATGCCGAGCTTGCTCAGCAACTCCTGAGACTCTTCGCTCCGCGTTATCACCACGGAATCCTTGCAATAGCGACGGCACATTTTTTCGACAATTGGATCCATGTAACCCGCTTCCGCGCCATATCCAACGGAAAGCCGGTTCTGCGCGGAGGCCAACCCCAGCGAACCGATCATCATCGTTGCCAACGCGTTCGCGAATTTGCTTTTGAACATCGAACCTTCGCAAGCCACCACGCCGTGGTATTGCGGCACTTCGCGATTCAGGAATGGGGGAAACACGTCGGGCAGGCGCACTTGCCGCGTGCCCGCGAAATAGCCGCGGGTCAGATCGAAATTCTGCGTCATTACGCCGAGGTCGATGTTCTCGTCGCCAAGCACGCGCCGCACCTGCCGCAGGATTTCCTCGACGCGCAAATCCGAGCCCGTATTGCGCGCGCCGCAATAGCATGAGAAAAGCAGGCGCAGTTTCTCGCCGGGCCGCCAACTTTTCCCGTGACCCAGCGTCCATGAAAACTTCGCCAGTTCGATGGAACTCGCGACCCAAGCTTCGAGAAACAAATCCATCATCGCGGAATTTCCTCCGAGGCGGACTGCGGAGTGGCGGGCGCGGCTTCCGGCGGCCAGTCTTGATAAGGGTAGGTGAAGTGATTATCGCGCGTGAACTTCAGCAGAGGAAAACAATATTGCGAGAACGGCGCTGGTTTGCGCCCCGTCTCCGCGACCACGCGCGAGTTATCGAACACCGTGTTCCATGTCAAGTAGGGAAGAAACACTTTGAGCAGCGTGGCGAGCTTGCCCGCCTTCCCGAAGCGCCCGGCGAAGAAATTCACCATGCCTGACGTGGAGCGTTCGAGCGCCGGCACGAACACAGGCGCGCTCTTTCCCTGCGCTTCCGCGAGCGAGCGCGTCAATTGCAAATACGTTTCCGAATCGATGCCCGAAGACAAATGATAAATCTCATGCGCAGGCTTGTCTTTCTGATGCAGCCTGGAGATTGCGCTGGCCACGTAGTCGACAGGCACAATGTCCACGCGATCCTCCGGACGAAACGGAAGCGCCGGCAGGCTCGCGAGGAAAACGAACGCTTTCACCATTTCGAATTGGTTCGTCTCCGGGCGGCGGCTGTCGCCGAGAACAATGCTGGGCCGGAAAATGGTCCGCGAAACATGGGGCAAAAGCTCGTTCACCATGTGCTCGCTGAATTTTTTCGTTCGCGCATACGGGTCGTAATCGGAGCGCTCCCAGTCAATCGCCGAATCTTCATGCACCACTTCGCTTTGCCGCTGTCCGGCGACGGCGACCGTGCTGACATGGCTGAAACGCCGCAGTCCGTGGTGGTCGCGCGCGCCCATGGCCAGTTCGATCACTTGCAACGTGCCGCGCAGATTCACGTTCAGGCAGCTTTTTTCCGACTTTCGATTGAGAGAAGCAGCGCAGTGAATAATCGAATCCGTGGTGTGCACCAAGCGCCGGTACTCGCCGTCCGCAAGACCGAATCCTGCGCTTGTCAGGTCGCCGCGAAAAATCCGCATGCGTGAATCGAGGCAGGAGCGAAAGCGCGGGAAATCCATATGGAGCTGCAGGGCGTGCCACAATCGCTCGCGCGCTTCTCGCTCACTTTTCGCGCGCACCAGCAAATTCAGCGGCTCGCCGCTCTCTTCGAGCAGGTTGGCCACGACGTGCGCGCCGATATAGCCGGTTGCTCCGGTAACGAAAATGGCCACAGGTTAGCGTTCTCAGGGTGCCGCTGCGGAGGCAGTTTGCCCGGCCGCGGCGTCGATGATGGGCTGACCTGGGCGCGGCGTTTCTTCGCGATTTCGTGTCTCCACCGGTCGGCCTTCGATGAGAGGATAGCACCACTTTCGCAGCGCCGGAATGTGGACGTTGATCCAATAATCCCACCAGTCGATGGAGCGCGAATCGAAGCCGAAGGTCTGTTTTTCCTCCAGCGGCAATGCCGCCGACAGTTTTTCGACATTCATCGCTTCGAACGTGTGCTCGTGACGCAGAATGAACGGCTCAAACAGATTCACCAGCTTGATGACGCGTTCCAGTTCGCGTTCACGCCGCGCGAACGGCGAGCGGTTGAAGCCCACGCTCGAAACGCCGCGATTGATGGCCTGCACAATGGCTTTTTGCGCCGGAGCGGAAAGCGTTTCGTAGCGCGCTTTTGAAACCGGGATCGCGTCGAATCGGGAACGGAGCCAGTGCTGGAAACCATTTTGCGTGCGGTAGAACTTCCGATGCGCCAGACTGGTCAGTTCAATCGAGCGCCGCATGTTGCACGGATTCGTCACGGATGTAGCGAGGTGGTAGACGGGTTCGTGCTTGCGTTCCATGAGCGCGGCGGCGATCAGCGTCATTCCGCGGGTCACTTGATCAACCGGAATTATGTCCAGGCACTTGCGCTCATTTGTGGGGAGCTGCCGGAAATATGTCCCGAGCAGGTAAGAAAGCGATGCCGATGTGTTGATTCCCTCGTTCCATCCGCGGAATGGTTTTTCGAGCGACGATTCGACAATCGAAGGGCGGACAATCGCGATCGGCAATCCCGCTCCGCGCTTCGCGATCAGGGATTCGGAAATGCCCTTCGTCAGCGTGTAGGTGTTGGGCCAGCCGAGTTCATGCGCGCGTCGCGTACCCGCGTCGGTCAGAGTCTGGCGGAGCCACCTCGTCCGATTCTTGCGAATTTGATTATCAAGAGCGGCGCCGGCCAGGGTTTTTGCGGCGGTGGGCTTTTCGATCGCGGCGCGGCGAAGCTCGTTCGTGACGTTGCCGCTTTCCGCCTGCGCTTCGCTATCGTGAATCACCGCTCGCAGGGCCTGCCATTCTTTTTCCACTTCGAAATCGGGATCATAGCTGGGCGTATAGTTCGGCACGAGTGTCTCGATGATGCGGCCGTCGCGCTCGCCGGCTACATAGCAAGTCGAGAGGTGCAGAAGCGCTGCATGATCTGAGTGGCGGATGAAATCAAGCAGGTGCGCGACGGAATCCACGTTGGCCGCTAGAGCGTCCCGAAGATCGGGATTGAAATCGGTGAGGCCCGAGCTATTAATCACCAGATCCAGTTCCCGCGAGAGCTGCGCGCGAACGGTTTCGTCGAGGCCGAGTCCCTTCGCGCTTAGGTCGCCGTCGAGCACTTCCACCCGCTCAGCGAGGAACGTTTCCCAGTGCGCGCCGTGCTTTTGCGCCAACGGCTCGAAGACAGGCGACTCGTCAACGACTTTGCGGAAACGCTCTGCCGCGGTGGTCGAGCGACGGCTGCGAACCAGCACATGAACTTTCCCAATTTCCGGGACATCGGTCAGCAAACTTGCCAGCCAGACCTTGCCGATGAATCCAGTTGCACCCGCGAGAAGAATTTGTTTTCCGCGCAAGGATTGCCGGACGGAGAGTCCGGTAAGTTTGGTGTCAGGACGGCGATGCACCACGCGAAGGTAATTTTGCGGGGCGGGCCGGGCGGCGGTCAGTACTGCTTCGTCGAGAACTTCCGGGCGTGCGCCGAAGCCCAAATTCTTCGCCAGCATTTCGCGCGGGACCTGTCCATCCGGATTGCCGCCGATCAGCCGCGCCAATGGGCCACGCGGCCGAATCACGGGGTCCAGCAGCCGCCCTGTCGCCAGTTGGTCGCGGAACTCGAGCCGGTTCGAAACCAGCATCCCAACGCCCAAATGCTGCGCCAGTGGGCGCATTACGTGGTCGAGCCCCTGGCTTACCAGCACAATTTCCTTTCCGTTGGCCTGCGCCTTCTTCAATTCGTCGACGCCCTGCTTCTTCAGCGTGGGTTTCAGCAGATACTGGAAATATTCCTCGCCCAGCAGGTCCAGCCGGTCGCGGCTTACGCCGCGCAATACGGTGTGCAGCAAGCGCGTGGCGAACGCGCGATTCGTCAAGTACAGCACGGGACGTGCCAGCGCCAATGTAAACATGCCGCTTCGCCGTGCCCATCGCTCGAGGAAACTCTGCGCGTTCCATGCAAAAAAAGCGACAGGACGCACGGCGGTGAGGTTGAGCAGACTACCTTCGACGCGCCAATAGACGACGTTGTCGCCCAGGTCCGGTCGCAGCCCGAGCCGCGTCGCGCGCCGCGACAATCCGTCGCCACTTCCACGGTTCGCTTCGGGCTGAAATGTGCTTAGGGAATCCATCAAGAGAGCTAGGCCTTATAGGGAAGCTTGAAAATATCACTGTCTATTGCGCGAAGCAAGGACTCCTGGTCTAAGGCCCGCATTTTGTGCTTGATAGGCACCAAGCTTGGCAGAACCTCAGACCGCTGTATTCGCTCGCGCGATGCTCACAATTGCGAATACGTAGAACAAGAACATAAGCGCCAGATAAGCTTTAGCTCTTCGGTTCGCGCCGCGAAATTCATGCCACGCGAACACTCCCCATAGCGCCGCGACCATTGGCGACGATTGGCCGATGGCATAAGAAATTGCCACGCCCGTGAAACTCGCCGCCACCAGGTTAAAAACAGTCCCGACTCCCCATACGACGCCCCCGGCAAGCCCCAGCAAGTGGCCGCTCGCCGGCGCTCGAAAAAAGCCGCCCATCCCAATCGGTTCGCCGACAAGCGGCCTCCGCATCAGATACACATTGAAAATGAAGCACGAAAGCAGCGCGCCCAACGTGAAAAACACGGACGTCGTATACGGTCCAAGCGCAGCGCCTGCCGTCATGGCGTGTGTCATAAACGGCGCCCACAGTCCCATCAGGATTCCAGACACAATGCACACCACAACGCTGTTGCGCGAGACGCTTCGTCCGCCGGTACCAAGAGCCCCGTACGCTTTGCCGTCCATAATTACGGCAATCAGGGCGAACACGACGCCCAGCGCCAGTAGCGCCGCATTTCCCCTTGGTTGCAGCAAGTAGCTCAACACCACGCCCACGACCAGCGCAATTCCAATCGACACGGGAAACGCAAACGCCATGCCAGCCATGTCAATTCCGGCGACCAACAGCACGTTGGCCAGATTGAAAATCGCTCCGCCGACCAGCGCGTAAACCATGTTTCCGCGATCCGCGGTTTCAAGATTCACAACGAAGCTCGACGTCCCGCCGTGCATGCTGCCCATGGTGAATGCGAGGACCAGAGAAATCAGGAAAATGCCAATGGCGTAATCCCAATAGAAGAGTTCAAAACGATAATTCTTCACTCCTTTGTAGGTGTTGGCCCACGATCCCCAGCAAATAGCGCTGGTGATGATCATCAGCAGCGCAGCCGAAAAAGTGTGAGGAGTAAACATCTCGCCCTTTCCCAAACGAGTCCATTTCGCAGAGACGCGCGCCGGCTATCTTTACTTAAACTACAATCCCGCAGCAAGAGCAGGACGCTGCGAGCGAAGCAACGCGATCACGTCGTCGCGCTTGGCCATCGCGCGCGCGCCCACTTTAGTGCAACACAGGGCAGCGCAAGCGTTGGCGAATGCGCCCATGTGTTCGAGATCCCAACCCCGCAGCAGGCCGTAGGAAAGGCCGCCCATGAAGGCGTCGCCCGCGCCGGTCGTATCGGCCACCTTCACGGCGAAAGCTGGAACGTGAACGACCTTGTCCTTGCTGGCGATCATGCAGCCGTTCGCTCCCATGGTGATGGCGACGAGCTTCGGTCCCATCGCCAGCAGCCTTCGCGCCATGCGCTCGTAGTCGTCTTCGCCGGTAAGTTCGAGCGACGCCGCTTTGCAAGGCTTTAGCACGTCGACCAATTTCAGTCCCAGGGTTAGTTCTTCCTGTGTACCCAGGTTTGCCTGGCAGAAAAAACTCGGGGACACGTCGAGATCGAGAAGCACGCGCACGCCCGCATCGCGCGCCACCTGCATCGCTTCGCGCACGGGCGTTATGGGGAGTTGCGAAGCCTCGGTGTGGAAGTGCTTGGCTTTTTTGATATTCGAGGCGAAGCGCGTGTGTACCTGATGCACGCTGATTTTTCCGGTGACGTTTGGAAACATGTATATGCAACGTTCCCCCGCCACGTCCACCGGAATCCAGGTCAGCGATGAAAGCTCACCTTTGACGACTTCGATTCCCGACAAATCCATTTCGTCGTCAGCGAAAGCTTTTTGAATGATTCGCCCGTTGTCGTCGTCGCCGATGAGACCGAGCCATCCGGATTTTACGCCCAGCCGCGCTACTTGCGTCAGATTGTTGGCTGTCACGCCGCCCGCGTGAATTTCCAGCCGCGTGGCATTGATTTTCTCCTCGGGTCCCAGCAACCGCGGCACGATGGCGAAGAAATCCACGGTGCAACTGCCGATTCCGACGACTTCCGCTGCATCACCCACGCCCGGCCTTCTTTCTATTTCGCGCCCGCAACGTTCTCGGCGCGATCGAAGAATGCGCTGCTTATAAATCTCGATGCTTTAAGAGTCAAGCCGAAACAGGTTACAGCATATCGCGCTGAGCCTGGTTTTGCGATTCTCCTGCTGGGATTCTACGGAAGGGAAGGATGATGGTCACCCGGAAAGTGACTTTGCGGCGTCGCCCGCGTCATCAAGTCAATAAATTCCTTCTCAAATTTGGACTTGTCCAGGTCTACGTTGACGGTGACGGGCTGGGCGGGCTGTGTAAGAAGAATGGCAAGTTGAACTGGACATTGGGAGCACACGAATGCCTTGGGTTGGGAATTCGTGTTGGGATGCGAGTTTGCGGGCGGCTTCACATATCCACGGTCAAGAAACGCCATTATGGATGGTTGGTTGCCAGGGAGCCATGCGAGCGTGTCGCCGTAGCTGGCGCCGGGGTCGGTGGAGACGTCGAGGTAGAGTTTTTCGGTGCGCGTAATAATGGAAGGATCGAGCCAGGCGATGGCGGCGAGTTCGTCCCACATGTATTCCTCGTCGGCGTATTTGGCGATGTATCGAGCGGCGGGCGTGGGCGACTTGGCGATTTCGGCGATCATTTGTTTGGTGAGGCGCGTTTTGATGGAGATGTCAACAGGTGTGTCGGTGATTCTGGCCCAGTTGGCTTTGAGCACAGCGTGGGAAGCCTCGGGGTCCATCCAGAAATTGAATTCGCGGCGCGGACTCATGCGAAATTCCGGGTCGGTGCTCTGCGGATTGATGCTGCCACCCATGACGACAAGTTCCTGGGCATCCGAGGCGAAATACGGGTCAATTGTTATGGCAAGCGCTAGATCCGTCAGCGGGCCGGCCGCTACGATGGTCACTTGATGTGGATAGCGATGCACCATGCGGATAAGGAAGTGGGCCGCGTCCTCCGCGGCGGGTTTGGTGTGCGGAGCGCCTTCGACGAGCGGCGGAACTTCAAATGGCCCGTGGAGCTTTTCTCCGTGACCGGGCCAGTTCCATGCACCCTGATAAACGACTTTGCCGTACAGCTTTTCCCAGGCAGAGATGAACTGCGGGGAGTTGTCGATGGGGAAGACCGCACCAGGAACGACGGGAATGTCGGTGCGGCCGATAATTTCAAGCATGCGGAGCGTGTGCGCTACTTCTTCGTCACGCCACTGATCGCCCGTTACGACGGTGATGCCCAGCACTTCCGTCTGCGGGGACTGAATCAGCGCCAAAATCGCCTGCTGGTCCGTCGTAGCGGGCCCGCGCGCGTCCTGGTCGATGATTATTTTTCGCTTCCCCTGCGCATGAACGGGCACAGCAAGAAGCGAAGCCGCGCACAGGAACAGGAAGAATCGAGCCGTGCTCATATCCAAGCCATTCTACGCTTCGGATTTATTTTGCAGCAGGGAAAACAATACAGGCATGATGAGCAACGTGATAAACGTCGAGAGGAATAGCCCGCCAATAACCGCGAGTGCCAACGGCTTTTGCAATTCCGCTCCAGAGCCAAGGCCGAGCGCGAGCGGCAACAGGCCAAACAACGTGGCGAGGGTGGTCATCAAGATTGGCCGGATACGGATTTTGCCGGCCTGCACCAGCGCTTCAAACAGGGGCATTTTGTCTTCTTCCCAGAGTTTGTGCACATATTCAAAAAGGATGATGCCGTTCTTTACCACCAATCCCACCATCAAAATGATGCCCATGAAGGACGAAACGTTCAGCGCCGTGTGCGTCACCAGCAGCATTGCGAATACGCCGACCAGCGACAGCGGCGCGGCTGAAATGATAATGAGCGACGGCGCGAAGGAACGGAACTGGACCACCAGCACGATGAAGATCGCTCCAAGCGCCAAAAACAGCACATACAGCAAATCGTGAAACGCGCTCTGCTGGCTTTCGTATTGCCCGCCGATCTCGTATGTATAACCGACCGGAAGCTGGACTTTGTTCATCACATCCTTCACGTCGTACACCACGCTGCCCAAATCTCGATTCTCGAGTTGCCCGGTCATGGAGATCATCAATCGCTGATTTTCGCGTTCCAACGCGCTCTCGCCCTGCACTCGCTGCACCTTCGCGATGGACGAGAGCTGCACGGTCTGTTTCGACGGCGTCAGAATCGGGAACTGCAGCACGTTGTCGTAATTGAAGCGGAAAGAATCAGGAAAACGCACGCGGATGGGAACTGTGCGGTCGGATTCGCGCAGCTCGCTTTTTGTTACGCCGAGAAGCCCGTCGCTTACCTGCGTCGCGACATCCGCCGGCGTCATGCCCAGCCGTCCCGCGGACGCGGTGTCCACATCGAAGACAATTTCGGGATTGCCTTTCGTCACCGATTTGAAATCCACGAGCCCCTTCACAGCCTGCAGTTTCGGGCCAATTTCGTCCGACAGTTTTTCGAGTTCATTGATATCGTCCCCGAAAAGTTTCACCTCCACCGGCTCCGGTGTGCCTTCCAAGTCTCCGAGCATGTCCTGAAGGATTTGCGAAAACTCCACATCAACGCCGGGAATGTTCTTCTCGATTTGGCCTCGTAAATCGTCCATCACTTCGTTGATGTCGCGCCTCTCCGAGCGCGGCTTCAATTTCACGGTGATATCGCCGGTGTTCTGCTCCGTGACGAACAATCCATTCTCCGCCCCTGTGCGCCGTGAGAACGACTCTGTATCCGGCAACGCCGCCACTCGCTGCTCGATTTTCTGCAAGATTCGATTTGTCTCTTCCAGCGACGTTCCCGGCGGCGTCACGTAATCCAGAATGAACCCGCCCTCGTCCATCTCCGGCAAAAATCCGGTTTCGAGTTTCGTGTAGCAGAGAACCGCGAGCGCCACGCACACCGCCGCCGCGATCACGACGATCAGCCTTCGCCGCAGCGCCCACCGCACGGCCTTTTCATATCCGCGATTCACCGGCGCAATCAGCTTTTCCGAACCGGGACGGTGCGTTTGCGCGGAAAGGAATCGCATCGAAAATAGCGGGATGATCGTCAGCGCGAAAACCAGTGAAAGCAGGACGGAAATGCCCAGCGTCAGGCACAGCGCCTTGAAAAATTCGCCGACGATGCCCTGCAGCAAAGTCAGAGGAAGAAAAACCACTTCGGTCGTGGCCGTCGAGCCGATCACCGCGCCAAGCAACTCCCGCACCCCGGCCTCGGCGGCTTCCGCCGGCGGTTCACCGAGCCCGAGGTGACGGTAGATATTCTCGATGATCACCACCGCGTCGTCGATGATCAGTCCAATGGCAATCGCTATTCCGCCGAGGGACATCAGATTCAGTGTGCCGCCGGTGATCTTCAAGAAATAGAACGTCCCGATCACCGAGAGAGGCAATGACGTGGCCGCAACCAGCGTCGTTCGCCAATCGCGAAGAAATAAATAAAGAATCACCACCGCGAGAAACGCGCCGATGAGGATCGCATCGCGAACATTCTTGATGGACTCGGAAACGAACTCGGCCAGGTCGTAATCGACGGATACATGAAGCGTTTTCGGGATGGCCGAACCGAGATTCTGCGCCATCGCCTTGATCTGTTTGGCGATTTGCAGAATGTCGCCGTCAATTTGACGGGTGATGTTGATTAGGGCCGCCGGTTTTCCGTTGCCGGTGGCGAGCAGTGTCGGATCGGCCACTCCGGTCTGCACCGTGGCAATGTCGCCGACGCGCACGGGGCCTTGATCTTGAATGGCCACAACGGCGTTGCGGATGTCGTCGAGGCTATGAAACTGATCGTCAGTCAGTATTTGATATTGAAGGTAGTCCTTCGGCAGCCGGCCGACCGCGGCCACCTGGTTCGTTTCTGCAATCTGCGTCGCAACGTCATCCAGTGTCAGCCGATGGGACAGCAGTTTTTGCGGGTCCGTGATTACGGAGATTTCGCGGTGGTCGGTCGCTTGCACCTCCACTTGACCCACGCCTTGCACGCGCGTGATCAGCGGCCGTAGGTCATAATAGGCATAATCGTAGAGATCTGCGTCAGGCACGTTGCCGTTCAAAATCAGGCTCAGCACAGGATAGACCGTCGGCGATTCCCATTCCACGTTCACTTCGGTTCCTGGCGGCAGCGATGATTGGACTTCGCTCACCCGGCCCTGCACCAACTGGAGCGCGTATTTCATGTCCATTCCAGGATTGAAGAGCACGCCAACCGAGGCGGCGCCTCGAATCGTCTTCGATCGGACGCGGTTGACGCCTTGCACCGTGCTGACTGATTCCTCGATGGGGCGGGTAACGGTCAGCAACATTGTCTGCGGGGAAAGATCGCCCGAATGCACCAGAATGATGACCCGCGGGAAATCTAGGTAGGGATAGATATTACTGGGAAGTTTGAAGAAGGAATAAACCCCGGCGATCGTGAGGAACGCAGTCAGCAAATAAACCGCATAGCGATTCTTTCGGCAGACTCGAACGATATTCATGACTTGATTTTGACTTTCGTCGTCTCGCCGAGTCCATAGCCGCCCGTCAAAATCACGGTATCCCCATTGTTCACACCCGACAAAATCTCCACGCGATCTTTTGTTTCAATCCCCAGCTTCACTTCCACTGCTTTCGCGGTATCGCCTTCCACTTTGTACACGCGCGTCTGGCCGGAATCGTTGTGGTAAATGGCTTCGGGCGGGACGGTCAGAGCGTTCTGATGCGTTTGCACCGGTACTTGCGCGTTCAAATACATCCCCAATTTCAGCGTGCCGCCAGGATTTGCGATTCGGATGCGCACGTTGCCCACATTTGTCGCCGGGTCCACCGCCGGCGAAATGGCCACGATTCTTCCCTCGAATGTTTTGCCCGCGAACGCGTCACTCGCAATGGGCAGCGTCTCACCAAGATGAATCTTGCCAAGGTCGGCGGCTGGCAAACTGCCCGATAGCTCCACCTCGGCAATATTCGCCACTTCCACAATCGGCTGCGCCGCGGTGCCATCCACTTGCTCGCCGATGCTCGCGAAGCGTTTTGCCACCACGCCATCGAGCGGTGACAGGATTCTCGTCCGCCCCACTTGCAGCTTGGCCGTCGACACGGATGCTTCGGCCTGGTGTTCAGCTGCTTGCGCGACGCTCAACTGTGTCTTCGCATCCTCGAAGTCCTTGCCGGCCGCGATTCCACGCTGGAAAAGCGTTTGGTTCCGGGCCAGGCTCTGCTCCGCATTGTGTACCGTCGCTTGTGCTTGCGCGAGTGTCGCCTCCGCTTGCCGCAACTGATCTTCGAAGGTGTGGCTGTCAATTGTGGCCAGCACTTCGCCCGCGCGCACTCGATCTCCCTCCGCTACATTCAATCCGGTGATCCGTCCGGGAACGAGAGCGCTGACCTTCACGTCCTTGTTGGGCAACGCCACCACATTGCCGCTCACGGTGACATTTTGCTGGATATTCGCGAGCGTCACTTTCGTAACGCTTACTTCCGCTACCATTTGTGACTCATCGGGCCGATCACCGGAGCCCGCGCATCCCGAAAAAAGCATCGTCGGCGCGATCACAAGCACCAGGTTCAGCCCGATTCCCATCCACCGGCATTGTCTTCGCATCATCACTCTGCCCATTCAGTCGAGGGGAGTCCCGACGGTCGCTTCCAATTGCGCAAATGCCTGTTGAACAGCAAGCAAGCTCTGCAAATACTGCTCTCGCACCGCTTGCACGTTTTTCTGCGCGTCAAGTACGGAAAGAATGTTAGCCTTCCCGGCCTGGTAACTCTCCTCCGCCATGCCCTCGAGTTTATCGGCTGCAGGCATAAGCGAATCCTTATACAACCGCGCTTGCGCCTCGCGCGAGTCGAGTTGCAGAAATGCTGATTCGACGTGCCCTTCGACCGCGCGCCGCGTTGCGGTCGCCTGATCTTCCAGCGCCACCAGGCTGGCGTCCGACTCCGCGATCTCTCCCTGGTAACGCATAAAAATCGGCACTTCCATGCTCACCTGGCTTCGTGGCCCGTAGCGAAAATTGTGCGGCGAATTGTAATCCATGCCGAGCGACACGGTAAGATTCGGAATGCGCTCAGCCTGATACAGAGCTCGCTGGCTCTGCTCGATTTTTTCCTGCTGTGAAATCTTGGCGAGGTCCGCGTTCGAGTTGCTGGCGCGCGCAAGCAAACCACTCAAGGACGGCTCTGACGGAAGCCCGTCGAGCGGTGTGGCCAGGTCCCACTCGGTGCTCGGCGGTTCATTCAGCAGCAGATTGAAATCACTCAGCGCCACTTTTTCCTCTTGCTGAGCCACCTGATAGTCCGCCTGCGCCTGCGAAAGCACCAGATCGGCTTGAAAGACTTCCAGTTGCGGCACATCGCCGGTTTCGTATCTTTGCTGGGCAATATCGCGAAGCCGTTTTGCAAGGTTCACCGCATCATTTTTCGCGGCGGTCGCGCCTCGCGCCAGCGCGAGCGCAAAAAACGCATCGCGCACATTTTGACGAGTCAGGCGTTCGAGTGCCGCCACGTCGTCGTCGGTCAAGACGCCTTGTGCGCGCGCCAAATCAATCCGGCGTCCGCGCTTTGATCCCAATTCAAGGGGTATATCGAACCACCAGCCTTCGTGCGGATCGTCGCGCAGAACTGTGACATTGCCCGTCGGATTAGGCCGCTGCCCTGCGATTTTCATTCCCGCAGCCGCGACAGCCCGCTGCGCGCGTGCCGCAATCAGATCCAGGTTCTGCCGGTTGGCCATGTCCAGCGCCTGCGCGAGTGTCAATTTTTCCGGGGCCTGTTGCGCGTACACCGAAATCGTCGCCACGCAAATCAGCATAAGCGCGCCAAGATGCCTCACCGTGGATTTATCTCCTCTGCTGAACCGACGAACGCGGCCAATGACTCTCCCGGTAGCACGAGTAAGCGACGCATCGGCGCGCTCCAGTTTATATGTCTAGGGTCCCTGCAAGCTGAATCGGACATTAATTTTTGTTTAGCTTTCTGACTCGCCGTCCTTGCCATTTCGGGGAAATGAAATGGTGAACGTGGAGCCCGCGCCCGGCCGGCTTGCGCATTCTATAGCTCCGCCCTGCGCGCGCACAATCGCTTGCGCGATGGCAAGGCCAAGCCCGCCGCTGTGAGCCTCGGTCGCATCGTTTTGAGGTACGCGGTAAAAACGCTCGAAGATATGTGGCAAATGTTCTGCCGCGATTCCCACGCCCTGATCTTGAAACCGTACGTTGACGGCGCCGTTTACCGCAGCCATTTCGACGCGGATTTCGCTTTCCTGGCCGGAATACTTCAGCGCGTTATCCAGAAAA
>Ga0070732_10001062_pt1 | contig 15404 bp, 14 predicted proteins | sample Coa_R1_5_FD_66449 | JGI IMG/M metagenome (GOLD analysis project Ga0070732, IMG submission 66449) | Surface soil microbial communities from Centralia Pennsylvania, which are recovering from an underground coalmine fire - Coalmine... | ecosystem: Environmental > Terrestrial > Soil > Unclassified ...
ACTGAGCTACGGGCGCACGATCGAAGAGCCTATCACAGCGTTATGGATCGGCCGCCGGCAGCGGGTTTCTGGCGAAGCACAAATCGTCGACCACGCGGCCGCCGACGAGATGCTCCTGGATGATCCGCTCGGCGTTCTCGGGCGTGACGTTCCGATACCACGCGCCTTCGGGATAGACGACGGCGATGGGGCCGCCGGTGCAGATGCGGAAGCACCGGCAGCGCGTGCGATACGCCGGGCCGTCCGGCCCGGCGAGATTCAACTCCTTCATCCGATGTTTGACGTAGTGCCAGGTCGCATCGCCCTGCTCGGGCGTGGTGCAGTCCGGCCCCGTACACACAAAGAGATGTCGAACGATCTTGCCAACGCCGAAGGCAGCGGCCGCCGCCTCAGGAGTGGTGCGTTCCTTGGCCAACGACGGCCCTCCCCTCCTTGATCCACCCCGAGATGCCCGGAGAGAAATTGATTACCGTAGGATACCCGCGCGAGCGGAGGAGGCTGGCCCCAATGGCTGACCGGCTGCCGCTCTGACACTGGACGACGACCGGCCGGTCCCGCGGAATCTCGCCAAGCCGATCGACCAGGTGCCCCAACGGCACGTGAATCGCGCCGTCGATATGGCCCACGCCCGACCACTCGCCGTCGTTTCTGACATCCACAAGCGTCACGCCACGATTCTTGAGCGATTCGGCGAGGTCCTCCACGCCGACCCGCGCAATGGTCCCGAGCGGCGACCCTGTCGCCGTCCACGCGTCGATGGCTTCGACGCCCACGAAGCCTCGAATCCGGTCGAGACCGATGAGCGCCAGATACCGCACGACGGTCTCCAGGGTGGTCGGCGACGCGACGACGAGCGTGAGGTCGCGGTCGTACGGCAGGAGCCAGCCCGCCCAATTCGTGAAGCTGCCGTTCAAGGGGATATTGACGGTGCCTGGCACGTGGCCCACCGCGAATTCATCCGCGCTGCGGGTGTCGATGACCGGCTCTCCGTCGGCTATCAGGCTCTGGAGATCTTTGGCACGCACACGCGGCGGCGTCGCCCACCGGCCGAGGACGACCGGCCCGTTCTTGTTCATCTGCTTCATGCGAGCGAAGTACGTCGGCGGATCGGGCTGCCCGGACAGCACCGCGCGGACGAAGGCGGCCTCAGACCCGACGCGAAACGCCCAGTTGAACCGCTTCTCGTAACCGAGCGTGCTCTGCGGGATCGCGCTGATGCCCTTGCCGCAGGCCGATCCGGCGCCGTGCCCTGGCCAGATCTGCAGCCAGTCAGGCCTCGATGAAAAGGCCTGGAGACTCCCATACAACGCGCGGGCACTGGACTCCATCGTGCCAGCGATGTGCGCGGCACGCTCGAGGAGATCCGGCCGGCCGACGTCGCCCACGAAAAGAAAGTCGCCCGTCGCGGCGCCGATCGGCTCCTCGGCCGTCGCGCGATCCGTCACCAGAAACGACAGATGCTCCGGCGTGTGGCCGGGCGTGTGCAGCACCTCCAACCGCACGCGCCCGATGTCGACGTGATCGCCGTTCCGCAGGCGACGCACACCCGCCTCGTCAGCGAACGCGTACTTCCACTCCGCATCCCCTTCGTCCGACAGCAGCATCATCGCGCCGGCGCGCGCGGCGAGCTCGCGCGTGCCTGACACGAAGTCGGCGTGGATGTGCGTTTCAGTGACGTGCGTGATTCGGGCGCCCTCGCTCTTGGCCGCGGCCAGGTACGGCTGTACGTCGCGATTCGGATCGATCACGATCGCTTCGCCGGCCTCCGCGCAGCCGATGAGGTAGCTCGTCTGCGCCAGGGTCGGCTCGAAGAAGCGTCTCAGGAACATCGCACAGAGAATACACTCAGGCCCATGCCCCGCTACAAGTTGACGCTCGAATACGCCGGCACCCGCTACAGCGGCTGGCAGGCGCAGAAGAACGCCCGCACGGTGCAGGGCGAGCTCGAGCGCGCCCTCGCGACGGCCTCCGGCGGACCGGTCGACACCTACGGGTCGGGGCGGACGGACGCCGGCGTACACGCCATCGGACAGGTCGCGCATGCCGACTTCGCGCGCGAGGTGCCACCGGCGACGCTCGTCGCGCGCGCGAACGACGCGCTGCCGCACGACATCAACCTTCTCGCGGCCGAGCGGGTCCCGGCACGCTTTCACGCGCGCCACAGCGCCGTGGCGCGGAGCTACCTGTACCAGATCAGCACGCGTCGGTCCGCCTTCGCGAAGCCGTACGTCTGGTGGGTGCGTGAGGCGCTCGATCTCCGCGCCATGCAGGCGGCCACCGTGCCGCTTCTCGGCCTCGGTGACTTCCGCTCGTTCACCGACGTCGACCCAGAGGAGAAGTCCACGCGCGTCCTCGTCTCTTCAATCGTCATCGCGCGCCACGGCGCGTTGGTGCTCGTGCGGGTCGTCGGATCTCACTTTCTCTGGAAAATGGTCCGACGCATGGTCGGCGTGCTTGCGGCCGTCGGCCGCGGCGAGGTCCGGACCGAGGACGTGGCGTCATGGCTGACTCAGGACTCGGGGATTCCGCCGTCGTTGACCGCTCCAGCGTCAGGCCTGTTCCTCGAACACGTCGCGTATGCCGACGCCGAGTTGCCGGCGCTCGCACCGGCTGCCATCTCAATTCTCTAATCTGCTCCCTGGCGGCGTCCGTCTGACATTACGGTACCGTCGCTCCCCTGCGGATTCTCTTCCGACTTGGCCGACCCACCGGCGAGCGGACCCGCATTGGCCGAACCGGGCGGCTCGAACGCCACGGGTACGTGCCTTGCCTTGACTCCACTCGACGCACTGGAGACAGAGCCGTGATCCCCGACGACGCCGAGCACGTGGACGAACCCCAAGTCTGGACTTGCCGCTGGGCGCGGATCGCCGGTCCTGTCGTCAACGGTCGCGCGCGTTCCACGCTCGTCTGGCTCTGCGAGTATCCGTATCGGACGATGATGGCCGAACCGCCTGAGCCCGGCGCCTGCGCCGGCTGTCCGGTGTTCGAAGACTCACTGCGCCGAGGCATGCCCAGCGTGCGGGATCTTCCGCCCGCGGCGGGCTTTTGACGTCTCGCTCTCGGTAACCCCTGGGAAAACCTCCGCAGCACCTGCGGAGAAGTCCGAAGCCGATCGCGACCACACCCGCCGCCGTCCCTGGAATCGACCTGTTTTCACGTCCTCCTTGCCGGTACGGTTCTCGCACCGGGCGCCCTCGTCTAGCGCCAGCTCCCCTGCTTTGGCTTCCTGGCGCGGGGCCTCGGCGTGCCGTCCCACGGGCGTCGAGCGGTCCGTCACATGGAGTCCCACGCGATGCCAGGCCCTCCATGAGCCGCACCGTTCGCGCTGTTGTCGTGCGCCGGGTTGGGCGACGGGGTATCCGGCCTTGACCGGAGGAGACCGACCACGACGTGGCGCGCTCCTGGGTCTACGCGGATTCCCCGGCGCTCGTTTATCTGATCGGCTCACTCCGTTCCGCTCGCGGTATTTGATCGGCGGGGGCCCCTGCACCCCGCCTCGCTCGCTTCTCTCCGTGCGGCCTAGTGGGATCAGGCCTTCTCTGGCTTCGCGGACAAACCGAATTTCTCAATCCGGTACCGGATCTGGTCGCGATGCAATCCGAGCAGCGCCGCCGCGCGCGTCTGGTTGCCGCCGGTGCGTTCGAGCGCCTGCACGACCAGGCTCCTTTCTTCTTCTTCGAGGCGGACGCCTTCGGGCGGCAGCTGGAACGCCGTCTTCGATCCGCCCGCGCGGCGCTGGCCGTGCAGAGTCTCGAAGTCCGAGGCTTGCAGCACCTCGTCCTCCCCGAGGAGCACCGCGCGTTCGACGAGGTTCCTGAGCTCACGCACATTGCCCGGCCAGCCGTACTGCCGCAGCGCCTGCTCGGCCTCCGCGCTGAGCGCGCGCACGGGCCGCCGGAACTCGCGACTGAAGGACTCGATGAAATGCTGAACGAGCCGCGACAGGTCGTCGATACGCGCCCGGAGCGGTGGCACCTCCAGCCGGAGGACATTCAGCCGGTAATACAGGTCGTCGCGGAACTTTCCTTCACGCACCGTCTCTTCGAGGTTGCGGTTCGTCGCCGCAATCACCCGCACATCGACGTGAAGGTCGGCCGACCCCCCGACGCGCCGGAACGTCTTTTCTTCCAGGAACCGAAGCAGCTTGGCCTGGAGCGCCGGCGTCATCTCCGCGATCTCGTCGAGAAACACCGTGCCGTCGTCGGCCTGTTCGAGCAGGCCCCGTCTTTGCGTGTGCGCGTCCGTGAACGCCCCTCGTTCGTGGCCGAAGAGCTCGGATTCCATCAGCGTCTCCGGCAATGCCGAGCACGTGATGTTGAGGAACGGCCGGGCGGCGCGGCCGCTCGAGTAATGAATGACCTTCGCGATCAGATCCTTGCCCGTGCCGCTCTCGCCCGTGATGAGCACGGTCGACCCTGGACTTGTCGCCACCTTGCGCACGAGCGCCTTGACGCGCTGCATCGTGTCACTCTCGCCGATGATCGATGTGACGCCGAACGGCTTTGCGAGCGTGTCACGCAGCGTTCGCAATTCACGTCGCAGCCGCGTCGCTTCGAGCGCGCGCCCGACCCGCACCGAGACGTCATCCAGGTCGAAGGGCTTGGTCAGATACTCGAATGCCCCGGCTTTCATCGCGCCGACGACGATCTCGACGTCCTTGTGGGCCGTGAGCATCAGCACCGGGAGGTCGGGATCCATCTCATGAATCCTTCGCATCACCGCGACGCCGTCGTCGTCGGGCAGGCGGTAATCGAGGAGCAGGGCGTCGACGTGGCCGTCGAGGAGATCGAAGGCCTGCGCGGCCGTGCCCGCTTCGAGGATCTCGTGGCCGTCCAGCCGCAGCCGCTCCGCGAGCGACCAGCGGATGAGCTCTTCGTCATCCACGACGAGGATCTGCCGCGCCGACATCGATCACAGAGTATAGGCTGGACCCGGAAGACCGCTGGCCACGCGCACGGCGGCGACAACCGACGCGACGTCAAAGGGCTTTCTAAGGACGCGCGCGGCGCCTGCCTGGATTGCCGCCGTCGCCGTGGCCTCCGACGACGCCCACGCCGAGAGCACGAGCACGGGGGCATCTGGACGTTCTGACCGCAGGGCGCGCAGCAGGGACAGGTCGACGACGTCCGGCAATCGCAAGTCGAGCACGATCACGAGGGGCTGGCCTTCGAGTGTCGCGAGCGCGGTATGGGCGTCGGCGCCGGTGGCCGCAACCTGAACTCGGTATCCAGCGTCCCTCATCGCCTCGCCCAGCGACCATTGAATCAGAGGTTCGTCGTCGATCACGAGCACCGTGGGGCGTGGGAAGGATCCCCCGGTGATGTGGGTGTATTCCGCCCCACTTGTCATGGGCGGCCGCGCTTCCGGCCCAAAAAAGAATGCTTTCGAACCACCCCGACCTGGGATACAAAGTTCGGGCCAGGGCGGGCGGAGGGTTCGGCATGATTCAGACCGTTCGGCGGCACCTAGGGGTCATCGCGGGGCTCCTCGCGATCGGGCTCTTCGGCGCGAACCTTCTGCTCGGCTACGGCTACTCGCTGAACAGCCTGTACTTCGGCGTCATCCTGCTGGCCTTCTGGTCTCCGAGCAAGAGACTCGCCTTCCGGCTGGCCCTCCTCACGACGACGTGCATCGTCGTCGACACGTTCGCCCGGACTTTTCCCGCGCCCTTTCCGGCGCTCCTGTTCAGCCGGTCGGTGATGATCGCCACGCTCTGGGTCACCGCGGCGCTCGTCCGTCAATACCGCCAGATTGCCGCCGTGCGCCTCGCCGCGGAGGAAGCTCTGCGGCGGTCGTTGAAGAATCTCGAGGACGCCAATCACGCGCTCGACCAGGCGACGATTGTCTTGACCACGGACGTGACCGGAACGATTACCTACGTCAACGACAAGTTCTGTGAGATCTCGAAGTTCCACCGGGACGAACTCATCGGTCACAACCAGCGCGTGATCAACAGCGGCGAGCACTCCGCGGCGTTCTTCGAGGCGATCGGGGAGACGATTCGCCAGGGACAGGTCTGGCGCGGTGAAGTGCAGACGCGGGCGAAGGACGGGTCAGCCTACTGGATCGATGCGACCATCGTCCCGGTGCTCGACGACACACGCAAGCCCTATCAGTTCACCGTGATCAGCTATGACATCACGGAGCGCAAGCGCACCGAATCGGTCGTCCGCGAGCAGGCTTCGTTCGCGCAACTGGGCAAGATGGCCGCGGTCGTCGCACACGAGGTCCGAAATCCGATCGCGGGGATTCGGGGCGCGCTGCAGATTCTCGAACGGCGTCTGCCGGCGACCGGGCCGGAGCAGCGCATCGTGCGGGAGACGGTCGCGCGACTGGATGCGCTGAACGACATCGTGCAGGACATGCTGCTCTTCGCCAGCCCTCGACCGCCCAGGCTAGAGCCCGTGGTCCTCACGACCGTTTTCGAGGAGATCCTGTTGCTCTTCAAGGCCGACCCGCGCTTTGCGGACGTGGATGTCTGGCTCAACGTCGGCGCGGCACGCGTCGAAGCCGACCGGGAGCAACTGAAGCAGGTGCTCCTCAATCTGATGCTGAACAGCGCGCAGGCGATGCACGGGCGCGGGGCGATTCGCGTGTCGGTCCGGTCGCGCGGGGGGAGGCTCGAACTCCACATCGCCGATCAAGGGCCTGGCATCTCGACCGAGGCTCGGACCCGGCTCTTCGAACCGTTCTTCACGACCAAGCATCGCGGCACCGGCCTCGGGCTGGCCACGGCGCGCCGGATCATCGAGGCCCATGGCGGCACGATCGAGCTCACGTCGCCGCCGACGGGCGGCGCGCTTGCGACGATCGCCCTGCGGGCCGCGGCGGCGCCTGTGGCCGTCAGCGCCGGCGCGTAAGGCGCGCGAGCGCGCGCTCGCCCAACAGCCATGATGGCTTCGCCTGACGCTTCAAGCCGAACGGATCAACGGCGTGGGTTTCGAGATGGTGCATGGCCTCGACCAGATCGTCGGTTACCTTGAAAAGATTCAAGTCCGAGGCGGAGACGGCGCCCTCACGGATCATGTTTTCCAGCAAGGCAAGGAGCGGCGCCCAGTACTTGGTGCCGATGAGGACGACCGGGAAGTCGTCGATTTTCCCCGTTTGAATCAGGGTCAGCGCTTCGCCGAGCTCGTCCATCGTACCCAGCCCGCCCGGCAGCACGACGAACGCGTAGGAGTACTTGAACAACAGGACTTTCCGAACGAAGAAGTAGTAGCAGGTCACCCAGCGGTCGAGGTAGGCGTTCGGCTCCTGTTCGTGCGGCAGTTGGATGTTGCACCCAACTGACAGACCGCCGGCGTCACGCGCGCCGCGATTGGCGGCTTCCATCAGTCCCGGACCGCCGCCGGTCATCACGGTAAATCCGAGCTGGCTCACGCGGCGGCCGACGTCGCGCGCCAGGGCATAGTACGGGTGCGATTCGTCGAAGCGCGCGGACCCGAAGATCGTGACGCAGGGCCCGACGAAATGCAGCGCGCGGAAGCCGCGCACGAAATCGAGAATCGCGCGGAACAGGAGCCGGAGCTCCTGGATGCGGGAATGGGGTCCCTCGAGGAGCTGACGTTCCGCACTCCCGGGGTCGGGTTCCGGCGTCTGCCGGGCGCCGGCCGAGACGCCTGGGCCGGCGGGGTCTGCAGGTTCACCGGGCGCGGCCTCGCCGGCCGCTGGAGCGACGGCTGAATGCGAGACCTCCGTCGCCGCGTCACCCACGTGCGACTGGTCCGCGCTCACGGATAGAGCATCCTCGACGTCCATCCGGCGCCGTCGCGCTCGAAGAGCTCACGGTGATGCAGACGGCCTGGCCGCGCCTCCCAAAACTCCATCTGCCTCGGCACGAGCCGAAATCCTGACCAGAACGGGGGCCGAGGCACGGAGACACCCGCGAAGCGCGCTTCGGCGCCGGCGACACTCCGTTCGAGATCGGCACGCGACGGGAGCGTTTCGCTCTGGCGGGACGCCCAGGCACCGATCTGACTGTCGCGAGGACGCGTGACGAAGTACCGGTCGGCCTCATCGTCGGGCATGAGCTCGGTCTCTCCGTCGATGCGGACCTGGCGATCGATCATCGGCCAGAAGACGCAAAGGCTCGCCTCAGGGCGCGCCGACAGTTGGCGCGCCTTGGCGCTGCCGAGGTTGGTGAAGAACGCGAACCCGCGATCGTCGAAATACTGAATCAGGATCATCCGCGCCGACGGGCGGCCGTCGGCGTCGACCGTCGCGAGACACGCGGCCTTGGGATCCATGCCGCCCTTCGCGGCGGCCTCGGCGAGCCAGGATTCGTAGCGCGCGAGAGGATCCGGCACGCTACTTCTGTTTCACCACGGACGACGCGCCCGTGAACCAACGTCTCATGACATACACTCCCTCGGTGCCGATCCCGGCCCCGAAGGAGTCTGGCTCCTTCGCGACCGTCACTTTCTCTTCTTGACACCCAACGCTTCGAGTTCCGACGCCAGGTAGGTACCGGCGTCGGCCGTATGGCCGACCGTTTCGATATGCAGGATCTTGCCATCGGGTCCGATGAAGAACATCCATCGCCTGGCGTACCGTGGCGCATCGGGCCGGTCCGGGTTCACCGGCGGCAACACGCCGTAGGCCTCAGCCACTTTCATCCCGGGATCCGACAGCAACGGGAAGTTCGCCTGTTCCTGTTCGGCAAACGCCTTGTTGTCTTCTGGTTTGTCCACGCTGACCATGAAATAGGCCAGGTCGTAGGACTTGATGATGTCGCCGCTCTCACGGAGCGACCGGCACTCGGCCGTTCAACCACCGGTGAAGGCTTTAGGAAACCACGCGAGCACGACTGTCGTGCCCTTGAGGCCCGCCAACGTATATGTCTTGCCGTCTGAGCCGGGCAGCGAGAAGTCCGGCGCCTGGTCGCCGACCTTCAGCGTTGGGGTCGGCTGCGGTTGCTGGGCCGCCGTCACAGCTGCGAGGGCGAGGCACGCGACGGACATACAGAGCCACTGCTTCATGATTCTGGACTCCTCAGGTAAGGAGTGTATCAAAGGGAGGCTCGAAGTCGGGAAGGCTGGGAGGCTGGAAGCCCGGAAGTAAGATCTAATCCGCCGTGCCCTCCAACTTCGCCGGGCGTATCGCGGAAGCCGCGGCGCGGCTGCCGGCGCACGTCGCCATCGAGCGGGTGACGTCGAACGGCGTCGAGACGACTCTGTACGGCGCGCTCGCCGAGGATGCGCGTCGATTTGGCGGCTGGCTGGCGGCGAGCGGATTCGCGCGCGGCGACCGGGCTGCCCTGCTCGCCGACAACAGCGCCAATTGGATCGCGGCCTACCTGGGCATCCTGTGGCTCGGTGGCATCGCTGTGCCGCTTGACACGGCCTACAAGGCCGCCCAGGTCAGCACCGTTCTCCGCAGCAGCGGCGCGCGGGTGCTGTTCACCACCGCGCGCTATTTCGAGACCGCGCGGACGGCTGCGGCGGGCATGCCAGCGGGCGCCGCGATCGCGCTCGTCCTGATTGAGGCGGACCCTCCCGGCATTCGCGGGCCAGACGACGTGCGACGGGCCGTGCCGCTCGATGCGCCGGCCGACGTCAGGCCTGGCGATGGGGCGGTCATGCTGTACACGTCCGGGACGACTGCCGATCCGAAAGGCGTCGTGCTGACTCATGCCAATCTCGACGCCGAACGCGGCGCCATGCTGGCGGTCATCAACGCCTCCGACCGCGACGCTGTGCTCGGCGTGCTGCCGCTCTTCCATGCGCTCGCCCAGGTGGCGAACCTGCTTCTGCCGCTCGCCGTCGGCGCGCGTGTCGTCTTCCTCGAGACGGTGAGTTCGACCTCGCTCCTCGAGGCGCTCGGCGCCAGAGGCATCACGATCTTCGCGTGCGTGCCGCAGTTCTTCTATCTCATCCACCAGCGGGTGACGTCTGAGGTCGCGAAGGGCGGCCGGATGCGCGTGGGTCTCTTCCGGGCGTTGCTCACGACGAACCGGATCTGCCGCGATCGGCTCGGCTGGAATCCCGGCCGCCGATGGTTCGCGCGCGTGCACGCCCGGCTCGGCGCGTCGATGCGCATTCTCATCACCGGGGGCTCGCGATTCGACGAGGCGATCGGCGGAGACCTGTACGCGCTCGGCTTCACGATCCTGAACGCATACGGTTTGACGGAAACATCGGGCGGCGCCACGGTTCAGCGGCCCGGCGACCGCTTCACGACATCGGTGGGCCAGCCGCTTCCTGGCGTCGACATCACGATCGGTCCGACGGAGGTCGAAGGTTCAGACGATGGGGGGGACGGGGAGATTCTCATTCGCGGTCCCATCGTCATGCGCGAGTACTTCGGTCGGCCCGATGCCACCCGCGAGGCCATCGACGCGGAGGGTTGGCTGCACACCGGCGATCTCGGCCGGCTCGACACGGGCGGCCGGCTCTATGTCACGGGCCGTAAGAAGGAGATCATCGTGCTCAGCTCGGGGAAGAACCTGTACCCCGAGGAGATCGAAGCGCACTACCGGCAATCGCCGTTCATCGCCGAGGTGTCCGTGCTCGGCCTCGCGCGGCCGGGCGAACCGTCCGCCGAGCGACTGCACGCCGTCATCGTCCCGAACGCCGACGCCCTCCGCGCGCGCGGGATCGTCAACGTCGGCGACAGCATCCGCTTCGAGGTCGAGACGTGGTCGGCGTCCCTGCCTGCGCACAAGCGCATTCTGGGCTATGACATCTCGACCGAGCCGCTGCCGCGGACGACCACCGGCAAGCTGAGGCGGCACGAGATCGAGCGGCAGGCGCGCGCGCGCGCGGACGCGAAGGCCGCGCGCGCCGAGCGGCCGATCGAGGCCGCCGATCGAACCTGGCTGGCCGAGGAGCGGACCCAGGCGCTCATCGAGGTCATCGCCCAGCGCGTCAACCGGACGGCGATCCACCCCGCCGACAATCTCGAGCTGGACCTCGGCCTCGACTCGATGGAGCGCGTCGAGCTGCTGACGATGCTGGAGCGACAGGCGGGCACAGCGGTGACGCCAGAGGCGCGCTCGACGATCTTCACGGTGCGCCAGCTCGTCGACGCGGTGCTGGCGGGCGCGCCCGGGCGGGCGACCGAGGCCGGCGAACCCGCCTGGGCGACGATCCTGGCCGGCCCGCCAGACGCCGACCTCGAGCGGCTACTCCGGCGACGGCGGCGCGGGATCGCGATCGTCTTCTTCGTGACGCTGCGGATCTGGCTGGCCGTGCTGCGCCTGTTCGTCAGAGTGCGCGTCACCGGCCGCGGGCGTGTCCCTGGTCAAGGCGCCTGTCTGCTGTGCCCCAATCACCAGACATTCGTCGACGGATTCTTTCTGGCGGCCACGCTGCCGGTCGCGGCGCTCGAGCGCACGTTCTATGTCGGAGCGTCGGAACTATTCGAGTCACGGGCGTCGCGGGCCTTCGCCCGGCTGATCAACCTCGTGCCGATCGATCCTGACGCGCACCTGGTCGACGCGATGCGCGCAGGAGCCGCGGGCCTGCGCCTGGGCGGGATGCTGATGCTGTTCCCCGAAGGCGAACGGTCGATTGACGGCGAGCTAAAGCGCTTTCGAAAAGGCGCGGCCATCCTCGCAAGCGCGGTCGGTGTGCCGATCGTGCCCGTCGGCTTGACCGGGTTCTATCCGCTGTGGCCACGCACTCAGCCGATTCAGTGGCGGGCGTTCTGGCCGCCGCGGCGGCGAGAGGTCACGATTGCTTTCGGCGAGCCGCTGCATGTCGAGGCTGGGCACGAGGAGGCGGGGACGGAGGACGTGCGGACGGCGGTCGAACGCCTATTGACCGCGACTTGAGGCCACTCGCGAATCAGCGAATGGGTGAATCGCGGATAAAGGAACGGACTAGCGCCCCAGCAAGTGCCGGGCGGCGATTTGCGCCTTGCGGCGACGGCGCGCGAGTTCGGCGTACAGGTCCTTCTGCAACAGCCGCAACGTCAGGCGCGGTTCGGGCCGCTCGTGGGTGACAAGCGGCGCGTGCTGGTCATCCTCCAGGACGAGTTGCCGGGCTGCGGTGCCGTCGAAATGCATCTGGGTGCCCATGGTGTCCCCTCCCCTTCCCCTTAGTAGCACGAGGATATGCATAAGGCGTGACAGGTCTGGTCAGGCCAGAAATCGGCCGAAATCCCGCCACACTTGGCTACAGGGCTGTTCCAGGGCTGTACTAGGGTGGATGCACTAGGTAAAATCCGACACACCCCATGCGCAACGCCGAGGTCGTCCGGCAATGGCAGATCCTGCGAGAAGTCGAGTCCCAGCGGACGGGCGTGACCATCCACGACCTGGCACGCCTCGTTTCCGTGTCGACGCGCACCATCCGACGGGATCTGCAGGCCTTGCAAGAGGCCGGCTTCGCCATCTACGACGAAGGCGACGAGCACGAAACGAAGCGCTGGCGGCTCGACGCGCAGCCATTTCGCGCGGTGCAAGACGGCCTATCGGTCACCGACGTTGCCGCGCTCTATCTCAGCCGATCGGTGGTCGAGTCGCTGCCAGGTTGGCCGCTCGCCGACGAGCTCGGCGCGGCGTTCGCCAAGATCGAACGCGCGCTGAACCCTCGCGTGCGCGACTTCCTCGCCACCCTGCCGCAAGTGCTCTCGGCGAAAACCGGACCGCGGGCTGCGAAGGCCTCCGATCGCCTGGTCGACGTCACGCGACGTCTCTTCGAGGCCACACGCGAGCGGCGGGTTGTCGTGATGCAGTATTTCTCGGCCCAGAGCAATCGCGCGAAGTCGTATCGCGTGGAGCCCTACCGGCTCGCGCTTGCCCACGGCGGCGTCTACGTCGTCGCGTGGGTGCCGCAGTACGGGGCGTTCCGCACCTTCGCGGCGGATCGCGTCGAGCGCCTGTCGGTGACCGAAGACACCTTCCGGCGCACGCGGGAGTTGCCGGCCGATCTGTTCGGCGCGTCCCTGGGCGTGTTCTCGGGCGAGCCCGAGGCGATCGAGCTGGAGTTCGACTCCCGGCTCGCGCCCTTCGTGCGCGGCCGCGTCTGGCACGACTCCCAAACGATCCAGAGCCTGCCCGATGGCCGTCTGCGCATGAGCCTGGAGGTCTCGAACGACTGGGCGCTGCGCAGTTGGCTGCTCGGATTCGGCGCAGGCGTTCGCGTGATCTCGCCGGTCGCCCTGGCCGACGCGATCGCGGACGAGCATCGCCGCGCCCTAGGCGATTCTACAAATGGGGCAATGGGTGAATGAGGCAGTGCGTGAATGGGACGATGGGTGAATGGCTACTCCGCCTTGCCTAAGGCTTTGAGCAACGCGCGCACGGCGGCGTCGAGCTGGGCATCGGTGCCGGCCAGCGTCTCGCCAATCGGCCGGCTCACGTCGACGTCGACCGGGCGCGGGTGTCCTTCCATCTCAGTGTTGTCGGCCGCCTTGACGCGCATGTGAGGCAACCGGAAGGTCGAGCCGTCCATGAGCTGCACGTCCCACGTATAGATGATCCAGCCGGCTGTGGGCTCGCCGACGACGGGGCCGAGCCTCAAGGCGCGGTAGCCCTCGGTGAAGTCCTCGGCGTCTGAGAGCGAGTGCTGGTTCGTGACGAGCGCGGTCGGAAGCTCGAGCGCGCGCTGCCCGAGGACGGATCGGGCCGGCGCTTCGGGGACGCCGCGGCTCGACATACGCAAATACGGCCGCCGCGCGAAGACGTCGAGCGCATAGGCGTTCACAAATCCCCCGCTGTTGTTCCGGATGTCCACGATGACGCCGTCGCGTGCGTGGTTGTCAGCATCGAGATCCAGATACAGCTGGTCAAGCGCGGCCGCGCTCATGTTGATCATGTGGACGTAGCCGAGCCGTCCGCCACTGACCTTGAGCACATACTCGCGATTCGCTTCGACCCACGCCCGATAGATCAAGGCCTTCTCGGCCGCCTGTGACGTCGGCCGCACGACGACGTCGCGCGGCGGCGCCGATCCGGTCGTCACCCCGAGGACGACGCGGTGGTCGATGGTGTTGGCGAGCAGCAACTCGAGATTGACGCCGGCCGTGGGGCGGCCGTCTACGGAGACGATCACGTCGCCCTTTGCAAGGCCCGTCGCGAGCGCGGCCGGTCCGAGCGGGATAATCTCTTGAATCGTCAACCGGCCCGTCGCTTCATAGACGGCTCGATCGAAGCGCAGGCCGAGATGCCCCACGACCGCCGCCGGACCCGGCGCGCTCGCGCCAAGGTGGGACGCATTCAGGTCACCAATCATCAAGAGGAACAACCGGCGCATCTCATCAGGCGTCGAGGCCGCGGCGACGTGCGCGCCGTACACCTGCCGCGAGCGCTCCCAATCGACGCCGTGAAAGGCCGCGTCATAGAAGTTGTCCCGCATCAGGGTCCAGGCCTGCGTGAAGATCGCGGATCGTTCCGTCGAAAACTCGACAGTCATCTCCGCCGTCACCGCGAGCGGCCGGGCCTCGCGGCGCTCCACGGACACGATGTTGATGCGTCCGCCGTCGAGGTAGTAGACCTCCTTGCCGTCCGCGGTGAACTGCGGGTCGGCCTTCGGTCCGGTCGTCGTCGTCAACTGTCGCGCCACCGGCCGCTCGGTCGCCAGGTCGTCGAGCGAGTAGGCGTACAGATTCGACTGGCCGGCCGACGATGCCACGATGCAGACGGTCTTGGAGTCGGGACTGATCACGACCCGATTGACGTCGAGCCCGATGGGCAGAAGCGACAGACGATCGCGGATGCCGTCGAACACGACTTCGTGTGTCGGCGCGATCACCGGAGTCGCCGCTCCTGGAGCTATCGGCGCGGCCGGGGCAGCCGGCGCGCTGGGGATCGCGGGCGTCGCGGGACTCGGGCTCGAAAACAGGTCGCGGAAGAGGTCCTCGCGGAAGCGCGGCGCATGGGGCGTGAGATCCACACGTGCGAGCTGGCCGTTCTCGGTCCGCTGGCGGGTGTCGAAGAGCAGGAAGGCTCCGTCATGGCTCCAGGCGATGGCATTCGTGAACACGTTGGCCAGGAAGCTCACGGGCCGTGGAGCGCCGCCGGCGATGGGGACGAGCTCGACATTGGTGAAGGCCTTCGTCCCAATGGCGAAGAGAGCGATCCACTGGCCATCAGGCGACCAGACGGGATCCGGTGAGTCGATGGTGTCGGCAAACACGCCGGTTGCGAGGACCCGGTCCTGCTTCGACGTCAGATCGAGAACGTGCAACGTCCGTCGGTCCCGGAGGTACGCCAGCGTCTTGCCATCGGGCGAGAACCGCGGCGAGAGATCCGCGCCATCGCCGGTGGTCAGCGGCGTCTCGGTGTTCGTGGCGAAGTCGTAGAGATAGATCTGCTGGCCCCGGCCACGAGCGGAGACATAGACGAGGCGCCGGCTATCGGGTGCCCAGGCCGGCTGCGACTCGATGGCGTCGGTGGACGTCACGCGCGTCGCATCGCCCCCGTCCTTGGCGGAGGCCGCGAACACGTCACCGCGCGC
>Ga0070732_10001063_pt1 | contig 15400 bp, 21 predicted proteins | sample Coa_R1_5_FD_66449 | JGI IMG/M metagenome (GOLD analysis project Ga0070732, IMG submission 66449) | Surface soil microbial communities from Centralia Pennsylvania, which are recovering from an underground coalmine fire - Coalmine... | ecosystem: Environmental > Terrestrial > Soil > Unclassified ...
ACCATAGATGAAATCTTGGACGCCGCTGACCGCAAAATGTACGAACAGAAGAACACACGCCCAATTCTCGTTAAATAATCCTAACGCCGCACCATTTACAAAATGGCTGTTGAGTTTGTAGGTTTTGGCGGCATGCAAGGACATTGCTTAACTCACGCTCTGCACACTGCTTGTTCTTGTGATCCGAAGTGCGGTTACACGTGGCGCATAGCCATGTTTGCGTGCAGCATTCCACTCGATCTCATGTCTATTAATGGTCAGAGAAGAAAATCCCGCCAACACGCCAATCGAACGAGCTCACCCATTTGTTATCGCTTCCGGAATCTTTGGGGGCGGTGGTTACTTTCTGATCGCCTTGGGGGCTGATGGACGTGAACAGCTCGAAGTTAGTCTGGAATGTTGAGCGCGTACGCGCAGATTAACATTGCGCTAGGAGCGCGCGTGCTCGTCCCAGATGTCGAAGGCATAAAAGAAAGGCTCAGCACGCCGGAATAGTAGGTCTCGGAACTGCGGCTTGACGTGAGAGTCGAGGCAGACGATCTCACCATCGAGTACGCAGCGGCGGCCCTTCAGGTCGCGGCTAATCCATCGCATAGGCCGGGGAAGCTTTTGAGCTTGTTCCCGTTTCACGATACTAGACGGACGCCGTCGCTGTCCGAATACAGCAGCGAACGGAAACCGTCCCACAGATTTGGATCTCTTCCCGGTTCGCTCCATCGCTTCCAGACAGCGGCTCTGTTAATTCATTAGTGAAGTGCCCCCAGAATGCGACCTGCAGAATGCCGGACTTGTTTTCGCTTCGAGCATAAACTAGACCGCATCGGAGCGAGGATTGCTCGAACGGCGAATCGGAGATTCAAGAATCCACAAGCTAAGCTCGGAGCTTTGAACAAGGCTCAAGATTTGCGGAATAGCACGATGGCTGAATATAAACATCATTTGGACTCGCATCGATTGAGAGAAGCAGAAGGTGAGAAATCTTGCAATTGAAGGGAACTGGTGGTGGGGACGAAGGCAGGCGATGTTAGGCGATTCTCACTGGCCGTTTACCATGCTGAGCTTTCTCGTGAAAGCATTCAATGTCTCGCAACGATCCTCCATCCCGCAGCAACTTTTGCTACAGATGACGCTCATTTGTTGTTGCCACCGAATGCTCCGCGCAGACCTGAGTACCGCAATCCGAGCACCCGCCTGAAGCTGGTCGGCCACATGGATACGCCTGACCGCCGTCAGCAGACGCGAGTTCCATAATTCCACAATGCATAAGCTCAGTAATTCTACGCTGAATTGTGCCCAGCTTCGGTTCGAAAGGCTCCCAACGTCCGACTCACGTTTTGGATCACATTGCCTGCCTTCTTCTCTCGCTGAGCAGACACACTGGAACGATTCAGTTCGAAAGTTGTAGATTATCGTGATCTTCAGACGTTTCGGATGGCGTCGATGAGAGCCTCCGGCCCATCAACACCGTAGACGAAAACGTCAGCAAACTCAGGCTCGCTCTTTTCGTTCGTGATCGTGACGATTCGACCATCAGGACAATTTGTGCGGAAGCTCTGGGCCAACCGTTTCCGCATCAGCAGTGGCAAAGAGTAACAAAACAGCAAAACGCCGCAATGTCCGCGTTCAATGTGTGCTACTCCCTCTTTCGGATCAGTCGTTGTCAGTACGTCAAATCCTGCATGTCTTAAAACGGCTTCACGTAGCCAAAGCAATTCTGGGAGAGAACCGACAGATAATATTTTGTGCTTTGCGGCCTTTCGCGCTGGGCTTCCCGCTTGTTCGGGCTGGATGAGCTTCACAGCGCGTTTGCGTCTTGCCATGTCACGATGTGTTTTTGACCCCGCGGTCTGGTTCGCGCTGCTTAAGTCGTCGGTCTTTCTCTTCCAACAGCTTGTTCAACTTTTCCACGAGAGTTGAAAACCGCGTGGGGTCTTGCTCAATAGCAATCTGCTCGCAAAGCCGTTGCCATTGCTCTTTGTGCTCTTGCATAGCCTTTCCTTACGGTAAGCGATAAATCCGGGGATGGCACTTTCAAAAGGCTATGAATCCGCCTGAGCGAATGACGCTCTATACCGGGAATGATACACCTTTTCAGGGCAGCAAAAAAAGGAAAGCGAGGCCACTGCGTGCGTGGAAAGGAGCCGCCGTTCGGGCGATGTGAACAGCGGCTCTACCCCCTCGAATCGTGGAACCGGGGAAGGACTGCACCGAATTGTACGCCTGAAGCGAGATCCGATACGAATCTTTTCACAGCAGATTTGTTCAGCGTGAATATCGCGGGACAGTTCGCTTCGCACGAATTGCAGCGATTTCGTTCTGCAGGGCTTCGACTCGCAAACGAAGATTCTGCATCTTATCTCTATTCTGTTGGCGTAATTTGTGATTCTTTTGGCGCAATTCTCGGCTGCACTTAATTATGCCCGGAGCCGAATGGTTGCGCCATGACATGCCGTGATCCAACCACGATTCAAGCTCGGTAGAAACTGCAGCGACGTGGCTACGTAGACCCGGAACAGGTCTTTTGACCGGCAGCCCATTGCGCTCCCAACGTTGTGCTGTCCGTATGCTACTGCCCATGTGTTGAGCAATGGCCTTCCAGCCGCTCAGAATCACAGGAACATTCTACTCCGCGCTGTCATTGCACGGTACCGGTCGGGGGCGGCGTGACGAAACCACCACCTTTTTTGAACTCTGCCATAGCCTTGTCCAGCATAGCTTTGACTCCAGCTAGATCGCTTGCATCTAGCGCGTCACGCGCTCCGCCAAGACAAGCCGCCAACGTCGCCGCCAGTTGCGCCATTTTCTGCAGCTTGTCCTTTTCGATACCACTCCCACTAAGGACTTCATTACCTGCTAACGCTTGTTTCGCTCCAGCTCCGAGCATCTGCTTAGCGACTTTAATCCTCTCGACCCTATATGCCGGACCGCCTGTGTTCTGCTGAATGTAATCCTCAAGAATTCCAGTCAGCATCGGAGCGTAGCCTTTGGCAATTTTACCGATCTGCATTAAGTTGTGTGTTGGTGTAAAAGACTCATCGCTGGTGATTGCATTGATGACTTCGAGAATGTTTCGGGCCATGGCTCCTCAACCCGCGTGGGAATCGTTGATAAAAAAGAGCAGGTCAGTTCTGCTCTACGATCTTCCGCATCTTTCGCAGTATCTCAGCCACACGGATGATGCGATGAGCAATAGCGTCTAATTCGGTACGCTCTTCACATGCAAAAACGGCAGCATCCCATGCTTTGAGCGCAGCGAGTTCATTTCGGAGTTGCTGCAGCACAAAGCTATTGTACGCGCTTGGGTTTGGGAAACAGAGCAACGTGCGCTGTTTCGGGTTGTTTGGGTTCGAGCGCGAGAGAAATCTTCGGAGCAGCACGTCGGCGCTGAGTGCGTTTCTCGATATGAACATTTGGGAAGACGAATTTCCGCAGAACGTTCAGGTAGCGAGTCCCTCGCACAGACCGGGGAAGAAAGGTGCACGGGCGCGGCTCAGGGCCACTGGTTTTCGCTCGCTGGGCCTCGCCCAGCTTCGCCTCAAAATCGCGGAGGATCTTCTCGTCGCCGAAATCGTTCAGCGCCATGTAGCTGACTTGAGCGGGAAGCTCTTTGTATTCGAAGGGCCCCTGTTTTGGCGAGGAAAGGGCGGCGTGATTCTTCGAGCCGTTGCGGGTCGGCGTGAATTCAATAATATTTCCGTGAAGGTCGACGATTTCAGTCTGGAACAAGAAAGCTATAAATTTTGCGAAGCGACGCAACGTTTGAGCTGCCGGTCGCGCCAGGCGCGAGGAATTCGTACTCGCCAGGCTCCAACGAAGCGAACGGAATCTTATACGTCCGCAGGTGCAACCTTCTCATATTTGAATTGCACAGCGTTCATCAGCGCACCTCCAGAGACGTGAAGGATGCCACCAGTCACCGCACGAAACTCTCTGCGGTTGCCTTTGTCCCAAAGCCGAAGAAGCTGGTACGCGGAAGCGGAATTTCCATCTGGGCAGCGAATATAGAATTGTAGCGGTCCACCTTGACGTGGAAACCACACGATTAGCTCACTGTGCGGACCTGGAACTGTGCCGTTGATATGGCCTTTGTCGAGACCAGAGTGGCAGTGCGCTTGAGAACTCCACCTGAACGCCAGTTCACGATTTCAGGTTCAATCGTGACGAACTTGTCATGCTGCACTAGGAAAACGCCTATGTCATCCGGTAATTTTGAAGGGCCGGGTTCATGTTGCACAGTTTGCTCGACGACTGCTGGTGCTGGCGCTCGTTCCTCTGCCGTTTCTTGTCAGTCGCCTTCTCAATTGCTGGTCTATTTCTCCCAGAAGCGGAGGACAGCATAGCGTTGATGACTTGCTCGCTGGCTCCTGCGTTCTTCAGACGTACAAGAGCCTGCACGGATACATCAAAGTCCGTGCGACTTGTCTGGATCGTCTTCACAATCGTGCATCGCTGCATGACCGATCCCCTGAATCGTCAAACATCATTCACGTATGACCAAACTGGCAATGTGATCAGTGTCACCCGACTCGCCGGGACCGCCAACGCGGTAACCACTAATTTGTCGTACGTCCCAAACTTTTACCGTCTGACGGGCGTCAGCGCGCCCGGTGCCGATGACGTACGCGCCGACCTCACGTGCGAGCTGGCTCGCCATCGAACCGACTACGCCGGCCGCACCGTGCACGAGGACGCTCTGCCCCGCACGAAGGCGGCCGTGCTCGAATAGCCCTTGCCACGCGGTCAAGCCCGGCATCACCAGTGCCGCACCAACGGTAAAGTCAACATCGCCCGGCAGCGGTGTGAGGTCGCGTGCCTCGACGGCCACATACTCAGCCAGCGTGCCATCGCGATACCAGTCCGTGAGGCCGAACACCCGCTGTCCAATCGACAGCCCCGTCGTGCCATAGCCGAGGGCGGTGACCACTCCGGCCATTTCGTGTCCGGGGATTGAAGGCGTCCGGTCACGGGCGGCACGATCAGTCCAGGTCGAGGGCCATGTCAGCTCATCCCCGGTGAATCCCGAGGCATGAATCTGAACACCGACGTCGTTTATCGCAGCCTGCGGCTCGGGCCGCTCCACCAGCTTTACCCCGGCCGTTCCCGCAGCTTGATCCGTCACCACAATCGCCTTCATCGGTCACCTCCTTGTGTCGAGTTATCGCCTGCACGGTAGTCGATCCACCTTTTGTCCCAGGACGGATTATCGGATAGAAACGGAGGACTTCGGTAAACAGTGGACGTGACATGGGTCAGTCAGAATCTTCGCCCCATCAAAGTCGATCAGGACGCTGGAATGTGCGATGCGGGTAACTCGTGATCGTGGGCACACGTTCCTCTCCCGTTGTTTCGATAGTTCGGATGCACAAGGTGGGAATGAGTTTTCCCCGAGTTTGCGCATGGCGGAAGCGAGTCATGGCGGTCGCTGTGCCGCTGCACGTTTCAGAACTCTAAAGAGTGCAAACGTTCAAGTAGCAGGTAAGCTCAGGCAAAAAGTCTAGTTTCAGGTATGGTGAAGGCTTCCATGCAGGATCGGAGAGATTCGAGCACGGCTGTCTGGGATCGAAATAGTCCCACGCAGTGAAGTACCACTCGTTGTGCTCGCGAACCGCACGAACTCCAACGGCAATACGCTCGGGCTCTTTGAGTCCGCTTGGAAACATACCGCACCCGTAAACATTCAATTCCCCATCCGAAATCATCTCGCTACGAATTGGCGTGAATCTCAGGAGTCGATACGAGTCATAGCCCTGTGCCATCGCATAGGCGAACGTTTTTCTGCCTAAGCGTTTTCCATCCGGGCGTCTCTTGTTCACGTCAGCAGCAAGGCCGTAGAGAGAATTCCAATCCCTTCCACGGAAGGCTTGCGTGTATTTGCGCAGGCGATTTGCCAATTCGGCGCGCTCCCGAACAGGCAGCAGGTCAAATGGTGATGTGACTGACTGCGAGTGCAATTGGCTGGCTACGAGAAACGTCAAACACAACCAGCCTGCCTTAAACCTTCGGCGATGCGACACCGTGCCCTCCCCCTGACAATGTACGTTTATTTTAGACACCGGAGCTGTGGAAACGGTGACACTCCAGGGGGTTAGCGCCTATGGACAGTTTCATCTTATGGGTAAATTTGCGTTGCTAGTTTCACCGCATGGGTCACGCAGTTTCATACCTTGCGGGCAGATCTCTTGCAACACATTCATTCCACAGGCCACTCAGTTTCACGTTCGGCGTGAACGCACACCACGAATGGCAACCCTATTTTGATTGCTGCGGCGCCAACGGGGAGCAAGTGACTTTTGTGCGGCTGATTTGGAACCATTTTTGCGTATGCTGAAAGGATATGAACTGGCAGCTTGTACGATGGTGGGCGGCGGTTAACGCCGCCGGCGCTTTGATCACAATGATCGGTGTTGAGATGAATTACGCGTGGCACGTGCGGAGGCATGAATTCTACCCAAGACCGCCTGGCTACGCGGCAGCATTCCTCATACAACTGTTGGCACTGACCGCGCTCGGTCTCTTGCAAGTGGCGGTGTGTTGTCCCCTGATCGTGTTGAACCGTAGCCGCAGGAGGACGTTTCAGCTGATGCTGGGAGTGACTCTGGGTATCGTGAGCGCGCTGCTCATTCCAGTCCTCGGAATGTTCATTATTTCTTATTTGGCGGTGGCGGCGTTCCTCACGCTTTTTCCGTCTGGTGTTGTCTTCGGAACGATGGTTGGCATATCGCGATGGCGTTCTGTGAATCGTGCGGGCGCTATCGCAGAATTGAGGCAAAAACAATGACGCCCCATTTTTAGCCGCTTGGCTGATAGCGGACGTCCGTCTGGATCGGAAGGAAATTAAGCCCACACCAGTCGTTCAGTTGAAAATTGCCGACACTGTTCGCCTCGCAGAGATGGTTCACAAATATATCGCACGAAATTCAAAGGGTGCGTTCTTAAAAATGGTTTGTGCGCCGATTCGATAAACATTAACTTGGACTTTTAGACGTTTGCACTGAGTAAAGGCGTGGTTCTCAGGCAACGTCCACGAGGGTCCTTCTTTGAATGAGTCGAAGGGAACTACAAGGGCACGTGTCTCATCAGTCGACCTTGCGAAAAGGATGCCTACCACTGCACCGAATGAGTTTGGTGCGGCTTACGGTAACGGTACCCGAGTCCCCGAAATCGGGGAATATTGCACTAGTTACCGCCGGTAGCGAACCTGCGCTTTCGATTTTTGAATCGCCCGGCCTAAGCTTGATAGAAGGAGCAGCGATTTGTCCCGCCCAACAGATGTTTTCATGAGCATCGCAACTGCGGGCTGCAGTCTGGGTGTTTGTGGGCGTCCCAGTTGCGGCTGTGGTTGCAGCCCTGCGCGTATTTGTGTGGGTGATCGTGTCGTTGCCGGAGATGGTGGTGACCGCAGCAGTACTCGGTGCTGTGCATGACCTCTGGTTGCATCTGGTTGACCGCTTGAAGCAAGAGTTCGCCGAGTTTGGTTCGGCGCAGTTTCGGGCGACGTTCTGGGCCTGCTGGGATTCCCGCCCGTATTTTCCCGCTCTAACATTGTCGCGAACGAATTGATGGTGGTGGTCTTCCTGTTTGCTGCCTTATTCGGCGGAATTGCGGCCGGCCTCGCTTCGGCAATGGTCGTTCCGGTAGCCGTACGTGACCATCGCCCAATGCTCGGCCGGAGCCTAGTCATCGGCTTTCTCCTTGTTCTACCTCTCGCAGCTATTGATTATCACTTCTATGGCGCTGCGACGGTTGACAGGCTTCCTGTCCCTCAAGTATCGCGCCACCAAATACAGCATCTCACCGCGGATGATGCGCGTGGCGCGGTTTGGGCTGGGTGTTACGAGTACTTTGGGCAATTTAGTCGTGGCAGCGGGGTAGTCGGTAGTGAAGGTGGCTTGCTGAAAGTGGCACAGACTGACGGCACTCTAAAAGTCAGCGATGGCGCGACACACCAATTGTCGGGCAAGGTTGATGGCGATGGGAAGTTTCGGTTCGGCGCTGAAAGAATTGCCGGCCAGGACACTATACGGGTGCTTTGGGAGGGTAAGTTGAATGGTAAGTCGTTGGACTTCACGCGGCGCTTGACCGTGCTTCACGGCCCGAATGTCCAGAACACAACGCAATTATCGGGAACGGCGCGGCAAATCTCTTGTGGACTGTGAGCTGCCGACTCAGTTCCGCTCTTGCTTCTGACCGCAGCGGTGATGAAATCCTGAGCGAAGCCCGCTCATCAGTCGTATTCCCGTGCTGGCTTATATGCGAGCGCCGAAGCTGCTAGCGGCTGGCTGGACCGAGCGGGATTTGGTCCGTCGTTCCAATGGGTGATTTCCGTCAACGCTGGAGCTCGCAAGCTGGAACCCGAGTTCTTTCAGTACGCGCTCGCCATTGTGGGCTACATAAAGATGACGTGTGTTTGTCTGCCATCAGTTAAATTCCGACGTTGCTGGCGGCAAAGCGTTCGGCAATCGGACCGGTGAAGCTTCGCGTCTCTAGTTACCGCAGTCTTGATGACAGTCCCTGTAGCGCCAAGGCCGCCCACACCATTGACACGTTCCATTGTCTCCAGCGTTCGTTCAGATACTACAGGGGACGGAGGTGCGATGACTTTCACCACGGGCTGCTAGATCAGCACGAGTGACGGCACGCCGTCTCAGGCCGTTAACGGCGATTGCGAATGTCACACCACAGCGTTACCTTTCGTTACAAATCCAGACTACAACATGAATTACCCTGGCGGAATTCCGATGCGGCGAACCAGATCCTGAAATCTGGGATCGCCGCGAAGAGGATTGAGTCGGGGATCCACCCCGATCCATGGGAGTCAAGTCGAGCGCTGCAGGAAGGCTTGTTGCAACGATTCCATGGCTTTTTCATCGTCACCGAGTTCTACGTAGGCAGTCGCGAGGAGGAAGCGACAGATGTAGCGCTGCTTAGCTTCTTCTAAGGCTTTATTTAGAACCTGCGTTGCTTTTCCCTTCTCCCCGACCTGGGCAAGGGCAGCAGCCATGGTGGCCAAGCCGCTTGGGAAATCCGCGATGTGCACTGCGTCATCGGCGACCCGGAGCGTTTCGGCACGGTTGCCCAGGCGGGCGTAGGCAATGTCGAGAACGATGTAAGGAACTCCGTCGGCCGGCGCCAACTCGGTTGCTTTTTTGCACTGGTCGATGGTTTCGGGCATTCGACCGGAGAAGTAGTAAATCCAAAGCGCTTCCTTGCGGCTTTCGATGGCAAGCGGGTCATAAAGATAGGCTTGCTGTACGCGGGAGAGGGCTTCATCGAAATGGCCTAAGGTCGCGAGGTAATCGGCGTACCCGAGTTGCGCGTCGGGCAAGCTGGGATTGATTTCGAGCGCGCGCCGATATTCCTTTTCAGCGGCCGGCCAATCCCAATCGTAGAACAAACGAACATAGCCAAGCTTGACGTGGGCGCTGGCGAGGTTGGGATCGAGCTCGACCGCGCGCTGTGCAGCTTCTTTCGCTCGCGGCATGACTTCGGCTGGCGAACTGAAATAGGTGGTAGCGGAATCGTAGGCCTGCGCCAGGGCAGCGTAGAGGCGGGCGTTATCGGGGTCCTGAGCCATGCCTTCCTGGAAGTACTGAATCGCCTTGAATATGCTTTCGCGCGTACCTAACCCCAGTTCGTGCAGACCTAAAAGATACTTGTCGTAGCTCTCGAGATTCACGTGCGCGGGTTCAGGAGGCAATGCTCGGGCTGGCAGCAATTCGCTGGAGAGAGAATACGTGACTCGTTGGGCAATCTCTCGCTGAACATTCAGAACGTCTGTCAACGGACGTTCGTAAGTCTCGGCCCAAACGTGAGTTTGCGCCCCTGCTTGAATGAGTTGGGCGGTGATGCGCACGCGTCCATCGGCGCGGCGAACGCTGCCTTCAAGCACGTAACCGACGCCCAGGTCCTTGCCGATTTCGGCGATGTTTTCTTTGGTGTTTTTGTAACGTACGATTGAAGTTCGCGCGATTACCCCGAGCCTTGTCGGTTGAAGTTGGCCGAGCTGGGCGATCATCTCCTCTGTCAGACCGTCGGCAAAATAGTCCTGGTTGGCGTCGCCGCTGAGATTCGCAAACGGAAGCACGGCGAGCATGACGCGTTGAAGCGGCGCCTTCTTTGCCATCCGCAGGCCCGTTCCGATGACTACCGCCGCGATGATAAGAGCCGCCGCCACAGCCCCAATCCAGCGACTTCTGCCTGGTGGCACCAAAGACTGCTTCTGCGGCTGGTCCGAAACTACCACGGATGCGGGTTGAGGCTCGATTGCTTCGTCCTGCTCCTGGATCAAACCCACAAAGCGGTAGCCCCGCTTAGGAACAGTTTCTATATATTTGCGGCCGTCGGGTGCATCTCCCAAAACCTGGCGGAGACTGAAGACGTGCCGTGCCAGATTGCCTTCCTCGATAAAAACTCCAGGCCACACCTTTTGCAACAGTTCTTCTTTGGTGACGATGTGCCCAGCCTGCTCCACCAATACGAGCAGCATTTCAAGATCTTTCGGTGGCAGGGCAACAGCTTGTCCTTCACGTCGCAGGACCTTTTCGTCTGGATCGAGATGATAAGCGCCGAATTCGTAGATGTGCTTTGTTTTCAAATCCGTGCCGCAATGGAGAAATCGTCAATAAATCTTTCAGAACTCCTCAAAGACATTTCCGTGCGTAGTTTGGCAGCTTCTTGGAACACGAGCAGTCCAGCGCCTCAAAGAGTTCGAGAACGGGGGCGATTTTAGCGCATTCGTGGCCGTTTAGGAACAGGAGGCAGGGTTGATCTCGCGAATAAAGACGGAGGTTGCATTATGAGGATGTCAAAACGCTTGTTCCGATTCTTAGCAGTGGCTGTGTTCACGCTCGTGTGCCTTGGCAGCGCAGGGGCCCAGGCGGCACACTCACACACAACCACGGCTGCAAACCAGCAACTCACACAGGCCCAAGGAGCCCTTCTGCAAGCGGTCCGCGACTCGACCGCACGATTCAAAGACGTTTCTGTGGCCGAGGCGGAGGGCTACTCGCTTCTATTCGGATGCGTTACTGGCCCGGACTCCGGAGCAATGGGTCTTCATTACGTCAATCTGGCTCTGGTCGGTAGCGGAGTGGTTGATGCCACTAAGCCGCAAATCGTCATTTACGAACCGCAAGCCGACGGCCATCTTCGATTGATTGGCGCTGATTTTTTAGTCCTGGCCGATCAATGGGACAAAGCCCATCCTGGACAAGGCGCGCCGCAACTCATGGGCCAGCTTTATCACTACTTTGAAAGCCCCAATCGCTTCGGTCTGCCGGCGTTCTACACCCTGCACGTTTGGGCGTGGAAACCAAACCCAAACGGCGCGTTCGTCAACTGGCACCCGAATGTGTCGTGCGCGGCGTTCTCAGGCGAGGCCCAGTAAAGGGCGCCCACAAGAAGGAAAAGAACGAACATGGAGGAAAACAATGATACGGCATTTCGTAGTCCTGGCCACAATTGCTTTGCTAGGAATCTCAACCGGGCACACCGCTCCATCTGATTGGGCAATCAATGCGACGGCCATCGAGGCATGCAGCTGTCCTCACTTCTGCATGTGTTATTTCAACTCGCATCCGGCGGCGCACCATGATCATGGCAAGTTAGAACACTATTGCCGGTTCAACATCGCGTACAAGGTGAACAGGGGAAATTATGGCAGCACAGACTTGGCAGGGGCCAAGCTTTGGTTGAGCGGTGATCTTGGCGGCGATTTCTCCTCGGGACAGATGGATTGGGTGGTCGTCACCTTCGACAAATCCGTTACCGCTGAGCAACGACAGGGTCTCGGGGAGATCCTTCCGCATGTCTTTCCGGTTAAATGGAAATCGTCCCAAGTAGCTGAGGGCAGCATCGACACGTGGACGTTCGACAAAAACCAGGCCCACGCAACTTTGAATGGCGGAAAAACCGGAGAAGTCAAACTGAAGAGCTTCCATGGAATGTCCAATGAGCCGGTGGTTCTCAAGAATGTGAGGTACTGGGGGACACCACGCAATGATGGCTTCATCATGATGCCAAACGAGGTTGAGGCTTACGGCGAGGATCAGAAGGCGTTCGAGTACAAGGGCACGAACGGCTTCATGCTCACCTTCGATATGACCTCAAAGGATGTGGCCACCTCAACAACGGCGGCAAGGTACTGAGGGAAGCATCTCTGTAGGCTGGCGGCCCGAAAAGAATAAATTTATCGGGCCGCTTACCTCACTTGCAGATAAATCGTCAATCCACTCACAGGACCGCGCCGACCAAGATTTTGTCGAGTCAGGGTTCTGGGGCGGATAACGTGAAAACCTTTTGAGAGGACTCAGGAGATAATCCCCGCCGGAAGAATCGCGGGACCAAGGAGCCATGGTTATGCAGGTGTTCCTTTTCTGGTTTCGTGGAGGACTTGATTTCAATTGCGGACGGGTGTCGTCGGGCTAGCCTTTCGCAGCAGCTCACCGCGATCGCCAGCAACATAACGAATATCACATGCTGCAACCCCTTACCAGCAGCTAGAATTGCGGGTAGTGCCTCAGTTTGAAATCTAGAGGAGTGGAAGTCAATCGCCGAGTATGGCAGGATGGACTCATGGCCAAGCGTCCACGCGATCCTAATCAGCTAGCCAAGCTGGTTGTTGATATAGCTATCGGTGAAGCTGAAGACACCGTGAGCGAATCGAAGCGGAACCGCTCAGGTCGGCAGGCAAGCGGTAAAAAGGGAGGCCCGGCAAGAGCGGCAGCACTCACGCCAGATCAGCGGAAAGTTATCGCACAAAAAGCGGCCTCTGCTCGGTGGAAGAACACTACTCCCCAGAAAAAAGGGAAGGCGAAGACGGAGCATCAGAAAGAACATTCAGGTGCTTCTCGGTAATCTTTCCATCTGCCAAACCTTTCATAAGCACAAAGGGCTGCATCATGGGTGATACGAAACTGTATTGAAAGCGACGCTTCTTGCCTTCCTTTTTCAACACAGGCCCTCGCTCCTCCTGCGAAAATTTATCTAGGTGTCTGATATACGCTTCGATCTTTACCGGTTTTTGCAAGATTTGCGACAAATGAACGCGCACATCTTTTGCGCCAAAAAATCCGTGTTCGTCTGTTGAAAGTGCACAAGCTAGCAGGACTTCTTCAAAAATGCTTTCCATTGCGCTGTGAGTAGCAAGCCTGTAAGCATTACCCAAGCTCTGTGACTTCTCCTCCGTCGCAACTTTTAGAGCCTTCTCGTAATCATTGCGGGTCACATGGCGACGCCCGTCATCAATGGCGGAAAGTAATGAATGCTTCGCAAGCAGATGAGTGAAATGCGGCAAACCTTTAGAAAGATCGACGATGCGTTGATCTATTCCTTGTTCCATCGTTATTTCAGGGAGACGGGCCATGCCCTTTTGTATGAGTTCTATCAGTTCTCCTCTCAACATTCTCGGCATCGGTATCTGGATTAGCGCCCTGTCGATAGAACTGTGCTCGCGAATGAGTTGCTCTACTGAATCCGCAACTCCGACAATCACAAGGGTACTCGGCACGCCACGGTCGGAGAGAGTCTTGATTGTGTCAGCCATGTTGACTGCTACTGATTCATCAACCCGGTCGTATTCGTCGATCACAATAATGCTTGGACGGGCGACCTTGCGCAGAATATTCCGAATATCCTCTCCGCTCGGATTGTGCTCGGGGAACGACATTATTAGGTCTTTTGCTTGCGTCATCTCTTCCAATTGACGAAATATCTCCAGCCAAATATCAGGAAACGTCATCGTGGCACTGCAGTTTATTTGAACGGGAAGGTAGCCCTGCTGCCCTGACGCAAACACCATGTCGTACACAAGATTTGCTAATGAGCTTTTACCGACGCCGCGCTCACCGTAAATGGTTGCGTGCTGCCCTGGAGAAACGACAGCCTCTAGAACCTTGGTGATCTGTTGCCTCCGTCCGGCTAACAAGTCGAGACGACTTACCGGCTGACCGGGAGTGAACGCGGTTAGTACAGCAGTTCTGAGTCTGAGGGCTTCATCGATGCCGTTGGGTTGCGCTGCATTGTCTGCCATTAACATCACCTTGCGTGCAGATAATTATAGCTCGCCGGATTGCTTAGTGAAAGTATCTTGCGATTGCGTGCATTTTGCGCTTGACTTCTCTCGCAATATCAAGCATTATGTTCATTATGAATCGGCTGTCAACCTCGGATCGGGCAAAGATTCTTGGAATGCTGGTCGAAGGGAATAGCCTACGCGCTACTAGCCGGATGGCCGATGTTTCGCTTAACACTGTTACCAAGCTGCTGGTTGAAATTGGATGTGCTGCCGCCGCCTACCACCATGCTCATGTTCGCAATGTTCATGTTCGTCGCTTGCAGTGCGATGAAATCTGGAGCTTTGTAGGCGCGAAAAGAAAGAACGTCACGCCAGAACAAGAAGTTGAAGGATGGGGAGATGTTTGGACATGGACAGCCATCGACGCCGATACCAAGCTCTGCGTCACGTACTACGTTGGGGATCGTGGCAAGCATTCCGCATATCAATTCATGAAGGATGCAGCCACTCGAATCGTTGGACGGCCACAGATCACCACAGACGCCCACCGCCCGTACTTGCAGGCGGTAGAGGATGCATTCGGAATGGACGTGGATTATGCGATGCTCCACAAGATTTACGGAGCACCCACACCCGATGAATCGCGCTATTCCCCGGCTACCTGCATCGGCTGCGATATGAAAACCGTCGCTGGCGATCCTGACCCCAACCACGTCAGCACGTCTTATGTGGAGCGCCAGAATCTCACAATGCGGATGTCCAACCGAAGATTCACGCGGTTAACGAATGCTTTCAGTAAAAAGTTGGAGAATCACGGCCATATGATCGCCTTGCATTTTCTGCATTACAACTTCGCCAGAATCCACAAGACTCTGAGAATCACTCCCGCGATGGCTGCTGGAATCTCAGATCACGTTTGGTCACTGGAAGAGATTGCAATGCTCGCGGACGCGGCTTATGCTCCGAAGAAACGCGGCCCTTACAAGAAAAGGCAGCAAGTATGATCTCGGAAGCTATGGGTAAAGTCGTGGACAAACTTCCATTGTGGGGAAAGGTTATTTTTTACATCCTCACGTTGGCTCTAGGTGTGTACTGTATTGCTCGCTACGGGTTTTGGACTACTCTGCTGAAAACGATTTTCAGTCCGTAGATTTCAAACTGAGGCACTACCGAATTGCGAAAGCAGCAGGGACGCGGAAATTCCGAGGGTAATCGCTGCCATTGGCTTGTACGTGTGGTTCTATTTGTCCGGTTTTGCCGTTCTGCTCGGCGGAGAAATCAATTTCCTGCTTGGCGAGCTACGACACGCCACAAAGCGACAATCGTCGCAACCGGCCTACGCTGACTTCAAGAATCTGAATTCCGCGGCGTGAGCTTGTTCAAGCC
>Ga0070732_10001064_pt1 | contig 15395 bp, 11 predicted proteins | sample Coa_R1_5_FD_66449 | JGI IMG/M metagenome (GOLD analysis project Ga0070732, IMG submission 66449) | Surface soil microbial communities from Centralia Pennsylvania, which are recovering from an underground coalmine fire - Coalmine... | ecosystem: Environmental > Terrestrial > Soil > Unclassified ...
CGATCATCGTCTTTTCCTGCCCGGCTTGATTCCAAGCAGTCGGCGGCACTCGGCGCGCACCAGTTCCGCCCAGCGCTAGGCCGAGGCCGCCTGGCGCTTGCCCGCGACCTCTCTCAGGCAGCGCGTCGGCGCGGCGAAATGGCATCGTCTTGTGTCCGCCAATGGCGTATCTCACGGCCAAGCAACTGCAAACGCTGTCCCAGTTGGTTCGAGAGAAGTTTGGATGAAAAAGGACGACTTCGATAATCTGGTGAACAGTGTTCGGCAGGCGGGCAAGATTCGCCGTGGCGAGCTAAAGGCTAGCCGCGTTACCGAGTTCGCAGGGGTTGACGTGAAAGCCATCCGGCAGCGCCTCGGCAAATCGCAATCCGAATTTGCACGCATGATCGGCGTAAGCGTTGCCACGCTTCAGAACTGGGAGCAGGGCCGGCGCCGTCCGGAAGGCCCGGCGCGCGCCCTCCTCAAGGTCGCGGCTGAAAACCCCAAGGCGGTTGCGGCTGCCTTGGCGAAGTAGGGAATTGGTGCCATTCTCTAGTTATTTCTACTCGTTCCCACGCTCCGCGGAGCGTGGGAACCAGATTTTCGGGCGTGGTTTCATTAACCTGTCACGTTGACCCGCAAGGCTCGAAGACTCGCCTTGCGGCTTGGGTTGCCGGGGCACCCTATGGCCGGGGTTCGCCTTGGCTTGCATCCAGATACACATCCAGTTGTTGCCCCACATACAGCGGCGCGGGTGAGGTCTCGACGGCGTAGATCACTTGCAGGACCCGTGTATCCACGCGCTCGGTGGTGCCGCCGGCCAGCGACTTTTTCGGGATGACATACGGCTCGACGCGCACGAAGCGGAGGGGAATCTGGTGCAGAGTATCGCCGCGCCGCATTGCCCTGGCCGGCAGGCCTTCGCGGAAGCGGCTCAAATCATTCTCGTCGATATCGACGCGCACGTGCTTGCCAGTGCCGCCGAGAACGATGAGGGCCTGGTTCGGCGGCGTGCCGACGTATTCGCCGAGCCGCACGTTCACTTGCAGGACCTCGCCCGTCACGGAAGCTCGCACCACCAGACGGTCGAGCTCCGTTTCCGTCTGCTTCACCGCGGCTTCGGCCTGGGCGACCGCGGCCTCGGCAACCGAAATGTCGGCCTTCCAGGCCCCGGCTTTGATCGTATCCAGGTCAGCCTTGGCTTTGGCCAGCTCATACTTGCCCGCCTCGTAGGCTTGCTTGCGGTGGATCACTTCTTGCTCCGTAACGGCCCCCGGAGTGCGCTTGGCGGTGTCGATCATGCGATCCTGTTGGTCCTTCAGATCGACGAGGTTGGCCTCGGCCTGCTTTACGCGCGCCTCGGCCGGCGGCACATCTTCGGCCCGCGGCATCGCCTGCAGCTTATCCAGTTGCGCCCGGGCCGACAGAAGGTTTGCTTTCCGCGCAACCAGTTCGGCTTGCAGATTGCGATCGTCGAGTCGGAACATGGGCTGGCCCCGCTGCACCTTATCGCCCACGCGCACGTCCAGCTTCACGACGAGGCCTGGCAGCGGCGAGCCGATGGAGATGTTCTCGGTCTCCGGCTCGACCATGCCGGTGCCGGCGACCGTTCTCTCGAAAGGCGACTTGGCGGGCGAGATCAGGGGATCGACTTTCGGCGCGGTCTGCTGCGCGCGGACCACGTGGTACACGGCAAAGATCAGCATCACGACGCCCAATAGCGGCAAGCCATATTTGCGAAGCATAGCAGAACCTCCAAAAGAGTAATCTCGCCTCCCTCTCGCAGGGCTTCATTCTTCTCCCCTCTCCCCGCTGGGGAGAGGGGCCGGGGGTGAGGGGTTGGTCCCTCTCCCCTCACCCCTAACCCCTCTCCCCAGCGGGGAGAGGGGAACCGATCTTATTCCTTCCCTGTGAATCTGCGTTTGCCATCAATGACTAAATTCCGCCCGGTCCGTCTTCACGCTGTCCACGCGGCCATCGCCCATCGTGATCATGCGGTCGCCGAAGTGGAACACCCGGCTATCGTGTGTGACCACAATCACGGCCCGGCCGTCCTGCACCGCGACCGTGCGGATCAATTCCATTACGGTTTGGCCAGAGTGAGCATCAAGGGCCGCGGTCGGTTCATCACAGATCAGCAGCTTCGGCTCATGCACCAGCGCCCGGGCAATGGCCACGCGCTGTTGCTGGCCGCCCGAAAGCTGGGATGGCAGATTCTTCAAACGATTGCCCATGCCCACGCGGTCGAGCATCTCCGAAGCCTTGGCCACGGCTTCGTTCCGCTTCCAGCCCGCCACCAGCAGCGGCACGGCCGCGTTCTCCGCGGCTGTCAGCGCCGGCAGCAGGTTGTATTGCTGAAAGACGAAGCCGATGTTTTTGCCGCGGAAGCGCACTTTGTTGGCCCCGTGCAGCGCGCCCAACTCTTCGCCCAGCACGTGCACCGTTCCCTTGGTCGCATCCAGCAAGCCGGCAATGATGGAAATCAGCGTGGTTTTGCCGCAGCCGCTGGGGCCGACCAGCAGCACCAGTTCGCCCGGCGGGATCTCGATGTCGATGCCGTGCAGCACTTCGATGCGGGTGTCGCCGGTGCCGAACTCCTTGGTCACCGCTCGGCACGAGACCATCGCGGTTTCCATTGCCGATTGTTGATTGCCAATTACCGATTCTTCGAAATCGGAATCACAGGCATCTCCAAGCGCTTGAATGGTCTGCATTGTTTTTCCCCTTGCGCACTCGACATTTCAATCGACAATCGGCAATTCCCCATCATCCTCGGAACACCGCCGCCGGCTCCAGAAGCAGCACCCGGCGAGCACTCAGCACGCTGGCCAGGAGCACGATAAACAGGACCGCAACGCCTACGCCGATCATGATCTCCGGGTACATACCAAGGCCGGCGAGATGGGTGACGTGTCTGGTCGCCTCGAAGAAGCCAGCCGTGAGGCCGACGCCGATGCTGTAGCCGATGCCGCCCACGACCAGGGCTTGAAGGAAGATCATGCCCAGAATGCGCGTGTTGCAGACACCCATCGCCTTCAGCGAGCCGAACTGCTTCAGGTTTTCCACCGTGAACAGGTAGAACGTCTGTCCGGCGATGGCGATGCCCACGATGAAGCCCAGCGCGATGGTGATGCCGAAGTTTACCGGAATGCCGGTCGAACTCATGAAGTAGTTAATCGTCTTCCACTTGAATTGCTCTTGCGTCATGGCGGCCAGTTGGCGCTGCTCCGTGCGGGTTTGCTCCTCGATGCGCTGGCAAACGTCCTTGGCAGGTACGTCGGGCGCCGGCTTCGCCAGAATGTACGTCATCAGGTTGCGGTCGTGGGGCACGAACCATTCCGCCTGGCTGAAGCGCGTGTACAGAACCGGCAAGGTGATAAACGGCGGCGACACCTTGCAAATGCCGACCAGCACGGCCCGGCGGTCGTTCATCTCGAAGACGCGGCCAAGCTGCTGGGGCTGACCCGGCCACATGTATTCGTAACCGGCCTTGTCCACGATCACCGCATCGGGCAGCTTCAGGTCTTCCACGTTGCCCAGGATCATTTGCCGCGGGGCGCCGACGAGCGAATTGTCGTCGATGCCGAAGAGGATCACGCTGCGGAATTGGCCGTTGTCGAGCCGGGCCGAAACCTGGCCCTTGTACATCTTCACGGCCCAGGCCACCCCCGGCACGCCGCGCACGCGCTGCAGGTCAGTCTCGGGGAGGGCCGGCGCTTCGTCGACGAAGCGCGTTTTGGCATCCATTACCCAAATGTCGGCATCGCGCACGTCAGTGATTTGGCTCGCGGTGTGGCCCATGATGCCGGCAAAGATGGCGATTTGCTGGGCCATGAGCAGCGTGGCGAAGGCAATGCCGAAGATGATGCCCAGGTACTTGGTGCGGTCTCCAACCAGCATCTTGATGGCGATCCAATTCATGTGCGGCTCCGGGATCCCACGGACTTCCGTCCGTGGGCTTTGGGATGACTCAACGATTGAATGGCAGCCAACGTGAATTCCGCGATGTGCTCGGCGAGCATGTCGATCGAGAGCTTGTCGAAGATTTCCGGGCCCATGAGCAGCGAGCAGACGGCCCGATTCTGGCGATAATGCAAACACTGGCCGACGATGCTGAAGCCGATCAGGAAGTGCTTTTGCCGGGGCAGGCCGGGCAACAATTCTTCGAGAATGCCCGCGAGCACTGCCGCCATGGGCCGAATGTATTCCTGCACCACTTCGACACAGGCCTTCGTGGGGAAGGCCATTTCGCGCAGCATCAGTTGAAACGCCGTGGGCCGCTGCGGCTGGAAGAGCCGCTGCAACATCGTGTGGACGAAGTCCCGCAATTTCTGTTCGGGCGCCGCGCCGGCCGGCCAATCCGGAAATGGGATGCCGGCATTGCAGCAGGTGTGGGCGTTTTTCACCGTCTCGATGTAGAGCCGCTCTTTGTCGCCGAAGTAGTAGTTGATGGCGGCGATGTTTTTCACATTGGCCCTTCGCAAGATGTCGCGTACCGAGGCGGCCTCAAAGCCTTTGGCAGCAAACACTTCCTCGGCGGCCAAGATCAGGCGGTCGCGCGTATCGTCCGCGGCGGGGGGGACAGATTCCTTCGTAGCCATGGGAGATTACCTTTCCTGCAAACAAGTGATTGAATCAATCGTCTCAACCACTTGATTGAAATAAGTGTATCAAACAGTTGTTTTATGTCAAGCGCATTTTTCGACTTTTTTTCTATCTTGCGTGAGGAATTACGCTTGGAGCTGATGAAAATGGGCGAGCCGAGCCGGGTAAGTGGCCGGGTGAGGCGCCCCGCGCCTCACCCGGCCACTTACCCGGCTCGGCTCGCCTGGACTAAATTACTTCGCCGTCAGTTTGACATGTACAGTCTCGCCGCCCTTGAGATCGACTGTGGCAGCGTCCGTCTCTTCCTTGTCGGCGCCGGGATTCGGGCGGCCCTTGAGGACGTACTTGCCCGGCGGCACATTGTCAAAGGTCATTTGATTCTTGTCGTTGATATTGCCCGAGCCGCCGTACGAACCGATCTTTTCACCGCCCACCGGAGCAATGCTCACCATGTAACCGGCCGGGCGCTTCATGCCCGTGAAATCAATAGTGACAATCACCTGGGTCGACTTCATCATCGTGAGCGCGATGTCTTCCTTCGGCGTGGTGATTGGCAGCCCCAGCCCTGGCCGGCAGTAGCCGGGTTTGTGCACCCAGACGTTGGCCTTGCCGGCTGGAACCTGCACCATGCGGAACCGGCCTTCGGCATCGGTCTTCACTCTGTAGTCATTGGTGGTCTCATAGCGCCCGCCGGGGCTGGTGACCACATCCATCAGGTGGACGTCCGCGTCGGCCAGCGGTTTGCCGTCGCTATCGGTGATTCGGCCGGCGACCGTTGCGGCGCGCGCCAGGCCGGTGGTGAATTCCTGCCAGTGCGGCTGATCGTCGTAGCGGGCATAACCGGCTACGCGGGGAACATAGCCATCCGCCACAACCACCGCGCGCACCCAGCCCGACGGCGCCTTTTTGATCGCCCAGTGGCCTTCGTCATCGCTCGTGGCTTCCGCGACGGCTGGGTACTGGTAGCCGCCGGTCTTTTGCGGCTCGACGCGCTCCAGGCGCACTTTGGCGACGATCGGCTTTTGTGTGACCAGATCGGTCACTTTGCCTTCGAGGACGATGCCGTCGCCCGTGCTGAAGCCGTGTGCTTCGAGGCGGTTGTCGATAACTTTGATGCCCTCGGGCACCTTCACGTCGGCCCATTTGATGTTGCCGCCGGTGTAAATATCGATCTGCGACGGCGGGCCGCTCTTGGCTTCCTCCGGATCAGTGGGGTTCAAATCGGCCGGAAGTTTGCGTAGGTGCTCCCAATTGGCGGGAACCCAAACCATGAACATCCAGTCCATTTTCGCTTTGTCTTGCTTGTCGGCCTGGCCGTTCGGATTGAGCCAGAAGCTTTTGCCCGCGCCGTCGTGCACCACCAGGCGCTTGTTTTTCACATCGAGCTTGGCGAAATCCACCAGCACGGCATTCAGCGCTGTCGCATTGCCGCGACATTCGGCATGCCACTGGCCGCCGCCGAACGGCGGTCCTTCCCAATAGGCGATGCGCGCCTTGACATTGAAGATGGCCGCAGCGCCCTTGGGCCAGCCGGGATCGGCAACGGGGCTGTTGCCTTCGCCGCCCAGGATGAGGGCAAAAGCGGGCGAATTAGTGATGAAGATTACTGATGCGCAGAGGATCTGAAGGTATTTGCCGGGACTAAGCATTGTTTTGCCTTTCAGAAATGCCGAAAGCCCAGGGACTTCCGTCCCTGGGCTTATCAACAGTTACTTCTGCCCTTCTGCTGCCTCGATCGCGATTTCCAGCGGCTTCACCCAGGACTTGTGGTCGGCGTTGTAGTACAGGTACGCCCGGCTGGCGGGGCCACGGTACTCACCCGGAATCTCGGCAATCAGATCGACGTTGATTTCGACCTTCGCTTCCGGCTTCACGTCGCGCCAATAGAGCACGAGTTCCCGGCCACGCAGTTCGAAGAAGCTGATGTCTCCAGATTCAAGTTCGCCATTGGGGCCGGTCTTCTTCAGCTCGGCCATGCCCTTGAGTTGCTTCATGTCCTCGGGCACCTTCAGGCCGGCCGGCAGACCGATGATGGCTACCGTCATGGGCAGGCCCTTGCCTTTGCCGCCCTTATTGCTGAGCGTCGCGGTGAGGCGGACCGCGTCGCCTTCCTTCACCTGCGTTTTGTCGAGCTTGGTTTCCAGGCCGACGGCACACTTGTCGTCGTTGATCGGCGTGCGGGCGTTGTAGGCCCAGCCGATGGTAAAGGGATACGAGCGCTTCGTGCTGAGATCGACGCGCACTTCGTTTTTCTTGCCCGGCAGCAAGTGCTTCTCGGCGTCTGGGAGTTCGATGAAGATCTCTTCCTGAGCGCCGGCTTCGAACTTCCGGGTTTCGATCTTCTGGTTGTTGACGGAAAGCGTCAGTTCGCCGCCCTCGGCCGGCTTCTTGTTGAGCTTGGTGTAGGCGATGAGCGCTTTCAGCGCCAGAATCGTCGATTGCGTGGAGCCAAAGCCACCATAGCCGCCGCGTTGCTGGCCGATCCACTTGATCGCTTTTTCCAGCGGCATCGCGAAGTCGCCCGGCTGGTTGGCCTTGAGCCAGGCCAGCACAGCCAGAGCAGTGGTCTCGATTTGCAGATCGCGGCCGCCGGAGCAAGTGATGCTCGTCTCGGTCGCGGTCAGGCTGCCGTCGGCCGCTTGCTTCGCCTTTACCTTTTGCAATAGCTCGATCGCTTGCTTGCGGCGCTCGGTGCCTTGCAGGTTCAACAGGCTGTTCGACAGGAGCGAGAGGAAGTACGGGTCGTCGAGCCCGGCGGGGCCCTTGAGCAACACGTCGATTTCTTTGCTCAAATCTTCGTTGCCGGTTTCCGTGAGCGACCAGACGATGTAGGCATTCGTGATGTGCTCCGGCGCCCGGCCGAAGGTATCGAGGGCACGGGTATTGCGCTCGAACGTGCCGTCGCCCTTGCGGCGGCTGAGCAGGTACTTGCGAGTGCGGCCCAGCATCTCTTTATCCACGTCGAAGACCTTGGCCATGTCATTGAATTCGAGCAGGCCATAGGCGGTGAGGGCTTCGTGTGGTGGGGCCATGCCGCCGAACCACTCGTAACCCTGGTGGCCCTGGCCGCCTTGCTTCTGGCATTCGAAGGAAACTAGCCGTGTGTAGCCACGGCCGAGCATGTCTTTGGCCCGGCGAGCGGCATCGGGGTTGCCCTGATCGCTTTCCTGAAGGTAATTCAGGATCAGCGTGTTCGGGTAATTGGCGGTGGAACTTTGCTCGAAGCAGCCGCCCGGTTCGCGGAGCAGGCCTTCGAGGCCCTTCTGCAAATCAGCCAGCGTGGTCGGGAATATCTGCACACGGAACTGAAGCGAGCCGGCCACCATGTCTTGCGGCAACTCGACTTCGTGCGTGGCAGTCTTTTCCAGCAGATCGCTGTACGAATTCGAGAACGGGAAGCCTTCGGGCACGATCTTGATGTCGCGCTTCAAGACGTCGGAAGCGTATGGCTCGCTCGTGCCGTTGAACGTCAACCAAGCCGTGCCATCCGTGATCGACGGCTGGAGCCGGAAGATGCGCCGGCTTTTTTCATTCTTTTCCAGTTGCACCGTTGCCTTTGGCGTGCCGGTGCGGAGCTTGATATTGGTCAACTCGAGTGCGAGTTCGGCACGCCGCTCGTTGTCGGTGTCGTTGCCGATGACAATGGGCAGGTCAAGCTTGTCGCTGCTGGTCATTTCCGAGGGAAGCTTGGCTTCCAGCGAGAATGGCTTGCGGGCCTCGATCTGCGAGGTGGCCGAGCCGATGCGGCCATCAAGAGTGTGGCCCGCAATCAGCACACGGTACGGATTCAGGTTATCGGCCAGGTTGAAGTGCACCGTGGCCTTGCCGTTTTCGAGCACGAGGGCGGGGTGCCAGTATACGGTATCGGTGTGGACATCGCTGCGCTCGCCGCCGGCTTTCACCATCGAGGCGTGCGCGTATTCGCGGATAAAGAACGGCGTCGCTGCTTGTTCGATCCGGCGCAGATCTTCGAACATCCGCTGCTCCGGAGCCGGCATCAGCCCGGCAGCGGCCGGGCCGCCGGGGCCGGGTTGGCCTGGGGCCCGAAGGGTGCCGTTCGCATTGCGGGTCGCCAAATCCTTATAGGCTTCCTTCAGTTCCCGCATGACTTCGCGGCGGTACTCGCCATCCTTGTTCTTGCTGCGATCAAGCGGTGCCTGCTCGAACTGCGCTTCGGCCTTGTCCTTGGCGTCGCGGGCGGCGACGGCGCGCTGGGCGCCACCCATGCGCTTACGGCCTACTTCGTCCTCCAGGCGGTTCGCTTGCTGCTGTTTCAGTTGTTCCATTTCCTTGATGGCGTTGCCCTTTTCCTGCAATTTTCCGTTCTTGTCGGCGTCGCCGCCGCGTTGCAGGGCATCTCCCTTCTTCGCTTCCTTGGCGTTCATGCCGAATGCCGCATTCGGATCGACTGGGGCGGCGGCCTTCTCCATTTTCGGCTTCATACCCAGCTCTGCGGGGAAACCACGGGGCCGGCCCGCGCCTTTGGGCATATCGCCGGCAGCGCCCGGCTTGGTGGCCGGCGGCGCCATCGGCGGCATCCCGCCGGCGCCCAACTGAGCCGGAGGGAAAGCGCCCTCGGGGCCTGGGAAGCCGCCACCGGGCCTGCCGGGCATGCCGTCCAGCCCCGGACCGCCGCCCCCGAAGCCGCCTTTGCCCGCCGGAGCTGGCAGCGGCGGAGGACCCTCCATCGGCAACGGCCGGTTCTGATCATCGATAGCGGGTACAGCGCCCAATTTCCGCTGCTTCTCGGCGAGCTTCAACTGTTCATTGAATGGCATGGCTCCGCCGCCCTTCGCTGCCGGGGCCATCGCGTCCCCCGTGTCTCGCGAAGCCTGAGCCATCTTTGACTCTTTGGTTTCACCGGAGGCCAAGATCACCAGCAGCAACACGCCGCCGGCAATGGATGCAGCCGCGGTGAGGTAATACGGAATCGCCTTTTGCACCGTCCGCACGGCCGCGCGGGCCACGCAGAACACCGCCACCAGCAGGAAGCTGAAGCCCAGAATCGGCAGACCGATCTGCCGCAGTTGCTGATTGACGGTTTCGTACGGCTGTAGGGCCGCCACTGCATTTTGATATTCGATCGCGGCTTGATCAATCTCCTGCTTGCGCGTCAGCTCGGTTTGCCCGTACTTCGGGTCATTTTGCACTTCAATCCGGGTCGCAACGGCGGTCTCCAGGTCGCCGTAAAGCTCCTTCCACTTCTTGAAGGATTTCTCCTGCACTTCCTGTTCGCGCTGCACGCGGGTGTCGATGGCTTGCCGGCTGGTCTGACCGGTGATAACGGCCAGCTGGTCGGCCAATTCGAGATTCTGCTGCGGAGCCGTGCCGGGCTTCTTCTGCTCGGCAAAGCGCCGCCAGCCTTGCACACCCAGCAACAGATCGAGCGCGGTAGCCGCTTTCGGGTTCTGGTCGTTCAGCAGGAAGTCGGCGTGTTCCAGGTCCTCGGGCCGGCGCACTTCGCCGTCGATCTCGAAATGCGTGACCAGCGAGCGTTCGGTCTTCTCGTCGGCCATCTTGAGCACGCTTTCGTTCGTGATTGCAGCCATGATGACCGCCGGCGCCGGCTCGCCTTTCTCATTCGTTGCGGTAATGTTCAACGTCACGGGGCTGCCGGGGGCATAGCGGCTCTTGTCGGCTTGAATCTGGAAATCGAGCTTGCGCGCCGAGCGGCGGTAGACGAGCCGCTCGGCTCGTGGCGTGAGGTTCTTGCGGTTGGCGGGGCCGGCTTCTTCTTCGAAGATCGTCACGCGCACCACGCCGCCCAGGTCAGAATCTGGCTTCAGCGCGACGGCCACCGGCTTGCCGGCCTCCGTCTGCACGCGCTGGTGATCGAGCAACCGGCCACGGCAATAAGCGCCGACCAGCATTTGCCGGGACTTGGTGTCGAAGAGTTCCACATGGATTGGCTCGCCGCCGGTGGTGACACCGGTGGGCACAAACATGGCCACGCCTTCCGCTTGAATCTCCGGCCACTTGCCGATGGCTTCGGCCCCGGCCGGCTCTTCGACGACGAGTTTATAGGTCTCGCCGGCCTTCGGCGTGAAGCGGAAAGAGCCCATGCCCTGGTTCGCGCCGGGTTCCTTGTCATCGTGCAGCGTCTCCGTGCTGGCCACCGTCTGGCCCTTGCTATCGACAATGTGGCCCTTCATCTCGGCCGGTTTGTTGCGAGTGTCGTGCACCTGGTAGTAAACGCGGTTCGGCACCCCGGCCACCAGGTAACCTCCTTCGGGGTAATACTCGAAGAAGAGCTTGTTCAGCGAAATCGGGATCGGCTTCTGGATCGCTTCCTGGGCGCCGCCGTCGTTGAAGACGACGGTGAGCGTGCCGTTGCCCTTGTCCATCTTCTCCTTTGGCGGCAGCTTGAATTTCACTTTCACACAGCCATTGGAGTCGGTTTCGCCCAGGGCATCTGGCGGAACCTTGATTTCTTGCCCGTCTACATTAGCCAAAGCGGAAATCACTCTGCTATGGGCCAACGGTCGGTCCTGGCCCGTCATCACTTTGCAAATCGCCGTGACTTCCGCGCCAGGGCCGTAGGACTTGCGATCCCATTCGAGTTCCTTCAGCAGCCGGTCCGGCGTGTATTTGGTGTTGATGAGGAACTTGCGCTGCTCGTCGGGAAAGCGGCCATTCAGGTCGTGAACCGTGAGTATGTACTCGCCGCCGTCCGCGAGAGTGTCGGGGATGGTGTACTCGCCCGCCGCAATGCCGCGCACCGGCTTGTGATCCGGGCCGAGCAATTGCTTGCCGATGGGGTCGTTCGTGATGTAGCGCAGGCGGGTTTCGCCGCTCTGTTTCCAAATCTCCGCACCGCCGGGCTTGGTGATCTTGAATTCCACGTGGAAGTCTTCATCCGGCGGCATCAGCGTGGCGCGATTGAGCGTGAGCAATCGGAAAAAGACCGTCTGGCCCGGCTTGTACAACGGCTTGTCGGTGGCCAGATGAGCCTGATAGCGCGGCGCGGCCCATTCCAGCGTTTCCGTCACTTCGCTCTGAAGCACGCCGGCTTTATCTTTCGCCTGTACTTCGATGGCGAGTTTTGAGTTCGCGCGAATCGGAATGTCTGGGGGTAAGTGAAAAGTGCATTGACCCAGGCTTTCGCCAACGCTTCCTTCCCAAAGGGCTTTCGCCCCGTCCATAACGCGCAAGGTAACGCCCGAATGTTGGGCTTCGCCGCGCACATTCATAGTCTTGACGGTGATATCGTTTGGCGCCCCTGGTACCAGCTGTTTGGGGCCCATGACTTCCATCCGAATGGATTTGTTGGCTAAGTCCTCGCGAACCTTTTCCAGGTCTTTTTCGCGCTGCTCTTCCAGAGAGGCCAATTGGGTCTTGATGTCTTCCACGTTCTTGCGGGCTTTGTCGAGGTCCTGCGTACGGGTATTCTGAGCGACTTGCAATTCCTGCTTGGCCGCGCTTTCCTTTTGCTGAGCTTGCTTCACATGGTCCAAAGCGCGCACATAGCCATGAATATGGTTGCCGGCAGGAATCGCGAGCACGCCGATGATCAGCAGCACGCTGGCGGCCACGCCCCAGGTTAGGACTCGGCTGGCGGCTTTGCTGGGTTGCCTCGACGAGCTGGAAGCGTGAGCGATGGTTGCCGGCGTAGTCGTCACGCGCGGCAGGCTGCCGCTGGTCGGCGGCTCAAAGCGAACTTCCGGAAATTCCTTGCGGGCCGCGGCCGAGAGCAGATGCCGGGTGCGCTCGGCCAGCGTTTGCGCCTCTGGATGAGCTTCCAGATACTCGCGCATGGCCTTTGCATCGGCCTCGTCGAGAAGGTCGTAGAGGTAATCCAGCAACTGGCTCTGGAATTGTTCAGAAGTCAACATGGCCTACTCCTCCCCGCGCAGGCGCGAGGATGCTCGAAGGATCGCAAACAATCGGTTACGGGATACAAGGCAAGTCAGGCTAACACCTTGCGGAGTTTCTGCAGCGCCGCACGCATTTGCGTTTTCACCGTGCCCACGGGGCTTTGGCGAATCTCGGCGATTTGCTCATACGTCAAGCCGCCGTTCTGGCGCAACAGAAAGACTTCCTTTTCCTCCGTGCGGAGGTCCAGAATGGCCCGGCGCAAGCGCTCCAGCGCTTCCTTGTCTTCAAGGATCTGGCCAGGCGACAGGTCACGTGCGGCGAGCATGATGTCCTCCCCCACCATGGGTTTGGCGCGGCGGGCCCAAGCCGAGCGCTGCATGTCTTTGGCCGTGTTCAGTCCCACGCGGAAGATCCAGGCCCGCAGGTTCTGAATTTCGCCGAGCGTGGCCCGGTTCCGCCAGCATTTCAGGAAGGCGTCTTGGGCCGCGTCCTGGGCATCATCACGGTTGCCCAGCAGGAACATCAGCGTGCTAACCAGCTCGTCGCGAAAGTCATGAAATGCGCGAATCAGGGTCTCTTCGGGGGACAACATGCCATTGCTCCCCGCGACTGCCGGCCCCGACAGGTTCGCGCCGAGTTTATTCATGGCTCTACTCTTACGACGAGACGCCCCGGATTTCCGATTGCCGGATTGGCGAAAAAATTCCCGCTGGGGCGCATGCTACGGGACGGATGGGGAGTGAACAAGGAGAAAATGCGATTCCGGACTGCCGCTTGCAGCTTCGCGCTCGGTAGGCGCAAGCGCCAAGCCGCCAGCGGCGGTCCGTTAAATATATTGTTGGGCGGCCGCGCCAATCCTTCGCGAATTATGGAATTGGATGAATCAAATTCGCAATAAAGCCCAGGGACGGAAGTCCCTGGGCGCATCACTTCGTATATTCCTTCAAATATCCCTGAAACGTTTGCCGGTGGCCTTCCTCGTCGCTCATCAGGCGGATGGCGAGTTCCTGGGTGACATAATCATCGCCGTCGGTGAGTTTGGCGATCATGCGGTAATGCTCGATGGCGGCATCTTCGGCCGCAATGACTCCGCGAATGACGCTTACGACATCTGTCGTGTCGGTCGGCGGCTGAAGGTACGTTTGCGTCATCTTCAGAGTCGTGCTGCCCGGCACGGCACCGCCGAGTTGCTTGATGCGGTTGCCGAGTTGCTGGGCGTGGGCGAGTTCGCCTTGAATGTCTGCGGCAAGCGCTTGCTTGATGAAGTCGGCCCGCACACCTTCCATGTCGAGGCTGATCGACAGGTAGTTGAGAACTGTTTCCACTTCCATGTTGTAGCCCTTTTGCAGGGCCGCCAGGATTTGCTCTTTCTTGGTGGCCATTGTAGTTCTCCCTCTTGGCTTTGGAGCCGCGAGCGCAAGCGACCGGATTCGGCAGCCTCTATCCGGTCGCTTGCGCTTCCGGCTCCTACTCTATTTCTTTTCCAACAGCAGCTTCGTCCTGGTCGCCTCTGTCCGCACGGCAACATTGCTGCTGCTGGTGAGCTTCTCGACAGCCGGCAGCAAGCCCGTGAGGTCCATATCCGGCCGGCGCTGGTGCAGCTCATCGATGGCTTGCAAAGCGCTGATGACCGTCATCCGGGCGGCCGGTTCGTCGGATACTTCGCTGCCGTCTTTGTTCTTGATGCGGAAATTGCGCAGTTGCTGCTGTTCGTCGAGCATCTCATTCAGATTTTCCCAGACTTGCTCGTTCTTCTTCACCTCGTCGCTGCCGCGGCGAGCCAGGGCGAGCGTGGCGTTGTAGCGGATTTCCCAGCCGGGGGCGCTGGGGTTGCCGGTTACGGGCTGCGGCGCGGCGCCGCGATTGCAGCCGGCGACGGCGGCGAGCGTAAGGAGCAGAATTGGCAATAAAGTTTGCTTCATGTTTGCGACGGCCCACGGACTTCCGTCCGTGGGCTTTTGGTTAATCACTCTCTTTAATTTCGATACGTTCACCGTAGCCCGTGTCGCGGGCCAGGCGCACCAGCGTCTGCTCAGCGAGTTCCTTCTCCGGGCCTTCGCCTTCCCAGAATGTCAGCGCAAGTGCCACTTCTTTTCGCAGGAAGGTGTCGTGCTCTTCGCGCGAGCAATCGGCCAAGGCTTCAATCACGCCGAGCGAGCCCTTGTGGTCCAGATAATTCAGCGTCGTGCGGGCCCACGCCGCCGTGTCCGTATTGGCCGAGGCCGCTTCCTGCTCGAGCTTCTGATGAATCTCGGCCTTGCGCTCATTGCTGAGCTTCGCGTAGCGCTTCTGCCCGTCGCCGAGGTTGGCCAGCGCCCAAACGGCCTGGCGACGCAGCAAAATGCGCGCATCGCCCTGGCCGCAACCATTCTTAGCTAACTCTTCCAAAAGCGGCGCGCCCACGAGTACACTCATGTTGCCAAGGCAGGCGCCCAGATATTGCACGTAATGTTCCTGAGCGGTGAGTTGATTGCGGGCTTTGGTTTTCTCCTTGCTCGAGGCATCGGTCGGCAAGCCGGCCTGATCCTTGTCCAGCCGGTTGAGTTCGGCCATCGCCTTCTTCAGCTGCTCGGCCAACTTCAAGCCAAACGACGGGTCGGATGCCAGCGTATCATCTTTTTTCAGCACCTGGGCCAAATCATTGGCGGCGCGCCAGCGGATGTCGGGGTTCTCGCTCTGGATGCTTTCGAGCAACTTGTCCGGCGAGCGCGACCCGCCCGCCAGCCAGCTAAAGCCGAGGAGGATTGTCACCGCCACGGCCACGATCAGGCCCGGCACCACGAACAGCTGCACGATATGGCGGCCGGAAGGGGCCTTCACCGGCGGCAAGCCCTTCACGGGTTCAGGATTTGGAGGAGTGGAATTGGGTTCGCTCGACATCGCTCATTGATCTCAAGGTTTTCGTCAAAGTCTCTTCATTCAGTTTATGCATTCGCTCGACGCTTGGCTGTAGCCGCGACCGCACTGCCGGCCGCTGTTTTTCTGCCTAATTCCAT
>Ga0070732_10001065_pt1 | contig 15381 bp, 15 predicted proteins | sample Coa_R1_5_FD_66449 | JGI IMG/M metagenome (GOLD analysis project Ga0070732, IMG submission 66449) | Surface soil microbial communities from Centralia Pennsylvania, which are recovering from an underground coalmine fire - Coalmine... | ecosystem: Environmental > Terrestrial > Soil > Unclassified ...
TCCGTCGAATACGGTCGTGCCATCCATGCTGGCCTCCATCCCCAGCCAGCATCTTGAATCACATTCCACCCCTCCAGGGGAATCCCCTATCCGATTCCTTTAGCTCGGATACCGCTCTAGGTTGCCTGTGCGCACCACGCATCACAGCACCCTAGCCCGCCCCAAGCTCGCGCCTCTTCTGCGCAAATTCAGCGTCGGTCAGAACGCCAGAGCGGTGCAGGTCTTCGAGCATGCGAAGTTTCGCTGCGCGATCGTCAGGCGGCGCGGCCGGCTGGACCGGCGGCGCCATGTTTGGGGTGGCGCGCTGCTCTGCTTGCTGCAGCTGAAAAAAAGCAAAGCCGAGCGCGCCGCCGCAACCCAGCGAGAGGATGAAATAGATCGGTTCCTTCGCGACCAAGTCGAGCAGTGCGAAGAGAGCGCAGACGCCGCCGCACATGAGCAAGGCCATCTTGGCTGTCGCGGGATCGCTGAGCAGGTTGCGATAGCCGAACCAGTAGATGGCGGCGATAAGCCCACCGCCGATCAGCAGGCCGAGCATGTTCTGGGTGGCGAGCGAGATCACAGTGGCGACACCCATGATCACCATCGAGCCGATGACGGCGTAATTCAGGTTCTCCGGGATCTTCTGCGTGTCGCTTGCCATGGCAATCCACTCGCTTCGGTTAGAGCCGCTTCAACAGATCGGCCTTCTTGGCCGCGAACTCAGCCTCGGTCAGGATGCCCGCCGCGTGCAATTCGCCGAGCTTCTTCAGCTGATCGGCAACTGAGTTGCCGCTCGAGGCTGGTGGCGGTGGTGCCACTGGCGCGCTGGGAGCTACCGGGGTCACCGACGAGACGGAAATGACGCCAGGGATTCTGCTGACGACGCGGTCTGTGAGCTCCTCGGGATAGACCGAAGTCGCCTGATAGACCGCCCAGCCGATCCCGAGCATGCCGACCAGCCAAAGCAGCAGGCCGAAACCGGGGATGATCAGCACCGCGAACAACAGCGCCACGATCGCACAGCCCGCTGCGTAGAGAAAATAACTGGATGGGCAGGTGATCGACAGATCGATCCGCGTCGAGGCATCGGGCTGATCCGTGAGCGCCGCAGTGCCTTCGAATGTGAAATAGCGCCAGTCCTGCCAGCCGCGCTTTCCCGTTTCCTTGAGATTGAATTTGACCGGCTGACCCGGGATCTGGGTGGTCGCGGTACCGCCCGCTTCCGAAAGCGCCCGCAAAAAGGTCTGCATCGCCTCTGCGGAAGTTCCTGATATGACGATACTCCGGCTTGCCATTCGCGCCCCCAACCGCCTCTTGGCAATTCAATTGTAGGTCACGGGCGTCAGCGGGTGTCAATCCGAGAGGCGTCTTCGCGAGGGCGAAGATCGTTACGGCTGCGCGAAGTACCTTCTGGTCTCGATCTCCCTTTGGCCCTGCGTCGGATCGATGATGACGACCACGAAGGTATCGGGACCTGGGTTGACGAAACCCTCGTTGTAGGCGCGGTCGGACTCGATCTTCACATAGAGGACCTCGCCCGGCTTCAGCGTGGCTGTCTTGTCCTGGTTGGGATAGCGCCCGATGCTATCGACTGAGATCAGGTAGGTTCCGGGCCCCACGTCGCGATAGGAGACACCCCCCGGCTCCGAGATCACCGCCGGCATCCCGTTGAGCCGGATATAGGGCCGCCCAGTGCCCTCGTAGAGCTCATAGTCCCGATAGAAGAAGATGCGGGCCTGGTTCGGCGACAGCTTCGGGATTTGCCCCGTGACCTCGCTATACCGCGGTCCCGCCGGTTCGCCTCCACCGACACAGGCGGTTATCGTCAGCGCCAGCAGCGCCGCTGCAGTCCTGCCAAGTCCCCGCCGTGGAATCGCATGTCTCGTCGCCATGAAGAGAGGCTAACGCGCGCCCAGGCGTGCGCGCATCACGTTCCCGTGCGAGCTCCCAAATCCCTTGCTAGATCGCCGGTGCGGCGATCGGGCGCCAGTCATTGGCGAGGGTGAGCGGCGGCTCGGTGATCTCCTGCAATCGCTCAAGGGTCATGCCCGGCACCATCTCGCGCACCAAGAGCCCCTCCGGCCGCACGTCGATCACCGCCAGATTGGTGTAGATGCGCTTGACGCAGCGAGGCGCGGTCAGCGGATAGGCGCACTTGATCTTGATGCGCGGCTTGCCGTCCTTGGTCGTGTGCTCGAGGAGCACCCGCACCTCCTTGGCCCCCACCGCCAGGTCCATGGCGCCGCCTACGCCGGGTGGGAAGCTCGGGTCGTCGGTCGCCCAATTCGCCAGATCGCCGACCGCCGAAACCTCGAAGGCGCCCATCAAGGAGACGTCGAGATGCCCGCCGCGGATCATCAGAAAGGCATCGCTGTGCGTGAAGAACGACCCGCCGATACGGAGGCTCGCCGCGCCCTTCCCCGCATTGATCATCTCGGGGTCGGCCTCTTCCGGCTTCGGCGCCTTGCCGAGACCCAGGATGCCATTCTCGCTGTGGAAGACCACTTCCCGCTCGGGCGGGATGTAGTCGGCCACCATGGTAGGGAGGCCAATGCCCAGATTGACATAGGCGCCATCTGCCATGTCCTGGGCCGCACGCCAAGCAATCTGCCTGCGACTAAGAGGCTGCATCTATCGGCCTCCCACCTGGACGACCCGGTCGACGAAGATACCGGGCGTGTGAATGCATTCGGGGTCAAGCTCGCCCAACTCGACAATCTCGCGCGCTTGCACCACCGTAAGATCGGCCGCCATCGCCATCACCGGATTGAAGTTTCGCGCCGCTTTGTAATAGATGAGGTTACCCCAACGGTCGGCCTTCAAGGCCTTGCACAGCGCCACGTCGCCCCTGAGCGGCTTCTCCAACACATACATCCGCCCATCGATCTCGCGCACTTCCTTGCCTTCGGCCAGCTTGGTGCCCACCGAAACCGGCGAGAAGAAGCCGCCGAGACCGGCCGCGGCGGCACGCATGCGCTCACTCAGGATCCCCTGGGGCACCAGCTCCAGCTCCAGCCGCCCCGCCTTGTAGGCCGCCTCGAACTGATGCGGGCTGTCGGAGCGTGGATAGGAGCAGATGATCTTGCGCACGCGCCCGTGCTTGATGAGCCCGGCCAAGCCGGTATCGCCATTACCAGCGTTGTTGGCGACCGCAACTAGGTCCTTGGCGCCCTGCTCCAGCATCGCTTCCAGCAGGTCATGGGCAACGCCAACCTGCCCAAACCCGGCGCAGAGGATGGTCGCGCCGTCCTTGATGCCGGCAACGGCATCGGCCAGGGTCTTCACGCGCTTATCGATCATCGTCGGCGATCTCGCTCAGAATGCGACGCGATCGCCGCCTTTGAGCTGCAGCATGCCGCGGGCCTCGTCCGGGCTCGCTAGTTCCATCGAAAGGTTTTCGAGGATCGAGCGGATGCGCCGCACTTGGTCCGCATTGGACTTGGCGAGCTGCCCCTTCCCAACGTAAAGGGAGTCTTCGAGGCCCACCCGCACATTGCCGCCCATGATCGCGCCCATGGTGACGAACGGGAGCTGATGGCGGCCCGCCGCCAGGATCGACCAATAGTAGTTCTCGCCGAAGAGCTTGTCGGCGATCGCCTTCATGTGGACGAGGTTCTCGTGATCCGCGCCGATGCCGCCCAAAATGCCAAAGATCGTCTGCACAAAGAGCGGCGGCTTCACCAGCTTGCGATCCAAGAAGTGAGCCAGCGTGTAGAGATGGCCGACATCGTAACACTCGAATTCGAAGCGGGTGCCGTGCACCTCCCCTAGATTCTTAAGTATATATTCTATGTCTTTGAATGTATTTCTGAAAATGAAATCCCGTGATGCCTCCAAATGCTTCGGCTCCCAGTCGTGCTTCCACTCCTTGTAACGCGCGAGCATGGGATAGAGCCCGAAGTTCATCGAGCCCATATTGAGCGAACACATCTCAGGTGACGCCTTAACAGGTGCCGCTAAACGCTCTTCCAAGGTCATGCCGTGACCACCACCTGTGGTAATGTTCACAACGGCTTTGGTTGCCTGCTTAATGCGCGGCAAGAACTGCATGAAGACGGCGGGGTCGGGCGTCGGCCGGCCATCCCTGGGGTCGCGAGCGTGTAGGTGCAGAATCGCCGCTCCCGCCTCTGCCGCATCGATCGCCTGAGTCGCCACCTCGTCCGGGGTCAGCGGCAAGTGCGGGCTCATGGTCGGGGTGTGGATCGACCCCGTCACAGCGCAAGTTATGATGACCTTCTTGGCTGCCGCCGCCATCGCTGCCTCCCTCTTCTGGCGCTGCTTTTGTTCTCGCAGTATTTCACCCGCTCGCAGCGACGAAGTCACGCACCTTCGGATAAATCTCAGTCCGCCAGCGCCGTCCATGGAACACGCCGAAATGCCCGACCCTGGTCTGAAGATGGTAGGCCTTTCGGGCCGCTGGCAACCCCGAACAGAGATCAAGCGCTGCGCGCGTCTGACCCACCGCACAGATGTCGTCTTTCTCGCCTTCGACGCAGAGGAGCGCGGTGCGATCAATCGCTGCCGGCTCAACCCGACGCTCGCGCGAGACAAAGTGGCCAGTCGCCAGCGCGTGCTGCTGGAAGACGCGGGCCACGGTCTGCAGGTAGAAATCTGCCGGCAGGTCCATCACGCTCATGTACTCATCATAGAACGTCTTGGTGGCTTGAGCGCTGTCGCCGTCGCCGCGGACGAGATGCCGAAACAACTGCATGTGAGCGGAAACATGGCGATCGAGGTTCATGCTCATGAAGCCCATGAGCTGCAGGAAGCCCGGATAAACCCTCCGGAAGGCGCCGGGATAGCGGGTCGGAACGGTGGCGATCACCTGGCGCTCGAACCAGCGGAGCGAATGCCGCTCGCCGAACCGGCTGACCGCCGTCGGTGCGGCTCGCGAATCGATTGGACCTCCCATGAGGGTCATGGAGGCAGGCACAGCTGGATCATGTTCCGCCGAGAGCAGAGCCACCGCCGCCAAGACGGGCACGGAGGGCTGACAGACAGCCATCACATGGGTCCCGGGCCCCAGGAAGCGCAGATCTGCCATCACCAAATCGATGTAATCGTCAAGGTCGAAACGCCCGTGTAGCAACGGTACGTTCCGGGCATTGATCCAGTCGGTGATGTAGACATCGTGCTCGGGGAGCAGAGTGTCGACGGTGTCCCGCAGCAAGGTCGCGAAATGCCCGGAGAGCGGCGCCACCACCAGGATCCGCGGCTGCTCGACTGCAGTTTCCTTGCGGAAATGCAGGAGGTCGCAGAAGGGATGGCGGTGCACGACCTCCTCGTGCACGGCAACCCGGCCCACGCCTGCGACTTCGGTCTCGCTGATGTCGAATCCGGGGTGGCGGTGCGACATGCCAGCACGCGAGACCAGCTCGAAGCCGGCCGCGAGCGCGCGCATTCCGGGCAAACCGCCCAGCAGGGGCCACGGCTGCTCGAGACAGCCCCGTGCCCAATCAGCGATGAGCCGCACCGGTGCGAAGGCGTCGCTCTGCGCCTGATAGGCTTCGTAGAGCATAGGGTTACCGGCAGTTCCTCATGGAATGAACGCGCCTTCGGTGCTCGGAAGAAAGCCGGAACAAGGGGGAACGCCGCCGATCCGACAAGGCGCGCGCGAGACACGATCGTTCGTTTAATACCGCACGACAGGCCGGTCAAGCGCCGCCCGGAGGCGCTCGACCCCGTTCGCGAGCCTAGAACTCGTCGGCAGGGCGGAAAAACCGGCGGTCGCTTAGGGCCTCGACGGATACGGTCTTGGTGTCGTAGGGCGCGTCCACCCGCACGAGACGTGCATGCGGGATCGGCTCGTCCGCGTAACGCGACAATGCGACGACCTCCCAGACCATCCGGCGGGACCGCGCGTCAGCATAGCGCTGGCCGATCGCAATCCTAGGCGCAAGCGCGTGTCCGGTCCGGCGTGACTGGGAGCCATTGTCGCGACGATCGTACCATGCCATCGGGCGCCTCCCGCGTTGCCGGGAAGGATGTGAGCCCGGGTGAGCGTCGAGTCGCGAGTGTCAAGATTCGGTTTTATCCTGTGTCAAGTCACCGCGCGGCGCCGGCGAAACTCGGCCCTATCCCAGCGCCGCTCGCGCAAGATATCCACAAGCCGCCGCGCCGCCTCGAACACGTCCACGTAGCGCAGATAAAGCGGTGCCAGGCCAAAGCGCATGATATCGGGCGTGCGAAAATCACCGATCACGCCGGCGGCAATCAAGGCCTGTACCACGGCATAGGCGTCGGGGTGGCGGAAGCACACCTGGCTGCCACGTCGCTCCGGGTCGCGCGGCGACGCCAGCGCGATCTCAGCCAGGCCCTCCGCCTCGATCGCGCTGATGAACAACCCGGCGAGCGCCACGCTCTTAGCACGCACTTCGGCAAGGTCGATGTCCCGCCAGAGGTCGAGCGCGGCGTCGAGCGCCACTATGGAAAGCACGGTCGGCGTCCCGCAGAGCATCCGCGCGATTCCGCCCGAAGGCGCGTAGGCCGGATCGAAGGCGAAGGGGTCGCGATGTCCCATCCAACCCGCAAGCGGCTGGCGAAGCTTGTCCTGGAGGTCGCGACGCACATAGAGGAAGGCCGGCGCTCCGGGTCCGCCGTTCAAATACTTGTAGCCGCAGCCGACCGCCAGATCGGCCCCGATCCGGTTCAGCTCGATCGGCAGAATGCCCGTCGAATGCGACAGGTCCCAGAGCGTGAGGATACCGTTGCGGTGCGCCGCCGCGGTGAGCGATTCGAGATCGTGGCGATAGCCCGTGCGAAAATCGACATGGGTCAAAGTGAGGACTGCGACCTCGGCCGTCATGTTCTCGACCAGGCGATCGGCGGGCGCATAACGCAGTTCCGGCCTGCTCGCGAGGAAGGCGCGCGCGCCTTCGGCCATGTAGAGATCGGTCGGGAAGTTGCTGCGCTCGGAGAGGATGACGCGCCGCCCCTGCCGCTGTTGCAACGCCAGCGCCGCCGCCAGAAGCTTGAACAGATTGACCGAGGTGCTGTCGGTAACGATCACCTCGTCGGCTGCGGCGCCGATCAGCGGCGCGATCTTGGCGCCGACCCGCTGCGGCAGCTCCATCCAGCGCGCCTCGTTCCAGCTCCGGATCAGGCCTTGGCCCCACTCGTGGCGGACGACCTGCTGGATACGCCCTGGCACCGCCTTGGGCAGCGCCCCCAGCGAATTACCATCGAGATAGATGAGACCATCCGGCAGCAGGAACTGCTCACGCAGATGTGCCAACGGATCGCGGCGGTCGAGGGCTTCAGCGTCGGTACGCGAAATCATGCGGACGTCGTCGATCCAAAACCGATGCCGTCAGTACGTGCCCGGATACATGCCGCCGTCGCAGAGCCAGTTCTGCCCGGTGATGTAACTCGCCTGCTGGCTGCACAGGAACGCGCACATGGCGCCGAACTCCTCGCTGGTGCCGAAGCGCCCGGCGGGGATGCTGGCGAGACGCTCTTCCTTCGCCTGGTCCACCGAGATGTTGCGGTTGCGCGCCACGGCCTCAAAGTTTGAGCGCAGGCGATCGGTCAACACCGCGCCTGGCAGCAGGCTGTTGATGGTGACGTTGTGGCGCACGGTCTTGCGCGCAAGGCCGGCGACGAATCCCGTCAGGCCCGAGCGTGCGCCGTTGGAGAGGCCGAGGATCTCGATGGGCGCCTTCACCGAACTCGAGGTGATGTTGACGATGCGTCCGAAGCGGCGCTTGATCATGCCATCGACGGTCTGACGGATCAGCTCGATCGGCGTCAGCATGTTGGCGTCGAGGGCCTTGATCCAGGTCGCGCGATCCCATTCGCGAAAGTCGCCGGGCGGCGGGCCACCGGCGTTGTTGACGAGGATGTCGGGATCGGGACAGGTCTCGAGCGCGAGCTTTTTTCCTTCGGGCGTGGTGATGTCGCAGGTGATCGCCATTACCTTGACGCCGGTCTGTTTGCGGATTTCGTCGGCGGTGGCGTGGAGCGCCTCGGCACCGCGGGCGAGGATAACCAGATTGACGCCCTCCTCCGCGAGCGCCATCGCGCAACCCTTGCCCATACCCTTGCTCGCCGCGCAGACCAGCGCCGTCTTGCCGCGAATGCCGAAATCCATCGCCCGCCTCCCTGGTTCCGATCGACATCATAGGCGGCACCACGTTCCGGTCCAGCCTGTGATCGCGATCACACCTTGATGGGCGGGGCATGGCGTCCGCACCGCCGCTGAATTAACCTGAACCGAGGTATCGTTGCCCGTCGTCAGCCGGCTACACTCGTTCATTCTGGGAAGCTCGCCATGGCCTTCGAACATGCGGACGACATCGCAAGTGCGCTCGACAAGGGCGAGCTTTCCGTCCGCACGCTCTATGAAGTTTGGGAGCTGCGCCGACCGGTTCCCGAGCCATCCGCGAAAGCGGCGGGAAGCAGCGACGCGGGGCAAATACCGTGGATCCAAAGCGATCTCGGATTGTGCCTTCGCTTTCTCCAGCGGGCCCTGGAAGGACAGGAGTTTCTTCTCGTCTGCGATGCCGCGCGAGAGATGCTCAGATTCTGGGAAAGCCACGACACCCGGAACGATCCCGACCTCCTGCGAATACGCATGCGGTTGGCATCCGGCCTGACTCGGCTCGGCGACATTCAGAAGGCAAGCCGCGAACTGGAGCAGTGTCTCGACCCAAATTTCCGACCGCGTGCCGGGAAAGGCTTGCGGACGGAGATGCTGCTCCAGCTGGGCGACGTGCGCCGCGAGGAATGGTATCTCGCGACCACCAAGGCGGCGGCGATCCAGGCGACCGAAGCGGCACTGCGCTATTACGAGGAGGCCCGGACGCTGAAGCCGGACTCGCTGGAAGCGAATATCTGGGTGGCGGCGGGAACGCTCCATGTCGCGGGCCTGCACGACGAGCGGCGCCGGCAGGCGAGCGTGTGCGCGGAAGGTCTGCTGAGCCGCCTCAACGGGGAAGCCGTCGATTTCGAATCGCTTCGCGCGCGCGCCGAGGCGCTGACATTGCTCGGACGCGAGGACGAGGCGCGCGTCGCCTATTCCGTGCTCTCCGGCGCCGACGATCGAAGCTTCGCAAAATTGGCCGACGCCCGTTACCGCACTCGTTTTCTCGCCGACGCACTCGGCAAGCCGCGCGATTTCCTCAAGAACGCCTTCCCGCGGCTGCAGCTCATCGTCTTCACCGGGCACATGCCCGATCGTCCCGGATATCCGCCCCGCTTTCCGCCGGAGCAGAACGCGCGCGTGCGGGAGCTGTTGCGCGTGAAGCTCGAGCAGCTGCACGCGCATATCGGCATTGCTAGTGCCGCCGCCGGCGGCGATCTGCTGTTTCTGGACGAGCTGGCGGCTCGTCGCGACAGCCGCCTGCACGTCGTGCTTCCCTGGTCCGAAGCCGAGTTTCGCCAGACCAGCGTGCTTCCCTATGAGCCAAACTCCGCCGAGCCCGTTTGGGATCCGCTGTTCAAGCAAGTCACGCGAAACGCCGCCAGCCTGCGGCAGCTTGGAGAATTCTATCAGCCGAGCCAGGAGAGCAACGTCGGCTGGAAATACATGCTGGAGGTTCAGAGCGGGCTCGCGCTGCACACCGCGCGGATGATGCAGCTCGACGTCCTGCCGCTTGCACTATGGGACGGGCGCGCCGGATTGGGGCCGGGCGGGACCGCGGATTTCGTGCAGTTCTGGCGCGAGCATCTGGGGATCGAGCCCGAGATCATCGATATGCCGCAGCCAACGACGGGATCGGTGACGACCAATCCCAAGCTCAGGACGTCGCGCGCCGAACGCTCCGTGCTGCATCAGGAGGTCAAGAGCATGCTGTTCGCCGACATCGTCGGCTACAGCAAATTCAAGGAGCAGACGATCCCCTCGTTCGTCACCGGATTTCTGAGCCGCGTTTCTCAGCTTGCCGCGGCGAGCCCGCATGCGCCACAAAGCGTCGCCACCTGGGGCGATGCGATCTATGCCGTCTTCGATTTCGCCGTCGATGCCGGCGCTTTTGCGCTGGAATTGACTCAGCTCATCCACGACAACCGCGAGGAATGGCTGGCGCGCGGCCTCTATTCGCTGGAACCGGCGAGCGTCGGCGCCTCCCCCATCAAGCGCCCGCTCAACATCCGCATCGGTCTGCACACCGGCCCAGTCTTCCAGCACTACAATCCGCTGATGCGCCAGCTCGGCTTCACCGGCGCCCATGTCAGCCGTGCGGCGCGGATCGAACCGGTGACGCAGCCCGGCGAAGTCTATGCCAGTGAAGAGTTCGCGGCACTGGTGGAATTGGAGGTGGCCCGGCGACGCCACCGCGGAGAGCGGGATGCGGCGGCATTCATTTGCGAGTATGCCGGCACCATGCCGCTCGCCAAGGGGTACCCCGGACGATATCGCATCTATCGCCTCATTCCGACCCGGCGGCTCGACAACGAGGAGCTCGCCAAGGCGATCCATGAGAGCTACTGCGACGAGCAGCGCAAGGCCGGCATGACGCCCGAGACGAACCCGACGCTGCGGCACTGGGATGAGCTTTCCGAGAACATGCGCGAGGCGAACCGCGAACAGGCAGCCGACATTCCCAACAAGCTGCGCATGCTCGGATACGAATTGGCGCCGCGCGGCGGCATCGAACCGTCCGAGATCGTGCTGCCGCCCGACCGAGTGGAGGAGGTCTCAAAGTACGAGCACGTCCGCTGGATGAACGAGCGACAGCGCAACGGCTGGACCCACGCGCCCGCACGCAACAACGCACTGAAGCACCACCCGCTGTTGGTGGGCTGGGATGAGCTTCCCGAGAGCGAAAAGCAAAAGGACCGCGACACCATCCTCAATCTCCCGGCGCTCATCGCCCGGGCCGGATTTCGCGTGCGAAAGATCGGCTAGCTTCCGCTACCGTCGCTCGCGATCGGCGGCAGCGACTTGATATAGACCGCGACCGCGTGGCGGTCTTCCGGCGTCAGTTGGCTCGTGCCCTTCACCACCTCGGCCATGCCGGAACCTACGGAATCGAAACCGGGCGTCTGGCCGCTCTCGAGCACGCGCTCGATATCGGCAATGCTCCACTTGCCGATGCCATGCTCGGGATCTTGCGTGATGTTGGGCGCCTTCTGGCCGTCCGGGCCGAGGGGATTGCCGGAATATGCCAAGCTCTCTTCCATAGCGCCCATGAAGTTGCGGGGCGTGTGACACTCGCCGCAATGCACCACCGCATTGGCGAGATAATCGCCGCGGTTCCAGACCGCGTCGTGCTTGGGATCGGGCCGCAAGGGTCCGGGTGCAAAGAAGAGCGCGCGCCAGCCCATCACGCCCCAGCGGATGTTGAATGGAAACGACACATCATGCGGCGTGTCGGGGCGCACGACCGGCGGCTGCGCCTTGAGATAGGCATAGAGATCGCCGATGTCCCGATCGGTCATCCCCGTGAACGAGGCGAAGGGGAACACCGGGAAAAGTTGCGTCGCGCCCGGCCCGACGCCATAGCGCAGGGCACGGCGGAAGTCGGCCTCGCTCCAGCTACCAATACCAGTTGCCGAATCGGGCGTGATGTTGGGGCCATAGAAGGTGCCGAAGGGAGTAGCGAGCGCGCGCCCTCCGGCCAGCGGCTTGCCCCCATGCTTCACGTCGGTGTGACAACTGACGCAGTCGGCAGCCGCGAAGATATAGGCGCCACGCTTTATCGCTTCGTCGTCGGCGCGCGCCAAGGATGCAGTGGCAAGAAGGAGGGCGGCGGCAAAGATAGTTTGGAATGATCGCTTCGTCACCGCTCCTCCTTGGCCACCGTCTCACTTGATCTCGGGACCGCGGAACGAACCGTGGCAGGCGCCGCAACCATTCTTCCCTGTATCTCCGAACGCGGTCTTGGCTTCTGCCTTGTCGCCCTTCTGCACCGCGGCCAGCAGCTTCTGCTCTTCGCCCTTAAGTGTCGCCGGTATGGCCTTGAACTTGTCCATCTCCTGCCAGATCTCGGGCTTGGCGCGGGTCGCCTTCGGCGGTAGGTCCGCGATCGCAGTGCCCGCCGGCCACAAAGCCGGATCGCCGAGCTTGTCGGCGACGGCGATCATATCCTGCACCTTTGCCACCGCCACGGCCTGGTCGCCACTGCCGTTGACATAAGCGTCAATCACCTTCTCGTCGTCGACCTGCTGATCCATCAGCTTCTGGCGATCCTTGACGGCCGCCATCTTGTCCTGTGCCAGACCGCTCACGCCGCCCACTGCGATTACCGTCGCCATCGCGACCGCCACCGCGCCCCATTGCATCAACCTGCTCATCGCGTCCCCTCTCCGATCCGTATCGGCGCGAATCCCCGACCGCAGCCGCCCGCGCCTTCGCGGGAGATGTTAGCGGGTCATGCGCGGGCCCACCCATCACGTTCAGGTTAGAACGGGCAAACGCCGCGGGCGCTTCGAAAGACCGTGGGTCTGAGAGATTTATTCCGAGCTAACTGATCGGCAGCATGACATGGGTCTTGTAGCCCGGGCGAGTGGCGAGCCGATCGTACCAGGCCTTGAGATGCGGCGTCTCCGGACGCTCGATCGGAAAGTTGTACCAGCGGTAAATCCAGATGCCGATGCCGATATCGGCGAGCGTCAGCTGCTTCCCTGCGAAGTAGGGCCGCCCGTCCCTGAGGTGCCCCTCGGCGATGCGCCAGAGATCGACGCACCGCTTGTGCGCCCCTTCGAGGGCCGCGGCATCGCGCCGCTCCGGCGGCGTACGATAGTAGCCGAACAGCAGCACCGCCAACGGCGCCGTAAGGTGCGCGATCTGCCAGTCCATCCAGCGCTCCACATGGCTGCGCTCGACGGGGTCCTTGGGATGGAGCGGCTCCTCGAAGCCGCGCGTCGCCACCAGATAGCGCAGAATGGTATTCGATTCCCAGACTACCGCCTTGCCGTCCTCGATAGTGGGCACCAGGGCATTGGGATTGAGCGCGAGATAGTCGGGGTCCTTGGTTCGGCCGAAATGCAGCCCGGCATCGATGCGCTCAAAGGGGATGTTCATCTCGACGCAGCCCCACAGCACCTTTTGCACGTTGGACGAACTGGCCCGTCCCCAAATCTTCAGCATCGCTCACGCTCCATTTTCCCGCGATCCGTAACCAGGTGGCAGCTCGCGTTGGCGTCCCATGATACAGGGACGGACGCCGATTAGTACCCTCGATTAGTCCCTGGAATTCGCTGAACTGTCACCGAGTTGCGATAGGCTCCGCCGCCCTCGCCCCATAGAGAAGCCTGTCGTCATGACCAAACCGGACAGAGAATTCAGCCTCGAACTCAGTCGTCGCAAGCTGCTCGCCGCCGCCGGCATCGGCGGTGGGGTCGCGCTGACGGGAGTTCTCGTCGGCACCGGAGCAGCCGAGGCCGCACCTTCCGCACGTCCAGCGTCCGATCCAGCCGGCACGCCGCCAGTCGCCGGACTGCACCTGCAGTTCGGCGCCGATGCATCCTCGGAAATGGTGGTGTCGTGGCACACGCTGCAACCGGTCCGCCGCCCCCGCGTGTTGCTGGGCCGTGCCGACGGCAGGCTCGAGCAGACCGTCGAGGGCAAAGAGACCAGCTATAAAGATGGAAAGTCAGGCCAAGTCGTTTACGTCTATCATGCCAAGCTTGGTCGGTTGCAGGCTAATTCCTCCTACATGTATGGCACGCTGCACGACGGCGCGGCCCCGGAGTTCGGTACTTTCCAAACCTCGCCGCGGGGCCGCGCGCCCTTCACCTTCACCAGCTTCGGCGACCAAGGTACCCCCACGCTCGGCAAGAAATACGTGCCGCCCACCGGCGTAACGCTTCCCGGTCCGCTGCTCGTCAATGACAATCTGGGTTCGCCGGCGGCCGGCGATACCACGCTCGGCGTGGAGCGGCTCCGGCCTCTGTTCCACCTGCTCAACGGCGACCTCTGCTACGCCAACCTCGCCGAGGATCGAGTGCGGACCTGGTGGGATTTCTGGGCCAACAACAGCCGCAGCGCGCGCAATCGGCCCTGGATGCCGTGCGCCGGCAACCACGAGAACGAGCTGGGCAACGGGCCGATCGGCTACCTCGCCTATCAGACCTATTTCTCGCTGCCGCCGACGGCCGGCCAGACCGACGTCACACGCGGACTCTGGTATGCCTTCACCGTCGGCTCGATGCGCGTCATCAGCATTGCCAATGACGACATCTGCTACCAGGACGGCGGCAACTCCTATGTCCGCGGCTATTCCTCCGGCGCGCAGAAGGCGTGGCTAGAAAAGGAATTGGCCGCGGCGCGCGCGAACCACGACATCGATTGGATCGTGGTGTGCATGCATCAGGTGGCGATCTCCTCGGTCGACAAGTTCAACGGCGCCGACCTCGGCATCCGCCAGGAGTGGAGCCCGCTGTTCGACAAATATGGCGTCGATCTCGTCGTGTCCGGACACGAACACCACTACGAGCGCTCGCACCCGCTGCGCGGCGCGCAGTCGAATGCCACCCTGACACCGATGCCGGCGGCCACTGGCACCGACGTGATCGATACCACCAAGGGGACCGTGCACATGGTGATCGGCGGCGGCGGCACCTCGGTGCCATCGAACCAGCTCTTCTTCGATCCGCCGGCCTGCCGCGTCATCACCGCCGTAGGCGAGCCCGACCCGAAGACCGGCAAGCGCCCGCCGATCTACGTGCATGAGGAAGCGCCGTGGTCGGCGGTGCGAAACGCCGCGCACTCCTATGGCTTCGCGGCATTCGCGCTCGATCCGGGATCCCATCGCGGCGGCTTGACCACGATCAAGGTCACCTACTACGACGTGGTGGGACCGGGCGGCCAGCTGGCGCCCTTCGAGACCTTTGCGCTGCGCCGACCGCGACGCGACTGACCAGTCGTCTGGTGGCGCCTTCGGTTCGCGAAGCCGCCTACACGTCGTGCACGTCCAGAATACCCGGCAGTGATTTCACCGCGGCCCTGACGCGCGGGCTGATGTGATAGCCGCCCGGCAAGGTGATCTCCACCTCGCGTGCCGGCGGCAGCGGCACCACCAGGGTAACGCGGCCTTTGCCGCCGGTCTCACGCCCGACCAGACCTTTGAGCGGGGGCAGCACCTCGGGCTCGCGCACGAAAATCTTGAGGCCCGCCGCCGCCTGCGCCACGATGCCGTCGAGCGGCTCGACGCGCTGCGCGGTCAAGCGGATGGCATCGGCCTCGGTGCGCGCGTCGGCGGTCACCAACAGGGGCTGTCCGGCGTCGAGCAGGCTCCGCGCCTGGCTCAGCACTTCCGAGAACACGGTGACTTCAAAGAAGCCGCTCGCGTCCGACATCTGCAGGAACGCGAAGCGATTTCCGCGCGCGGAAGTCCGCTCCTTCCTCCCGACGACGATGCCCGCGAGCTTGACCCGGCTCGATCCACCCATGGCGAGGCGCGGCGCAAGCTCCGCGGAGCGCACCACGCCCACGCGCTCGAGGCTCTTGCCATAGGC
>Ga0070732_10001066_pt1 | contig 15360 bp, 15 predicted proteins | sample Coa_R1_5_FD_66449 | JGI IMG/M metagenome (GOLD analysis project Ga0070732, IMG submission 66449) | Surface soil microbial communities from Centralia Pennsylvania, which are recovering from an underground coalmine fire - Coalmine... | ecosystem: Environmental > Terrestrial > Soil > Unclassified ...
TCCACTTGTGCGAGCTGCCCACCGACAGGGTCGAAGTCACCGGCTGATAGGCGAACTGGCCGTAGGGGCTGTAGTAACTGAAGTCCGAGTGGAAGTGCACCAGCCCCGCTTCGACGTTGAGCCGGTCGGTGATGTCGAAGTTGATGTTCGCGAATTCGGTGGTCTGCCGGTAGTCCGAGCGCGTGGTGTAGTCGTACCACACCCCCGGAGGGAGCGAGGAAGCGGTGGTGTTGTAGTAATAGAGCTCGTACTGGAACGCGGCTCCGCCGGGCTGCAGTCCCGGCATGTAGTACGGACTGCCGGAGTTCTTGTCGGTGGTCTTCTCCCAGTACAGGCCGGCGAGCCAATGAAAGCGTCCGCCCGCCTTCGAGGTAAGCCGCAGCTCGTCCGCCCAGCGCACCGGGTTGGTGTGGTACTCGTAGTACTGCAGCGGCACCTTGCAGCCGGTGAAGGGCGTGCCGCCGTAGGCCGGGTCGCTCTGGCAGGCGAAGCCCTCCTGCGAGCCGGGGGGCGCACCGTTGTGAAAGAACGGCGTGTAGGAGGGGGCGAAGTTCTGCATGTACTGCGAGTACTCGTCCCAGCGCCGCGTGGGCAGCGACCAGTAGGTGCTCGCGAACACCAGGTCGGCGATGCCGACGTCCCCGTCCAGGCGCGCCTCCCAGAGCTTGGCTTGATTGCCGAGCTGCTCCGGGCCAAAGCGCTCGACGGTGCGGGGCGCCAGGGTCGGATCCTCGTCCCAGGCGCCGAAGGCGTTCATGCGCTGATAGTCGCTGGTAAAGAGCGCGCTCCACTTCTCGTTGATCTGCCACTTGAGGGCGATGCGCGCGCCCTCCTGGTGCTCGCGATTGAAATCGTTGCGCGCCCAGGCCGAGTTGTCCGACACGGCGCCGTTCACCCAGGTGCGCGTCACCAGCTTGTTGTCGATGAAGCCGCCGTGCGAGGCGCTGAAGGCCGAGACGCGCAGGCCGAGCGTGCCGCTGATCAGCGGGATGTTGAGGAAGCCCTCGTAGGTTTGGTTGGTACGACCGTCCTGGATCTTGCCGCCGTCGAGGTCGATGCCGGCGCTGAAGTTGCTGACGTCAGGTTTGTTGGTGATGTAGCGCACCGCGCCAGCCATGGAGCCGGCGCCGAAGGTCGTACCCTGTGGACCGTTGAGCACCTCGATGCGTTCGATGTCGTACAGGTGCAGGTCGGGCTGCACGCCGTACCAGCTGAGCGAATTGTCGTCGAGGAAGAATCCGGTCGCGGAGCTGTTGGCGTAGTTCGGGTTACTGCCGTCGGAGACGCCGCGCATGAAGAAGGTCTGGGTGCCCGGTCCGATGCTGATGAAGGATATGGACGGCACCTTGGCCGCATAGTCGTCGAAGCTCGTGATGCCGAGGTTCTGCACGTCCTTGCTCGTGAACACATCAATGCTGATGGGCACCGTCTGCAGGTTCTCTTCGCGCTTGCGCGCCGTCACCACCACTTCCTGCAGCGCACCGCCGCCGGTCTCGGCCGCCGCCGCGGCGGCGTCCACCGCGTACGCGCGCCCTGCCGCGGCACCGGCCAGCGCGGTCGCGACTGCCACGCCTATTTTGGAAGCTGGGCTCCCCGAGCGTGGGAAGCGGGAGAGGGACGGACCACGGGTGATTCGATTGCGGATAGATGACATCCGAGACCTCCCCGACGACTTATCTGTGAGCGCTGCCGGCCGCTGGCTGCGCTGCCGTGATCATCCTTTGAGGCGTTGTCTCTAGTCAACGACCGTTCAACAGCGCCGCGCGCTCAGGCGAAGCGCTCGAGGCAGTCGCCGAGCGCATGTCGCAGGGGTTCAAGCTCTTGCGCAAAATTGCGCCAGTAGCCCACCCCGCTGGTATATATCGGCTGTCGCACCTGCTCGGCGCTCGGGGTGCGCACCGCGCGCTGGGTCTCGTGAAAGCTGAGGCACCCGGCCTCGAATTCAAGCCCGCAATGCTCGAGCAGGCGACGGATGTTCGCCTCCGGATCGCGCACCAAATCCTCGTACTGGACATGCAGCACCTTGTGGGGCAGCACGCGATCCCAGTGGTCCATGAGGGCCAGGTAGCTGCGGTAGTAGCGGCCGAGATCCTCGAGGTCGTAGCTGAAGGTCTGCCCCGAGGCGAAGTGCTGCTTGAAGGTGCTGAAGCAGGCGTCCATGGGGTGGCGGCGTACGTCGACGATGGTCGCGTGCGGCAGGATGCAGTGAATGAGCCCGACGTGGCTGAAATTGTTCGGCAGCTTGTCGGTGAAGCGCTCACGCCCGCGCCGCAGCGGCAGAGTCTCGCGCAGGTAGCGGCCGCCGAGCTCGGCCAGCTGCGCGGCGGAGTAGGCATTGAGCTGTTCCGGGTAACCGTCGCGGTTGGCGCCGCTGTCCTCGCATTCGCGCACGATGTTGAGGATGTTCGGCAACTCCATGGTGCCGTCCACGCGCGAGTGGCTCGCGAGAATCTGTTCCACCAGCGTGGAGCCCGAGCGCGGCAGGCCGACGATGAAGATCGGCGCGAGGCTCGGGTCGCCGCTGCCGCCGTGGGCCGCGAAGAACTCGCTGCTGAAGAAGGCGCGGATGCGCGCGCTGCGCTGCTCGAAGCTGGCGCTGTCGAAGGGCGCCTCACGTCGCCGCGTGGCGTTGCCCTGCGCATAGGCGGCGAAGGCTTCGGGATAGCGCCGGCGCTGCTCGAGGGCCTTGCCGACGGCGAAGTACAGCTGCGCCCCGCCGGGGCGCTGGCCGACGCCCTCGGCCACGCGGCTCTCCATGGCCTCGAGCTCGGCGTCGCTGAATGAGTAGTTCTTGAGATCCGCCAGGCTCCAGTAGGCCTCGGGGTTGGCCGGGTCGGCCGCGAGCACCGCCTTGTAGGACGCCTCACTGTCGGCGCGCCGGCCGAGCGTGCGCTGGACGTGGCCGATCGACATGCGGATCCGCAGCTCCTCGGGCTTGAACCGCGCGGCGTGCTGGTAGGCTTCCAGCGCCTCCTCGTGGCGCATGAAGCGGACCGCGACCGAGGCAACGGTGACCCAGGTCTGTGGATTTTCCGGCTCGATCTGCAGCAGCTGGCGGGCGGCGGCGTGCGCCTCCTCGACGCGTCCCATGGCCAGCAGCGCCGGCCCCAGCCCGCGGTACGCGAGCGGCACGTGGGCCGACTGCTTGAGCGCGTGGCGCAGCAGCCGCTCGGCGTCGTGCGGCACGTCGGCCGCGAGTGACAGCGCCGCCAGGCCGCACAACGCCGCCACGTGGCCCGCATCCTGCTGCAGGATTTCCCGGAACAGCTGCTCGGCACGCTTGCGATCGTCGGCCACCAGCGCCGCGGTCGCCTCCTCGACGCGTGGCCGCGCCGGCTCCGTGACCCGGGCGCGCTCGAAGGCGATGCGGGCTTCGGCATACAGTCCGAGGTCGACGAGCGTATCGCCGTAGGCGAGCCAGGCGCGGTGATGGCGTGGCGCCTTCTCGAGCACCCGCCGCACCTCGGCGCGCGACTCGGCGGTACGGCCGGCGCGGCGGTAGGCGCGCGCCAGGTCCACGCGCGCCTCGGCGAATTCGGGAGCGCTGGCCAGCACGCGCTCCAGGAGCGCGATGCTCTCCTCGATCCGCTCCTGGTCGAGCAGCGCCGCGCCGATCAGCCAGAGGCAGTTGACCTCTCCCGGACATTGCGCCTCGAGCGAGCGCAGCCAGCCTTCGGCCCGCAACGCCTGTCCCGCGCGCAGTGCCGCGTGCGCCTGGCGCAGGTTTGCGGCGAAACCCGGTGGTGGCGACTTCGCAAGGGGCGCAGCCATCTGTGCAGTTTGCCTCGGCCGCGGGGGTTCGGGCTACACTCACGCACGCGCCCCGGTCCGGCGCGCCAAACACTGCGAGACATCGTGCGCGTGACACGCCTGCAGACTGCTTTTGCCCTGATACTCGGCCTCGCCCCGCTGGCAGCGCTCGCGGGGCGGCCGCTCGAACCTGCCGACTGGTACCGCTTCCGGGCCGTGTCGGATCTGCAGATCGCCCCCGACGGCCGTGCGGTCGCCTACCTCGTGACGCGCTACGACCGTGCCTCCGACCAGAGTCTGCGCGAGCTGTGGCTCGCCGACTGGGATGGCCGCCACGCCGCGGCGCGCGCGCACGGGCTGAGCGCCAGCGAGCCGCGCTTCAGTCCCGACGGGCGCCTGAGCTATCTCGCGGCCCGCGCGCAGGACGCCCCGGCGCAGCTGTGGCTGCTCGGGCGGCATGGCGAGAAGCCGCGGCAGCTCTCGCACGTCAGTGACGAGATTGAATCCTATGCCTGGGCGCCGGACGGGCGTCACGTGGTGCTCGTGATGCGCGCGGGCGAGCACGGGCAGCCCCAACCTCAGGTCATCGACGCCTATCACTTCAAGGAGGACGTCGAGGGCTATCTCACCGCCGAGTCGCGCACCCACCTGTACCTGCTGGATGTCGCGAGCGGCGCCTGCCAGGCGCTCGCGGCCGACCCCGCGCGCGCCGACTCGCACCCGGTGTTCTCTCCCGACGGACGGCAGCTGGCGTTCATCGGCAATGGTTCCGCGCGCGCCAGCGCCGGGCGCGACGAGATCTACCTCATGGATCCCCGTCCGGGCGCGCTGCCGCGGCTGCTGCTGTCGACCTGGTCACCGAACAACCACTGGCTGTCCTTCAGCCCCGACGGGCGGCAGCTCGGCTTCCTGCAGGGCGAGGCGCTGCGCTACAACGCCTACATCGACGATTCGCTGGCGCTGGCGGATGCTGGCAGCGGCGCCGTGCGCGCCCTGACCGCGCCGCTGGATCGAGGCATCTACTCGCCGCGCTTCACCAGCGATGGGGGTGCCGTCATGTTCGCTGTCGAGGACGACGGGCGGCAGTATCCGGCGCAGGTAACGCTCGCGAGCGGCGAGATCGCGCCCTTGGCGAGCGGTCCCGAGGTGATCAAGGAACTCGCGACCGCTGCCGGTCACACCGCGGTGCTCGCCTCCCATGATCGCCAGCCGGTCGAAGTGTTCGCGCTCGAGAACGGCCGCCTGCGAGCGCTGAGCGCCCAGAACCGGGCGCTGTTCGCCGAGCTCACGCTCGGCTCGCTCGAGGACATCGCCTTCAAGAGCCGCGACGGTACCGAGATCCACGGGCAGATCGTGAAGCCTCCGGGCTATGAGAGCGGCCGCCGCTATCCGACGCTTTTGTGGATCCACGGGGGTCCCCAGGGCCAGGACGATCACTCGCTCGAGCTCGAGGCCTATGGGCCCCCACTGGAGCGGCTGCTGTTCGCGAGCCACGGCTACGTGGTGCTCGCCGTCAACTATCGCGGCGGCACCGGGCGCGGGGCCGCCTTTGCGCACGCGATCGCCGCTGACTGGGGACACCTCGAGGTCGAGGACCTGCTCGCGGGGGTAGACTGGGCCGTCAGGGAGGGCATCGCCGATCCCGAACGGCTCGGGGTCGGCGGCTGGAGCTACGGCGGGCTCCTCACGGACTACGCCATTGCCAGCGACACGCGCTTCAAGGCCGCCATCAGCGGCGCCGGCAGCGGCGATCAGGTGGGGATGTACGGGACCGACGAATACATCATCGAGGACGACAACGAGATCGGGCCACCCTGGCGCAGCACCGAGCTGTGGCTGAAGCTCTCCTATCCGTTCTTCCACGCCGACCGCATCCACACCCCGACGCTGTTCCTGGGCGGGGACCGCGACTTCGACGTGCCGATCGGCGGCGGCGAGCAGATGTACCAGGCCCTGCGCAGCCTCGAGGTGCCCGCGCAGCTCGTCGTCTACCCCGGGGAGTATCACACCTTCAGCCGCCCGAGCTTCCTGGTGGACCGCTGGCAGCGCTATCTCGACTGGATGGCGAGATACCTGCGCTGATCACCAGCGGTTGCGCAGCTCGCGCAGCCTGACGAACACGGTCTGCGCATCCGGCCGCTCCGGCAGGTCGGGGAACTTCGCCCGCAGCCCGGCGATCACCGCCGGCTGCTGCAGGCGGAAGAAGGTGTTGATGTGCAGCTCCTCGGCCAGCGTCGTGACGTGCGCCGCGGCCGGAGCGTGCGTGCGCGCCGCCTCCAGCAGCCGGGCCGCCTCCGCGTTGCCCGGCTCGCGGTCGAGCGTGAACTCGAGGTTGCGGGCCAGGTACTCGTGGCCCGGGTAGATGCGCGTCGCCGGCGGCAGGCGCGCCAGCTGCGTGACGAAGGTGTGGTAGAGCGCCTCGGGCGCGCCGCCGTTATAGCAGTTGCCGGCGCCGGCGTTGAACAGCGTGTCGCCGCAGAACAGTGCCGGCTCTTCGGTGTGTGACAGCAGGCACACGTGCGTCATGGTGTGTCCGGGTGTGTCGAGGCATTCGAGCTCGACCGTGCGCCCGACGCGGATCAGGTCGCCGCGCGCGAGGCCGCGATCGACGCCGCCGATGCGGCTCGCGGCCCCGGCATGCGCCGCCACGGTGGCCCCGGTTGCAGCCTTGAGCGGGGCGTTCCCGCCGGTGTGGTCGCCGTGCTCGTGCGTGTTCACGATCTGCGTGATCCGCCAGCCGCGCACCCGCGCCGCCTCCAGGCACAGCCGCCACTCGAGCGGGTCCACGGCCAGCGCCTCGCCGGTCTCCGGGCAGGCGATCAGGTAGTGGAAATTGCGCAGCGCGTTTCCCGACCAGATGCGTTCCGTGAGCATGGGCCCGTCCTTTTATGTAACGTCCCTGCAACGTACCCCGGAACCGGCGGCGCGCGCCATAATGAGCGCATGACGCACACCTTCCTGTTCCAGCCGGCGGTGTGGACCTCGACCGGGACGGTGTGGCGCGCGGACGGCGAGCCGCTGGAGGCGGTGGGCCGCACCGAGATCGCGCATCGCCCGGAATGCTGGCTGCTGTCGGGCACGCTGAAGGTGCTCGGCTCCCCGCCGGCGGAGTTCGTGCACGCCTACCTGATCGAGCCGCCCCAGCCCGAGCACGTCGGCATGAAGTGGACCTTCGAGAGCGCCATGTTCGGCAAGCTGCAGGGGCGCTTTGCGGCCATCGGCCCGTCGATCCTGTCGGTGTACGGCTGCGTTGCTTCCGGCTACTACGGCTCCGAGCACCTCGGCCAGGTCGACGCCGACACCTACCGCACCGCCGGCATGATGCTGCTGCAGGACAAGATCGTGTACTCGTGGCAGATGCTGCTGAAGCGGGGGGCGTGAGCATGCTGAGCGTGCGCCGCAGCGCCGAGCGCGGCTCCTTCGATCACGGCTGGCTGCAGACTTCCCACACCTTCTCGTTCGCCGGCTACGACGACCCGCGCTGGGTGGAGTACGGGCCGCTGCGCGTCATCAACGAGGACCGCGTCGCCGCCGGGCAGGGCTTCGCCAAGCACGGCCACCGCGACATGGAGATCGTGACCTACATCCTCGAGGGCGAGCTCGAGCACCACGACTCGATGGGTAACGGCTCGGTGATCCGCGTCGGCGACGTGCAGCGCATGAGCGCCGGCACCGGCGTCACCCACAGCGAGTTCAACCCCTCGTCCGCGCAGGCGGTGCACCTGCTGCAGATCTGGATCCAGCCGGCCGCGCGCGGACTGGCGCCGGGCTACGAGCAGAAGCACTTCACGGCGCAGGACAAGCGCGGCCGGCTGTGCCTCATCGCCGCCCCGGATAGCGCGGCGGGCGCGGTGCTCGTGCACCAGGACGCGCGCGTCTACGCCGGCCTGTTCGACGGCGCCGAGCGCGCCAGCTACGCACTCGCCGCCGGCCGGCGCGCCTGGCTGCAGCTGGCGCGCGGCACGCTGAGCGTGGGCGAGACGCGCCTCAGCGCCGGCGACGGCGCCTACACCTCCGGCCCCGTGCCGCTCGGGCTGCACGACGGCGCGGGCGCCGAGGTGCTGCTGTTCGACCTGCCGTGAGCGCTCAGGCCGGGCGCAGCATCGGCAGGTAGTGATCGACCAGCAGCGCTGCGAACAGCCACATGAGATAGGTGACCGAAAAGCGGAACACGCGCATCGGCAGCTCGGCGCGCGCGGTGAGCTTGAGCGCGAACGCGTAGTAGAGAAAGCCGCTGTTCAGCACCAGCGCCGCGGCCAGGTACACCAGTCCGCTCATGCCGGTGAGGTAGGGCATGAGCGTCACCACCACCAGCAGCACCGTGTACAGGAGCACCTGCAGGCGCGTGTAGTCGACGCCGTGTGTCACCGGCAGCATGGGGATGCCGGCGCGCGCGTACTCGTCGCGGCGCGCGATCGCCAGGGCCCAGAAGTGCGGCGGCGTCCACACGAAGATGATGAGGAACAGCAGCAGCGCGTTCGGCTCGACGCTGCCCGTCACCGCGGTCCATCCCAGAACCGGCGGGGCCGCCCCGGCCGCGCCGCCGATCACGATGTTCTGCGAGGTCGCGCGCTTCAGCCACACGGTGTAGACGACCGCGTAGCCGATCAGCGAGCAGAAGGTCAGCACGGCGGTCAGCAGGTTGACCAGGAACGCGAGCAGCGCCATGGCCGTCACTCCCAGCACCGCGGCGAAGATGAGCGCCTCGCGCTCGGACAGGGCGCCGCTCGGCAGCGGCCGCGCCCGCGTGCGTGCCATCTGCTCGTCGATGCGCCGGTCGAGCACGTGGTTGATGGTGGCCGCGCAGGCGGCGGCGAGCGCGATGCCGAGATTGCCCCACACCAGCGCCGCGAGCGGCGGCAGGCCGGGGCTGGCGAGCAGCGTCCCGACGATCGCGGTGAACACGATGAGCGTCACGACCTTCGGCTTGGTCAGCTCCAGGTAGCGGCGCCAGAGCGCGCCGGCACCCGGTGCATAGTCCGATGTGGTCGCCACGGCGCTCGCTTGCGGGACGGTTGGGGATGCGCAGCCTAGCAGATCGCACCCCGCGGCTCACGGCGTTGCCGTGGGCCCCGCGGCTGGCTAAGTTCACGCCGTGCGCGGCTTTCACAGCGTGTTGGGCGTGCTGCTCGCGGTGGGATACGCCGCGCTCCTCGCTCACCCGGCGTGGCTTCCCGGGCTGACGGCGGCGGCGCAGTTCGCGCCGCCGTACTCGCGCGCCGGCACCGGGGTCACGGTGGCCTACGGCCTGCCGCTGGCGGCGATTGCCTGCTTCCTCATGCCGCGGCGCCTCATGCTGTGGCTGTCGCCACGCGTGCCGCCGCTGAACGACTACCTGCTCACCGCGGGCTTCTGGTATCTCGCCGGCTACCTGCTGCTGGCGGTATCGGCCGGGCTGCTGCTGCTGTTCCGCTGACTTCCCCGCGGCAGGCGCGCGAGCAGCGCGGGCAGGTCGCGCAGCAGGCTCTCGCGGGCGCGCTTCGCGGCACTTTCTTGCTGCGGCGTCTCGTCGCTGAGGCAGCGCGCGAATGCCACGACGCGCGTGCCCTGCACCGCCCAGCCCACGAACCAGCCGACCTGGAGGCGACGCTCGGAGGAGCCGTCGGCGTTCTGGCGGAAGCCGTTGCCGGTCTTGCCGTGCACCTCCCAGCCATCGGGCAGCGCGCCGACGAGCGTGAGGCGCGCGGTCAGGTCGTAGGCGCGCGCGCTCACCGGCAGCTGGCGCGCGATCAGGCGGTGCAGGAAGGCGAGCTGCTCCAGCGGCGAGATCTGCAGCGAGGAGGTGAGCCAGGCGTGGGTGAGGCCGTTGTCCTGGCCGGCATCGCCGCCGAGGTCGGCGTTGCCGTAGCCGAAGGCCGTCACGTAGTGCTGCAGGCGCCCGCGCCCCAGCCACTCGGTGAGCAGCTGCGAGTACCACACCACGGAGTTCCTGATCCAGCTCGTCGGATCCGTGGTCGCGCGCCAGGAAGGCATCCAGTCTGCGTAGCCCTGCTTGAACGGCAGCGCCGGCAGGTGCTCGTCGCTCAGGTAGCCGCTGTCGTAGCCCATGAGGCTGAGCGCGATCTTGAACGTCGAGGCAGGCGTCACGCGCTCGTCGCACGGACCGTCCTGACGCAGGACCTGCCCGGTGGCCGCGTCGGCGAGCGCGGTGCAGGTGGCGGCGCGTGCGCCGCTGCAGCCGAGGGCCAGCAGTGCCAGGGCTAGGATGCCGTGCGGCCTCATCGCGGTGTCAGCGCGCGCAGCAGCGCGAGCGTCGCCAGCAGCAGCAGCGCCGCGCCGGCGGTATGGGCGGTGGCGATCCACAGCGGGAAGCCACGCAGCACCATGGTGATGCCGATGGCGAGCTGCAGCGCGAGTACCGCCAGCAGCGCCCAGGCGCGCGGCCGCGCCGCCGACAGCCCGCGCCGCCGCAGCACGTACACGGCGGCGCCGCCGAGCAGCAGCGTCGCGAGGACCGCGCCGAGCCGGTGCGTCACGTGGATTGCGACGCGCGCGGGGGTGGCGAGCACGCCGCCCTCGTAGTCGATGCGACCGTGCCAGGGTACGAAGGCGTCCGCAAAGTCGGCGTGCGGCCACAGGCGCCCCTGGCAGGTGGGGAAGTCCGGGCAGGAGATGGCCGCGTAGTTGCTGCTGGTCCAGCCGCCGAGCGCGAGCTGCACGACCAGCGCCGCCAGGCCGAGCAGCGCCAGGGCGCGCGCGGCGCCGTAGCCGCTGCCGCCGCCGGCGAGGCTGCGGCCGGGGCCGGCCAGGGCGCTCGCGCCCCACGAGCTCTGCGGCAGCGACAGCGTCAGCCACCACAGCATGCCGAGCGTCGTCATCCCGAACAGCAGGTGCAGCGTGACGATCAGGGGATTGAGCTGCCAGGTGACGGTCAGCATGCCGAGCAGGGCCTGCACGATGAGCGTCGCCAGCAGGGCCAGCGCGAACGGCACGCTCGTCAGGCGCGCACGGCGCGTGCGCACGGCGAGCACCGCCAGCGCCAGGATGATGAGGCTGAGGGTGCCGACCGCGTAGCGGTGCAGCATCTCGCGCCAGGCCTTGCCGACTTCCAGCGGGCGGGCGTAGTCGGCGGTGCCGGGGCTGGCGGCCGCGCCGACCGGGCTCAGCTGGCCGTAGCAGCCCGGCCAGTCCGGGCAGCCGAGGCCGGCGGCGGTGAGGCGCACGTAGGCGCCGAGCACGACCACCGCGAAGCACAGCAGCACGCCGAGAATGGCGAGACGGCGCATCCAGCGGGCGAGCGGCATGTTGGTTTTCTAAGTTGGTGTCAGCCGATGTGCGACAGCCGCAGCAGCTTCTTCAGGTCCTCGAGCAGGCCGCGCGGATCCTGGCGCGCATCGTAGCTCATCATGAGGTTGCCGAGCGGGTCGACGACGTACACGGTGTCGGCGCGCTGCGCGCCGGGGAAGGCGTCAAGGAGCGGTGCGGCGGCCGGCGCGCCGGCATCCAGCACCAACAGCCCGGGGTGCTCGTGGCTGAGGAACTCGCGCGCGCAGCACGCCCCGGTCACCAGGAAGACGCGCGCCACCCGCGTCATGTCGGCATTGAGAGCCAGGCGCGTCTGGCGCATGAGGACGAGGGCGGCGCGACACGCCGCCTCGCAGCTGCCGTCGCCCACGTATACCAGCGACCACCGGCCGTCGAAGAGCGCCGGCGGCCCGCCGTCTTCCGGCGCGCCGGCGATCGGGGCGCGCGTGAGCGGCACGTCCGGCAGCGGACGCGGGGGCGTGATGAGCGTGCCGTGGTTGACGCTGCGCGCCGGGCGCCAATCGGTGCCGTAGTAGGTGTAGAACGCCAGGATCAGCGGCAGCAGGAACACCGCCGCCAGCGCCGCCAGGGTGCGCAGGTTGCGCGCGCGCAGGGCCGCGGCGCTCACCTCGTGCCCCCGCGCCGCGCGCGGCGCACGCCCAGCACCGCCCAGATGACGAGCGCCAGAGCGGCGAAGCACCACCACTGGATGGCGTAGGCGAAGTGCCGCAGCGGCGCCATGCCCGGCGGCTGCCACTCGCGCGCGTAGCCGAAGGATACCTGCGGGTCGAGCAGCAGGATGCGCGGCGCCAGCGGCGCACCGAACGCCTGGGCCAGCTGCTCGAGCGTCGGGAAGCTGGTGAGCTTCGGCCACGTGCCCCCGGCGGCCGGGGCGGCGCGGCCGCTCGCGAGCCCGGGGCTTGGCAGCTCGGCGAGCCGGCCGGTGAGCGTCACGCAGGCCGGGGCGGCCAGCGCCACGTCCGGCAGCTGTGCGCGCGTGCCGGTGAAGGGCACCCAGCCGCGATCGACCAGCAGCGGCGCCGCGCCGCCCACGCGCTTGAGCGGGGTCAGCACCTCGTAGCCCGGCCGGCCGCGGAACGAGCGGTTGTCGAGCAGGAACTGGCGCGCGCCGTCGAGCTCACCACTCACCGCGACGCGCTGGAACAGGGGTACGCTCGTGACCTCGCGCTGGCCGAGTTCGTGCACCTGGTCGGCGCCGCGCGCGAAGCGCGTCCACTCCTCCTGGGCGCGCGCGCCGCGCTGCCACTGCCACACGCCGAGTCTGACGCACAGCGCCGCGAACACCAGCACCGCCAGCGTCGGGGCGAGGCCGGGGGCGAAACCCTTCAGCTCCGGCCGCATGGCGCATTGCCGCGTGCCGCCGGCACGCTACACTTCCCATCCATGAATGGCCTCGCTGGACTCCTGGCGCTCGTGTGCCTGCTGGCGATCGTGGGGAGCCTCGGCTCGGCGCTGTGGCACCTGTCGCGCGGCACCGAGGAGGATTCCGCCAAGCTGGCACGCGCGCTCACCGTGCGCATCTCGCTGTCGCTGCTCCTGTTCGCGCTCTTGATGCTGGGCTGGTACTTCGGGCTCATCACGCCGCACACGCTGCAGGGTACCGCGCCCTGAGAGGCGCCTGCGGCTGCCGCGCCGACGCGCGCCGCCGCTACAGCCAGTAGACGAAGATGAAGAGCCCGAGCCACACCACGTCGACGAAGTGCCAGTACCAGGCGACCGCCTCGAAGGCGAAGTGACGCGTCGGGGTGAAGTGCCCGCGCAGCACGCGCAGCCAGATCACCAGCAGCATGATGGCGCCGACCGTGACATGCAGGCCGTGGAAGCCGGTGAGCATGAAGAAGGTCGAGCCGTAGATGCCGGTCGAGAGCCGCAGGCCGAGCTCGCGGTAGGCCTCGCCGTACTCGTGCGCCTGGAAGCCGACGAAGGTGAAGCCGAGCAGGAAGGTGAGCGCCAGGAACAGCGCCAGCTTGCCGCGCTGGCCGGCGCGCAGCGCGTGGTGCGCGATCGTGACGGTCACGCCGCTGGTGAGCAGGATCGCCGTGTTGAGCGCGGGAATGCCGATCGCCGGGATGATGCGGAAGCTGCCATCGGCGTGGCCGCCGACGTGCCCCGGACCGTTGGTGGGCCATACCCCCTCGTACTGCGGCCAGAGGATGAAGTTGGTGAACACCTTGACGCCCTGGCCGCCGAGCCACGGCACCGACAGCACGCGCGCGTAGAACAGCGCCCCGAAGAACGCCCCGAAGAACATCACCTCCGAGAAGATGAACCACATCATCCCCATGCGGAAGCTCTTGTCGACGTGCAGGTTGTAGATGCCGTGCTGGTTCTCGTCGATGACCGTGGCGAACCAGCCGAAGAACATGTAGGCCAGCAGGATCGGCCCGGGCAGGAACACCCAGCCGCCCGCCCAGTCGTTCAGATAGATGATCGCGCCCAGCATGATGGTGAACAGCGCCACCGAACCGCGGATCGGCCACGGACTGTGGTGCGGGATGTAGTACTGGGAGCTGTCGTGAGCGGGTGCGTTGGCCATGGCGTAGCTTTCTAGCGTCGCGTGACGCGCGAGGATTCGTCGTAGAAGGTGTAGGCGAGCGTGATGATGTCGATGTGGCGCGGCAGCGCCGGATCGATGATGAAGCGCACCGGCATGTCACGCCCCTCGTTGAGGGCGAAGTGCTGCGGCGCGAAGCAGAAGCACTCGGTCTTGTGGAAGTAGGCGGCGACCTCGGACGGGGCGATGTTGGGCACCGCCTGCGCCACCGTGTCGCGGCCGGTGAGGTTGTGGGCGTAGAACTCGGCCGTGTACAGCTGCCCCGGGTGCACCTGGATGCTGCGCGCCTCGGGGCGGAACTCCCAGCCGCCGGCGCTGGCCACGTCGGCCAGGAACTGCACCGTCACCGTGCGGCTGGGGTCCGGGTGCTCGATGGCGGTCACTTTCTGCAGCAGCTTCGCCTGGTCGCCGTAGCCGGTGACCGCGCACAGCACGTTGTAGAGCGGCACCAGCGCAAAACCGAAGCCGAAGCTGCCGGCCGCGATCGCCAGCAGCTTCCAGGTCATGTTCAGGTTGGCGCGCCGCTGCTCGTTCATCTGCCGCGCATCAAGATGAGCACGATGAAACCCAGGTAGAAGGCGGCGGCGATGGCGCCGAACAGCAGCGCGCTGCGGCGCACGCGCCGCCGCCGCGCCTGCTGCGCGGCCACCGACAGCGTCGCACTGACCGCCTCGGTCGCCATCAGTGCGCGGCGCCGCGCGCGATCACGGCCTCAGAGGGCGGCGAGGTCCAGGAATGGAACGGCGGCGGCGAGGGCAGCTCCCACTCGAGCCCGTGCGCGCCTTCCCAGGCCTTGTTGCCGATGCGCACGCCGCCGCGCACGCACTTCCAGATGATGTACGGGAACAGCAGCTGCGACAGCCCGAAGCCGAAGCCGCCGAGCGAGGACACCATGTTCCAGTCGGCAAACTGCACCGCGTAGTCGGGGATGCGGCGCGGCATGCCGGCCAGCCCGAGGAAGTGCTGCGGGAAGAACAGCACGTTGACGAAGATGGCCGACAGCCAGAAGTGCCAGGTGGCGAGCTTCAGGTCGTACATGTGGCCGGTCCACTTGGGCAGCCAGTAGTAGACGCCGGCCATCATGCCGAAGATGGTCCCGGGCACCAGCACGTAGTGGAAGTGCGCCACCACGAAGTAGGTGTCCTGGTACTGGTAGTCGGCCGGCACGATCGCCAGCATCAGCCCGGAGAAGCCGCCGATGGTGAACAGGAACAGGAACGCCAGCGCGAACAGCATCGGCGGCTCGAAGCTGAGCGAGCCCTTCCACATGGTGGCGGTCCAGTTGAACACCTTCACGCCGGTGGGCACCGCGATCAGCATGGTGGACAGCATGAAGAACAGCTGTGCCGCGAGCGGCATGCCCACGGTGAACATGTGGTGCGCCCAGACGATGAACGACAGGAACGCGATCGAGGCCACGGCGTACACCATCGCCTCGTAGCCGAACAGCGGCTTGCGCGAGAAGGTCGGGATGATCTCCGAGACGATGCCGAAGGCCGGCAGGACGAGGATGTACACCTCGGGGTGGCCGAAGAACCAGAAGATGTGCTGGAACATCACCGGGTCGCCGCCGCCGGCGGCGGTGAAGAAGGTGGTGCCGAAGTAGTGGTCGGTGAGCATCATGGTCACCGCGCCGGCCAGCACCGGCATCACCGCGATCAGCAGATACGCGGTGATCAGCCAGGTCCACACGAACAGCGGCATGCGCAGCAGCGTCATGCCCGGCGCGCGCATGTTCATGATGGTGACGATGACGTTGATGGCGCCGAGGATCGAGGAGGCGCCCATCA
>Ga0070732_10001068_pt1 | contig 15343 bp, 12 predicted proteins | sample Coa_R1_5_FD_66449 | JGI IMG/M metagenome (GOLD analysis project Ga0070732, IMG submission 66449) | Surface soil microbial communities from Centralia Pennsylvania, which are recovering from an underground coalmine fire - Coalmine... | ecosystem: Environmental > Terrestrial > Soil > Unclassified ...
CCCCGTTCGACGCGAGCGTAGGCTTCATTTCCCAGCGAGCCAGGATCTTTTCCAGGATGCGGCGGTTGGTGGCGTTGTCATCTACCGCGAGCGCCTGGACTCCAGCCAGAACCCCGGCAGAGGGCGACGGAGACGGCGCCGCTTCCTTCGCCCGTCCGAACCGCGCGGTGAAGTGAAAAGTACTGCCCTGGCCGGGATCGCTGGCCACCCAGATCTGCCCGCCCATCATGTGGACCAGCCGGGAGGTGATGGCCAGACCCAGCCCGGTGCCTCCGTACTTGCGCGTCGAGGACGAGTCCGCCTGGGCGAAGGCTTCGAAAATGATCTGATGCTTGTCTTCGGGAATCCCAATCCCCGTGTCTGCCACGCGGAAGTGCAGCGCGACGGAATCGTCCGCCTCCTCGGCGCGGTCCACAAACAGTGTGACCTCGCCTCGCTCCGTGAACTTGACGGCGTTTCCTAAGAGGTTGAGCAGGATCTGACGAAGCCGGTCGGGATCGCCCTTCAAATTCTCCGGGACCTCCGGTGTGATGTCCCAGGAGAGCTCCAGTCCTTTCCGGTGTGCTTGGACGGCCAGGGTTTTGGCCGCCTCCGATACGCAGTCCGGCAGGCTGAAATCGACTTCATTGAGGTCCAGCCGCTTGGCTTCGATTTTGGAGAAGTCAAGGATGTCGTTGAGCACGGTCATCATGCCATCGGCGGAGACGCGCGCCGTTTCCAGATACTCGCGCTGCTCTGCGTTCAGAGGTGTTCCGAGGGCCAGGTCCGTCATCCCGATGATTCCGTTCATCGGGGTACGGATCTCATGACTCATGTTGGCGAGGAACTCGCTCTTCGCCCGGCTCGCCGCTTCGGCTTTCTCCTTGGCCAGGGTGAGCTGCTCGTTAACGGCGAGCACTTCGGTGGTGCGCGCCTCCACCAGTTCTTCCAGATGGTGGCGATGCCCTTCGAGCTCTTCGTCACGACTCTGGATCTGGGCCAGCATCCGGTTGAAGGCGTCGGTCAGAAATCCTACTTCGTCTTCGCCACGTTTCTCGGCGCGCACACTGTACTGCCCGGTACCGGAAACCTCTTTCGCCGTAGCGGCCAGGTTCAGAATAGGACCGGAGATCACTCGCTGCAGCCGCGAACTCACGAGGTATGCCAAGGTCAGGCAGCCCAGAAGGATGGCGCCGATGATCCAGGCGTAGCGCTCGAGCCGGGTGTACATCTCTCCCAGATCCGAGGCGAGGTAGACCGAACCGATCACCAGCCCGTCCAAGCGGATCTGCCGTACCACTTCCAGGTGTTCGAGGGTGAAAGTGGTGGTGTCTGGCCGGGGCGCCGGCGAGTGGCCATTCTGCGGGACCGAACCGCTTGCGTACCGGGCAAAGACCGTGCCGTCCGCGTTGTAGATAGCCGCCGAGATAATGTGCGGATTCGCGTGCAGCCCTTTCAGCAGCTCCTCAGCGGCCGGCGCATCGTTGAAGCTCAGCGCCGCGGTGCTGTTGGAGCCCACGATCCTTGCCAGCACTCCAAGCTGATCCGTCATATCTCGGCGGAATTCCACCACCTCATAGCTGAGAAAAGCCAGTGACGCGGCCATCAGCGCCGCGCCCACCGTCAGCATCACAATGACCTGGAGCTTCCGGCGAATCGACAGGTTTTGGTAAGACGGCATCCCTCGAACCTCTCCGATGCCCGACATGAGCACCTGGAACTGCCAGGTAACGAACGCGCTTCCGGTCGCGCCGCGGACCAGTCGGCCGCGAGCGGTCTGAAACGGCCTTCCGTGGAGCGCGCGTTGACTCCCTGGCGCGCCGCCTCCCAAGGTCGCCGGACTCTGCACAGAATCTATCGGCCTGTTCGGGGTTTGACTTGAGCTAGGCCTCGAGGGTAAGAGGCTCGAGGAAGGCGATTCCCGCTTCACCGGCGCGCTGGCTTCCCTCTTCGCCTATCCAGACCACGCGGCTGGGTACGGCGTGTCCTGCGCCCTCGCTGGGAATGACGGTGACGAGCTGTCCGGGAAGAAGATCGACGCCGGCTCGGACCCTGATCCCCAGGGTGGAGAGATCGATGCCGTAAGCGCCGTGCGAAATTCGCTCCCGGTCCGACTCGACCACCAGCGTGACCAGCTTATCGAGGGCCCGGCGCTCCGCACGACGGCGGTGGGCAGGAGAAGCGTCGGGTACGGACGGTGCGCGTCGGGCGGAGGGCTCTTCTTTTTTGATTATCATCGGGCAGTCTCTGTTCCCGGGCGTCTGAAACCGGTTCGCAGCCTCTAAGGCTAGAGTGATTCGACGATTTGGTAAATCGGGGATTCCCTTGATTCCGCGCGGCGTGGCACCCTAGAGTTGCCGACTCCTATGACTACGAGGAGCCGGCGCCCTGGCGTGCTCGGGAGCTTCCGCGGATCGTTCAAGGCGCGGCAGATAGATGGTAAACGTTGCCCCGCGTCCCGGCTCGCTCGCGACCGAAATCTCGCCGTGACTCTGCTTGACGATTCCGTAGACCGTCGCCAGGCCAAGTCCTGTGCCGTTGCCCGAATCCTTGGTGGTGAAGAACGGCTCGAAGATGTGCGACTGCGTTTCCGCGTCCATCCCCACGCCGGTGGCTCTCTGTAGCGCCGCTCGATGACCGGCGACCTTGCTGTAACGCCGTTCGAAACCTGCCCTGTAAGGGACCGGCGGATCGCCGCTCATAGAGCGGCGCTACAGGAGCGGCGCTACAGAACGCGGCGACTCGCGCGTGTTTTTCGTTCCCGTTCTATCGCCTGTTCCAAGGCTTGCTGCTCCCAAAGACCCGGTCGCGCCAGGCGGAAATGGCTTACCCGCAGGCGTCGTTCTGGACGCCCCCAACGCTCGACCGGCCCTTGCCGCGGAATCCCCGCTGCCGCTTCCTCGACCATCTTCATCCAGCGATCGAACGTCCAATGGCGGTGCCTTTGGAGCCAGAAAACCAGGCCGCGGCGCCTGAAAGGGTCGTCAATCCGAATCCGCAATAGGGAGGGGTGCTGAGAAGGGTTTGCACTAGATTCTAAAGGACATTCCGGCTTCGGCTTGCAGACCCGCCAAGCCAGCGACCAAGCAGATCGAGCCATTCGCTCGGCTTGCTGCCTGCCCTCGCCGTCCCCAACCCCAAACCGCAGACAGATTTCTCCGAGCAGCCATTCGTAAAGCTGCTTCGCCTCCCGGCGGCCGGCGGTCGCCAGTGTCTCCGGCAGACGCCGGGCGTGGCGGGCGTGCTTCAACCCGTTAAGTACGGCGCGTGCTTTGCCCTCTGGGGTGCGGGCACCCGTCGACTTCAAGGCGTTGGCGCGATTGGCGGCCAGCAAGGCGGGAGTACGGACAGGAGACTTACGCAGCGACACAGGGTCCTCGGCGATTCGTTCTTTTTTCGATGGCTCGACGAATCGAGTTTACTCAAGATAAACTAACCTGCCGATGTTTGTCAAGTACTAACTAGGGGGGGGTCGGCCGATCCCGCAGAGGCGATGCGCAGAATCGGATCGCGATGTGATTACAGCTCTTTGAGCATCTTGGCGGCTTGAGAATGTGGTTGCGAGCCAGCAGGCGCGGATACGGCGTCGTTTGCTTGGTCTGGGGCCTAAGGCGCCTTCATGATCTTTCTGCCGAGGCTCTTCGCCGACCGCCACGCGCCAGGTAATGCAGGTCGAGGGCCTGCCGCAACAAGCTCTTGATGACCGCTTGCCGGCTGATGTTCAACTCTCGCGCCGTTTTCTCCAGCTCCTCGAGCATGCTGGAGGTGAAATCGACGTTGACGCGCTGAATCGCGTCCCTCATCCGGCCGCGGTTGGTGAAAAACCGCGAGACGTCTTTGCCTTGATCGGCGAGTCGCGCAATCGACTCCGCCGTCGCAGTCCGCCGCCGCTTACGAGTTTTCTTCATAAAGCTGTTGCTCCTGTTGTGTCGCTTTCCACCGTGTCACGAGCCGCCAATACTCCCCTTGCGCGTCCTCCCTGACCTCAAAGATCACGGAGTACAGCCGCCCCCCCTACCTAACCGATCGCCCGATACTGTTCGGGCAAGTCCGAGCGGCTGTCGACGTAGAAAGGGTGCGAGAAAATCTCCTCCGCCTCCTCAAAGCCGATCCCCCGCCGGGGATTAGCCCTCAACTTTTTGCTTTTGCGCCGATCGAAGCGGAAGCGCATGAGTATAACAGTTATACCATACTGTGCCAGGCGCGGGGGAAGGTTGCTCGTAGCGCTCGGAATGACGCCTTCAGCCCGCCAGTTGAATTACGCGCGGGTCAGGGCTGAACCGGCGTGTCTTTCCGGCACCCGGCGTCCTGGAGTGCGCTCGCCTAGGGCTCGATGATTTGCGTGCGGACGGCGTAACGCGTCAGCTCGCTCATGGAATGCAGATTGAGCTTGTGCATGATGCTCGAGCGATGGGTTTCCACGGTCTTGATGCTGATGTTCAGACGGCTGGATACTTCCTTATTCGCTCTGCCTTCCGCCAGGAGCTGGAGGATCTCGCGCTCGCGGGTGGAGAGCCGGACGGGCGCGCTCGGACCAAAGGTCTTCGCTTCCGGACGGCTCAGATAGCCGTCGAGCACCATGCGCGCGACCTTGGAGGTGAAGTAAGGCTTGCGTTGGCCGAGCGCCTCGATCGCCGTGATCAGCTCGCGCCCCGCGTCGGATTTCAGCATGAAGCCACGCGCCCCCGCTTTGAGCACGGCGGCGACCAACTCCTCCGACTCATGGATGGTCAGCACCAGGATCTGGGCCTTCAGCTTCATCTTGCGAAGCCGGCGCGCCACTGCCAGGCCGTTGGGCTCCGGGATGCCGATGTCGAGCACGACGACGTCGGGCTGAAGCTTCTGCGCCTTGCGGATCGCCTCGCTGCCGGTTGCCGCCTCTCCGCAGACTTTCCATCCGGCATGGGTTTCAAGGAGGACGCGCAGGCCCTTACGAACCACGTCGTGGTCATCCACCACCAGGATTTTCAAGGCGGCTACCTTTAGCAGCGGAGTCTATAACGGCGCTACAGGGTTCGAGGCGCGCGTACCTTCGGAGCACCCCGCGGTTTCAGCGGCAGGACGACGGTCAGCGCGGTCCCCTTCCTGGCGCCGTGGGGCGCGCTGCCGGAGCGGAGTTCGAGTTCGCCTCCGAGCTGCCGTACTCGCTCCCGCATGCCGGGGAGTCCTACGCCCGGCACGGCCTCTGAGGTGCGATCTCCCTGGGAACGCCGGACGTCTCCTGGCGCGATTCTCCGGCCGCTATCCTTGATACTCAGCCTGAGAGCTCCGGCGCTGCGCGCCAGGTGGACGACCGCTCGAGGGCTTCCCGAATGCCGGTGGACATTGGCTAAGCCTTCCTGGACGACGCGGTAAAGCGCCAGCGCCACGTCGTCCGGCACCTTCCCGAGTTTCGATGGCATCTCGAGTTTCACGCGGATGCCGCTGCGCTCCGCAAATCCTCTCACGTACCAGCGCAGGGCCGAGGCGAGCCCGAGCTCTTTGAGCAGCGGCGGATGCATCAGGTAGGCAATGGTGCGGATTTCGCGCGTACAGCCCTCGACCAGCGCAAAGCTGTCGGCCAGGGCGTTACGGGCGGGCGGCGCGAGCCCCCGGCTGGAGGTCTCCACGACGCCTAGATTGATGGCCAGCGCCGCCAGGCTCTGCGCCGTCGCGTCGTGCAGTTCGCGCGCGATCCGCCGCCGCTCCTCCTCTTGGGCGTGGAGCAACTGGTCGGAAAGCCGCCGCAGCGACCCTTCAGCTTCCTGAAGTTGCTGGTATCGCAGCGCGTTCTGCAAGGCGACGGACGAAATCCGCGATACCGCGACCATCTTCTCGACGTCCGATTCCGTGTAGGCTCCGCTCCGCTTGTTGGTGACCTCAAAAAAGCCGAGGACCTCACCCTGCGCGTCGAGGATCGGCGCGTCCAGTCCGGACCTCACTCCCCACCGGTCGCGAATCCCGGGGACGATGACGGCGTCCGCCGCAGCATCATTCGACACATACGGGACTTTGTGCGTCAGCACCCATCCCGGCCAGCCCACCTCCGGCGGCCAACAATACTCGAAGGGAATCACCTGCGACCCTTGAATACAACTCGTGCAAATCATGCCCTGTTCAGTCGCCAGACCCGACCAGCCAATCTCCGAACCGGTCAGCGTGAGCGTCTCCAGAACCAGGGAGTTCATCAGCGCTTGCACGTCGAGCGTCGAGTTGAGCGTCTCGCTGATTCGCAGGAGCGAACGGATGGTCCGCTCCGCCCGCATGCGCTCTGTAACATCGTGCGCCATTCCTCGCACGATGGGCTCCGGCACTCCCTCCACCCGCAAGGTGTTGTGGTACTCCCAAATCCTCCTTTCTCCACTGCGCGTCAGGATAAGCATCAGCCCTCGAGCAACCCCCTCCCCGCGGATGGCGGCGATGTAATCGTCAAACTCTTCCCGGACTTCCGGCGCCAAGAGCTCCGGCAGCGACTTCGCCGAAAGCGCGTGCGGCTCATAACCCAAAGCCTCCGCAGCGGCTCGGTTCACAGAGAGAAGCCGCCCCTCAAGGTTGTGCATGCAGAGGAGGTCCTGACTGTGTTCCACCAGGTCGCGGTAGCGGTCCTCGCTCTGCCGCAACGCTTCCTCCGCCTGCTTGCGCTCGGTGACATCTTCCACGATGGCCATGGCGAAGCGCGGCACTGTTTCGGTACCGGGCGCCAGCGAAACCGTGTTCCTTACCCAGATCAACCTGCCGTCCTTGCGGCGGTAGCGCTTCTCGTGCTGAAACTGCGTCCGGTTACTCTCCCAGAGTTTCCTGGCCAGCGCTTGGCTGGCCGGTCGGTCCTCTTCGTAGGTGATGTCCAGGAAGGACCGCGCCCGCAGCTCCTCCTCGGTGTAGCCCACCATCTCCTGATAGGCGCGGTTCGCCGCGGTGAAAACGCCGTCAGGGCCCGCCAGAGCGATGCCCACCGCCGAGTTCTCAAAGACCGCTCGCCAGCGCGCCTTGCTGCGGCGGAGCGCCTTTGCAGCCTGCGTGCTCGGGCGATCTGCGAGGCGGCTCGCTGGCCCGCTCCGAATCCGTGCCGGCTTGCGCTTGGTCGACATTGACCACCTCTCGCTGGTCAGGTTCGCTCGGCGACTCGCGTACAGTCAAAAGGAAGATGGCAGACGGAGCACGCGGAACTGTCCAGGCGTCCTCAAGCTTATCGCGGTGTAGGAGCGGAGGCTGCATACTACCTCCGACAGTAACCACCAGTGCGACAACTATACTCTCAGTATCGGCGGGGATTCAATCTATTTCGGAGAGGGTGGCTGGGGATATTCCGGAGGCGCGTCTGGATCTGCCATCCAGGCTCGCCATCGCCTCGCGGGTGGCGCGTTCGGCGGCGGCGAGCGCCCCGCCGTACTCGGAGATTCCCCCTTGCGAGTCCGAGTGCGCCATGAAGATGTTATGAAACGGTTGACGAATCTTGGGAGCGAGGCGCGTCAACATGCCGGGCGCGGCGAGAAACATGGGATGACCGCGGCGGTAAATGTGGACCTCTTCCACTTTGTCGCGCGCCCCGGGGAACCAGGTGTTGACCAGGTCGACGACGCGCGGGCCGAAGCCCAGCACGTATTCGTCGCTCAGGATGCGGACGCGATCTGACTCCGGCCGCGGCACGTAGCAGGTGAGCACGGCAGGACGGTTGACGTCGCGGTGGTCGCGGCTCTCCACCCAGTCGGCCACGTTGAAGTCGACGATGGGGCTGGGCGCCGGAATGTTGGTGTCATAGGACCCGTTGTAGACGACCTGGCGCGTGCAGACGTTGACCACGAGGTACGGTGCGTAACGCGCGGCGTTCATCGCCTGGAACTGCTCGGCGGGCAGGTCCTTGATGATCCGCTTGCCGATGAACTTGGGACAGGCCACGATCACCGTCTTGGCCGCGGCGCTGACGAGTTCGCCGCGGTCCAAGTAACTGACGCGCGCCTTCTCGCCGTCGGTTTCCACTTGAATGACCGTAGCGCTTTTGCGGATTCGCTTCGGCGCGGCTTTCTCGATCGCCGCTTCGAGCGCCAGTGAAATGCGTCCCATCCCGCCCGGCCAGGTGAAGCGATTGGGCTCGAGCCCGCCGCCCCACTCGACCGTCTGCGCGCCAATCAGCGCCGACGTGTTCTCGGTGTCCGCGCCCCAGTTGTTGGGGCCGAAGTTGTCGAACCACAGCTTGACTTCCGGGCCGTAGGGCTGGAGCAGCTCGGCGAAGGTCATCGAGTCGAGCTTCTCGCGCGACTTCTCGAAGTCGATGGCCTTCATGTCTTTCTGAAACTGCGCGAAGTTCTTCTTCACGCTCTCCGGGTACGACGACTTCCAGAGACCCTCGGTCCAGAACTCCGGGACAATCTGGTTGTTGATAATCGCCGCATCGACGCTGCGGATGCGATGGATCTCCATGCCGATCTCGACGCAGAGTTTCTCGAGCGCCTCGTCACCGCTGTACGCCGCGCCGGTCGAGTACCACTTGCCGTTCCACTGTTCGCTGATGGCATTGCCGCCGAGCCGCGGCTCTTTTTCGAGCAGAAGAAAATTCGTATTACGCAGGCGATAGGCGGAGCAGAGTCCGCTCGGGCCGCCGCCCACGATCACCACGTCGTATTCGGCGGAGGGCTTGGGCAGATCGAAATGCGCGCCGTCCCGCACCTCGTGACAAATAATGTTCGACTCGCTGCCGAGCTTGGCGGGAAGCTCGCCGGCCTGGGCGGCACGAGACGCGCTGGCGCCCACCGCCGTTATTCCCGCCGGAAACGGACACGCTGCTGCCGCCGCGCCGCCGATCAGGTACTTGATCGCTTGGCGCCGTGTTGGATGGTTCATTCGGATGCTCCGTTAGCCTTTTGTAACGGCGGTTTGTGACCGCCATTCCATTAAACCCATTCACTACCCTCGCTCCCTTGGGGGAGAGGGTGGCGCGCTAGCGCCGGGTTAGGGGGTGCGCCGAAAAAACGGCGGTCTCAGAATCATCGCAGATTCATGACCAGCAACTTCGGCTCGGTCATCGATTCGATCGCGTAGCGCAGCCCCTCGCGCCCCAGGCCCGAGTCCTTGATGCCGCCGTAGGGCATGTGGTCGATGCGGAAGGTCGGCACATCGCCCACGACCACGCCGCCGACTTCGAGGTTCTCGTAGGCGCTGAAGAGGAGCTTCGCGTCGCGCGTGAAGACCCCAGCTTGCAGGCCGTAGCTCGAGTCGTTGACGCGCTCGATGGCGTCCGCAAAGTCGTCATAAGGCTCGACCGTCACTACCGGCGCGAACACTTCCAGGCAGTTGACGCGCATCTCGGCGCGCGTGCCCGTGAGCACCGCCGGCTCGACCAGCGATCCATGCCGTTTCCCGCCGCACCAGAGCTTCGCCCCGCCGGCCACCGCTTCATCAATCCACTCGACAGCGCGCTTCGCGTCCACTTCGCTGATCATCGGGCCGACGTCAGTCGCCTCGTCCAGCGGATCACCGACCTTGAGCTTGCGCACGCGCGGCACAAACGTCGCCAGGAACTTATCCCTCACGCTCCGGTGGACGAAGATCCGCTGCACCGAAATGCAGCTCTGCCCGGCGTAGGAGAATCCTCCGGCGACCGCGCGCTCGGCGGCATACTCGAGGTCGGCGTCGTGATGGATAATCACGCCGGCGTTGCCGCCCAGCTCGAGCGTCACGTGCTTCTTCCCGGCCTTCTGCTTCAGGTCCCAGCCGACCGCGCCGCTGCCCGTGAACGTGAGCTTCTTCAGCCGGTCGTCAGTCACCAGGCGCTCCGCGTCCCGGCCCGAGAGCGGCAGGACGTTGAGCGCGCCTGCCGGCCATCCTGCCCGCTCCACGAGTTCGGCGAGGCGGAGCGAGCTGAGCGGCGTCTGCGAAGCTGGCTTATGGACGATCGTGCAGCCGGCGGCAATCGCCGGCGCCCACTTGTGCGCCACCAGGTTCAAGGGGAAGTTGAACGGGCTGATGGAAGCGATGGGCCCCAGCGGGAAGCGCCGTACCACGGCCCAGCGGCCCGCCGTCGACGCCTGGAGGTCAAGCGGAATCCACTCACCGTAAATCCGCGTACTCTCTTCGGCCGCAATCGTGAAGGTGAAGATGGCGCGCTCCACCTCGGCGCGCGCCGTCTTGATGGGCTTGCCTGCTTCCTGGGCAATGAGCTGTGCGAATTCCTCCTGGCGTTCGGTGATACCCCGTGCCACGCTGGCGAGTACGCGCTGACGTTCGTACGCGGCCATCCGGCGAGTGCGCTCGAAGGCGCGCACGCTCGCCTGAATGGCTTGCTCGATGTGGTCGAGCGAGGGCCGGAACGTGGATGCGATCACGCTGCCGTCGTAGGGCGACCGCACTTCGAGCGGCTCGCCCTCCGAGAGCCATTTGCCGTCGAGCAGGAACCCGTAAGTCTGCGTGAAAAGAGCTGTGGTCTGAGCCATGGTGTGTTCCTCGTTCCTGCTGTGCCGCGATGTCGCGTTACTGATCCTGCCGGAAAGACCAGCGCGGTTGAGCCTTGGGTTCGGCCCGCTCCCCTCACCCCCCGCCCCTCCCCCGCAAGGGGGGAGGGGAGTCGATCCGAAATTATCGCCTATTATCACCTCTCCCCTTGCGGGAGAGGGTGGCGCACAAGCGCCGGGTGAGGGGTGGTCGTTTCCTCCTTTGCGCGAGACCGCAACTGCGCCACGACTGAAGTTGTGCCCTTTCGCCAAAGCCTTACGCGACATTGGGAGCGGTGCGCGCCTTCGACTCGACGACCGATTCGAGCGCCGCTTCGAGCACGCCGAGTCCTTCCTCGAACTGGTCGTCCGAGATAACGAGCGGCACCAGCAGCCGGATGACGTTGCCGTAGCTCCCCGCCGAAAGCACGATCAGGCCGTGCTCATAGCAGTATCGCACGACCTGTTTGGTCTCCTGGTCGGCGGGTTCGCGCGATTCCTTCGAGCGCACCAGTTCAATCGCCTGCATGGCGCCGAGGCCTCGTACGTCGCCGATAAGCTGCCAGCGCTTCTGCCACTCGAGGGCGCGAGTGCGGAACCGGTCGCCGAGGAAGTTCGCGCGCTGGTTGAGGTCCACGCGGACTCCGGCGGCGTTCTCGAATCCCTGCTCGAACAAGTCGAGCACGCCCAGCGCCGCTTCACAAGCCAGCGGATTCCCGCCGAACGTTCCGCCGAGCGAGCCGACTACGGGGACATCCATCAACTCGGCGCGGCCCGTGACCGCCGCGAGCGCCAGTCCTCCGCCGAGCGACTTCGCCGTCACCAGGAGGTCCGGCTCGATGCCGTAGCGCGCCGAAGCGAACAGACTGCCCGTTCGCCCCATGCCGCATTGCACCTCATCGGCGATGAACAGGATCCCGTGCCGGCGGCAGATGTCCTGAAGGACGGGCAGGAATTCCGCCGGCGGCGCGACAAAGCCGCCTTCACCGAGCACCGGCTCGACAATCACCGCCGCGACCGACTCCGCGGCCACCACGCGGCGGAACGCGTCCTCGAGGTGATGCGCGCAGAACACTTCGCAACTCGGGTACTTGAGCGAGTAGGCGCAGCGGTAGCAATAGGCGTAAGGGATGCGGTAGACGTCGCCCACGAACGGCTCGAAGCCGGTCTTATAAGGATGAGTCTTGCTGGTGAGCGACATGGTCAGCAGCGTGCGGCCGTGAAACGCGTCCTCGAAGCAGATGACCGCGGGACGCCGCGTTGCGGCGCGCGCAATCTTGATCGCATTCTCCACCGCTTCCGCGCCGCTGTTCACGAGCAGCGTCTTCTTCGCGAAGTTGCCGGGCGTCAGAGCGTTCAGCCGCTCGGCCAGCCGCACGTAATTCTCATAAGCGACCACGTGAAAGCAGGTGTGGAGATAGCGGTCGAGCTGGGCGCCGAGGCGCGCGACGATGCCGGGGGCGCGATGCCCCACAATCAGGCAGCCCAGCCCGCCCGCGAAGTCGATGAATCGATTACCGTCCACGTCTTCGAGCACGGCGCCCTCGGCGCGCGCGACGAAAATCGGCGTCACGTGATAAGCGGCGCGCGGCACCGCAGCGTCCGAGCGCCGCATCCACTCCTGCGACTGCGGCCCGGGAATCGAAGTGCGAAGCTGAATAGTTCCCATGGTCAGTACCACCCGATTGGTTGTTCGTTCAGGTTGATGTGCACTTGCTTGGTCTCGAGATACTCTTCGATACCCCAAGGTCCGAGTTCGCGTCCGAACCCCGACTGTTTGTATCCGCCCCAGGGCGCCTCAACGTAGGTCGGCTGCATGTGATTCACCCAGACAACGCCAGCGCGCAGCGCCTTCACCATGCGGAACGCTTTGAAGATATCGCGCGACCAGACGGCGGCGGCAAGCCCATAAGGCGTGTCGTTGGCGATGCGGAGCGCTTCTTTCTCATCACTGAAGGGAATCACCGTGGCGACGGGGCCGAAGATCTCCTCTTGCGCGATGCGCGCGCTGTTCGGGGCATCGTAGAAGATGGTCGGCTCCACGTAGTATCCCCGAGCGAGCGATGCGGGACGCCCGCCGCCAATCGCCAGCTTCGCCTCCGCCTTACCTACTTCCAGGTAAGAGCGCACGCGCTCGTACTGCTCCTGGCTCACCAGCGGTCCCATCTTGGTCGCGCGCTCGAGCGGCGGTCCAAGCTTGATGCGCTTGGCCTTCTCGGTCATCGCCTCGACGAAGCGCGGATAGATGGAGCGCTCGACCAGAATGCGGCTGCCCGCCGAGCACACTTCACCCTGGTTGATGAAGACGCCGAACAGCGCGCCGTCAATCGCCGCCTCGAAATCGGCGTCGGCAAAAAAGATGTTGGGCGACTTGCCGCCCAGTTCCAGCGTCACCCGTTTGATGGTGTCGGCGGCCATCTTGACGATCTGCTTGCCGACCGCAGCACTGCCGGTGAAGGCGATCTTGTTGACGTCGGGATGGGAGACCAGCGGCGCGCCCGTCGTCTCACCGAATCCCGTGACAATGTTGACCACGCCGGGTGGCAGTCCGACATCCGCGAACCACGGCGCCATTTCGAGCGCCGTCAGCGGCGTCTGCTCGGCGGGCTTGAGCACGCACGTACACCCGGCGGCAAGGGCGGGCGCAAGCTTCCACGCCGCCATCAGCAGGGGATAGTTCCAGGGAATAATCTGTCCTGCGACGCCCACCGGCTCCTTGAGCGAGAGACTCAGGGCGTTGTCGGGGACAGGATTCACATGTCCCACTACTTTGGTCGCGAGGCCGCCGTAGTACTCGAAGCAGGTTGCGACGTCGGCGATGTCGAACTCGGCCTCCACGATGGGCTTGCCGGAGTTGCGCGATTCGAGCTCGGCGAGCATCGCCGACTCCTTGCGGACGCGATCCGCCAGGCGCAGCAGGATCCTGCCGCGCTCCTGCGCCGTGGTCTCGTGCCATGGGCCGGAGTCGAAAGCGGCGCGCGCCGCACGCACGGCAAGGTCGATGTCGGCGCGGCCGCCATCCGGCACCTCCGCAATGATTTCCTCGGTCGAGGGATCGTAGACGGGGAAGTACTGCTTGTCCTGGCTCTCGACCGGCTCTCCGTTGATGTACATCCAATAGCGCTTCATACGGCTTCCTCACACCCTGAGTCACATCTCTCGAACCAACGCGGCGCGCGAAGCTTTACGGCGCGCGTAAACGTAAAAGAAAAATACCGCGAGACCGATGAAGCCCGCCGTGCCGCCGACCATCCAGACTTCGTAAGCCATGAGCGAGGTAATTTGCTGTGCGGGCGAGAACGCGAACGCCATGCCGAGGATCGTCATCAGCAGGCCGCACGCTCCTGCGAGGATCAGTACTCCGGGACGGTAGTGTCCGCGACCTGCCGCGGGATCAAGCCCCAGCTTGAGCAGCGCACCGAACATGTAGAGGAACGGCACCAACTGGAGGACCACCGCCAGCGACAGCAGTCTCTGAAACGTCTCCTGGACGCCCGAGCCGAGAAAGCTGACCAGCACCAAAGCCATCGAAACCGTCGCATGAACGATGAGCGCCGCGTACGGCGTCCGGTAGCGGGGATGTACCTTGCCCAGCCACGCCGGCAGGTAACGATCCAGTCCGGCGACGAAGGGGATGCGGGCGGAACCCGCGAGCCACGCCGAGCCGATTCCCGCGATCGAAATACTCAGTACCAGCGCGAAGGGCGGAATGATCCATTCCGCGCCGACGCTCGCCGCGAGATGGCTGACCGCCTGCACGATGCCCTCGAGCACGTTGATGTCGCGGCGGCTGACCGCGAAGAGCAGGGTAACGGTGGCCGCGATATAAAGCACCCCTGAGACCACGCCTCCCCAGGCGACCGCGGCCGGCAGGGTGCGCCGTGGCTCGCTGATTTCATCGCCCATCACCGAGGCGAGTTCGAGTCCAACCAGGCCAAAGCACATCACGCCAAAAGAATTGAGCAGGGAGCGCAGATTGCCGGGCAGGCGGAAGTCCGCGGCGGTCAGCGTGGTCCCCGAGTGCAACCCAACCGCGATGCCGAGCGCGATCAACACAAGCGCCGCGATCACAGTGCCGATGCTGCCCACGTTGTTGATCCACTTCCCGATGCCCAGTCCCAGGATGTTGAGCACCACAATCAGCGTCAGGAGCACGAGCGAGGTTGATACCGTGAACGCCTTATTGTCGGCGAGCGCCGCGTGGCCCGGCCCAAGGATGAAGACCGAGACGCCCACGAAGTACAACATGACCGTCGGCACGTACATCATGTTGTTGGTCCAGTAGCACCAGCCCGAGAGGAATCCATGGAAGTCGCCAAACACTTCCTTCGCCCACAGGTAGACGCCGCCTTCGCCGGGATACCGGTGCGCGAGTTCGATGACCGCGACACCCTGCGGCAGGAAAAACAGCAGGAGAGCGGCGATCCACAGCCAGACGGTGAACCCGCCGTTCGCCGCGATGCTCGGCACAACATTCAAGTTGAAGACGGCGACGACGAACAGCAGGATCAGGTCCCAGCGCCCGAGAACACGTCGCAGGTGAGGCGCGGTGGTTTCAGTGGCGAGGCTGGCGGAGGAGGTCGCCATAGGACTGAAGGATAGACTGTAGCAGCGGTCGAAGCCTGTCCTGGCTGAGCCCAGGGACGGCCGTCTCGGCCTTTCGAACGCGTCGGTAGCGGCGGTCTATGACTTCTGACTCTACCCTCGCCCCTTTGGGGGAGAGGGTGGCGCACCAGCGCCGGGTAAGGGCAAATCCCATCCTTAAGCTTTGACGCCTTGCGCTTTCTCCAGCCGCTGCTCCTGGGCCTTGGCTAGCGCGGGCGCGATTTCGGCGAACGCCTCGAGGTGCCGGTCGATGTCCGCGTCGGTGTGGGCGACCGAGATGGTCCACTGCTCGTCCCACCAGTGCGCCTGGCAGAGCACGCCGCGGTTGACCATGCCGAACCAGTAGTGCTTCCACA
>Ga0070732_10001071_pt1 | contig 15304 bp, 10 predicted proteins | sample Coa_R1_5_FD_66449 | JGI IMG/M metagenome (GOLD analysis project Ga0070732, IMG submission 66449) | Surface soil microbial communities from Centralia Pennsylvania, which are recovering from an underground coalmine fire - Coalmine... | ecosystem: Environmental > Terrestrial > Soil > Unclassified ...
TCATGAGACAGGTTCTGCCAATTGCCGCAGCTGGGCGAATTTTCAGCAAATAGCCTGATTGAAGATAGTTTGGCGCGATAGCTCCCTGTTTGTCGACAAACCGGAAGTGATCCAACGTGGATCATCGAAACTGACCCATTTGCGACGTTTCGTAAACCTTGACACGACCTGGCGGCGGGCATATCGTCTCGAACAACAAAGCAAGCAAATGCGCGAGAGTTCAGAGCACACCGCGAAGCTTTCGAGGCCCAGGAGAACGCCGCATGGCAATCACAAACCAGCAGCCACTAGGACGAAATCGGGAAAATGAATTGGCAAACGAATTGGCCGATGTGGATCTGGCGCGCACGGGTCCCGGCACTCCGGGTGGGCGTTTCATGCGGCGTTTTTGGATGGCCGTCTGCCGCAGCCAGGATCTTCCGAAAGGCAGAACAAAACCGATCCGCATCATGAGCGAGGACTATGCTCTTTATCGCGGCGAATCGGGCCGACCTCAAGTCATCGACTATCGCTGTGCCCATCGCGGCGCGCAGATGCATCTTGGCGAGGTGGAGGGCGACGATATCCGGTGCATCTACCACGGCTGGAAGTATGACTGCACGGGCCAGTGCGTCGAGCAGCCTGCCGAGGACTCCAGCTTTGCGCGCAAAGTCAAAATCGGAAGCTATCCGACTCGGGAATATATGGGCCTCATCTTTGCTTACTTTGGCGAAGACGATCCGCCGCAGTTTCCGCCGTATCCGGGGGAGAAGCCTGACGCCATTGTCGATCTGTGGAACGTCGAGCACGTGCCTTGCAACTATTTGCAGTGCTTTGAGAACAGCATGGATGAGACGCACGTTGCGTTCGTGCACCGCCCAGGCGGATCCCATAAAAATATCGCCGATCTGCCGGAGGTCGGCGCGGAAGAGACGGATTGGGGCATGCTGCGTCTCGGAACTCGCGCGAACGGAAAGGTCCGGCGCAGCCTGCACTACATGCCGAACGTCACCCGAGTGATCGTGCCGCCCGTTGCGGGTATGGATGGCGTGGGCGGATGGGTGGAGATATTCTTCAACTTCACGCCAATTGACGACGAGAATCACTTGTGGCTTATCACCAGCAATGTGACCGTGAGTGGTCCGGAAGCGGAAGCGTATCGCGCGAAGCGCGCCGAGTATCATCAGAAAATCGCAGCGGCTCGTCCGGCGCGAGACCTCGCGGTAGAACTCATGGCAGGCGAGCATCAGTTCGCGGAGATGAAGCATCCGGACCTGGTGATTATTCAGGACATTGCGGTGCAGGCTGGCCAAGGGCGCATCGCCGACCGCCAGCATGAACGGCTCGGCCGGTCGGACACGGCCATCATCCTATGGCGAAAAATCCTGGCCCGTGAACTGCGAGCCCTGGCCGAGGGACGCCCAGGAAAAAATTGGACGCGCCCACCCGCGGACGAGTTGCCGACCCTGGGCTTTTGACGATTGGCGACCGTGGAACACATCCGCCAGTTTTCTTTTGCCAAAAAATGAAGGGACACTTAAATGGCCGATCCGAGTGAAAAGAGGTTCGTTCCACACTTTGCGCCCGATCCAAATTTCGCGCCTTCCCTAAGCGGTGTTTCGCGCAGAACGGTGCTCAAGCACGTGGCGGCATTCGGTGCAGGCGCCGCTTTTTCGACTGGCTCGGTTCTTGCCGCGATGCCGCGCGTCAATTCCGATCCCAAGCGCGGGCGGATCGACGTGCACCACCACATGCTCCCTCCTTTTTACATGGACCTGCGTCGCGCGGTTCCCGACGTTGGGGCAATGCCCACTTGGTCGCCGGCCAAGTCGATCGATGACATGGAGAAGAACGGAGTTACGACCGCCATGCTGTCACTCGCGGTGTCCGGCGTGACGTTCGATGCCGGAGAGGCTGGGCGCGCACTGGCGCGAAAAAGCAATGACTTCGGCGCGCAGCTTGTCAAGGATCATCCCACGAGTTTTGGCCTGCTGGCGGCCTTGCCCCTGCCGGACCCAAAGGGCAGTCTGGTCGAGACGGAATATGCCCTGGATACGCTTCACGCGGATGGTATCGCATTGCTGAGCAGCTACGGCGACAAGTGGCTCGGCGACGCAACCTACGTGCCTATTTTCGAAGAACTGAACCGCCGTAAAGCCGTGGTGTTCGTTCACCCGTCTGCCCCGAATTGCTGCGCCAATCTTCAGGCGCACGTGCCTGCGTCCACCATGGAGTTCTATTTCGACACGGCCCGGACGATAGAGAGTCTCCTCACGAATGGGACCTTCTCCCGGTTTCCTAACGTTCAGTTTATTTTTTCCCACGGCGGGGGAGCGATGCCGGTGCTGGCAAACCGAATGGCCAGAACCTTTCCCAAAGACCTGGCAGCTCAGGTACCCAACGGCGTTCTCTACGAATTGAAGCGCCAGTATTACGACACCGCGAGCGCCAGCAATCCGACCTCGCTCTCTGCCCTGATGAGCATCGTCCCAAGCTCGCAAATTCTTTTTGGGAGCGATTTTCCGTTTATCTCTGCAGGGGAACCCGCAGGCGACTTGATGCATTCCGGGTTGCCGGACAATACCGTGGAAGCGATTGACCGCAACAACGCAGCCCGATTGTTTCAGCGCCTGAAAGGCTAACCAATTGTGTTTTGTATCCCGAATCTCCAAGTCAGCGCGACGTCGCGGGAATTCGGGTTCTTCCCGCCGAACTCATCCTCGTTGCGGGTGAGCACCGGAGCCCGTTAATTTGCAGTTCAAATAAGCGCTTCAAATCGGCCAGGCCCTTGCGGGGATCTGGTTTCCGGTTGGCGATCCACCAACGAAGCGCGCCGGCAAAAACAAAAAAAAACAGAAGCGCAATATGTCTCGCGTCTTCCTCCGGCCTGATCTGCCGGTCCCGCTGCGCGGCCCTGACCACCTCTTCAATCCCTGAAAGCAGCCGGCCGCGAATTTGGTGAAATTCCGCCGCCTGCTTGCCTTCCGAATAGAAGGCCATGTCTTTTAAGAGGATGCGCGACAGCGCGGGATTCCTGGCAAAAAATGTGTAATGCGGCCGGAATAAACCGAGCAGTTGTGCCAGCAAACGCTCTTGCGTCCGCGTGGCCTTCAGCGCCTCGTCGGTTACGCCTGCAAGCTCCTCGTTAAAGATCAGGAAAACCAAATCGCGCTTGTCCTGAGCATAATTGAACAGGGTACCCAGCGCCACGTGCGCCCGCTTGGCGATCTGGCGGAGCGTCGCCGTCTCATAGCCGTGCCTGGAGAACAATTCGCGCACCGCGGCTCGAATGCGCTGCCGCTTCTCGATCTTGTGCTGTTCCCGAAGTCCGAGTTCCGTTGATTTTTGTGGCTTCAAGGAGTTTTCTCCGGCTGCATTAGATCATTATCCCAGTTCGCCTGCCAAGCGTCGCATCGGCCGGTTATGGACGCGAGTACTTTCAGCGGACTACCCCGAAGCACTTCTGAGGATTCGGGGATTTCGTTGACATCGATCTCTTTGACGTGTTACAAGCGGCTCATCAAGTCAGTAGATAGCTATTCTTGGCGTGGATGTGTTGTTTTAATTCAAAAACTGAACTTGTTCATTACTTGAAATGGTCACAACGTGAGAGGGATCCCGCTTCTCATGAAATCAGATTCCAAGATCGTACGCGGGCCAGCCAAAGGAGGACCTGTGAACACCCTGGCGTTACACGCAAGAAAGCTTTCGCAATTGCTTGTTTCGGGGATTGGTGTTTTTCTGCTTTGCTTCCCGGCGTTCGGACAAAGCAATCTGGGCAGTATTTCGGGAACCATCACCGACAAGAGCGGCGGCGTGATCGTGAACGCCACGGTCACCGTGACCGATACCCAAAGGGGCCTCTCGCGAACTTTGACCACGGACGATGCCGGAGAATACGTTGCTCCCAACCTGCTTCCCGGCGTGTATACGGTCCGTGCCGAAGCCGTCGGCTTTAATAAGATCGAGCGCCAGAATATCAGGCTGGAAGTGGGCAAGGACGTTCGAGTTGACTTGACCGTGCAGCCGGGTGAGCAAACCACCACGGTTACCGTAACCGAGGAGATTCCGCTGGTGGAAACTACCAACTCCACCTTGGGCGGCACGCTCAGCAACGAGACCATCAACGATCTGCCCTTGAACGGCCGCAATTATCAGAACCTCGTCGTCTTGCGCCCCGGATCCATGTTTTACCCGGGCGGCGGCGGATGGACCCAAAGCACAAACGGCAGCCGCCCCGAGGACAACGGGTACATCGTGGACGGTTTGACCAATGACCACCCCTTAACGGCCCTCACCGTGATCAACGGTGCGGGCGTCGAGGGCGATGCCGCCACCATCTTGCCGATTGACGCCATTCAGGAGTTCAACGTCATTGAAAATCCGCCGGCGCAATACGGTTGGAAACCCGGTGCCATCGTCAATGTTGGGCTGAAGTCGGGCACCAACAATATCCACGGAACAGCTTACGCATTTGGACGCAGCGACTCTTTTGACGCCCGCAATTATTTCAATGCACCAGCCAACAGCAGCGGACAATGCCTGATTTTCGGTAATCCTGTTTCGACTGCTTTGACGGATCCATGCGCCAAGTCGCCCGTGGAACTCGAACAGTTTGGGGCCACCGTTGGCGGGCCGATTAAGAAAGACAAGCTATTCTTCTTCCTCGGATTTGAGGACGAACGCTACTCGCTGGGAAACCTGTTCGAGCGCAATCTTCCAGAAGTCGGGTCACAATCGGCCAACCCACCTTCCTCCCCGAACTGCCCGGCCGGCGTAATCGGCAACTGCGCGACCAGCCTCCCGGACGCCATCCTGGGCTTAGAGGGGCTTGGATTAACGCCCAGCGCTCTCAGCATGCACTTGACCGGTTGCACCCAGGCTACGCCCACGTCGGTACCAGTCTGCACAGGGGGCCTGTTCCCAGCGAACAATGGATCAATAGTGGCCTCTGGCGTGGGTTACCAGAGCCAATTCCGGTCTGACAACGGCTTGGTGAAGATCGATTACCAGATCAATGACCACAACTCTCTGAATGGCATGTATTTTATCAGCCGAGGAGACATCATCGCCCAGGATCCCGGCACGTTCGCGGAACTGCAGCCCTATTGGCGTTCGCATCAAGCCAACGAGCCGCAAGTCTTCGGGCTAAATTGGACCTGGACCCCGAATTCGCATTGGGTGAATGAAGCTCGATTTGGCTACATCTATATGAACAGGGAAAACAACACCCTGGACAACAACGTGTCCGCGACAACGTATGGCATCAATACGGGCGTTACGGCTGCTCTGGACAATGGATTTCCCACGCTCCTCGTTGCGGGCCTTAGCCCCCTTGGCGGCTTTCCTGGCTGGCCCATAAAGATGGGGCCCACCTCGGTGTTCCAGGGTGTGGATAACGTTTCCTATCTGCATGGCAAACACGCATTCAAGTTCGGGGGAGAGATTCACAAGAACTCTGTAACCGCGGGCCGTTTCAGCCGTGGCAAGGGCGTGATTTTATTCCAACCTGGCAGCACGCCTCCGCCCTCTGGACCCACAACGCTCGAAGAATTCATGTCAGGAACGGGGGGCGTGGGGCAGATTTTGCTTGGGACCAGCTTGTTGCAAATGAGCACTTGGCAGTACGCGCTTTTCGCGGAGGATGACTGGCGCATCACTCCAAGAGTAACTCTGAACCTGGGGCTGCGCTATGAGTACATTACTCCACTCTCGGAGGCCAACAACCAATTGGGCAACTTCGATCCCAACTCCACGACGGGCCTGGTGCAAGTTGGGATGCAGATCAAGACTCCATACAACGCGGACCACAAAGATTTCGGACCGCGAGTGGGCTTGGCCTGGGATGTGACGGGCAAGGGAACGACCGTGGTCCACGCCGGAGCCAGCGTTGTCACCGATGACGGCATTCCTATGTTCCTGTTCGTGGGACAAGGAGGGGAGCAGAACAATACAACGCTCGGGCTCGGCGCCATTCCCACTGGCGCCCAAATCTGGGAAGGCGGAGCCCAGATGGGTACGTTTGGCGGCAACATCAATTACGCCATCATTAAGGCAGGTGGCCCGCCGTTCGCGGGTCATTGGGCGAGCCAACCGGGGGACGGCACCGGGACACCATTATGGTCGACCACACCCGTGTGCGGCGACGGCGCGGCTGGAAAATTTCCCTGCAACATCATGGGAGTGGATCGCAATTTCCGTAATCCCTTTGTCACCAGCTGGACCTTGGGCGTCGAGCACGCCTTCACGACTGACCTTTCCCTAAACGTGGCATACGTCGGCAATCACGGATCGAGAATGCCGGGAATTACCGATTTGAATCAGCCAACTCCGGTTTCCACTACTGACGGTGTCACCACCACGCCTATGGCCGCTCCCTACGCCACTAAGTTCCCCTACTTGGGTAACATCAACTGGCTCTCGAATCTTTACACGTCCAATTATAATGGCCTGCAAGCCACGCTGACTCAACGGGCTTCCCACGGATTGTCGTTTGTCGCCGGATATACCTACTCACATTCCCTGGACGGCTCCTCTTTCAATATCAATATCCCTTTGCCGCAAGACAGTCGATTTCCACAGCTGAACTACGACAGCAGCGTCTTCGACATTAGGCATCGCTTCACTTTCTCAGTGACATACAATCTTCCCGCCGTTCAGGCCCCTGCGCAGCTCCTGAAGGGATGGCAACTCAATTCCATCGTCACTTTGCAATCCGGCGCACCCTGGGGCGCGGCCGACTTGAATAACAATATCAGCGGGACGAGTGAGAACACCGATCTTTGGGATTTCTTTGGGAAGCCCAGTGACTTCAAATCCGGTAACTCCTCAATTCCATATTGCAGCGGATCGGATTTCAGCAACGCGGCGACCATTACGTGTACCCAAGGTACGCCGGCCGGCACGGTGAGCCTGGCTGCTCAAACCCCCACCTTCGCAAAGGCGTGTTTGGCTGCGGCTACCGCGATCAATGCGTTTACCGTGACCTCGCTCAACACTTTTGGCTGCTTCGCTCAGGGGAATTCGGTGATGATTCCTCCGGAGGTTGGGACCTTTGGAACGATGAGCCGCAACCCCTTCCGTGACCCTGGTTTTCGAGATTGGGACTTGTCTATAACCAAGAGTTTTGTGGTCAAAGAACGGCTCACCGCTCAATTCCGAGCTGAGCTTTTCAACGTTCTCAACCATCCCAACTTCGCGAATCCCTACGGGGGATCGAATGGCTTCGGCGAAAACGATCCTTCTTCGCCGAATAACTTTGGTTGCGGTTGCGCCACGCCTGACCAAGCGGCCGGCAATCCGGTCCTCGGGACCGGCGGGAACCGCGCGATTCAACTGGGCCTGAAGCTTCTTTTCTAACAGCTCAGCGAACTCAATGAAACGGGAGCAAGCTTGAAATTTCGCAGCTTGCTCCCGTTTTTCTTTTCCGTGATCGCAGCGGATAACGGACGCATTAGGAATTGAATTTGTCGCAGAGTATGGTTAGCGCGTCGTCTTGCTCGCTTGCGGCGAGGCAAGCGTCCGCCAGCTCATTGGCTGCGGGCTTGCCGATGACTGGATCGGCGAGGCGATGGAACTTGGCCCGCACGTCAAGATCGCAAGAACGTGGCGGATCGCCTCTTGCGTCGAGGACGAAGTTAGTTTCCGTGCGGCCGTTTTTCAGCACAGCCTCGACTCGGGCGGGCCAGCGTCCCGGATAGTATTGCTCCAGCGCTTTGTCCGGAACGACCTCGACGCGGGCAATGAATGCCGCGATTTCTGAATCGCCCGCGAGGTTGGGGCGTGCGATGTTGTCCAATTCGTCCGGCCGGTACGCGGCGATGGCAAGCTGGTAAGCGGCGCTGGTGATTCGCGCGATGCGGCTCTCGGAGGCATTGCGGCGCCCAATCATTTCCGCATACGCCGGCGGCACGGCCACTCGCAGAGCGACAATATCGTCGGAAGATATTCCCTGGCCCAGAATATTTCGGAACGCATCGATCGCCGCAATCGTCTGTTTCGCCGCGCAATAAGGTTTAAGGCTCAGCGCACCAACCGCACCATCACCTTGGGTTGCGGCCACGAGCTGGCCTGCCTCGCAATTTATCCCGTGGGTGCGCATCATCCAGTCGTCATCAAGCAGCTTGCGGTCGCCCTCATAGCCTTCTGCCGCAGCCAGGGCTGCGGCGCAACCTGCGCGCGCGGCAAGACCAAGCAGCAGCCAACGCGGCGATGCGCCAATGGGCCTCCCTGGCGCGCCGCTGGTCATCGTCAGCGCGATCCCTAATGCGTTGGCGGTTTTTTCGGCAGGAAGGCCAAGCAGACGGGCCGCGACGGCGGCGGCACACACCGGCGCCGCTAAGTACGTTGGCCAGATCCCGCCAGGCAAGAGGGCGGCGCCAGCAACCGCCACGCCGAACCGAGTCATCACTTCATAGCCAGCGCACAGGGCGTATGCGAAGGCCCGTGCGTCTCGCCGTGGAATGCGCCCGGCGATCACCAATGCAGTCGGGACAACCACCGAACCAGGCGTCGTGCACGATGGCATATGAATATCATCGATCTCGGTGAGCCGCGTCGTCGCGACCCCGAGCACAATGCGGTCCAACGGTTGCTGCCCTAATAAAGAAAGAGGCTGCTCCGGGCTCGATGCCAGGTTTGTTAGCATCTTGCCTTCATCGGTTGCGCCTCCGGCAATCCATGCGCCTACTGTATCGAGGAGATGAATCGCGAGACGCTGGCGGACGCTTTGCGGCAGGAGATCGTCTCCTCCTGCCGCAACCCATTCCCCCATTTGCTCCAGAACAGTCATCGAAATCCTTTTGCGTTTTTCTGGCTGCTCGAACGCTCTGTCGTCGGCCACAGGACATCGATCCCTGCCGCGCTCACTGCAACCATGACTGAAATAACCGCATTGTCGTTGCCCTCACCCATAGCGCCGCAGCGAAGGGTATACACGCCACCATCTTCCAGGCGCGATTTTTCATCGCGACCGAGGTTTGGCGGCTCTTCGAACGATAATCCTATGCCGTTGCCGATCGCGGACTGAACCGATGGATGAAACCTGTAGGGTGACAGATGCTGCGTTGCGGCGCGCAGAAGATCGCCCGAAGTTGCGCCGACTCGGACCTCTCGCAGCATGGCCGTAAGGGCTGCTTCGGCGCGAGCAAGCGCCCCGCTGGACGGCGCAGCGAGGGCGATAAGGCCTTCGGCCCAATATCCAGCAAATCGCACGCCAAGGCACGCCAGAAGCGGCGCGACGCGGATGTCGGCTGGGCCGTCGAAGGGCAAAGGTGGGCCGCCGTTGCGCGCGCTTGCGAGAATTCGAACATCCTGCGCTCCGTTCGAATAGGCGGCTCGCTCGGCTGCCAGCGCGGCTGAGCGTCCGCCCGTGCCATCAGTTGCGGCGCGCTCAAATTCTTCACAGGCAGATGCGAGAATGCGGCACGCTTCGCGCAGGAGTTCTAGCTCGCGCGGGGATTTGTGCCGTCGCAACGCATCGAGCTGATCATCCAAATCGATTACCTTGCCAAAAGGTTGAATTGTAGCCGTGACCGCCAGATAGGGCCGTTGAGCCATAAAGCTGCCACCCCACAGGCCAAGCACAGCCGGGCCATCGCGATTCATTTCGCGTAGCCATTCACTCAAGGCAATTCTCAGATTGCTGAGAGGGCGCACATCTTCAACCCAGGTAAGAAGCTTCGCCGAACTGATCATTCCCGGCCCGCCGGAGGCGAGGATGCGGATCGGGCCATCGCGTGGCACAAGGGCGAACGCCGGCCCAAGTTTCGGGACAAAGCCGGTGAGGTAGGCAAGCGCGCCGTGATCTATGCTATGGCCATGCACGAGCAGGGCAGTCGCTCCGCTTTCGTCGAGCGCGCGCCGCACAGCCGTAAGCCGCGTGTCGAAGTCGGCGACCGGCACGAGCGCCGGATCCCAATCGTAGGGGCCGGTGAGCAGCGCAGTATTCTTCATTCTCATGGCTCGGCCTATTTACTACTATGTAATTACGGCGAGCGACGCTGTCCTCGCGCTGAGAGTTTCCGCTCTCGTGGCAGTGACGCGGACGGGTTCCCCGCACATGAGGTAGCCGGTCTCCGGTAAATATTGGTTCGGATGGACGACGAAGATCATATCCTCTTCGAGAACGGTGTTGTTGTTTTTGGCGACGTCCCCCGGCGCCACCGAGCCGCAGCCGAGGCCGTGCCCGCGGCGCCGCATGTGCGGCGGGCGGCAATATTCTCCGTATCCCGCCGCCTCCAATATCCGATCGATTGCGGCGCACACCTGCGACATCGGGATTCCCGGACGGATCGTCTCGATGCCGGCCCACATCGCGCGGAGGACAAGGTCGTATTTTTTCTGGAGCTCTGCGCGCGGCGGACCGACGGCGACGGTCCGGCAAATCTGCACGAACTGGCCTTCGTAGCTCGGCGTCAGTTCCGTGACGAGAATATCTCCCCGCTCGATTTTTCGGTTGCTCGACGGCATCACTGCCGGGTTATGCGGCGAAGCGCAAAGCATCAGGAAGTTATCGTCGGCGCCGAGCGATTTCATGTAACTGTTGAGTTCGACGGCGAGGTCGCATTCCCGCATGCCTGGCCGGGCCAGCTCAAGCAGATGCTCCAGTCCTTGCTCCGCAATCGCGGCCGCGCGCCGTGCTCTTCCGATTTCAACAGGCGTCTTTCTTCCGCTGGCGTTGTAGAAGGCATCGTCAAAGGAGAGCATTGCGCCCTCAAAAATCGCGAGCAATCGCTCCGCGAAGATATGCGGAAAGGCATCGATGCCAACAATGGCGACGTGTCCGGCAATCGCTTTGCGATCCGCCAGGATTTGTGTGACCGCGCCAATCAGATCGTCAGTCGCAATACAGGCGCGAAACCCTTTCCAAGCGGACGCGCGTTCCGCGTCAGCGGCAGGGGAGACGATCAATTTTGACGTGCCATCGCGATCCAGGAGAACGAAACTCTCGCCGAGGGAGCGGTATCCGCTCAGATGGACCACGGGGTCGGGACGATCCGGCATTTGCAGGCCGTTCGAGCACGCGATCACCAATTCGATGCCGTCCCTGGCCATGCACCGAAGCACCGCATCGATCCTGGCGTCAAAATCCATGGAACGGAACCTTATATGCGCGTCTTGTCGCCGATTTCTTCATCGTCTGTATTCACAAATAGTTCAGTGAGAGGAATCTCGCGGCGAATTAATCCCTGCTGATGGGTGTAGCGGACCGCGGCTTCCAGATTCTTGCGGTTGGCCGCCCCTAGACCATAGACCCATGGATCGCGCCCCAGGATTTCATTCTGCTCTTCCCACGCTGCGCTGAACCATGCAAGCGGCACGACGCGAGGATTGCGCACGCGCTCATAGGCGATGCGCTTGGCCTCGTTGAACGCTCGCACGAGGCTCGCCGCAACCCACGGATGTTGATCGACAATTTCCTGGCGAATCACGGTCACGTGCATGATGGGAAATATTCCGGTGCGGCGGAAGTAGTCGGCCTCCACTTCCTTATAGTTGGGGAAGAGGCGCGCAATGCGCTTGTCCCCTTTGAGGAACGGACGCGGGAAGGTCGGCGAAATCATGGCGTCGAGTTCACCCTCGGCCAGCATATCGTCGAGGGATTTTCGCGCAGAGATCATCTCGATCTTGAGTCCCGTAGGCGGCGCGAACTCGACGTCCTCGGCGCGCTCCGTGATCCAGGTGAGTTTCTTGTGCGGCACGCCGAAGAATTCCTCGAGGATTCCGCGAGCCCAGATGCTGCCGGCCGGCTGAAAATTCGTGCCGCCGACTCTGCGTCCGATCAAATCGGTTGGTTCCTTGATGCCTTTCGCCGTATTGATGAAAATAAAGCCGTGGCGGAATCGGCGGTGCGTGAAAACCGGGATGGCCGTCCAGCGAACGTCGCGGTCGCGCGCCATGAAGTAGGCGCAGGCGTTGAATTCGCAGATGTCATATTCCTTGTTGCGCGCCATGCGCCAGTGCCGCTCTCGCGACCCGGCACCGGTGAGCACGGTCAGCTCGATTCCATCGGCCTTGACCGTGCCTTCCATAAGCGGGCGTGTAATTTCATAGTCGCCGCATGCAAACGACAGCTCCAGTTTTCTAGACATGGCAGCCTCTCTCTAGAATCTCGACAAAAATTTAGTTTCTCCCGTAACGAACCGGAATTGTTCGCGACGGTGAGGTCTTGGTGGCGCCGGCGTCCCGCCGGCGGTTTTACGCCGCGACCTAGGTACCAAAATCGCCGGCGGGACGCCGGCGCCACAAAACCACGGGATATCAAGGCCCGTTCCATCATAGTTGCCACTGGTTGAGCTTTGATTCCGACGAGCGGCACAGCTCATTCAGCGCGACCGCAATCGCAGCAAGTATGGCAACGAGCGCAAACAGATTTTGCGGCTGAAAAGTTTGCGTGAACATACTCGTTAGATAGCCGACTCCCGACTGAGATACGTACAGCTCGGCGAGCAACACGCCCAGCAACACCGCGCTCATACCGAGCCTCATTCCTGTAAATAAGCTCGGAAGCATGTGCGGAAACACAACCGAGAACAGGATCTGGCGGCGGCTCGCGCCCATCGACTTCGCGCTAATGAGCAGAATGGGCTTGATATTCTGCACGCCGGCGGCGACCGCCAGGATGATCGGAAACACTCCATGACTGACGCCGAAGGCGATCTTCGAGGCGGCTCCAATTCCAAAAACAATCACGAACAGAGGCAGGACGGTCGCCAGCGGCATCGCGTAAAGCAGCAGGATGATGGGATAGATCGAGCCCCGCGTGAAACGATGCATGCCGACGATTAGGCCCACTGTGAGCCCGATCATTAGGGAGAGAGCGAAAGCAACGATCAATTCCCAGCAGGTAAGAGTGACGGCGGCAACGACGTCTTTTTCTTTCGCGAGATGCACCATCGCGGCGAGCACGCGCGAGGGAGGACTTATGAACAGTGGGTCGCCGAACCAGCGCGCGCCCGCTTCCCAGGCCACAAGTATTGCCCCGACGAGTCCGATTCGCGCGACAGCCGGATGCAACCTCATTCCCGGGCCGCCGCGGGCAGCACTTTCTCCTGTCGCAGAGCTTCCGGCGCTCATGCCGCCATCCCGCCGCCCGCGCGCTTCGGCGAAAGAAACCGCGAAATTGATTAAGAACGCGATCAGCATGACAAAAACAATGTAGGCAAACATTCTTGCGGTATCCATGTTCTCGGCGAGTCCCGCGATCTGATGGCCAAGACCGGAAAAGGATGCAATCGTTTCTGCCCCGAGAATTGAGAGAAAGGCCAGGATGAGTCCCATTCTCAGACCTGTCAGGACGATCGGAAACGCGGCCGGCAACATAATGGACCAGAACATCTGCGGGGAAGAGGCGCCCATGGACCGCGCCGCGGTCACATAGGCCGTATCGACGCGACTCAGTCCGGAAATCGTGTTGAGTACGACGGGGAAGAAAGCAATCGTCGCGCCCATGGCAATCTTCGATCCCGGTCCGAGCCCGAAGAACAGAACGTAAAGCGGATACAGAAGGATCGCGGGGATCGCAAATATTCCGGCGAACAGCGGGTCGAAAACGCGAATTGCGTAGCGCGACCGGCTCACAAGATACCCGATCGCACTCCCTGCGACAGCAGCGATCGAGAACGCGACGCCCAATTCATAGAGAGTCACTTTCAAATCGGGCCAGAACATCCCGGTCCTGAGCAAGGACAGAAATTCGCGGTAGACCGCCGCGGGCGGAGGCAGCAGTAACGCACTGATTCCACCGCGGTTGGCAGTAATTTGCCAAGCCAACGCCACCAGCATTAGAAATCCCAATTGAACAAATCGTTGTGCGAGCCGGTAGCCGCTCACGATTTTCCACCATTGTCCGCCGTGAAGGTCTCACCGGCGGGCGAGCCGGCCACAGGCTCCGGCTGATCCATGGTCCTGCGGATTTCATCGTGCAAGAGTTCATAGAGCTCGTTGCGCAATTGGCTGAGCTTGGGTGAAGTCATAAAGCTCCGGTTGCGCGGGTGCTCTTCATTCACGGAAATAATTTGTTTGATTCGCCCAGGCCGCGCGCTGAACACGGCGACTCGATCGGCGAGAAATATGGCCTCCACCAGACTGTGGGTGACGAAGACGATTGTCTTCCCCGTGCGCGCCAGTAAAACGGACAAATCCTCGCCCAACACCATTCGCGTCTGCTCATCGAGCGCGGCAAATGGTTCGTCCATCAACAGAATTTCAGTCCGCAAACCGAGAGCGCGTGCAAGCTGTGCGCGCTGCTTCATTCCGCCGGACAATTGGCCAGGATGATGATCGGCAAAATCGGAGAGTCCGACGGCCTCGAGAGACTCGCGCGCCCGCGATTCCCGCTCCGCTTGCGGCACGCCTTGAAATGCCATGCCCAGCTTGATGTTGTCGAGAACGGTCCGCCAGGGGAACAGGGCATTCTCCTGGAAAACGTAAGCGACTTTTTGAGGCAACGGTCCAGTCACCGGTTCGTCGTCAATCCAAATGTTCCCGGAAGTCGGCATGGCGAGACCGCCCATCAAGCTCAGCAGTGTGCTCTTGCCGCATCCGCTCGGTCCGATCAGGCAAAGGAGTTCGCCGCGAGCCACCGCCAACGAAGCATTTTCCAGGGCGAGAACGCGGAGCGCGTCTCCCGGCGCCCCGTAGGCCTGGGTCACGCCATCGACTTTTATTGCAGGCGCAGCGTCGGTCACGATCCTGATGTCCTCTCGCCGCGACTACGCGGGGAAACGTGGAAACACAATTCGTCCATCACTTCGAAGCAGGCGGCAAGAATTTTTCAGTGACCAACTGGCTCATGTCGGGCTCGGCCGGAAGGATGCCCATCTCGACATACGACCGCCGCAACACTTCGAGCGCCTTTGGATTGTATTTTCCTGTCGCGTTAAACATTGGCATCAACTCGTCGTACACCCTGCCTGCAATGGCGGGGGAAACTCCCATGACGCGGCTGGAAATTTCTACTGTCTTATTTTTATTCTGGCGCATGAAGGCAATCGTCTCAAACCAGCCGGCCAGGAAAGCGCGCACAGCGTCCGGGCTCTTGTCAATGAACGAGCGGCGCGCATAAATGATGTGAATATGAAAATCCTTGAACAGGCTGCCAAACCGGACAACGATCCGCGTGACTCCCTCTTCTTCAAGGCGATAGGCCGCCGCTAAGTCAATGACGCAGCCGTCGATCTGGTGGGTTTTGAGCGCGGAAATCTGCGAAACGTCGGTGCCAACGGGGAGAGTCTTGATGCCATCCGGCCCCCAGCCTTGCTGGCGCGACAGATCGTGCACCAGCCAATCCGTCAGCGATCCTCTGGTGGACACGCTGATGGTC
>Ga0070732_10001072_pt1 | contig 15300 bp, 12 predicted proteins | sample Coa_R1_5_FD_66449 | JGI IMG/M metagenome (GOLD analysis project Ga0070732, IMG submission 66449) | Surface soil microbial communities from Centralia Pennsylvania, which are recovering from an underground coalmine fire - Coalmine... | ecosystem: Environmental > Terrestrial > Soil > Unclassified ...
TGCCCAACAATGATATTGGCCCAATCCTGAAAATCCTTGATGGTAGTTGGTTGTTGGACTGGTGCTGAAATCGAGGGAGAAGTCGCAACGCCGCTTCGTGTTAATACCATGGTGATGTCCGGCAATGGACGTCCGTCCATCATCCGGTTCGTGACCAAGTGATTCAGAGTTTTTCCGCCGTCAGCCACGGTGACCAGGTCAACATTGGTTTCAATCTGGCCATTGGCAAAATTGCAGGTTTGTCCCCATGACCATTGGTTCTCCCCTTGCTGGGTGATCAGTGCCAGTACCGTGCTGCCATCAGAGCCAACCGTATTTTGCCGGATCGTTCCCAGGCTGCTGTCCCAAACCGCGTTCCAACTGCCACTCTGAGTGGCCATTGTGAAATTGGCTTGCAAAGTACTTTTATCTGGCAGCAACTGCACGGAAATGCTGCCATTGCCGGGATTTTGTCCGGGACTGGTGAATTGGATCGCCCATTGTCCAACAATGATGTTGGTCCAATTCTGGAAGACCGGAGACGTTGTTGCCTCCTGGACTGCAGCTGACGCAGTGGCAGAAGCCGTGCGCACGATGGCTACACGAAATCCAAGCAGATAACTTTGGTCGCCGGGACCAAGCCGGACGCGGACACGAGGAGTGAAGGATGGTGGAAGAAACCATCCGCCTCCGCGGCAAACGTAGAACGGCGCAGATGATTGTCCCGGACGGACCGGAATGTCCGTCTCGCTCGTTTCCGGATCAGTGCCTCCTGGAGTCTCCTCTACCCAGGCGTCCTGGCACCATTCCAGAACGTTGCCAATGGTGTCATACAGTCCCCATTGATTTGGTTTTTTCTGGCCTATAGGGTGAGTCATGAACCCGGAGTTGAGGACATTCCAGGAATTGTCGCCAGCGCTCACAATGTCGTCTCCCCAGGCATACGCGGTGCTTGTGCCAGCGCGTGCAGCATATTCCCATTGCGCTTCCGTGGGGAGAGAGTATTCCCATTCTTTTGGCAGGCGTCCAGCTGCCTGCTCGTTCCGCGTCATTTTTTCGCAGAAGGCCAGGATTTGTGACCTTCCAACTGATTCCACAGGCAAGGAAGTTCCGGAGAAGCTGCTGGGATTTTCTCCCATCACTGACAAATATTTTTCCTGGGTGACTGGATATCTTCCCAGCCAGAACCCTTGTGAAATGGTGACCGGTGTGCCCGCAAATCCCATCTGGAAAGTTCCCGGCGGACACCAGCAGAAGCCATTGCGTTCTTCCCCCGGCCTTGAACCTTCAAATGAGTCAGTGGACGGTCTCTGGTTGCCGCTAACCATGGCTGCTACAGTGACGTTGCTGTCCATTACGCCCCAGGCATTCTGCTGATCAAAGTATTCCCACCACCAGCCCAGGCCTTCCACCCGGTCTTCAAACTGCTTAATCAGCTCGCGTGTAGGCACCATCCATGCCGCAGCGTAGTGAAATCCTGTAGGCCGGGCCACCGCATTATCAATAATCACGGGTCTCTCAGTCACTCCATCAAAGACAAATCTGTCTCCATCCGGACGAAAACTGAATGGAATGACTCCAGTGATCGGATGTTGCTTGGCCAACAACAGCAACTGCTCAAGTTTTGACTTGCGCTGGGCCGTCGTCAGCCTGAGCCACGCCTCTTTAGCTTTCCAAACCTCGATGTAGAGATACATAAATCGCCGCACCTCTGATGATGATTTCCTGCCCAGGCTATGCCATGCAGCTAATCAGACACAGGAACCAGCGCCAGACGGAAGCCAATGATGTAGCTCCTGTCCACTCCCCCCAGACGTTCGCGGCTCCTACTCTTTAATTTTGCGGGTTCCGGATATTGCCAGCTGCCACCACGGCATACCCAAAAAGGCATTCGCGCACGGCCGGTTTGCGCCTCCGGGGAGCGTACGAATGGATCAGTGCCGCCGGGCAGGGTATCGCTCCATGCATCGCGGCACCACTCAATGCAATTCCCGTGCATGTCATACAGGCCCCACGCATTCGGCCTCTTCTGCCCTACTGCATGCGTCCTTGCCCCGGAGTTTTTTGCCCACCACGCATACTCATCAATTTGCTTTTCGTCATCGCCCCAGGAATAAGCAGTATTGCTGCCGGCCCGGCAGGCATATTCCCACTGCGCCTCAGTGGGCAGGTTGTACTCCCAATCACCAGGCAACCGTCCGGCCTTCCGCTCACTCCTGGTCAGTTCCCGGCAGAATGCATCGGCCTCCCTCTTGCAAACAGTTTCTACCGGCAGCGATGCACCTATGAAACCGCTGGGATTGCCACCCATCACGAACTCATATTGCGATTGAGTCACCAGGTACTTCCCCATCCAGAAACCACGGGACAAAGTAACGGTGACGGCCTCTCCGCTTACTGGGGGCGCAGGAAACGGTCCCATCTGGAAAGTTCCCGGTGGACACCAGCAGAACTGCCCCCGCTCTTCACCAGCCCGTAAACCATCTAGCGACGTCATACATTGTTGCTCCTACTGTGCGCACCCATTACTTCTTTCCCTTCACGTAATCAATCACGACATCCATGTCTTTCTTGATATCCCCCACGCCTTGGAGCAGCGTGCGGATGTCCCGCTCGGTGCGGCCGATGCGCCCCAACTGCGGCGATGCATCAGTATTCTGCGGCTGCTGACCATCCTGAGACGGCTGGCCGGGTTGCTGGCTGGAGATGTCCGCATTGATCATGTCAGCCACCGTAGCTTCGCGATCCATGAGCCCCCATGCATTTTTCTGCTCAAAATATTCAAACCACCATCCCAGGCTCTCTACCCGGTCCTCGAATGTTTTGATTAATTCACGGGTAGGTACCATCCATGCTTCAGCGTAGTGAAAGCCCGTTGGACGGGCAACCGCTGGATCAATGACTATGGGCTGTTCTGTAACGCCATCAAAAAGACGTATGTCCCCGATTTCCCGAAAGCTGAATGGAATGACTCCTTGGATAGGATGTTCTCTCGCCAGCTCCAGTAATTGATCGATCTTTGCCTGCCGTTGTTCGGTAGTCAGCTGTATCCAGGCATCCTTTGCCTTCCAAAGCTCGATATATAAATACATCTACTGGCCCTCCGGTGAACGGGATAGAACCAAGCGCATCAGGGATTCACCCAGTTAGATAAAAACAACGTCACCACGGTCAGACATCCATTCACGATGAATTTGCGAAGCGTAGAAAAGCGGGAAGTGGGCAGGCAAGCAGGACATGATTTTCAGCCGATGAAGCGCTCACGCTCGGGGCCGCAGGGCCAATTCTGGCGAACCTATGCACTGTAATTCTGAACCGCTGGCCGCCGGCACACGAGTATTTGCGGCGTATGGAGCCATCACCAATTCATCTCATCTTATTTTTTTGCCCTTTCCTTGGTCTTTCAGCGCTGATTGTGTTGTTCCTCTGACTCGACTGTTCTTGTGGTATCAGGGCTGATTTTTTTTTCCTGCGGCCCTCGCCCGCGGGCAGCGCCAAGAAATTTTCCACCCGAGAATACAGACGCCAACAGCAACGCTTGCAAGCCGGAACTCGACTGAGTGCCGGAGCACAATAACAGCAATGGAGCAAGATTTTTGATCCCGCTGCCTCCACTGGAAAGAAGCATCGCCAGCAGAAAGTTATTGTTGAGGAGATTGCCGCCAGTGTTGCCACCGCAAGACGACAATAATAGAGGAAGAAGACTGTTGAAGTTGTCACCGGTGCCTTTACCCTCACCCTCGCCTTCACCTGCTTTGAAATCTTCTGCGTCAAAGACGTCATAGAGACTGACAATGCGCACCAGGAAGCTGGGAACTTCGAGGGTCCTTTCCGGGACCACAATGTTCACCACCTGGTCGGTCATCGGGTCAATGCCATGGATGCGCCGCTCCTGTTCTTTCCTTTCCTGTACGAACAAAAGCGAAAACGGCATGTCCGAGCGTACTAGCAGGTCTCCTGGCTTGACCTTCTCGAATGCAACTGGAATGCGCCATACGCAGGGATCAACATTGATGGTCAGGCAGGTCACATCGGTAAGGGTCGCTGTGTTCCCATCAAAGCCGGGGACCACGAACCTGTTATCAATAGTCCTAACCGCCAGTCCATTGAAGCTCAAGGCAAAGTTTGAGGTTGTATCTTTGCCGATCTGGGCGCCGAACATCCAGCGCAGATCAAAGCAGGATGCGGGATCCTGGAAGGGAACGATATTTGGATTTTCAATCATATCGGGTAGACAAGACCTCCTTGTTTTATTTGCGTATTCATCAAATTTCAAAGCCCCTCATAACCAAAACCTGGGTATGGCGCCGCCACCTCACTCCGTCCAGACAACTTTGGACTCGGATTCAGGGTGCTAATGTTGGCAAGAGTCGCGGCACGGCCTCCTCAGCCATGCATGAAGCATGCCTTCTGATTTCTTTAGCCGGTCTCACTTGGCTGTTCCAGAACATCACGGATTCCCCGGAGCGCGTTGATTTCTCTCTGCTCAAATTTTGAAGGCTGGCGCGGCCAGCGGTGTGAGACCACGTAGTAGACCCGCAGGTATTGCAACTCATCCGGATCTATCAATTGGCCGCGGGGCACCTTCTGGCTGACATCGTTAGGATCACTCACTTTCTGTTGCAGGTACTTGGCCAGAATCCATGACTGGAACGCCTCGCAAGTCATGCTGTCTGTAACGACCAGAGAATCCTTACCGCCATCCATGACTCTCTCTTTGTCACGCTTCAGGGATACGATGGTGTAGGCTATCAATTTCACCGTATCGTCCTGAAGGCTGGTGAGCAGTGCCGCTCCGTTTTCCTCTGGCGCAGTCATTTCAATAGGCCACCCGCATTTTTAGGAACGCCTTCTGCAGCGGAACCTGCCGGAAGGATCTGCAAGATGCAGCACATGCATCAATGAAATTGCATGCGGCGCTATACCGATCATCGAATTCACCGTTAATATGCCGCGTGCGCCGGCAAATATGCCTGTGCCTCCCTGGATTGGCCCAAATCCCGCGAACCGCACACCGGGCTGGCCTGGCGCAGCTGGAAACTGCAGACCAAATGATTGCCCCTCAACCACTCCGCAGGAGACCGTTCCGATCGTCTTCCCTTTGTCATCATTGAACGTATAAAGCTCCTGAGTAGTAAATGGGACGGGAGATTCCGCAGTGCCGGGTGGAGCAGAAAGATCAAAGAAGACTTTGGCTTCCATGGGGCCGAGCACCTGCCCCAATGACATATGGGTGCGTACGCCCCGCATTCCAGCCACATAACTGAACTGCGCTGAACGCATAACTGCCGGAGTAATCAGGCTAATCCGGCCATCCGGTGAAGGCGGCCCAAAGGTCGTGCGGATGGTCTGGTTTTTTTTGGCGAGGCGGAGTTCGATAAAGGTATTTTGACGGTCAGGATCGCGGATACCCTGAATGGGAGTCAGTTCACTTTCACTCACAATCGTGTCCTGATCATCCCGCACGCGCAAGTTAATATTACCCAGAAAGCCGAGCTCAGGCGTCAGTGTCCCGGTGCATACCAAGGTGCCCTCGCGGCCCTCAAATTTTCCGGTCCCTCTGGTGAGGTTGGCAACACCTCCCACCAGTAGTACATGGCGTCCGCCAACGTTCACTGGAAATGTGCGGCCCACACCGTAAAAGTAGCAGCGCTCGTGGCCCAGGGCTATTTCGCATTCCTGCATGATGAAACGCTGAGAGCGCCAGGGATCAAATATCCATGGCTGAGGCACCTGCCTGGGATTCCAGCGGGTATCCGGAGGACATAACAAACAAAGACATTGAAATTTCCCTGTTGCATGCCCGGTGGTTTGAGAAATGCTGATCTGCTGGCCGGAGAGACTGGCAATTGATTCAAACCTGTGCAGATCGCTTAACAGATCAAGCCCATATCCCCCGTTCAGATTGAACCAGTCATACGTGTCTTTTGGGTTCAGTGAAGCACGTGCGAGATGGCCCGGCGGTGGCACGGCAAACATGCTGAAATTGCCTGTTTTCTCCAGCAGTTCTTGTACCGTATTAAACGGATAAGTTTCCGCATTCACATCCGGCAATGCCTTGCCCGGACTTTGTGCTGACCTTGCGGGTTGCGGGATATTGCGCTGGTTCATAACTTCAGAATAAGAATTCCGTGGAGGTGTTTGCGGCACTTAGCTTAAAACCAGCCTCCACTGCTCTCAGGTGCACGAAATTTTCCTTCAGGATCACTGATCCTGGCCATGTAAAAATGTGTAACGACGTGACCTTCAGGTGGAGAATAGAAGACCGAACCAGAAGATCCATAGAAGATTCCCTGAACCCCACGGAAACAGCCGGTTCCATAAATAATGGGACCGAAAAAACCAAACCGCCACGCCTGGTCGCCCGGCACTCCGCGCAGGTTCATGTCGAACCTTCTGCCTTCAGTCACGTTGGTTAGAATAGTTCCGGCAATCCTTCCTGCTGAGTCAAAAAAACTATATTTTGCTACGCCTTCAAAAAGATAAGGACTCACGGGAGTGCCTGTGGGAGGAGCAGTAGGAATGGAGCCCCGGCCGAAGCCAATTTCTGTTCCAATAATTTTCTTGCTTACGGTAAAGCTCTTTCCCAGAAAGCTGCCGGAAACAGCAAAGCCCATCTGCAAAATCCTCAATTGGGTAGTAATGTCCAGGCCACGAACCTGGCCATCTGGCCCGAAGCTGAAATGGTTCTCAACACCTGCCTGCTCGGCTCCTTTTTTGCCACTCCAAAGCAGATAGGTGATCTGCGGATCAGGATCGCGCTGCGGTTGGATCGTGGGCAATTCATCACGCACGCGCAAGGTGTGTTCTGGGTCCTGAAATCGGACAAGAATGTTGCCTTTAAACCCCGCGGGCGTCAGATCGCCACAAATCGTGAAGTTCCCATCAAGGTTGCGAAACCTGCCGTGTCCCTCAGTGACATTGCCAACCGCGCTCACCATGATGCGCGGCTGATCCCCTGTCATCATGGGAAATGTGCGGCCTGTGCCAAAGCTTTGAAATCCATCTCTGCCGTCTGCAAAACGGAATGTCATCTGCTGCATCACGAACCGCTGGGAAATGCCGGGATAAAGCCGGATTGCAGGCGGCTGGCGGTCAGGCCGCGCCAGAAAATCATCAGGGACAATGAACCACTGCAATTCCAGGGTGCCCACTTCTTCGCCCAGAGTATTCATTGCCTGCACCCCGGTCCCGGAAGGAGGAACCAACTCCACATCGAACCGGTACAGCCGCTCCTTAAGTAAGGAACCGGAAACACCGTATCCGCTTTCTCCACCTCTGGAATTTGCATCAGGCACAGCAAACAAGTTAAAGCCCGCCGCCTGGTCCACGAGTTCTTGAATCGCTTCCGCGGAGATTCCCTGGGCAGAATTCAGCGCTGCCGCCCCCGCCGGAGCACCTGCGTTGGCAGGTGCCCCGCCAGGACTTGGGACAGATCTGGATGGAGGAGCCATGCAAGTCTCCGGAAAACAGAGGAACGTCTGCGCGCGGAAATGTCCTGCGCGAAGGCACAACATCGCGTTACCCGGTCATTGCCGATACCGGGGACACAATGGGTTAAGCTGCGCTCGCCCTACGACAGACCCTTGTGCAGGTTGTCGCGGATTTCTTCCAGTACGCGTATCTGCTGCTCTTCGTACTTGAATTTCTCCCGTGGATAGCGCTCCAGTACTTCGTAATACACGCGCAGGTACTTCTTGTCGTCGTCTGGAAACCCTTTGAGCTTGCCATTGACGACATATTTATCGCGGTCTTCCGAGGGGTACTTGGTGCCCCATTTCGCTGGAACATCGATCGTGCTGCCGTTGCCCAGTTGCTGGATGAACTCAGCTACTTTCCAGGCTGCAAACGCGGACCCATCCATGTTTTCAGAGACCAAGTCTTCGCGTTCCGGAAATGCCACCTCATATTCTCGTTTCACAAACAGGATCTTGTAGCGGACGAGCTTTAACATGTCGTCGTGCAGATCTTTGTCCCGCCCCGAATCATAGTTGCCGTTGCTCAAGGTTTGTTCCTCCTTAAAGTGTGTGCTTGCAGATTCAACCATCATGTCAGCAATGTAAGGGTTGGAATCAGTCTCCTGCTGGACTGGCGCCGCAGGCGCGGCCCTGATTTCTGGCAACGCACTGCTCCTCATTTGCGGGCCGACCATTACTTCCATTCCCTGGTTTGAAATGTCCTGTATGCCTTGCATTGTCTTGATGAGTACCTCAATGCCATAAACGAAGGCGGCAATCGGGAGCATGAATAATTGGCCAAGCACCCTTGCTGCGCTAGTTGTACCCTGGTCGTCATTCATCCCATTTCCCTGCGTAAGATTGGCCACTCAGTACGGCTCCAATGCAGCGTCGTCAATTCCTCTGTAAGTTGTCTTGCCAGACTGCTCTTGTGCTTTGTTGTTGCATCAACTGGACCAGGGCTTCCAGGTTCTGATAGTGGAAAACCTGGTCCAGTGCTTCATTACGCCTCAGTACCGGGTAATATCTGTCCAACGCTGCCATGGCAGGTTTTGTGATTCGGCGTTCCCACGTCATGGCCAGTTGCTGGTTTCCCGTATTGGGCTGGTATTTCCAGAATTCCGCGGTAAAAGGTGCATCCGGAGTCGTGTCTTGACGCATGATGATCGATGAGATGACCCCATTCGTAAATCCTTCAGCGCATTCTGAGTGCGCAATATAGCTGCGCACCACGTTTTCCATGATTGCCGGCTGGCGCATGTTCACCAGCGTCACGGCCCAGCTAAGTCCGGCCAGGGCATTGAGGCGGTCTGGCGCGCTGCTCGCTTCACGGTCTACACCGGACCACACGGTGTGCAAAACCGGAATGAAGTATTCCCGGGAGAAGTAAAGGGCACGCCCTACACCATGCCAGAAATAGCCTCGGAATTCAGGGCCAACCTGCTGAAGTTGCTGGTCAACTCGCGCAAGCAGCTCAGGATAAAAGTCTCGTGTCACAAGGCCCAGTGACTCAACCGCCGCCCCCAGGTATCCTTTTCGCGAGTTGTTTCTGCAAAGCGTCAGGAAATATTCCACAGTACTGCGTACCAGCTCAGAGGAAGCATCGGAAGCAAGCCCGCCCAGTAGTCGGTCAGCAAAGGAAAGTCCTATCCCGGCGTGCAGCATAAGCAGGCTTTTCATCGGAACTGGCGCCTGGTCTTCTGATAAAAGTCCCTGTGGAATACCTCTTTGCTCCCAGTAAATATCTGCATAGTAGTGTCCCAGGCCCTCTACTGCCCACAGAACCGCAAAAGGAGAGACTGTATATGCCCTTTCCACCAAGCTCGGAAGAGGCATAAAACGGCCGGAGAGCCCAAGAATGGAGGCTAGGTTCTTGACGAGAACAAATATTTCCAGCTTGTTGCGAAACTCCTGCCAGGCAAGGTTTGCCTGATTGGGAAGAAGAAGCCGGGAAAGCTGAATGGTTTGCTGTACGGCACTCCAGCTTAGGCGCAAAACGTTGCTCGGGTTCCAGGTTTGTGGATGAAGCAAGTCGAAGAAGCCATTCACCGTGGCCCGTTGCAATCCATCACCCACGAAGAATATGGGTTCAGTAACATTACCAAGTTCGCTATGAGCTTGATGGGTCAGGGTATCAAGTGCCTCAATCAAGGAATGCGCTCCTGTGGTTGCCCCAGGGTTTGCAGCAGACACCGCATTCGATCGAGTAAAAGTCATTGTCATCGGCTGATATTTCGGATCCATCCCGAAGGACGACCTTGACATATTCGTAAAGGAAGTCCGCTGTGCGCTGGCTGCATGGGGTCCCGAGCTGCTTTCCTATGAATCTACTGGCATCGGTCCCCACCCCCCCGCAGGCGTCTCGTTATTAACGGGCACTGTATTGGAGACATTCTGGTATGTACCTGTACTCCCAGCCTGCGTCTGGGAACTAGAGGTAAAATTGTTGTTCTGACTGTAGGACGCCGCTCCCTGGCCACTTTGGCGCTGGCCACAATTGCCATTGAAAGGGCGTGTCCAGTTGCCGGGGTTAACCCAATTCACTGGATTGACCCACGAGAAAGCCAGATCCATAGCCCGCGAATTCAGGCTCTCGCCGGAACGGTAGATGTTTTTCATGGAGTCATCTAGTTGGTCTACCGCCGCTCGGACCATGGGCTCAAATAAGTTGCCCCCTTGCTGCCCCGGCCTGAAAAGGTTCACCGTCTGTTTCAGGCCCAATAATGACAATGCCCAGGAAAGGCTAATCGCTGATTTGGTAAAGTCACGGATCATAATGCTTCCTTTCCGCACCGGCTCGGGCACGGAGTGCACTCATACACTCTGGCCCTGAACAGGTAAAGACCTGCTTGGATAGACAGCATGAGAGTTTTGATTTGCGAACGGGCCGGAATTGGAGGGTCTACTGCAGCAGCGGCGTCGGCTTAAATCCGGCATGAAATCCAGGATATAGAATTCCATCCAAGGCCAGGCGTGTGACTGGCCCAGAGGATACCTTTCCCGCGTTGAATACCAGAAAGCAGGTCCGGGCGTTCTGAACGTCGAGTTCTTGGCACAGGATCACCCCTTCCTCGGAGCCGGGGACGCCCACAAATACCGGTTCTCCACTCAGATAGCGGAGTCGCGGACATTCATAGATATCACTGAAGCTCTGTTCATTCCACCGCGAATGAATTAAGCGGTCAAAAAATTTCCTTCCCCTGTTGCTGGCTGCCGAAATGCCGAGCATCCAGAAATCTGAATAGGGCCGCATGCAATGCTCTGTATTAATAGTGGCGAAATCGGGGGAACTGGCGCCGCCAAGGGAGATGTGTTGCACTAATTCCCGGCTTTTCAGGTTAATCACAAAGCGCGCCGGATGGCCGGACGGAACACTGTGAAATAGGTCCGGCACCGGTTGGTATTGGCTGTAAAGCGGCTCAGAGAATTCAAGAACATCTACCGTGAGCTGGCCATCCTGCTCAAACGAGTTAATAAGGTGCAGGCAGTAGCGGTGTCCCACCGGGATGGATGCAATTGTCTCCCCGGTATTACGCGCCAGCACCAGCATGCGACTTCCGCACTCTGGTTTCCATCGCAGTGAATCCAGGACTGTGCCGTTTTGCAGTAACTTTGCGGTGTTCAGAAGGTAAGGGCTCAGATAAAAAACGGCAAAGTTCTTGCTAATGCTGAAATCATGCACGGAACAGGGATACTCCAGCGGCACAGCTCTCCGGAAGCGCAAGCCTTCCGGCCCAAAGCAGTAAAAATAAAGGCGGGGAGCTTGCATGGAGAAGAGAATTCCGAAGTTGAGCATCTCCCCGGTAGTACTATCGAACTTGGGGTGCGCTGAAAACGGGCTTGCATCATTCAGTTGGCCGTTACAAGTGAATTGGCCACGGGTCTCAAGCGTCACAGGATTAAGCTCCCACGGCAGGCCCTGTTCACCAAATGCCAGCAGACGGTCATGAATAGGGTAAACGCTTACATTCACGGGTGATTCCAGACCGTTATTCAAAGCATTAAGCCGGCTGCCCGGAAATGCAGTTCCGAATGTGCGGTATAGCGGCTTGCCGGCCTTCTGCTCTTCCTTAAATTTGCGGCTCTGGATATAGCGGCTTCTCAATTTTGCAGCAGCTTTCCTAAAACGGATGGCACAGACCATGCCATCGCCATCAAGCCAGTGCTTGTATCGGAGGTCATCAAATCCGAAACGGGCGGGCCCGTTGAGATAGTATGTGCCCCGCAGAAAATCGGGCAGCGGGTCCCCTGAGATTTCAACCCGGCAGTCGAATTCCTGAAATCGGGCAGGAAAGGCTGCTTCAATGCCGGGTGCAAAATCAGTAGTGCCGGGCTGCTGCATGGAAGGCTCGGCAGTTGGTTGGCTGCTATTTTTCTCCAGGTTGATTTCCATTGAAGTAATCATTGTCTTTCTGAATAACAATGCTAAGTTTTTTCTTCCGTCTCAAGTCTCCCTTTGCCGCAGAAGCAGGAATCCGGCGATCAATAAGATTAATAAAATAGTTTTCTGGGACTGGATGCCTGTTTCAAAAAAACAGATCGAAATCAGCGCGAGTAATACCAGCAGTTCAAGAAGAAAGGTCCTTTGGGCCTGCCTTGTGGCCGCGACTTTGTCTGTATGTATTGCTGGCTGATGCAAAGTTGCTGCTCGGGTAAGTGCATCATCTATTGTGCGTGGAAGGTGAAGCAGTGCCGAGGCAAACCTGTCAGAGTTCTCATACCAGTGCCGCCAGTCCATCATAGTGCGCACCTGGGTGAAGGAACTGGTTATGCGCAGCTCCGTCAAACCCTCCCGCATTGGATCACCGTGCGGAGCGAGTTTGTATGCAATTCTGGCGGTTGAAAAGAATCCTCGGTAAAAGCAAAGCAGATGGGCCCTGGGAATATAGCCGTGATTCAACGCCAGCTTGCAGTGCTGGAATACCATCTGCGGGATCGTATCACTGCGGGTTCCCAGAACAGGCTCCAGCATGCCGAAATAGGCCGCCTGGCGGAAGCCGGTGCGGAACGCCTCGAAATCGGTCTTCACATTTACGGGACGCTCCATCTCCCGTAACAAATAAGTGGATGCGCGGTCTGGATCATCTGCGAGCATGGCGCCGAAGTAGTTGGAAATATTCTCCTTCACTCCACTGGGCAGGCCAACCAGATCGCATTGTACGAACGATAACTGGTTTGCATGATTCAGCAGAATATTATGGAGTTGAGCGTCCACCGGGAAGCAATGACCTTGCAAGGCTTGATAAAGCCAGACGTGACAAAGCCGTGCAGCAAGCAACTCGTTGTCGCGCGAATCGATGTCAGCAGCCTGCGCGAGTGTCATCTCTTCCTTGTCTTCAACGGCCAGCAACCTGGTGCTGCTGAGTTCAGGATATGACGCGTGGGATTGCAGCAAGTCAAAATTTGCAGCGTCCTGCCGCATGGATTCAAGCGCATCGCGCAAAACCAGGAAATTGGTTTTTCTGCTTAAGGCTGCATTGAAATCGGCCAGCACTCTTGCAATGGTTCGTCCATCACAATAATCTGCCAGTAGGTCTGCACCGATTAGTGCAGGACCTGTGTGGTATTGCGGTCGGAGCACCATCAATTTTACTGCGGTTCCGGTGCGAAGCCAAGCACGATGTGATTGAGAAATCAGGGTTGATTCGCACGGCGTCTCTTCGAAATCCGTAATACTGCGTTCCCAATGATGCCCAAGTTCCTGGACAATCATGTTGCGTATGCCAGCAGCCGGAATGGGTGCGGCTGCATCAGTGATGAGCGCCAATTCACGGCATACTTCTGCAGGCAGAATATCAATCCGGGAAGCGAGATAGAGGCCAAAGCAGGAGTGCTCTGGGCCGCGGTCCTGCAGTTGCTGCCGTAACTCGCTGGCCCGTCGGTTCAGGGATATCGTTCCGGTCAAATCTCTGCCGTGTCTGCTGTGCCTTTGAGCCCCGCGCCGATAATTTGTCTGGTGTAACATAAACTTATTACTTAAACATCCGACTTTCTGCGCTCTCCGCTCTCCTTCAGTGTCTTTTTTTCGGCTTAAGTATATTCAGAAATCGCATATATTCGAGCCTATTGAGTTGTTCGGCTATGATTTGGATTCTCTGAGCCCTCGAGCCTCGTAGGTGTTCGGCTTTCTGTGTAAACTGCAAATGTTTTCTGACTAGCTCTTGATTTGTTTCACAGCGTGAGTCGCACGATGTTGCCAGGCGGCTAGCACGACCAGCAGCAACATCAACAAAGCAGAAATCTGTAAAGTGTTAAACGGAACGGGTTTCCACATCAGGACAATACAGAGCCCTACCCATCCGAGTTGTATGATTCTTCTGGAGCGCTGCTTTAGCACCTGTCTTGCAGGCGCAAAATTCAGGCCGGGGGTTGAGCTTTCGTTTTGCATGCGGCGCAAAGCCGTAACGGCGCGGACTGCGCCATCCAGCGCCAGGTGCGCATAGCTGCCAGCCCAGTTGCTGATCGCATCCGCAGAGATCAGGTTTCGGAGGGATTCCCATTTAATGTGGCGCTCGCATGCGGTTTCCAGGTGTCGGCCAATATCCATTCCTGGAGCGAAAGTTTTGATGAGCCCATCCAGTGCGATGGCTGAGCGGATGTACTTGACTACGTCCCGTTGCGGCCAGATCCCGTTTTTCCGAGAGAGTATTAGCAGATCCAGCATGATAGACGTGATGCTTTTGCGCAGCCGGTTGGCATTCTCCTGTTCGCCATACCACGCTGATGCTGCTTCCTGCAATCCATGACGAAATCCCTGCGGGTTGGCTTTCGTGTCGAAAGTGGTAATCCGGAAGAAGGATTCGCACATAGCGTCAAGATCACCGCGTGCATAAGCCAGGGTCATGGCGATAATGTGGCGGCGTGAGTACCGGCTCAAAACTCCGGAGATCCCAAAGTCTATATAGCCCACCACATTATTTGGAAGGATCATCAGGTTGCCGGGATGCAGGTCCGCGTGGAACATTCCATGCCGGAATGCGTCTCCGAGAAAATTATCAATCAGCCGCGCTGCAAATAATGATGGCTCAAGGTCTGGGGGGGCATTGGTTGGGCCTTTATTTTTCTGGCGCAGGTATTCTGATACCGTTATGCCTTCCAGGTACTCAACAGTAAGAATACGGGCCGTTGTGCAACTCCAGAAAACAGTGGGTACCTGTTCGAAGGCATTGTTGCGGGCATTCCACCCGAGTTCGTCCATGTAATGCGCTTCGCGGCGGTAGTCCAGCTCTTCTTCCGTCCAGGCAATGAATTCCTCGGTAGGAGCAATGATCCAATACAGCTTGCGGAAATGCAGCAGCTTGACCAGGCGTACCACGAACTTCATTGCCGTAATGTCCGCATCGAAATCACTGACAATGGTGGGACGCCGTACCTTGACTGCCACCTTCCGGCCATTCAGTACGGCTACGTGTACCTGGCCAATGGAGCCGGTGGCAATGGGCTCCCGCTCAAAATGTTCGAAAATTTCAGGTGGTCTTTGTCCTAGATCTTCCAAAATCGTCTGTTCGATTTTGCTGTAATCAAAGGGGGCCACCTGGTCAAACAGGCTGAATAAAGCCGCACAGTAATTCAGTGGCAGCATGTCTGACTGCATTGCCAGCATCTGGCCGAACTTGATGAAGGTGCCGCCGGTTTCTTCAATGGCCAGCCGGAAGCGCCGTGGTCCGGTAAGTCTTTCTCCCGATATTCTGCGATCCAAACGCGACCATCTCTTTACTCCCTGATGTACTGCCTGGATTAGCATGTGACGGGCAGCGATGAGGAAGATGCCTGTGAACCGGTGCAAACTCGCCTTAAGTCTCATCTCCGCCTCGGAATAATTTCAGCAACACAGGCACTCAGCGAACTTCTCTGGCCTTAGCTT